>ERZ772906.8-NODE-8-length-118860-cov-5.213972_pt1 | contig 118860 bp, 86 predicted proteins | sample MGYA00511338_ERZ772906 | MGnify/ENA primary metagenome ERZ772906 (study PRJEB29015, sample SAMEA2738076) | human oral metagenome | biome: human oral; feature: human-associated habitat; material: saliva | place: China | collected 2212 ... | reverse complement strand
CCACTACGCCAACAAGCAGATAGTGTTGAGCAAGGACAGCGTATCGCTCAATGTGGCGGTGTATAACGAAGACGGCAACATGCTCGCAAAGACCAAAGAAACAAGCTATATAGATGGTCAGGAGGTGGAACGCTTCTTTATTTCGTCGCCATTCGTACCTATTCGAAGAAAGAGCAGACACAATTTCTATAGTCATATTCCCGACTTTTATGTTGGTGCAAACCTTCTCAATGGTGGCAAGGGCATGCATAGCAAAGACGTAAAGTCGCTCGAATGGGGTATCACTTTCTTCGAAGTAGGTCTTAGCCTCAACGCTTCTAACACCTTAGGCCTTGTGTCTGGCTTCCAAGTAGGCTTTATACACAACCACTTCCACCCCAATTATATGTTAGACGACACCGACGGAACGCCTGTCATAGTAAGGAACCCAGCCGAAAGAGTAAAGACAAGTTTCATTAAATACAGCTACTGTAAGATTCCCGTAATGATTGAATGGCAGAACAAATTTGCGGGTAAACCATTGTATTTTGGCTTAGGTTGCTCGCTCGATTTCAAGGGAGAAATAAAGAGTAAGTACCGCATTGGCAAGGAGCGTTTCACTGTAAGCCGCAACTTAGACACCAATCCTGTAGGACTAAACCTCGAAGCTTACTTCGGCATTAAGTATGTTTCTATCTACGCCCACTACAGTCTTACAAAGCTAATGAATAGCGGTCCTGCCTGCCACCCATTTGGAATAGGTATCGGTTTCGACATGTAAACGAAACGAAAGAAGGGCGAGAAGGGTGTAAAAGCACTGCCCTCACACTTTAAAAATTGCGTTTGCGGAGAATAGAAGGCTTATTCTCCGCAAATTTGCGTAGAATAAACGCAGTTTTATCCGCAAAGTTTTGCAACTATGACAAGAATGTATTAAGTTTGCAAACAAATGGGTTTAGATTATATGAATCATAAATACATCTGGCAAGATGCCGACTTGCGCGACATGACATGGCAAGATAGCACCTTTAGCAGTATTCTTTCCGAAGTGCATTTACTTCGTGGAAAACTGTTGGGAACCTTGTCTTTGTTTGGTTTTAAAGAGCAAAACGACTTCTTATTAGAGGCTTTAACCGAAGAAACAGTACACTCTTCCGCGATAGAAGGCGAAAGACTTAACAGGGATAGCGTGCGGTCTTCGGTAGCGAAACACTTGGGTTTAGAATACGAAGGATTGCCTCCAACTGACCATTATATAGAGGGTGTCGTGCAGATAATGATTGATGCAACCTGCCATTTCGGCGAACCCATTAACGAAAAAAGACTATTTGCTTGGCATGCTGCCCTATTTCCAACGGGTCAAAGCGGTATTTATAAAATCGGAGTTGGTCGTTTGCGAGTGGGAGAAGAGCCTATGCAGGTGGTTTCAGGGGCGATGGGACGACAGAAAGTTCACTATGAAGCACCTCCAAGTAGCGATGTTCCGCGCATGATGCAGCACTTATTTGAATGGATAGAGAACGAAACTGCAGTCATAGACCCTGTGGTAAAGGCAGCTGTTGCCCATCTATGGTTTCTCACCATTCACCCTTTCGACGATGGCAATGGTCGTTTATGTCGTACCATAACAGAGGTGTTGCTATCGAGAGCCGACAAAACTGCACAACGATATTATAGTCTTTCGTCTGAAATACTGAAACATCGGAAGGATTATTATGCGCAGTTAGAAAAGGCACAGCATGGGAATACGGACATAACAGAATGGATTTTGTGGTTTCTTAGAACGTTACATGGTGCTTTGAAAGTGGCGCTTGAAAAGACTGAAAACACCATTCGGAAGGTGCACTTTTGGGACAAACACAAAGATTTAGTACTGAACGAGCGACAAAGAAAGGTACTGAACATGCTCCTCGATGGCTTCGATGGCAAACTGAACTCTTCGAAATGGTACAAGATAAACCATTGTTCGCAAGACACTGCCATACGAGATTTGAACGACCTTGTTGACAAAAAGATACTCCAAAAGAGCGAAAAGGGCGGCCGCAGCACAAACTACGAACTAACTATCGAATAGTTGGCAACCTCTCATCGCTATTTTAACAAACGCCCTACAAGCTGTATTAGTGTGATTGTATATAGATGCTGAAATAACAGCATAATTATTCTGAAATTGCAAGAAAACTTCTTTTAGAAATCAATACCCACGCTTTCGTTTTCCAATAGTGCCTATATTGCAACGCAAAACAGCCGCTTTTGCCGTGCAATATAGGCGCTTTTGCATTGCAAAACAACCCCTATTGTAACACGCTGGTGGAGAGATGGTTACACAATCGAAACGCTATTAGTAGGTATTTGTATAAATATGTATGTATATTCATATCGACAATGTAGCGCGAGTGCTTGCATATGGGGTCGTAAGACAGGGACGGCTTTCGTTATTTTTTAAACACTTTAATATATTTTTCTTATACGGAGAGGCTACTATCTCTGCCTTTTTCGTATCTTTGTCGGCGACTATAACGAGTTTTTATAACTGATGAATTTCGAGAATATAAATCGCTTTTTCTGTTAAGAAACGGCCTTTGACTGCATGGTTGTTGTGCTGTACGGTGGGAGGAGAAGTTGCTGCGGAGCAAAAGAGAGGCGCTTCGACGCATCATTATGTATGTTTTTGCACTGCCGAACCCGAAGAGTAAAACAGCGAGGATAAGGGGGTGAGGACGTTCTACCGATGTTTTAGAACTCTATGTCAGCAGATTATTACGAACAACAAATATTTTATTATAAAACAAAATGAAGAAAAAAGTTTTTGTGTTGTCTTTGTTGAGTGTGCTCGGAATTGGACTATTGACGTCTTGTTCGGGCGATGACGACGACAACAACGAGAAGGGTGGCACTGTTGAAACATCTGAAACGGCTACGCAAACCGTGAGTGATGCGCCGTTAATGGACGAAACAAACGACAGTTTGAGCAACTATGAGTTTACGAAAATAGTTAGAATAGAACTGAACGGAACTTCTGCTACCGTAAAAAATAATGTATCTGGTGTGGCAGCAGTTATAGGGACAGGCATTGTGAACATTACTTCTACGGCTTCAAACGTAGAATATATTATCTCTGGAACCTACTCTGGTTCTGTGAATATCGAAGGAAAACCGATTGCAAAGGTTACCCTTAACGGAGCAAATATTACCAATGAGAAAGGTGTCGCGCTCAACCTTACAATACCAAAGGTATTTTTTCACACTGTAGGGGGAACTACAAACTCTTGCACGGCTACCCTTACGAAAGAGAACCATGCTGCCCTTTACTGCAATGGAAAACTGGTATTCTACGGAAAAGGAACGCTAAACATAACTTCAAATAATGGTTCTGGTATCAGTGCGATGTATGGTATTACGGCGAAAGAGACTACCTTTAACATCAAATCGGGCTATGATGGAATAAGGTCGGCAGACCATCACATCTTCCTTAACAGCGGTACTTACAACGTAGAAGCTGCTAAGTGGGGAATCTGTACCCGCATTATTAAATCGGGAAGTGCATCGCGTAATACTGACCATTACATCGTTATGAATGGTGGAACATATAATATTACGGCAACAGGACGCGATGGTTATGGCATCTGTGCATATTCGCTACTGACCATTAACGGCGGTAATATTACGATTTCGGCTTATAATTCGGCTATCTATGGTGTTTCTGGACTTATCATTAACGGTGGTAATACCCATGCAAAAAGTACTGCTGGTAATAGTATAATGGCTTTCGACCTCTACGTAAAAGGCGGAACAACAACGGCAATTGCACAACATGAAAAGATGGCTGCCATATTAAGCACGAAAAAAACCTTTGTTATTACGGGCGGAACTCTTATTGGTATCGGCGCAAACGATAATGTGTCGTTGCCTACCGCAGAGTCTACGCAGCCGTCAGTGGTACTGGGTAAGAACGACGCATCGTACCGTTTCGGTGCTACTTTGATGAATATTCAAAGCTCAACGGGTGGTTCTGAGGTGATTACTTATCAGATTCCGCAATCTTACACTACCCTTTTCGTTTCGTCGCCAAAACTATCGAAGGGTACAACCTACAACATCTATACAGGTGGTAGCCACTCGGGAACTTCGACAAATGGCATCTACTCTGGTGGAACATATACGAAAGGAAAATCGAATGGTAGCTTTACTACTGCAACAGCAGCACCTTACGTAACTGAAAAATAAGGTCGGACAGGACTGCATCACATACAAAGCCCCGCAGCAAAGAGGTTTCTCGGCTGCGGGGCTTCGTGTGTTTTATATTCTGAAAGCAATGTTACTGTGGGGTACTTCCTACTTGAAGCAAGCGTAAAAGGTTTCTTTTCTGACTGTCGCTCGGCAGGTTATGTCCCTTACAGAAATTGCTTTTGTAGTGTGCTAAGTACGTTTATTCATCGGGAATGTAGATGATTTCGCCATTCTCCAGCTGATAAGCAGTACCCACTTTCTTGCCTTTGTTGCTCGATTTAGCGTCTTGATTCTTTGAAGGAGTATAGCGATCGATTTGCTTTCCCTTCTTTGAGATAATCTCCATGTTATCCTTTCCGGGGTTCTTTACTACGGTAAAGTCTTCCGTACTGAACATTTCGGTCATCTTATAGTGGGTTACCAGTGCTACCATCAGGGCGACGGCAAACACCATTGCGGCATCGAAGAGGTTGCTAACAACGCTCATTGGGTCGTCGTCCTCGTCGTGGCTGAGTCTAATCTGGCGTCTTCTCATAACTTATTTGCTGCGGTTTTCGTCCAACATATCGGCAATATAGTTCAGCGCACCCATATCTCTGCGGTACCAACGTTGGCGAACCGACTTAACAACGAAGCCTACGCCACCCGCAAAAAGACCGATAACGGTGGTCGCAAACGCCACTTGCATGTTGTAAGCCATAGACGCTATGTCGCCAGAAGAAAGGCCAACGAGCGCTGGACCCATCGGTATGAGGGTTCCCATCAAGCCCAACATTGGTCCCATCTTGGTAAACATCTTGGGTGTTTCAAGCTCGCGCTCTATCATACACTCGTACTCATCGAGCAGGAAATTGACCTTTGCAGGGCTGTTTCTATGCTCCATCATCTTCGAAATGCACGCTGCTACTGGCAATTTGCCCTTCGGTAAGCGGTCAGCAAGGGTTGAAAGGTTGTCTGCCGACAGCTCTTTTACCTCCTTATGCAGCAGGGTTCCGCTCTGACGCATGGTGAGATACTGACTGAAGAAGCCTCCTAATAGAAGCAGCGAACGTAGAAAAAAGAAAATGAGAATAAGGATAACGGGTACAAGAAGTCCTGATGATATCCAGTAAAGAATGTCTGTTATGTAATTCATAATTTAATGTATAGTTTTTAATGACGTTTGTTTTGGTCGATTTTAAAGCTACTTTTCAGGGACTCTGCAGGCGTTCCTACTCTTCTCCTATGCTGCTTTTCGTTTGTGTTATAATTATTCTTGCTCGATGTTAAAGTTATGTTTGTTGGATAATCGCGTTGTGCTTGTCGAGCAGGAAAGCAATCATCGTTTGACATTGAAGCTTGTGTTATTGCGAGAAATCACAACTTTCAGCCGCTAACAAGTCTTTAATTTATTTGCTGAATCTGCTTTCTGATGTGCCTACGCTGCCACACCACACCCACAAAACCGAAGATTGCAACCAGCAAGAATGTACCTCCGAGCGCCTCAAGGTTGGTGTTGTCGGTTCCTACCACTGCTGTTTTGCCGTTCACGGTAGCTACTATGCCCATCAAAGCAATCAGTATATTGCAGAGAAAGAGTAGCTCTAAGCGCAAGAAAGTCTCTGGAAGAAGTCGTTTAACAAGGTATGTGAGCAACGGAATGGCTATGAAAAAGACTGCACCGAGCGACCAAGCGATGAGCGAAAAGTCCTCGCCAGGAAACGCAAAGATGGTTTCTACAAGTATACCGAACATCATTGGCACGATCATAATGCCTGGGAAGAAACGCAAAAAGACATAGAGCCAACGGGCTTTGCGCCCAATTCGGCCTGCCACCTTCACATCGGCAGCCAACAAACAGAACGCCATTGCCAACAGAACATCTATGTTTAGCAACACCGAAATATCGCGAACTAAGTCTGTATTGGCCAGCCAAGCAGCGATTTCGGTAGACGATTGCAAGATAGCAACACGCCAAGCCAAACCTGTAAAGACCATTGCTGCAACGGCAGTAATAGCGATTTGTAGATTACGAACAAATGTCTGTTTCAGCAAAAAGCTGAAACAGACAAGTATAAATAGAAGAAGTACTATCGTTTCCATCGTATTCTTATTCTACAGGGGTATTGCGACGACGACGTACAACAAATACCAACAAGCCAATAAGAAGTACTACTGCACCACCCACAAGGAGACCTTTGCTGAGCAATGGTGAGTGTTGTTCAACCTTTTGCGACATGTCTTCGCGCTTCATCACCGTACCCTTGTCGTTGTTTGCAACGGCATTGCGCACCTTTTCAACCTCTTGTTTGTACTCGTTGCCTTGCTTTTCTTCCACCTTAGAGGCGATAAAGTTACGCAATTTGGCGTTATCGGTAACGAAAGCAGAGCCCGATGGCTTGTATTTCTTCACCAATTCCACGTGCAACTTGGCTATATCAGCCACCTGTTGAGGCGTTGCTTTCCACATTCCCTTGCGTACTGTCTCGAGCATAACGGCTGTTATCTGCTGCAAAGCTGCTGGGTTCTTCTGCTCAAAGAAGTCTTTCGTGCCGAGATTGTACTTGTCTTTCACGTAGACTTGGTATATATCGTCCCACAATTCCTTATCTATGGCCTTCGGTTTCATTACGTTCCAGCCGTAAGTATTCTCTACAACCTCTGCAAAAGAGCCTGCTGCGCTTGCTCCACCCTTCATTTTCTCCTTAATATATACAGGGTTTAAAATGGTGGTACGACTTTCAACACCTATCGCTTCCTTCACTTCTTGCATGCGAACGTTATGCGTATTGCGGTAATCGCTTAGGTAAGCATCAGGGTCTTTGCCCGTTACTTGACGCACAGCGAGGTTCAATCCGCCCATAAACTCGTAGACATGGTCAAGACTTAGTGCGCCCCACGTGTTGCTTTGGCGTGGCTGTACCACAACATCGGTGCGTGTTAGGGCTGCCTCGAAAGCATACTTGTCGTACTGTTCCCAGTCTTTCTCACTGCCATAGAACGTTCCCATGTTGTTAATATAGGTGTTTGCGATGTCCTCTTGCTTCTCCCAGCGGTCGCCACTCATTACCATTTCCTGTATACCAGTGCCATAATTGCCGTTCATACCGCCGAAAATGCGTTGCGAAGCAAGCTTGCGCGCTTCCTTAGGAGATACTCCTTTCTCTGTAAGATGGCGTTCTGCCTCCTTAATACCGATTGCAACTTCGTTCTCAAAGGCCTCATCTTTAGCGTTAGCTGCCATCTCTACCGCTTTATTTATGAGGAAAAGACGCGACGCCGCAAGGTCTCTGAGCTGTCCAGAGGTCTGTACTACAACGTCAATGCGCTTTCTTCCCAACTCTTTAGAGGGGATTAAGCGAAGGTCTGTAACGCGTCCGAAGGAGTCACGGATAGGTTCTACGCCCAGCATATAGAGCACTTGGGCTATGGTAGCGCCTTCGGTCTCGATGAATTCGCCGCTCCAAAGCGTGTAACTTACCTTATGTGGCATCTCGCCATTGTGGCGACGCTTGTACATTTCAATGGTATTTTCCGCCAACTGCTTACCCTTTTCCCATGCTGCCTCGCTTGGAGTAGCTTCTGCATTGATACCAAATAGGTTTCTACCAGTAGGCAATGTGTTTGGATTAACGATTGGGTCGCCACCCGGCGATGGTGCTGTGTAGCCGCCATTCATTGCATTTATGATGCTCTCGAGTTCGTTTTTAGGACTCATGATAAGGTATCCTTTGTACTTACCGATACTCTTTAAGGTGCGTTCAAGTTCTCTAACAGCGAAAGCGAAAGCCTTATCTTCTTTGCTATACGACTTTTTCTTGTCCTTCATCATAGCAGCCATGTCTTTCATTCCTTTCGAAGACATGCCCGACATTCCCTTCGGTGGCATTCCCGACATGGCCTTTCCATGTGCCGCTTTAGCTTCGGCTGGCATGCCTTTGCCCATGTTTGCAGGTTTCTCACCCATACCTTCTGGCATCTTACCGCCATGTGCTGATGGTGGCATACTACCGTGTGCGCCGTGCATAGCGTGGCCTTTTGGCATGTCTTTACCCATACCTGACGGCATCTTACCACCGTGTCCAGCAGGCGGCATGCCTCCTTGCTTACCATGCATCGCATGGTTTTTCGGCATTTCGTGGCCCATTCCAGCAGGTTTTTTGCCCATTCCAGCAGGCATATTACCCATACCTTTAGGCATATTACCCATACCTTTAGGCATTCCCATGCCCGCAGGCATACCGTTTCCGCCTTTGCCTTTCTTTCCCATTCTGCCCATTCCCATCATCATTTTCATCATATCCGATGGAGCGGTGAGGTCTTCGTATATCTTATGCGCACGTTCAAGGTCGGCTTGTGATAGGTTTCCTACCTTGCAAACGTAGGCATCTGTTACTTCCGAAGCGTTTCCGATGAGCGACTGAACGAGTGCTTTTGCAGGGTAAAGGTAGCGGCTGTTGAACTCAGAGCGATGTTTCAGCAACGCTTCCGAAGCCTTTCCACGTACCTTATCAAGTGTAAATAGCGAGTAAGCCACAGGGTCTGTGCACATTTCTACTATACTACTATTGATTCGTTCAGCCTCGTATGGCACGCCTAAGGTATATAATTGTCCTGTAATCTTCTCGTTTGAGAGTTCTTCGGCGAAGTTATCGATGCGTGTTATCTCCTCTTCTGTGTACGGACGAGACATGATGCTATCGAGACCGAGGTCGCGATGGTAGCCCAAACGCACTACAATAGCCTTTATGGCAAGCGATGTGCGTTGCAATAAGTTTTTGTCTTTGCCGATGTTTTGCATGTAAAGCTTCAGCTTTGAAGCCAGTTCGTTATGCGTTCCACGTACTCCGCTCTCCATGAAAGGCGGTGTAAGGTACGACTGTAGACCTGCATACGAGCGGCGTTTGGCTATGAGTCCTTCGCCCACATTGCCTATCGTATAAAGGTAGAAGTGCGGTATTGTACCCACTAAGCGGTCTGGCCAGTCGAGATTACTGAGTGCAACTTGCTTCTTCGGAGTAAATTCGAGGCTGCCGTGTGTACCGAAATGAATGAGCACATCGGCCTTAAAGCCATACTGTGTCCACAGATACGAAGCGATATAAGTATGTGGTGGTGCAGCATCGGTACCATGAACGATTTGAAAAGCATTATCCCCTTTGCCCGCAGCTATCTGCGGTAGCAACACAACATTGCCGAACTGCACTCGCGCAACAGCCAGTTTTCCGTCTGGAGTTGCCATGAACTCGCCAGGGAACTCGCCGTTTGCCTTCACCACTTCTTGATATTTTTCTGGTCGGAGTGTCTTTTTCACCCAACTATCGTATTCGTTTTTGCTTACCAGTGCGGGGTTTCCGTTCTTCATAAAGTCGTCGAACGCACCCTTAGCGTATAGGTTGAACACTGAACCTTGCTTCTGAATGGCTTGCATAAGCGCCTCTGGCGAGTCTGGAAGCCCTGCTACATTGTAGCCTTCTTGCTTCAAACGTACCAAAAGATTGTAGAGCGAAGGTCCTACTTCCATGCCTCCTGCCGTCATAGCGTTCTGTCCTGGTCCTTTATAATAGTAAATAGCGACACGCTTTTGGCTGTTCGCTTTATGCTTTAAGGCTATGTAATTGTTTACGGTTTGCACGAAAGTGCCCAATCGTTCGGGCATTGGTGCAACGTATTCGAGGTCGTCTTTGCCTACATAATGGGCGAAAAGAGCGTACGGACGCACTGCTCCGTCAATCTCTGGAGTTACTACGCTTTGAGAAAGGAAGCCTCCGTTCATGCCCATCTTGTCGTTTTCCCACTTCTTTTCAAGCGTATTCACATTCAGCGGAGCGAACAATGGCACATTAACACGCTTCAAATAGTCGACAAAAGCGTCTCCTAAGCGTCCGTGCGCCATGTTAATGATGGCCGAAACAGCCACGCTATCAGCGTGATTGTCCTCTACAAAACGCTGAACAGAGTTCACTGGGTACACCACATTGCCTGTTTTCTCGAGTTCGGCAATCAGTTCTTTAGGCTCACCCATAGACCCTGTAACGATAATAGAGGGTGCATCGTCTTTCCAAAGTCCCTTTTCTTTGAGGAACTTTGTATATTCTGCGAGCGAATTGAACTGCTTATCCTCGTCGTCGGGGCGGCTTGGGTCGGCATGATATAGTAGTCCGAGCACGCGTTCAACCACCTTTCCTGGTTCGGGAGCATAGATAATCTTCTTGTCTATGTTCTTTCGCACGTAGCTAAGCAGGTTGTGATAGTTCTCGCGACCACCATTGTCGATGTATGCTTTCAGTTCTTTTGCATCGGTAGTATCAATCGAACAGAAATCGTTGTCGGGGTTTGTAATCATCGTACTCACCACAGGCGTTCCGCCTTTCATGGCTTTTTCGAGTTCGGCACGTTGCTCTTCGGTGAGTCGTAGGCCCATTGCCTGAACGAAAACCATATCGTAATCGTCCACCTTTGCCATGTCTTCCGCCGATAGATTCTCTATTTTAACAAGCGGATTGTCGTTAGAACGAGAGATCTGACCGAGGGTAATGGTTTGATAATTCACAAAGGCTATCCTGGTAGTGGATAGCCATTTACACCATACACCATAGCCAACGAGCAACAATGCTACTATGGCAACGATGATAAGTAGTCTTTTTTTCTTCATTATGTAATTAAACTTATTTTCTAATATAGATTGTGTCGCTCAACGAAAGGCTTTTTATACCTTTTGTGCAAAGGCGTTGCATCGGCGGTATTGTGGCTCGGCAGTAATGTTGCCGAAGCCTTGCAGCAAGCATGTTGTGGCGGAACAGCGAGGGTGCAGCCACCTTGCACTATGGTCGTACTATCGTTTTGGTTTCCCGTCGATGCTTATTTCCCGAACAAATCGGATAGGTTTACGCCTACAGTAAGTACGAAACTGATGCCGTTGAGTGGCAGTTGCACGTCTGAATCAGACGCTTTGTCGCGGTAATTGAACAGGTTGTCGATCATGAAACCTACGTTAATGCCTCGTGGAAGTTCTGAACGGAGGTTGAGCGAGCATATTGTTCGTGGGTCGTAAACGTAGCGAATGTAAGCGTTTTCCTTTGAATCGAATGAGTAACGGGTTATGCGTGACATCCATTGACTATTGAAAGCGATGGACTCTGTAGTCTTTCCAAACTTGTGTTTGTACGTTGCGTTGAACTTAGCGGTGTGGGGACGAATCCACGATTGGTTAAATCCGTCGCGCACATTGTAGTCGTTAATGTAGGTGTAAGCACCCATTAAGCGAAGTCCGCATTGCATTCTGTAGTTCAAAGTTGCCTCCAATCCCGTTGTCTTAACGTTTTTGGAATTGACGTATCGCATATTTAAGTTCACTCCGGGCGATACATATTCGTAAGTAATTTTGTTTCGGAAGCGGTTGTGGTAAGCCGATAACGAGAGGTTGAAGCCCCCGCAGTCATATTCCATAGAAGCCGAAAGTTGACTTCCGTATTCTGGTTTCAGGTCCTTATTACCATATATTATTATCATGTTTGCCATGTTAAACTCTTGGTAAAGTTCCTTTAATGTAGGAATACGATAGCCCTGTGAGTAGCCCGCACGGAAGGTAAGATGTTCGAATGGGCGGTAAAGAGCCGAGATTTTCGGTGTGAGATGGAAGTTGAAACGCTGTCCTTTGTCGCCACGCAAGCCCACTACTACATTAAGCCTGTCGTTAATTCGCCAATCTTCCTGGGCGCAAAGCGAGAACTGCGATGTGCTTACCATGCCCGTATCCTTCATCATATAGTGTCTTAAACTTTCGTGTACACCTTCTACTCCTACATTGAATGTGTGACGACCGAAGGTTCCTGTATAGTAAATACGAGCGCTATGGTTGGTGTTGTTGTACACTTTTTCGACGAGTTTCACAAGGTCGTAGTCGTCTTTCTTGGCATAGTTGTCGAACGTGTACGAGAATGCGAGACCATTATTTGGGTTGATTTGCCAGTTTGTTTTACCACCAATAACGAGGTCTTCATATCGTTGATGATAGCGACGGCCAAAGTATGTGGGGCGAGTATTGGCATAGAAAGAGCCGAAAGCCTCTGCTGTGAGTTGGTCGTTGAAGCGATAACGGAAGCGCTGACCTACGTCGAAGATCTTATATCCATATACTGGCAGGCTCTGGGGTTCTGCTTCTTCTTCAGTAATCTTGCCATTTCTACCAATCTGTTTTATGGTTTTTCCTTCTTTATCCTTTACCCAATAGGTGTTGCGATGGCGGTATCCAACTGACGTTTGCGCACTGAAGCGGTTGCGGTTGATACCTACTTGCAACGAATAACTCTCTCCGTTGTTGCCCGCATAGCGTGAATTGAGCTGCACATTAAGCGGACGTGCGGTCTTTTTAGTAATGATATTGATGACGCCACCAATGGCGCGACTATCGTAAAGGGTAGATGCTGCACCGCGAACTACCTCTACTCGTTCGATGTTATCGACGTTAATACGACTGAAATCGATATTATGGTCGGAGCCTTCGCCGCTAATTCGTTCACCATCAATGAGGAAAAGAACCGACTTACTGTCCATTCCTTGATAGTTAATACTGGTGGTTTGGCTCATGTTATTGTAGTAAAACTGTATTCCTGGTAGCGTATATTCCAAGAGAGTATTAAGGTCTACGGGGTTCACCGTCTTTATTTCTTCCTGCGAAATAATGCGTGTAATAACGGGAACGTCTTTCAATGGTTTCTCACTTCTGGAGCCAGTAACCACTACTTCCTCCATGTTTGTGTTGCTGGGTATCATCTTTATCGTGAGCGAAGGGTGTCCTGTCGATGGTACGCGCAACGTTCTTGAAGTGTAGCCCATGCACGATACATGAACCGTATAAATCTTATCGGCACCGAAAGGAATGGTAAACTCGCCCTTGCTGTTGGTTCCTATCACAATGTTTGTGCCTTCTACCTTAAGTAAAGCACCTGCCAACGGCTCTTCAGAATCTACGTCTATCACCTTTCCAGATAGCGGATAGCCTTTCTCAGTGGGGATATTGTCTCCGTAAACAGTAGCAAACGATACTGTCAGAAGAACGATAAAAATAAGTAGTTTCTTCATTTTAATGAAGCATTGATGTGACTAAGTTAAAGTTATTTGCTCTCCTTTGTATGGAGGGGATACGACGTTAGTTCCTCGTTCGAACCTTTGCCGTCTTGCCCTTTAGCATTGTTTTGAGTATTATGTACAAGTTAGCGATAAACACAGGGCTTGGTTTTTTCCGCTGTATTTATCGCCGAGGGAGTTACATATTACTCATACTATGGTATTACTATGGCTTTTTTACAAACTTATAGTCGAAGCTTACTACCTTGTTTTTACCTGTTTTGTCTAAGTAATCCTTAAACAAGATGTAGGCTTGGTTACCGTTTTTGAACTTAACAGCAAACACTTTGTCGCTTATAATCTTTGGTTTGCCCATGCCAGTGCTCTTCGCCCACTTCGCCATTTCTTTATTTAGCATGGTCTTAGCTACGCCCATAAGACCTCCGGGCTTCATTGCTCCAAGCTCAACGAATATCTCTGCTGGTGTGTCGGCTACGTAGTTGCCTTCAGGAAGAGCAGTTATATTGTCCAAACTTGTTTGGTCTGTCATCAGCACTTCGCCGTTATTGGTGCGTACATCAGTAATGTGGAATGCCAAATCCCACTTCTTTGGTAGGTCGTTTTCTGTACCTTTGGCAGCTTCTGTACGTTCTACTGTGTAGTCGGTCATAGTCGAATACTTGCGATATTCGCGTGCTCCGAGTTCCTCTTGCTGCTCAAATTTACCCGATTCGAGGTCTACATAAATCCAAGAATCATAGCCCGGCATCGTTGTTTCAAAGTGCTTTATAGCTGTAGTACCTGGAGTTGGGGGTACGATAGGGTCATCGTTGTTATCTTTTCCGCACGATGTAAAGAGGAGAGTAGCAAGACATGCTACTGCAAAAAACTTTGTTTTCATTGTTTTATAGATGTTGAATATTATTTATTTAAATATGTTGTTTGAACTCTTATTGCTTATTTAATTAGGCGATTGCAAAGATAGAAAGAAACAAAACTCTACACAATACTTATATTTCGTGATTTTTTTATGATGCAAAATCATTTCTTTTACCTACAAGTAAGTAACATTTTAGGGGCTATTTGCTAAAAAATGAGAACAATACCTAATTGTTATGACAACACAGGAGCGATGCAATACCCACCTTTTTGTACAGACAATGGTAGGCAGGAGGCACGCAGAGAGCTGCTTTTACAGCCTTTATTATGGTTTTACATCTGCTATTTGGCGATTTCATCTTTTTTGTGTAAGTTTGCAATGCAATACAACAAGGGGTGTAAGCGGACTTTTACGACCGTGCGCAACCACCTTATGTATAATATATAATCGTAAATTTAAAAACTCCTTACCATGCATATTGAGTTTAGAACATTGGTGTTATTCCTCTTTTTTGTAGTCTTTCTTAACAACCTTTTCTGCACTATAACGTTGCTACCAAGGGCAAAATTCCAAGAAGGAAATGCACGAATACGCAGCCTTTTAAAGGCTTTCCTCATTATTTTATCGCCTGTTTTGACGCTCATCTTATTTCAATATATAGACACCGACACTACTTTCGGAAAGTTCTTTGCTTGTGGTTTATACGTTATTATACCTATATGTGTGGCTATTCACTTCGTAAGTAGCTTGCTTCAGCTTAAGAAATGGGAACGAAAATATCCCGATTATGCTTGTATAAGCTTCCAAAACAAAGAGTCGTTCTTTAAAGGTCATCGCATCGTAGTGTTGTCGGTGAACGGCTATTCAGAAGGTAAGGGAATTGTACAATGGGTGGGAAATAACTGTTTAGTACCACCAGGCGACTGCAATATTCACATTAAGGTAGTGTCAGTTCCTGACTCTCGTTTTGAAGGCTCAAAGGATTTGTATGCTGATGCTATCATGGCAGAACTACAAAAGCGAGGCAACTACGTTATAGTAGATAACTATCAGGAGAAGAAAATAGAACTGATTGCCTTGCCTCCAAGGGCATAAAGGAAGGGTAAAGTTCGTTTTTTGCTTCTGGAAACAACACATTGGGCAATTCATTTATCTTTTTAACGCATCGCTTTTCAGATTCAATTATTTTGTATAAGTTTGTATCTTCTTACGGAAAAGGTGGGGTTTATCGTTGTTTTACAACGTCCTTTGGTCTTCTTCCATTAGTATAACAGTGTAAAAAAATAGTAACATGGATTCATTTCTTCTATCGATTATCCTTGTAATTTTAGGCTGTGCAGGAATCTGTTTGGTCTTTGCCATCTCGTTAAACCAGCTTCCTAAGAATCTGTCTCAGCACGAAAAGTACATGAAAAACAAGAAAAAGCTGATGAAATACAGCATCTTTATCTTCATTGTCATGGATATAACGATTTTCGTTGGTTGCTTTGAACTCCTGGAAAAGAACTTCATTTATCTTGCGCTCATCTTCTTTTTACTTGTCATCGTCTATGCTTTTCTGGCCTATCAGGCACGAATTGCTCCTTGGATAAGGGTATTTAAGAGCAATGTTACCATCAGATTTGATAACATACTCAGTCCGCATAACACGCACAAAATAGTGCTTTTGGCAGTTGATGGCGTACCAGAAGGTAGAGGTATAGTTACGATGGAAGGAGCCAACAAAGTAAATATTACGGCAGGTTTCCACCACTTTCAATTCATGGTAGTAGAGGAAAGCGATGGTCGAAGCAATGAAGATGCAACGGCTTTGTTCCACGACGAGATAAAAATAGAACTACAACGAAACGAGCTTTACATAATGGAAGAAGACTTTGAGCATAAGAAACTGGCCATGACTCCTATGTCTAAGCTCATTCAAAAAAACACTTTGAACAATTCATAATCACGCTAACAAGTTCTTTGCACACTCGTTTGGGCCCTTCGACAAGAAGAGAATGCTCTGTTACAGAGTTGAAAAGGAAATAAGATAAGTACTAAACAAATATAAGATATGGATTCTATGCAAGTACAAATATTGATTTTTTTGATCATTTTTCTTGGCATTTTCGGGACCTTCATAGCGGGTGTTAAGATGTTACCACAGAACGCTCACCAAGAAACAGACTCGAAAGAACGACTTATGTTGATAGTTTCTTACAATGCTTTCATCATCATTGGCATGCTGTCTATATTTCTTGAAACGTTCGATAACATCGTTTGTCAGGTGTTATGCATTGCCTTACCCATTGCAACCTTACTTGTTGCATGCTTCGTTTTCGGTAAATTCTTTCTGAGAATTAGGGAGTGGAAGCGTGCAAACCCAGAGTTTGCGACGTTGTTTTTCAAAGAAGAAACAGGCCATTTCCTTAAGCATGACATCATCATCATATCGGTTGATGGCGCTCCTAAAGGTACAGGTGTACTGTATTGGCAGAATAATAAGTGCATGATAGCACCAGGAAAGCACCACATTAGACTTAAAAGCAGGGAGATAATAAGAAGAAGAACAGGAGAAGAAATGGTCTTTTTTGTACAAGAAATAAACATCGAGCTGCTGAAAAACGAAGAAGTTCTTATCTCCGAAGACTCACAAAACAGTTGCTTACACATTCGTTCTCTGAATAAAGAGTGCCACCAAGGTAGTGCCGAAAATATACGAAACTTCTATTGGACCGATATAACGGTGTAGGCATGGGGGCTGCAATGCGTTGCAACTGCTGTTGTTTTAGGGTTTAAAAGGGATTGACAGGAACCTTAGGAGCAATAGAACCACCACGAAAGTAACCTACTTTTTCGCAGCTATCCCCTACTCTGCAAAGCGTGCAATGGCTGCTTTTCCCTTTAGTGCGAAAGGCTTTTCGAGGGTAGCAGTGTCGTATTTGTTAATCTGTTTGCCGTCTATGGTAATGTCTTCGAGTGCAAATACCACCGTTTTACGGCTATCGCTGAAACTCGCATCGTTCACAATGGCCACCTCAACAGATACTCCATGTCGCACAATAATATTGAAATCGATAGCTCCCTTGCTATTTTCAGAGCCTACCTTCTCCTCTCCTTCAAAGCAAAAGAGTTCGTTATGCGATAGCGGAATGCGTGTTCCGTCCTTCAAAAGTGTTATTTCGCCCTCCAAAGGTAGTATGTAACGGGTGAAACCTGAGAAGTCTGAGAAGTCGCTTTCGGTTAAATCGATGATTGCAGACGATATTCTAAGGTCGAAACGGCGTGCCGATAAGTCGCCATCGGCAGGACTAATGAATATCTGTCGTGTGGTTCCGCCCTTCCACGTAGTAGTCTTATATTGTGCTTGCGTTGTTATTTCCATGTTTTCCGAAGCCTTTATTTATTTGTATTTCTTAGTTGTTTTAACGCTGCAAATATATGAATTTAATTCCGAAATCCCTTCCTTTTCGTTGTGATAATTGCTGTGTGGGCATGGCGAAACTGCACAATGGATTTGGAGGTATTAACGAAAAGTGGTATATTTGCAGTGGAAACGCAAACACCAATAAGTATTTTTTAAACAGCAACTGATGGGAAGAAACAAGTTTTCGGAAGGCGAAATAAAGGAAATAGCAAAACTCTTACGACTTAAAAATGCTGGGAACAGACACCAGCAGAAACTCGTGCGCCACGACTTAAGGGTGGATTACGAGTTTAATATCTCCGATTTCAACCAACCGGGAAAGGCGTTCGGCGAAGAAGAACTGAACGATGCAATACGCCGTGGAGCCATTGTTATTCTCGACGACAAGACCATTGCTGACATGAAAGCCAAACGCGCACGCGACAAAGCACGCGACCTTGCACAACAAGAGGCCAACGCTATTGCCAGCGGAGAGGCTACAGACTGGAAAGAAGCCCTAAGAGAATGGGAGGAACTCAGCCAATAATGCGCTCGCAAACAAAGCTCATGGCAACACGCTAACCTGCTGTTGGCATCGCAACACTATAACAAAGCCACTTTTGAGGTGGCTTTTTTTATGCTCCTAAACTTCGTCATGACGCCTATATATATAAGGTGTAACGCTGCTATACCTACCCTAACGCTGAACCAACCACGTTGGCAAACCGCTTGATACAAACCCTTTCTCAACATTATTTCACTAAAAAAACAAGCTGAAATATTTGGAACTAAGCCGTAAACACACTATTTTTGCGAATGTAATATGGCAGTTTTCTATCAACTACCTTGTAGGATAGCTACCACACATAAAGGTTTTCAGAATACGCTATACTCATTAGCTTTATATTAAACAAATCTGTTTCATCACTTAAATGCCCGCGTCTCCGATACGGCATTGCTCCTAAAAGCGAGTTACAACAGGGAGGCAAGACCTAAAAATGAGAAAAAATCTACTTAAAAACACTTACGTTACCATTGCAATTCTTCTTGTTTCGTTGTTCGCAATGCCCACTACAACAAAAGCACAGATGGCATACGACCTCGCAATAGCGGGTAGAAAGGTTACTCCGGGCAACTGTAACGACCTTACAGTGCTTGATGGTGTGGCAGGAAAGGTAAGTTTCGACCCCAACGAAAACGTACTTACACTGGAAGACGCTACCATAGAAACAGAGGGAAACGTTAACGCTATCTATTCGAAAATCGAGGGATTGACCATTAAAGTAATCGGTACCAACAGACTAACATCGGACAAAGCCGTGCTCACAGCCATGAAACCGCTCACCATTACAGGCGGTGGAACACTGAATGTGGAGAGCCAAAAGGACTGCGCTTTGTTTGTTTACCTTACCGAACTTACCATTGACGACTGCACATTGAACGCCAGAAGCAAGGCCTACGGCATTGCTGGAGGCGATGGTTCAGCCGAAAAACTCATCATACGCAATGCCAATGTTACTGCCGAAGGCACCGAAAGCGGTTCTATTCGCGACCTTGCCGAACTGGTTTTGATGGGCTCTAAAATAGAGAAACCAGCTGGAGCGGCTTTCGATGCAGCCGAACACTGCGTGGCACTCAACGGAGAAATGGTGAAGGCAGAGGTGATTATAAAGAAAGACCCCACTGCCATCAGCATGCCAAAGACCGACAAGAAGGTGGCAAAAGGCACACATACGCTCGGCGGCGTGCGTGTTTCGGACAATCTGAACAGCCTTTCGAAAGGCGTGTACATCGTGAATGGCAAGAAGGTTGTAAAGCAATAAGCAGCCACAGACGCATATTTTGCAGGGCGTAGGAGCCAATTCATCGCGGCTTTTTTACCTAAGCTGTTTCTTTCTAAAGGTTTTTCCAAGGCGTTCTATGGTTCAGAAGGATTTTAGAATTCTTGGATAGGGCCGCGATAATTTGGCCTCTACACCTTGCAAAAAGTATGTGGAAAGTAGGCGGAAACGCTACAGCTACATTGTAGGAACTAAACGAAAGCGAGTTGTTTCAGTCTATGAAACAACTCGCTTTATGCTTTATTACAACACAATACATGGTGCAAAAACTTGCTATAAAAGTGTAAAGATTTTGCAGGAAGCACCGAACCGCATAACCATTTCATTATCAACGCCTTGCAATACCCATTGTTTTGCATTGTGAAAGTGCCTGTTTTGCACAGCAAAAGAGCCTATTTTGCAGCCCAAAACAGGCACTTTTGCAACGCAAAACAAACTTCCTCGCTTTTCGCATGTACTTTCTTTACAAAATTGGGGCGATTCTATCGCTTTCCGATAGAACTTTTTTGTGGTTTTACCAACTATGGTTTAATGATTACCTTTCCACTCTTTTGTCCTGCAGCCACCTCTTGCAGGGCGTCTGTTGCTTGCTCAAGCGAATAGACATTGCCTACTTCAGGACGTATCTTTGCGGCCTCCAAGACCGATGCAATGCGTTGTAGTTGCTCGCCATTTGACGTTACGAACATGAAATAATACTTCTGTTGCTTCTCTTTAGCCAGTCTATCGTTCTTCATTCCAGCCAGTTTTAGCAACCATTGTTTCCACAACGGCAAACCAAAATCCTTCGCAAAACGGCCGTTGGGCATACCTTTCAGCGACACAATTGTGCCACCTTGTTTGACGATAGAGAAGATACGAGGAAGTTCTTTATCGCCTATCGAGTCGATAGCTCCGTCGATATCTTTCAGCACTTCGGCATAGTTGGTGGTTCGATAGTCGAAGTATTGACTGGCTCCTAAAGCCATAACACGTTCCATATCTTTTGCTCCTCCACTGGTAGACACCTTCAAACCTCTCGAAGCCGCCAACGGAATGGCCATTGCTCCAAAGCTTCCTGAACCGCCAGACACAAACAAGCTGTCGCCTTTTTTAAGGTTAAGCATGTCGAGTGCCTGCTCTGCTGTGAGGGCAGTGAGGGGGATTGCCGCTGCCTCCTCGTCTGAAAGATATTCTGGAACCTTAGCCAAAGCATTCTCGTCTACGGCTACATATTCGGCAAAAGCACCGATACGATTTAAAGGAAGACGGGCAAACACCCTGTCGCCAACGTTAAAACGAGTTGTCTTAGCACCTGTTTTTGCAACTATTCCCACCATTTCGTTGCCCATCGTCAGTGGGAACGAGTAAGGCGTAACGAACTTAACGTCGCCATGAACAATGAGAACGTCAAGCGGATTTACAGCTGCTGCCTTTACTTTTACTAATATATCGTTTTCGCCAACGGTAGGAATGGCAATGTCGCACAATGCCACCTGCACACTATTTTTATTGTAATTGTTAATTTGAATTGCTTTCATAAGATTGCTTTTTATTTTAAAATATCAAGAGCTTCTGCCACAAACCGATTGTAATAGTGGAATTTTGCTCCATGACCAGAGTCGGGATAGATGGTTAGTTGGGCTTCTGGAATGGGCTCGGCGAGGTCGTATGAATTCGGAGTAGGCGCCATTTTGTCGTTATCTCTATGAACAACCCACACGGAAATCAGTATCTCTGGAAGATCGTTTTTCGCCCGATTCGCCCATACAGATATAGCTTTCAGCTGCTTTTGCAGGGTAGATACACGAACGGCATCGTCTTTATCGTCCACTTTAAACAGCTGAATCTCGGCTTGTTTGTACTTATTGTTCATTACTTTTATTATCCCTTTTGTTATAAAATATATCACTAATAACGTGGCAAGATGTGTTTTATTACCTGTTATCTTCGGATTTTTATCGCTAAATTCATGTCCTATGGGTACATAAAGTTGTTGGTAATAGCTGCCGCTAAAACTATATTTATCTTTGATAAATCTATCTTTTGGAATGTTAATCTGGCTATGAAGACACATGATTGATGATATATGCGAGTGCCATTTTGGCAGTAATGAATAACTGTTTGGCACGCAATTTGTATTTAAATCATTGAAGATATAAAGTAAAAAACTGCTGATAACAATATGGCAGACGCATTCAGGATAAGTAAAAACAATGTTGTCTGTTAGAAAGCGGACAACAAATAATGACAGCACTCAACCAAAACACATTAAAAAAGAAAACTAAACGAGCACTCAACTGCAAGAAAACACAACAGAATGACAATAGTTCTACAACCTCGTAAATATTCTGTAATCAACTTGCTTGGGCAAGCCAATTACATCAAAATTACGAGGTTATGCAACTGAAAGTGTTAAATGTTTGTATAATTTTCATAAAAAAGCATACGGATTTGTATTATTTTTTATATCTTTGCAACTAATATAACAATATATAGGTATGACAAAGGCTTTTATTTCAATATTCTTCCTTTTCGCAATAGCTACTGTCGGTTATGCACAAAATAGCGTTACCAGTCGCATGAAAGTGAAGGGTTATTTCGATAATGACGACCATAAAGATAAACTAACTTATAAGTATAAGACTGTTGTTTTCGAAGATGAGAGCGGCAATTTAGACGATTTGACAAAGGCTGCAGAGGTAGATGGCAAGATAAAACTGAGCGGAGGAATGACTCTAAACTTCACTGATTCAGTTGTATTCGAGGGCGGAAGAGTAAACGCACTGACATATTCGTCGCCTCAACCAGGCATTATCATTCGCTCGGTATTAGAGAATAGCGGCAGCCACGTTACTGAAGAATGCAAGTATTATGTGTATGACAGCAAGTTTAACAACTGGTTCCTATATAAGAAAGGTGTATATAAGCAAGAGCCAGGAGATAATATTTCTGTCAATTTGACATATTATAAAAAGCTACAAGATGGGTTTATTGGACCTGGAAAGCGCGTGATTAACGAACCATTCACTGACCCTATGTTGGAAACAAACACGCTTGAAACTCTCTGTAAATACTATTCTCGCAAGAAAGCGACCCTCGATTACGAAGGATTTGTGCGCTGTATTGATGTATTAAACAATATTGATAGAAAGGCTAACAAAGAAGAAATTCGCCAGCTTGCTGGTCTTTTAAAGAAACATTATCCAGGCTGGGCAAAATGCGTAGAGGCTGGATACTTGAAATAAACACTTGTTTTAAATAAATGATAGGGCTAATATGCCCCCGAAAAAAAATAAAAAAAGCAACCCAAAAAGTTGCTTTTTTCTTATTTAATTCCCCCATTATCTGCACTCGTTTCCCTAACTTTTTTCACCTCTCCTAGTAGCTCTAGTACAACTAGAATCCCTAAAACCACACCCCTCCTAGCAGCTCTAATTCCACTAGAATCCCTAAAACAACACACCTCCTAGTAGCTCTAGTTCCACTAGGATTCCTATCTTCTTAATCTTATAAGCCCTCCCCGCTCCCCATTCCACCCAAAATCAAACGAAAATTTGCAAAGTTGGGGTTACAAAAAGGCTACTTTTTTTATCTTTTCCTTGCACCATTAATAATTAATTTTGTATCTTTGCAATCGTTTAAGATATCTTATGCATTAACATTTCAGATGTAATATTATTATAGCTATATAAAATTTATGCAGTTTACACTTTTAATCACCGTCTTCGTAACGGCCGCTTTCTTGGTTCTTGCAGCCTATATTACTGCAAAACTCTTAGGCCCCCGTTCTTACAATCCGACGAAAGGTGAACCTTACGAGTGCGGTATTCCAACCTATGGCACATCTTGGTTGCCAATGCACGTGGGCTACTACTTGTTCGCAATCCTTTTCTTGATGTTCGACGTTGAGACTGTTTTCCTCTATCCATGGGCGGTAGTGGTCAACACTTACGGCGTTCTTGCATTGGCAACTATTGGATTCTTTATGTTGGTGTTGGTTTTTGGCCTCGCTTATGCTTGGCGGAAAGGAGCGCTTGAATGGAAATAAGAAAACCGAAAATAAAGGCTATGCCTTACGATGAGTGGAAGGATAACGACACTCTCGAGAAGATGGCAAACGACCTGAACGACGGAGGAACAAACTTAGTATTGGGAAATCTCGACCAGCTTATTAACTGGGGACGAAGCAACTCGCTATGGTCTTTAACCTTTGCAACATCTTGTTGCGGTATCGAATTCATGGCGGTGGGATGCGCTCGCTACGATTTCTCTCGCTTTGGATTCGAGGTTACACGTAACTCTCCGCGTCAGGCTGACCTTATTATGTGCGCCGGCACCATCACAAACAAAATGGCTCCTGCATTAAAACGTCTGTACGACCAGATGGCAGAACCTAAATACGTAATCGCTGTAGGCGGTTGCGCTATCTCTGGCGGCCCTTTTAAAGACAGCTACCACGTTATGCGCGGTATTGACGAGATTATTCCAGTAGACGTTTATATCCCTGGCTGCCCTCCACGCCCCGAAGCTATCATATACGGAATGATGCAATTGCAACGTAAAGTAAAGATAGAGAAATTCTTTGGAGGCGCTAACCACAAGCAAACAGCTGAAGAAAGCTTGCTCGGAAAGAGCAATGAGGCGCTCATCTTCGAACAAAAGCTCGGCATTGTGGCTGAAGAAATAAAGGAAAAACGCGAGGCTGAGTTTGCAGAAAGCCTAAAACCTGCACCAAAACCAGCACGACCAGCTGCTAAACCTGCAGCTGAAGCAGCACCTAAAAAGGATACTATCGTTGTAGATAAACCTGTAACGAAAGAAGATGTAGAAAAGTTAGGAAAGGAATTGGATAAGCTAAACGAAACAGAAGCGAAACAAGAACCTACCAACAACAATACAGCAGCTAACCAATAAATAAGGTACGAAAAAATGAAATTAGAAAACAAAGAGTTTGGTTTTGAGCGTTTTGCCGACGAAATGGCAAGACTGAAAAAGGAACAGCATTTCGACTACCTTGTAACAATAGTTGGAGAAGACTTCGGAACTGAAGAAGGTCTTGGCTGTATCTATATTCTTGAAAATACGAAAACACACGAACGTTGCTCTGTAAAGCAACTTGCAAAACAGGTAGATCAAGAGTTTGTCATACCATCGGTATTCAATCTATGGGCTGACGCTGACTTGTTGGAACGTGAGGTTTACGATTTCTTTGGCATAAAGTTCCTCGGTCACCCCGATATGCGTCGCCTTTTCCTAAGAAACGACTTCGTGGGCTACCCACTTCGCAAGGACTATGACATGGACCCAGCGAAGAATATGTACACCACAGAAGACGACATCGAACTGGATACTACCAGTGAATGGAATCTAAATGCTGACGGCAGACTGACGGAAACAACTCATAAGTTGTTCACTAACGATGAATTTGTGGTGAACATCGGTCCTCAGCACCCATCAACACACGGTGTATTGCGTTTGCAAACAGTGCTTGACGGTGAACACGTTAAGCGTATCTATCCACACCTCGGCTACATTCACCGCGGTATTGAGAAGATGTGCGAATCGTATACATACCCTCAAACACTCGCATTGACTGACCGTATGAACTATCTCTCGGCTATGATGCACCGCCACGCACTCGTTGGCGTCATCGAAGAGGCTATGGGAATAGAACTCTCGGAACGAATTCAATACATTCGTACCATCATGGACGAGTTGCAGCGTATAGACAACCACTTACTCTATACATCATGCTGCGCACAGGACTTGGGCGCTCTCACAGGTATGCTCTATGGTATGCGCGACCGCGAACACGTGCTGAACGTGATGGAAGAAACTACTGGCGGACGACTGATTCAGAACTATTATAGAATAGGTGGACTTCAAGACGACATTGATCCGAACTTTGTAGAAAACACCAAGAAGCTTTGCAAGTATCTCAGACCGATGATACAAGAATACCTTGATGTGTTTGGCGACAATATCATAACACACCAACGTTTCGTAGGAATCGGTACTATGAACGAAACAGACTGCATAAGCTACGGCGTAACAGGACCTGCAGGACGTGCAAGCGGCTGGAGTAACGACGTACGTAAGCACCACCCATATGCAGCATACGACAAGGTAAACTTTGATGAAGTAGTAATGACTGGTGGCGATTCTATGGACCGTTACTACTGCCACATAAAGGAAATGTATCAGAGCCTCGATATTATCGAACAGCTCATCGACAACATTCCAGAAGGCGAATTCTACATTAAGCAGAAGCCTATCATCAAAGTTCCTGAAGGACAATGGTACTTCTCTGTTGAAGGAGCAAGTGGCGAATTTGGCGCATACCTCGATTCAAGAGGAGACAAGAGCGCATATCGCTTGAAGTTCCGACCAATGGGATTAACCTTGGTAGGCGCTATGGATAAGATGCTGAAGGGTCAAAAGATTGCCGACCTCGTAACAACAGGTGCTGCACTCGACTTTGTCATTCCCGACATCGACCGCTAAAGCTAAGAGAGAAACAATATAAAAGTAATGAATTAAGAAATAAATCATATACATGTTCGATTTTAGTATAGTAACAAGATGGTTCGACGAGCTGCTAAGGAATACTTTGGGGCTTGGCGATTTCGGTGCCATTCTTATCGAGTGTGTGGTAGTAGGACTCGCCATCATCATTGGTTATGCCGTGCTTGCTATCATTCTAATTTTCATGGAACGTAAGGTTTGTGCTTACTTCCAATGTCGTATCGGCCCTGTTCGTGTTGGTTGGTGGGGTACACTTCAAGTGTTTGCCGACGTATTGAAAATGCTTATCAAGGAAATCTTCACTGTAGATAAAGCTGATAAACTGCTTTACTACCTTGCTCCTTTCCTGGTAATTGCAGCGTCTATCGGTACATTCTCGTTCCTACCATGGAACAAAGGTGCTGCCGTACTTGACTTCAACGTTGGTATCTTCCTTGTAACTGCCATCAGCTCTATCGGAGTACTCGGCATATTCATCGCTGGATGGGCAAGTAACAACAAGTATTCTGTGCTCTCAGCTATGCGTGCAGCCGTTCAGATGATATCTTACGAACTCTCTTTGGGTATCTGTCTTATCTCTGCCGTAATACTTACTGGCACAATGCAAATATCTGGAATCGTAGAAGCTCAGACGGGTCCATGGCAATGGCTTATATTCCAAGGCCATGTACCAGCACTATTAGGCTTCCTCGTTTTCTGCATTGCAGGTAACGCAGAGGCTAACCGCGGTCCGTTCGACTTAGCTGAAGCAGAAAGCGAACTTACTGCCGGCTATCATACAGAGTATAGCGGTATGGGCTTCGGATTCTACTATTTGGCAGAATACCTTAACCTTTTCGTGATTTCAGGACTTGCCACAACCATCTTCCTCGGAGGTTGGGCACCTATCAATATTGGTATAGAAGGCTTCGATGGCCTTATGAATAACATTCCAGGCATCGTTTGGTTCCTCGGAAAGACCTTTGTTGTAGTATTCCTTCTTATGTGGATACGCTGGACATTCCCACGTCTTCGTGTAGACCAAATACTTAAACTGGAGTGGAAATATCTTATGCCACTCAGTCTTATCATCTTGGTACTCATGACTGTATGTGTGGCATTCGGCTGGACATTCAAAGTCGCATAAGAAAACGTAAAGTAGAAATTAAGAATTCAAAATTCTAATGGAAAATAAAGAATCATATTTCGGTGAAATAGGAAATGCTTTTAAAACATTGGCTACTGGTTTGAAAACAACCATGAAAGAATACTTCACGCCAAAGTCTACTGAGCAGTATCCTGAAAACCGTAAGACAACACTCCATGTGGCAAAACGCCACCGTGGACGTTTGGTCTTTAAGCGTGATGAAAGCGAGAACTACAAGTGCGTATCTTGTCTTATGTGCGAGAAAGCATGCCCAAACGGCACTATTCGTATAGCAAGCGAGATGCGTGAAGACCCCGAAACTGGTAAGAAAAAGCGCGTATTGCTGGACTATCAGTACGATCTCGGCGACTGTATGTTCTGCCAATTATGTGTAAACGCTTGTAACTTTGATGCTATTGAGTTTACAAACGACTTCGAAAATGCTGTTTTCGATCGTTCTCAACTCGTTCTACATCTGAACGAAGAGGTTTACAAAGGCGGCTCATTACCTAATCTTATAGAGGGTGGTGCAGAATGGAAAGTTGGAACATTTAACACTAAAACCAAATAAAAGAAGGAGATAAAGTATGGCTAAATTAATTGTGTTTGCGATTTTAGCAGTGGTAATACTTGCTTCAGCAGTATTCTGCGTGTCTACAAAGCGCATCATGAGAGCTGCAACAGCATTGCTGTTTGTACTCTTTGGAGTAGCAGGCCTTTATTTCCTGCTTGACTATACATTCCTCGGTGCTGCGCAAATCAGTATTTATGCTGGCGGCATCACTGTAATGTACGTATTTGCAATCCAGTTGGTAAGCAAGCGAACGCTTCAAGGTTTGTCTGAAAGATGGCTTGGAAAGCGCACTCTTCTTGCTGGTCTCATCTCGTTAGTGGGCGTTGTAACCGTTTTAGGAGTATTCTTGAAGAACAAAATATTCAGCGAATTAGTTTCAACAAATGCACCAAGTAGTGAAGTCTCAATGGAAGTTATCGGTAAGAATCTTATGAGTGCTGACAAGTATGGCTACGTATTGCCATTCGAGTTTATCTCTATTTTCTTGTTAGCTTGTATCATTGGTGGCTTGGTTATCTTGAATAAACAGAAAAAAGAGGAGGTAGAAGAATGATACCAGTAGAATATTTTTTCGTCCTTAGTGGACTATTGTTCTTTATTGGAGTCTTTGGCTTTGTAACTCGACGCAACCTTGTTGCAATGCTTATCTCCATCGAGTTAGTTCTCAATAGCGTTGACCTTAACTTTGCAGCATTCAATCGTTTGCTCTATCCAGAGGGGTTTGAAGGAATGTTCTTCACCATTTTCTCTATTGGAGTGAGTGCCGCTGAATCTGCAGTAGCGTTAGCTATAATTATTAATGTTTACCGACATCTGCACAGCGACCAGGTGAACAGTATTGAAAATATGAAATTATAAGAAAAGGTTATGTTTGATTACGCATTTTTGATACTTCTTCTACCTTTCTTAAGCGCAATCCTTTTGGGATTGGCAGGTATGAAGATGCCTAAGCCGGTGGCAGGTTTCATCGGTACTTGCATGTTGGGCGTGCTTTTTGCCATGAGTCTCTACACGGCCTATCAGTATTTCTTTTACACAGGAGAATATACTGCAATGGGACAGACTTTCAACGTTGTAGATGGTCGTTTGGCAAGTGGCGTATACCCCACTGTAACTGTCTTTAACTTGACATGGTTGAAGTTCTCTGAGTTATTGACATTTAATATTGGTTTCCGTTTGACTCCTATCAGTGTAATGATGCTTGTCGTTATAACCACTGTTAGCTTTATGGTTCATATTTATTCGTTCGGTTATATGGCAGAGCGCGATAAGAACTATAAGTTCGAAGAGTATGAACATGGTTTCCAACGTTTCTATGCCTACTTGTCATTGTTTACAATGTCTATGTTAGGTTTGGTTGTAGCGACAAACGTTTTCCAGATGTATTTGTTCTGGGAGTTGGTAGGTGTCTGCTCTTATTTGCTTATTGGATTCTACTATCCAAAGCACACAGCCGTGCATGCAAGTAAGAAAGCCTTTATCGTTACACGCTTTGCCGACTTATTTTTCCTCGTTGGTATTTTATTCTTCAGCTTCTATGTCAAGACCTTCAACTTCGATTTGTCGATAGATGCAAGTTTGGTAGAACAACTTAAGAGTGTATACAATAATCCAGAAACAGCTTGGGCAATTCCTACAGCATTGTTCCTTATGTTCATTGGTGGTGCTGGTAAGTCAGCCATGTTCCCACTCCACATTTGGTTGCCAGACGCTATGGAAGGTCCAACACCAGTATCTGCGCTTATTCACGCTGCTACCATGGTTGTTGCTGGTGTATTCCAAGTAGCGAGTTTGTTCCCTATCTACATTCAGTTTGGTGCTATCGAGCAACTTCATTGGATTGCCTATATTGGAGCGTTCACTGCTTTCTATGCTGCCGCAGTAGCTTGCTGCCAAAGCGATATTAAGCGTGGTTTAGCGTTCTCAACTATTTCTCAGATTGCCTACATGCTCGTTGCGCTTGGTGTTTGCTATGCGCTTGATAACGAAGAAGGCGGTTTAGGCTATATGGCTTCAATGTTCCACTTGTTCACACACGCTATGTTCAAGGCGTTGTTGTTCCTCTGTTCTGGTGCCATTATCGTTATTATTGGCAGCAACTTCAAGGAATACATGGGCGGATTGCACAAGTATATGCCGATAACCAACGCTTGCTTCCTCATTGGTTGTATTGCAATCAGTGGTGTTTGGCCACTTGCAGGTTTCTTCTCTAAGGACGAAATCGTGAGTGCTTGCTTCCAATTCTCTCCTGCTTTGGGTTGGTTTATGACCTTAGTATCAGGTATGACGGCATTCTATATGTTCCGTTTGTACTACGTTATCTTCTGGGGCAAGTCATATTACGAGGAAGATCCAGAGAACAGACGCCGTCCACAGGAAGTTCCTTTCGTTATGTGGGGACCGTTAGTATTCCTTGCTATCATTTCAATCTTTGCAGGTTGGATTCCTTTCGGTCACTTTGTTACAGCGACAGGTCAAAGTGCTGACATTCACTTACAGCACTTCCACTTCACGAGTGTAGCTTGGTTCAGTCTGTTGGCAGCAGCCATCGGTATTTCACTTGCTACATGGATGTACATGCCTAAGAACAATCCTGTAGCCGATAAGCTTGCTAAAAGCATGCCAGGACTCCACAAGGCAGCTCTCAACAGATTTTATATTGATAACGCTTGGCAGTTCTTTACCCACAAGATAGTTTTCCGTTGCTTCTCTATTCCTATCGCTTGGTTCGATCGTCAAGTAATTGATGGTACGTTCAACTTCCTTGCTTGGGGAACCCAGGAGGCAGGCGAGAGCATTCGTCCTTGGCAGAGTGGCGACGTTCGCCATTATGCAATATGGTTCATTACCGGAACTGTGGCTTTAACATTAGTAATACTTTGCTTGATATAAAGAGATGAGTTGGATTTTAACAATATTCGTAATAATCCCCGTACTGATGCTTTTTGGCCTTTGGGTCGCTAAGAACGACAATCAGGTACGCGGTGTGATGGTAGCAGGAGCCTCTGCTTTGCTCATTGGTGCTATATGGCTTACCGTCTATTTTGTTCAACAGCGCGAAGCCGGAAACACCGATACGATGTTATTGGCAAACTCTGTAATGTGGTTTAAACCCTTGAACATCGCCTTCGCAGTGGGTGTTGATGGCATATCAGTCGTTATGATTTTACTGTCGGCAATCATTGTTTTCACTGGAACATTTGCCAGTTGGCAACTTGAGCCAATGAAAAAGGAATACTTCCTTTGGTTCGTTTTACTTTCATCAGGTGTATTCGGTTTCTTTATTTCAACCGATATGTTCACCATGTTCATGTTCTATGAAGTGGCGTTGATACCTATGTACCTCCTCATTGGTGTATGGGGAACAGGTGCAAAGGAGTATTCTGCCATGAAACTAACCCTTATGTTGATGGGTGGTTCAGGCTTACTCATCTTCGGTTTCCTTGGTATTTACTACTTCAGTGGTGGTTCTACGATGGACGTTATCGAGTTAGCGAAGATGCACGCAATGTCGAAAGAAGTTCAAAACATCTTCTTCCCATTCGTATTCATAGGCTTTGGTATTCTCGGAGCGTTATTCCCATTCCACACATGGTCGCCTGACGGTCACGCTTCAGCCCCTACAGCCGTGTCAATGCTCCACGCAGGTGTATTGATGAAGTTGGGAGGCTACGGCTGTTTGCGCATTGCCATGTTCATTATGCCTGACGCGCTCGAGATGTGGGCACCTGTTTTCCTCGTCCTCACAACGGTTTCTGTGGTTTACGGTGCACTCTCTGCCTGTGTTCAGACCGACTTGAAGTACATTAACGCCTACTCTTCGGTTTCTCACTGTGGTATGGTGCTCTTCGCTTTGGTTATGACAACGCAGACCGCTATCACAGGTGCAATCCTCCAAATGCTTTCACACGGTTTGATGACTGCCTTGTTCTTCGCCTGCATCGGTATGATTTACCACCGCGCAGGAACACGCGACGTTCGCTACCTTGGCGGTTTGATGAAGGTAATACCATTCCTTGCCGTTTCTTATGTAGTGGCAGGTTTGGCTAACCTCGGCTTACCAGGCTTCTCGGGCTTCATTGCCGAAATGACCATCTTCGTTGGTTCGTTCGAGAACGGCGGCACTTTCCACCGCGTTTGTACACTTGTTGCCTGCACATCAATCGTTGTTACGGCGGTCTACATTCTGCGCGTGGTGGGCAAGATTCTGTTCCAGACCATTCCTAACCAGAAGTTCAACGAGCTTCACGATGCCACTTGGGACGAGCGTTTTGCCGTTGTGGGTCTCATCTTCTGCGTTGCAGGACTCGGACTTTTCCCTCTGTTCTTCGAGGATATGATTATCGATGCTGTTGGTCCAATCTTCGACCACATCATCGCATACGTTCCAAATTTAGGTAATCTTTAATAAAGTAGCAAAAAAATGAATTATACTGATTTCTTTAAAATGATTCCAGAGGCAAGTCTTGTTGCCGTTCTGATAATCCTTTTCATTGCTGACTTTATTTCAGCAAAGACCGAAGAGCGCAAGTGGTTCAACCCTCTTGCTTCTGTACTCTTGCTTGCAAACACAGTTGTTTGCATGCTCCAGCTGCAGCCCGAAGAAGCTTTCGGCGGCATGTACACCACTTCGGCTTCTGTAAATGTAATGAAAGCAATCCTCGCTTTCGGTACTTTCATTGTGGTATTGCAAAGCCGCGTTTGGGCAGCTAAGAGCGGAAAGGAAGGCGAATTCTACATGCTCATCGTTTCAACCCTATTGGGTATGAACGTCATGATGAGCTCTGGCAACTTCCTTATGTTCTTCCTTGGCTTGGAAATGGCATCAGTTCCTATGGCTTGCGTGATTGCTTTCGACGCTTATCGTAACAATTCTGCTGAAGCAGCAGCCAAGTTTATACTCACAGCCACCTTCTCAAGCGGTGTCATGTTGTATGGTATCAGCTTTATTTATGGCGCTTACGGCACCATGTACTTTAGCGATATTGCTACAAATATGCAAGCAACACCTCTCACTGTAATGGGTTTGGTGTTCTTCTTCAGTGGTCTTGGCTTTAAGATTTCGCTTGTTCCATTCCATTTCTGGACTGCCGACACCTATCAAGGTGCGCCTACTACAGTTACGGGATACCTCAGTGTTATCTCAAAAGGTGCTGCAGCGTTCACATTGTTAAGCATTCTGTTCCACGTTTTCGGTAGCATGATTGCTTACTGGCAGGTGCTTATGATGATTGTTGTTGCACTTTCTATCACCATTGCCAACCTCTTTGCAATCCGCCAAGGCGAATTGAAGCGCTTCATGGCCTTCAGTTCTATCTCTCAAGCTGGTTACATCATGTTGGCAGCCTTGGGCAATAGCTGGGAAACATCAGTAGCAGCACTCAGCTACTACGTACTTATCTATGTGGTAGCCAATATGGCTGTGTTCGCCATCGTCTCTGTTGTTGAACAGAATAATGGTGGCAAGACCGACATTTCAGACTACAATGGTTTCTACAAAACCAATCCACGTCTGAGTTTCCTCATGACGATTGCGATGTTCTCATTGGGTGGTATCCCTCCGTTTGCGGGTATGTTCTCTAAGTTCTTCGTCTTTATGTCAGGCGTAAAGGGTGCAGATATCACCACAACCGAAGGTGCATGGATCTACGGAATACTCTTCGTTGCTCTCTTAAACACCGTGGTTTCGCTTTACTACTACTTGAAGATAGTAAAAGCAATGTATATTAACCACAGCGATTCACCTATGCCAGAGTTCAAGAGCGACTGCAATACTAAGTTCACACTTGCCATTTGCACGACTGGTATCGTTGTCTTCGGTGTATGCAGCTGCGTTTACGAATGGATTGCAGCAGCTATCTAAGCAAACAAAGATAGTTTGAAAATATAAAGAAAGCGTCTAAAGGAAGATTTCCTTTGGGCGCTTTTTTTATTTTGTTGTTTTAAAATTGCTTCATAATCCTAAATCAATTGTTTGGGTAAAGAACCTAAACCACCGATCGCTTTCTATTATAATATTCCACAAAAAACAACGTTATCTTCTATATGAAGCAACTTCTACTCTGCCTATTCCTACTATTTTGCGCCCACATAGAGGCACAAGAGTCGGCAACTACACAACACCAACATCTTAACTTCAGCGGTATCTCTCTCAATAACACCGTTGCAGACTTTACTGATGCGCTTGTTGCGAAAGGTTTTACCCCCGAGAATGCCCCACTCCGCCTGCCCATCAACAAAGCCAACGCTACCTTTCGTGGACGCTTCGAAAACATTCCATGCATCGTAGAGGTAGGACAAAACCCAACTGAAAAGGTAGATACGGTACACGTTTACTTTCTAAACGTAAACAATCCGTTGCGAAGTTACCAAATACTCACCAATATTTTCCGCTCCCGTTACGGCACTCCCATCTTCGAAAACTATTACGACACACACCTTTTACCCAACGAAGCGCAACAGCAACTGGCTTCAGACCCCTTCGTTACAACCTTCTCTGCCGACGGAGGCACCGTCCAATTCTCCCTTCAATACGATGTTCGGTTCTATAACTACATTTATAAGTTGCTGCTTATCAATACGGATAACGCTCAACCTATACTCCCAAACAGCAACGATATTATAGAATGGTAGGTGCCAAAACCATATAATTGTGCAGCAACATTTTTAGGATTCATAGATATTTTAGGTAGCATAGCATTTATAGATAATCTATAAAAGCCACCATAAAACACCATTTCAAACACTCAACACAACAAAATCTCCACCCCACAAAAATGTAAATATTTTGCAAAAACAAGATATTCGCGTAACCATCTGACCAGCAACGTTTTGCAACACCCCTTGTTTTGCATTGCAAAAGCGCCTATATTGCATGGTAAAAGTGCCTATATTGCAAGGTAAAACAGGCACTTTTGAACCACAAAACAAATTCTTTCGTATTTTACATGTGTTTTCTTTACAATATCAGAGACATTTTAATGTGCAATCGATACGCCGAAAAGAGAAAATTAAAACACTATAATCGAAAAAACAAACCAAAATTTTTGCATCATAAACATAACTGTATTTATTATAGAAATAAGAGAAAAGAACTAATTTTCCTACCATAAATAACTGATTAAGAACAAGAAATGAGCATATTAGAAAGATTTTTTGCAAAAACCTTTGGAGTTCATTCTGATTTATTTACCTTTGCAAAATAAAATTAAAAAGATTTGTTTTCTAGGTATAGAGCAACAGGTTTTTGGGCAACTAAAGACTATTTTGTAGAAAGAAGTGATTGTACTAAGGATTTCCTCTTGTATCGATTGCAGGGGTAAAGAATAAATAAAACCAACACCTTTCAATGAAAATACTTAGCTAAAATAGAGATATAACAAAAATTAAACATAACAAACACGTATGAAAAGTAATGAAATGAAGAAGGCTTATGCAGAGCCACAAACCTTAGTGTATGCACTTTATGGTGAAAGTCAAATATTGGCAGGAAGCCCTCCACCTAAATTTGAGCCATCAATTGTACCACCAGACGAAGATCCTGAAGATACTGAACTAACTCCAGAGGATTAAGCATACGCACTTTTAATATTTAGAATAACAACCACAATACACATTTTATGAAAATGAATAAATTCAAAAAGCGCTGTTATAGCAAAACAACTGCTACAGCATTCATGTTCGCATGCCTTGGTGGATTGACAGCATGCTCTGACAACGACCTCGATTTGACAGGTAACAACGAGAATGGTACTGCTGTAAACTTCACAGTATCAATGGCTGACAAAGATGCACAGGCAGCTGCTAAGGCTAATCCTGCATATGCAGCAACACGCGCAGGCTTTGCAGAACAACTCAGTTTACAGGGTCTTACCCCAGAAGACTTGGTTACAAGAAAGATTGAGATACCAGGAAACAGCGACTATTGCCTTATCGAAACTACTGTTGCAAATGGCGACAACGATGTTTTCGAGTCAGAAGACCAAGTTACACGTGCTAATATAACAGAAACAATAAGTCAAAAGTTCTCTGTTATAGGTTATCGTGGAGCCACAGCAACAAGCATTAGTACCTCTCCTTGGTTCTATAATGCCGAAGTTAATGCTGACGGAACACTACAAACAACTCAGTATTGGGCTATGGCTGAACCGTTTGCAAAGTTCTATGGTATCTACCCACAGGTTAAGTCATCTTACAATAAGCTTACTTTGTCACCTGAAAGCGAGGCTTCACCTTACGTAAACATTGAAGTAGAGCCTACTGTTACCAATCAGAAGGACTTGCTTACTGCTTGTGCAGGTGGTGTAACGCCTATTCAATATACAATACAAGGCACAGCTCCTACTGTACATTTGAGATTCCAGCACGCTATGACTGCTGTTCGTTTCAAAGTAGGAAATAACCTTTCAGAAGATCATGAAATTACTAAGATAGAGATTATCGGTGCTAAGAACAAAGGTAAATTTACGCTTCCATCAGAGGTTCTTCCTACAAATGGAAACGATTTAAACAATTCTTGGAGTGATTTAAGCGGTACACAAACATTCACACTCGATGGTATCGCAGCAAGCACAAAGGGAAATATAAATACACTTATCACTGGAAAGAACAACGATAACTACACCTTCTACATGATTCCTCAATCTTTAGATGGCGTAAGAATCAATATCTACTTTGATCATAATACTACTCCTGCTATTTCAGCAAAGCCTCAAGGCAAATGGAAAGCAGGTACAATAAAGACTTATGCAATCTCTCAGAGTGCTACAAGTCTTGAGTATGTGATTACAGCTGCCTCTCCAGCTGCCGCAGGAAGTAATGAAACATCAACTGATGACTACACTATCCAGTCTTACATGGTTGAAAATGGCGTTCAAAAACCTGTTAAATGGAAAGTCATTGGATACGATATTAACGGCGATGGTATCCATGGTATGGATGAGCAACCAACTTGGTTAACAAACCTCAGTAGAACTTCTGGCAATGGTAGCACATCTGGCGAAACTGGAAATGCTACTATTACTTCAAACGATAAGAACCTCTTAGCTGAACGTAACAATAGTTTGAAGGAAGCAAAGGCTGTTTCTGACTACAACCTTTCTAACTCAACTGGTGCTGCAACTATAGAAAATACAGCCAACTGTTACGTTATTTCTGCGCCTGGAACCTATCGTATTCCATTGGTATATGGTAACGCTATTAAGAACCAAGTAGCCAATACTTCGGCTTATATCGGCTCTAATTCAACTGTAAAACTGAAAGCTGATTATCCGGAGAACCTCTTGTTGCAGAAGTTTGTAGACCATTTGGACAAACCAATTAACTCTCCTTACATCAACTTACAGAATAATACAAATCCTGCTACAAAGGCAAAACTTGTTTGGTCTGATGTATCTGGCATTGTATCTAACGAGAAAGTAGTTAGAAATACTGGTTCCGACGACTACCTCGAGTTCACTGTTAAGAAAGAAAACATGGCAAATGGTAATGCTGTAGTAGCTGTTAAAGATAAAGATGGTGTAACTATGTGGTCATGGCACTTGTGGTTTGCGCCTAAATCGGCACTCAAACCTATCGAATTTACCAACTCTAATAGAGTTTACGGATTTGCAAATGAGCCTCTTGGATGGCGATATACAAAATGGACTGGCTCTAACGAACCTCGCAAGGTTACGGTTTATGTTCAACAACTATCGCCTGCTGGCACAAAGAAAATAGCTAATTTCACTATTCAGCAAAAAGCTTCTGTTAAAGACCAAGAGGGAAATGCAGCACTATTCCAGTGGGGTCGTAAGGACGCATTACCTGGTGTAGCAACAGTTGCAGAGGGCTTTTACTCTTTTGAGAGTTCATATACAAGACTTCCCGATAACCAGCAATTAACTCCTGATCAACAGCGATTAATGGAGACACGAACAATTGGTCATGCTATCCAACACCCTGAATACTTGCTTCCTACTGTGGGAGGCGGTAAGTTGAGCTGGCAGTATCAGCAGTTCATCAACCTATGGTCTGCAAACGAAAATAAGCTGGAACCAGCAACACGCGATGTTGTAAAGAGTATCTACGACCCATCTCCAGTAGGCTATCAGATGCCAGATCCACATGCATTCACAGACTTTGAAATCACTGGTCTTACTTGGAATAAGGGTTATACCTTTACCAATAGTGCTGGTCAGAACTTATTCTTCCCTGCAGGAGGTGCCCTTAATGGCAATAGTGGTGCCTTAATACTCCATGGATCAAGAGGTTTTTATTGGACTTCTGGAACCAGCGTACAAGGTGGTCAGCTGGGATATGGTCAATGTTTCAAGGTGCAGTCAGGTTCTATCAATAGACCTCAAAAGGATAGTGATATCCATGCTTCGTACCAATACGGACTTAGTGTACGCCCAGTACAAACAAGATAATCTATTCGGATTGATATAATTAGAGGCTGTATCAGAATGGCAAACATTTTGATACAGCCTCTTTTCTTTTGTAGAACTGTCCTGTTGTGGGCACCTTCCAACTTGTTTCTAAAAGTCTACAGATGCCTATCACGTTGAAAAATAGTATGTGGCAAAGAACGTAAAAAGTTCGGATACAGCCATGAAAAAGACATACGAAAATGTGAAAAATAAGGAATTGTAATCAAATTCATACACTATCATTTTCTGTATAAACTTACTTTATTCGCCAACTTTGATACCCTTAGAAAACCATACCTACGCTATGGCTTTTCAAAAGAGCCTATATTGCACGGCAAAAGGGCCTATATTGCAACGCAAAACAGGCACTTTTACAATGCAAAACAAGCACTATTACAACACGTTGATAACGAGATACTTACACGATATTATTTCTTTCGCAAAACATTTATATAATTATACGTATATTTGAAAATATATGCAAGTATGCGAAAGCATAACATATCGATGTTTGATGCGCCTATTTCTTCACTACTTTTTGTCCGTTTACGATGTAAACACCCTTTGGTAAATCTTTCAAATCTGCTGATATGCGCTGTCCGTTAAGCGTATATATTCCTTCCGCTACTATGGTTTCGGCAGTTGGAATGGCAATTGCGGTTGGGTTGTTTGATATTACCACCTTATCCTTCACCACCTTATCGTCCAGAATTACAGCACATAACATTGGGTCGAACTCTGCTCCTGTGGGCTGAACAATGCTACAACCGATGAGCGTAAGTCCTGATATATCGCGAATAGAGCCATTGCCTTTACCATCGGCAGTAACTGTGGCGTTCTTGATAACCACCTTATCGTTCTGTCCGCCCAAACCGTTGATGCCGTATTTTGTACCCTTTGCATTTACGGTACAGTCTTCTATGGTGAGCGATGTGCTGAGTAGGAAGATGCCAACCCACCCATCTTCTCCTAAATTCAGCGTACCCTCGCCCATTATTGTTGCAGGTTTATGAAGTAAGAGAGCAGGAAAACCACTCGATTTAACGGTATTTGTTCCAACAACTTTAATGATGAGCCCGTCTATATGCGACTCTATGGGGTTCTTATCTTTTGTGTCTATTGTTGCATTTTGCAGCGTAAGTGTCTTTGTTTTAGCTTCATACTTTATCGTTCCGCTTACGCCTGGTGCTACCGCAGAGAGGTCGTTAGCATTCAGTGCAGTAACTTTTTCGCCTCCAATCGAAAGGTCGCCCTCTGATTGCGCAATTGTTTTGGCAGGCATAAAAAACATGGTTACGAACATAATAAACGTAGCTTTACTTGCATTTTTGAGTAAATTGATTTTCATTGTAATTAGAACCTCCCTGTTAAAACTCCTTCAGAGCAACACCATTTCGGAGGTATGGGCGTTTGATGTAACTATTAGATTTTAACGTTATATGCTTTTTATGTTTGCAAATATAGTATTTTTATTTCGTTTTGCAAACTTTTTCAGTATTCTGTCTCACAATTATAGCAGAAATAAATCTTTCTTATTACAATGTAAAAACCGATATACCAATATACAAAAGCGCCTGTCTTGCACGGCAGCCACAAGGGGTTACCACACAAAACAGGCGCTTTTGCAACCGATAAATAAGATTACCAGCCTACTTTGTCCATACCGTAAGACTCTGCAACCGGTGTTGCTTTAGCATGTACATGATTAGATGACTCGGAAGTTCCAGTGCCACTGCTACTTCCTCCATCAGTAAATCCATCATTACCAGCACCTGGAGAGGCTGCCAGTAGATAAGTTTCTGTAAGAACAGGTGTAGATAATACATCTGGTTTTAAATACTTTTTCATGTTCAGTTTGTAATTTCTTTGTTATTATTTTTATACTTTCGATTGTCAATTCTAAAACTTTTTTGAATCCTTTCAACTTGAAAAGCTATAAAAAGAGGAATGTATAATGACGTGTAGATTACCTTTTTAGTTCTTCTTTCTTCTTATCCAACAAGAATTCACAGTCAAGTATAGTCGTTAAGTGTGTTGCGATTGCAAAGGTATTGTGTTATTTTAACATACACAAACAAATTCGCTAAAAATTTAAAATAATTACAAGCTGTGAGCCAAAGAAAGAACAACATTGTGCATCGCTACACCTTATATATAATAAGGAGGGTGGTTTGCGACCCAAAAACCTTACTAATCATCTTACTTTGTAAGCAAACAAACCACATAACTTTCTTTGAATAAAAATATGAAAATATGAATAATATGTGGTTATCTTAGAAAGAATTCGTATCTTTGTCAGCATGGATAGGCATTTATACATTATCAGTGGATGCAATGGAGCAGGAAAAACAACAGCTTCATATACTGTTTTACCAGAGATTCTCAAGGTAGAAGAGTTTGTAAATGCAGATGAAATAGCTCGCGGCTTATCTCCTTTCAACCCTGATAGTATGGCTATTGAAGCTGGACGCCTAATGTTAAAGCGCATTGATGAACTTATACTTAAAGGCAAAAGTTTTGCCATCGAAACTACTTTAGCAACTCGTTCGTATGCAAAATTAGTGGAACGAGCACACAATTTAAACTATACCGTTAATCTAGTGTACTTCTGGCTGAATAGTCCACAACTTGCAAAGGAGAGGGTAGCAAGCCGTGTTAGGGATGGTGGACATAACATTCCAGCTGCCGTTATCGAACGTAGATATTGCTTAGGCATTCTAAATCTGCTCGAAATCTTCCTCCCTATCGTAGATGAATGGACGATTGTAGATAACAGTAATATGCAGCAAGTGGTGATAGCAGAACAAAATAAAAACGGTAAAGCGATTATTTATGATGAAACTTTATTCTCAAAAATAAAACAATATGGAAAATAAAGAACAGTACGGAGAGTTTACTCGCAAGGTAATGCTGGGTGTAAAAAAGGCACAAGCAAAGATGATAAGAGAGAAAATCATGAAGGGAGAAAGCATCGTTGTAGCCGATGCAAATGGTCAGATTACAACTATTTCTGCACAAGAACTTGCTAAAAACAAGTAAAGACAATATTTAAACCTATACATAAGGTTTACTTTTAATTTTCCACACTCTGGTAAATATATAAATAAAGAGGTTCTGCAATAAATATTTTGCAGAACTTTTTCTTTTATAAAAAGCGAGGGAAGAGTTGGCATATATATGTTGCCTACTCTTCCCTCGCAGGGATTTATAGAACGGCAGAGCCATTATAAGTTTATTGTATTACTTGCCAATGTAGATTGGACGAATGCTATACATGTTGCTCTTTGGGGTTGTAGCGTTAATATGTGTGCTAACTACTGGCAAAGAAAGGCAACCATTGTTGTGATAATATGAGGTAAATGCTGTAGCTTGCTTCCAGTTTGAACCTGTAGAAGTCCAATAAAGAGCTTGGCTTCCTGGCTTGTCTAAGCGTGGGTTACCATCATTATAGGTCTGGTAAGAGCCTGCGAATGGGAGGAATACACCCTTTTCGAGTTGCACTTTTGTGAAGTTATACAATCTGCAGCAGTTTGTTCCATAAACACCAACATTAACTGTGTAGTTAATGTTTGAACGTCTTGAGCCACCAATCCATCTTGTAGTACCCTTCAAACTACGATCGTTTGTTGGAACATAGAGTACACCGATAACTGGTTTTCCGCCATCAATGTAGTAGCCAAGATATCCTACTGTGCTGCACATCAAGTGTTCGAAGTCGTGCTTAGAAGGCATTCTCCATGTTTTGTTAGATGCGTAGTAAGCGAGATCGCCGAACTCATCACGTGTAGAAGCCTGCTTTTGAATGTCTTGAGTTGATGTCCAATAGTGGAGATAGTTGCTGTGTCCATAGTGAGGAGCCTTTGCAATGTCGCCCCAACGGAAGTGATCGAACTTGTCGTTACCGAAGTTACGTGGCAACACTTGACCCATTGTGTACAATGGATAGCTTTCTGTATAGAAGAAATCCCATGGGTTCTTTGCAAGGTGATAAGCATCACGCCAGCCATCAGCCTTAGTTCCTGGTTCGTACTGCAAGTTGTATTTACCCCACTTAACGCCATCAATGTCAATCCATGGGTCGATAAGCTTCTTCACAGTGTAAGCATAATACTTTGCAGTTTTAATATTTAATTCTCTATCAGTAATGGTGTAAGTCTTGTTATCGGCTGTTTCAATGATATAAGTAGCATTGAAATGCTCTTCTGGGAATACCATTACATAAATCTCATCAACAGGAGTTGGAGGTACAATCGTTAGACCATCCTTAACTCGATTTTTGTATTCTCCGGTCTTTAAGTCAAATGTTGCCTTGTTTGTAATACCCTTAATAGTGAGCTTTTTGATATTCTTTATCTCAACACCTTCATATTCAAACTTGTATTTAAATATTGAATAAACCTTTGAAAAGTTAAGTTCATTTTCCAAAGTTGGACCATTAAAATCAATATTAGTAAGTGTTCCCCACGTGTAATCAAAGTGATTTAGGGTTTCTAACATACCATCTTGAATTTTTGTTACTGCTACACCATCTTTCTCAATGGTGCTTTCTTCCATACTTAGATCCACTGTTCCTGGGTCAGAACTTCTTGTAATATACTGGTATGGGTAGAAGAAAGCCAAATCATCTCCTATCTTACAATTTAATCTACCAGATAATTTTGAAGAAACTCCTGTTGTTTTGGTGTAAAGTTTATCATAACCTTGAGGATTAGTAAAGTTGTAAGCAAGAATCATATCTCCTGCTTCCCATTGTGCTTTACCATTCAAATTGATAATAGAACGAGTTGCTGCATTGTTTGATAGTGTAATACTTACTTCACGTTCAGCATTTTCTTTTGGATTTAAAGTGTTTGTTTCGTCGTTGTTTAACTCGCTTGAGCATGATGCCAAGCCCAAAGCAACAACACAAATCAATGTGGCGTAAATGTTTTTAAAATTCATTTTGCTAGTAAAATTAGTTAATATTTCTTGTTCTTACGTAATTTAGAGTCGTATAATTCTTCTTCTGATTCAAGGTCTGATTCAAGGTCTGAATCAAAAGAAGAGACCTCTTTTGCAGGGTTCTCAGGATTAAGCCCTCCATTATTAGCCGGATCGGTACCCGCCAATAGGTAGCCTTCAAAAACTGTTGTTAATACATTAACATCTGGTTTTGCATACTTTTTCATCTCTAATTTTATTTTTCGATTATAGTTTATGATTTTAATTGTCTTCTGTATGAGTCGGCATTGGAAGTGGACATAATAGGTATAACATGACTGTTCTACTAATATGACATTACTTTTGTGGCACTCCTAATAACACTTAGACTATGTTATTTTTTTTATTATAGCCTGAAAGTATTTGCGTGCAAAGTTATACGATATTCTTAAATCACGCAAACAAATTAACTGAATAGTGTACATTCTTATAAATATTTAACCCGTTAAAATGGTAAAATAGTTGCATAATTTTACTTTTATGGCATTATTTCTTACTCTTAGAAACCCCGCTGCAAAGCCCTATAAACAATATGAATTTGCAAAACAATGTAAAGTATTTTTCAAAAGAGGCACTTCGCCTAACAAGCTAATAATCAAAGCGTTGCAATACCCATTGTTTTGCAACGCAAAAGAGCCTGTTTTGCACGGCAAAAGCGCCTGTTTTGCGATGCAATATAGGCTCTTTTGCAAAGTGGAAATATCATTATTGCCAGTTAATAAAATTTTCTTTACAAAACTGAACATATCTTATATTCTTAATTTTTTATATCTATAACACGTTGTAAGCATTTATTCAACATTGTAAACAGGTGTAAAAAATACGATAATTTTGCTATATCCGCTTTTTTTTATATCTTTGCGAACCTTAACAAACAGCACAAATAATGACGATTAACAAACAGCTTTCTACTTGTTTGCTGGCGCTTTGGTTTGCAACAGGCGTGGCAACAGCAGCCAGCAAGTTTAATTTTACCTATCAAAATAGGTATGGTATTACAACCGTTAAAGACTCAACTGACGAGAAAACAGCTGCCGAACAACCCAAAGACGGCAAGGCTAAGCCCGACGATAAGCTTGGTAAAGGCATGGAAAAAGAGTTGCCTTACGACCAGCTTATCAAAAAACCGGGTAGCGTTCGTGAGGGTATTTTCACGGTAAGACATATCGAAGATAAATGGTATTTCGAGATTCCAGACTCTATTATCGGCCGTTATCTGCTGGCGGTAACACGCTTTACGGGTGTGCCACAGAGCTTCGGAAAGTTCTCTGGCGAGGCTGTTAATCAGCAAACTATCTACTTCGAGCAACGCGATGCAAAGAATTTGGTGTTGCGTGCTTATGTTCTTTCGCAAGAAGCCGACCCCGACAGCCGCATATCGAAGACGCTAAAGGCATCGACAGTAGACCCTATCATCGCTTCGTTCAAAGTTATCGGACGCAACAAAACCACAAAAGCGCAGATGATTGAGGTTACTCCGCTCTTTGCAAAAGATAATGGTGTGGTTAGCATTTCGGCTAATAGTGCTAAAGAACTCAAGTTGGGCGCACTCCAAGCCGACCGCACTTTCGTTGATACAATGAAGGTTTACCCCATTAATGTCGAGGTGGCTACGACACGAACCTATGCCAGTACGCCTTCGTCTTCGCCTGCTTCGGCAACTGGTGCAATTACGGTTGCACTGAACACGAGCATCGTTCTGCTACCAAAGGTGCCTATGCGAAAGCGTGTATGGGACAATCGTGTGGGCTATTTCACCAACCGATACACCATATTTAGCGACGATCAGACCAAGACAGACCGCCAACAATTCATCTCTCGCTTCCGTTTAGAGCCGAAAGATGTACGCAAATACCGCAAAGGACAACTTACAGAGCCTATCAAACCGATCGTTTTCTACATCGACCCTGCTACTCCTAAGAAGTGGGTTCCCTATCTAAAGAAAGGTATCGAGGACTGGAATGTGGCGTTTGAAGCGGCTGGTTTCAAGAACGCAATAAGGGCAGAGGACTTCCCAGACGACTCTACGATGAGTGTAGACGATGCCCGTTTCAGCGTACTTCGCTATCTTCCTGCCGAAATTGAAAACGCTTACGGACCTCGTATCGTCGACCCTCGCAGTGGCGAAATCATCGAAAGCCATATCTGTTGGTATCATAATGTTATGAACTTGCTCACAAAATGGTACATGATACAGTGCGGACCGCTCGACAAACGTGCGCAAACCATGAAGATGGACGATAGTCTTATGGGCGAACTCATACGCTTTGTGTCGAGCCACGAGGTGGGTCATACGCTCGGTTTGCGCCACAACATGGGAGCAAGCCACGCTACTCCAGTGGAAAAACTACGCGATAAGAAGTGGGTAGAACAGCACGGCCACACTGCCAGCATCATGGATTATGCTCGCTTCAACTACGTGGCTCAACCCGAAGACGGCATTTCTGAGCGTGGACTCTTCCCACGAATCAACGATTACGATAAGTGGGCGATACGCTGGGGATACCAATATCGCCCTGAGTTTAAGGACGAAATGGAGGAGAAAGAAAAGCTGATGGACGAAACTACAGCCATTCTTGCTAAGAATCCACGCCTCTGGTTCGGTGGAGAAGGACGCAACGAAGACCCTCGCGCACAGACCGAAGACTTGGGAGACGATAACGTTAAGGCCAGCGACTACGGTATAAAGAACTTGAAACGCATTGTTGTGGCACTGCCAGAATGGACCCATCAGAAGAACGACCAGTACAAAGACCGCATCGAAATGTGGCAAAGCGTTATCCAACAGTTCAACCGTTACACCAACCACGTACTGAAAAACGTAGGCGGTAGATACCTTAACAACATGCCAGGACAGAAACCTTACGAGGTGGCACCTGCCCAAAAGGGCCGTGATGCAGTCGATTACATCGGCAGACAGCTTTTCGATGCACCGCTATGGCTATACCCTTCTACGATGACAGACGTTACAGGAGTGGACGCTGCAGACGAGATTAGCGCACAACAAACTCGTGTTTTGAAGACGTTACTGAATGCTTCGCTCTTGGACAAGATATATAAAGACCAGCAAGCAAAGGGCGCTTACCAGTTTACCGACTATCTTAACGATGTTTTCCGCACCGTTTGGAAACCGCTTACGGGCCTCAACGATGTGAAAGCACGCACCCGCCGACTGCTCGAACGTGCTTATGTGGAACAGCTCGACAGCTTGCTAAACCCTGCTAAAAAGGAGAAACCAACACCTGCCGACCGTGCTAATAGCTCTGATGCAATGCTCTATATGGAGCAACATCTTGCCAAAATAGAAGCCTTCTGCAAGGCACAGGCTGCCCAAAGCAAAGACATCGACCTGCTACACTACAACGATTTGCTGCGCCAACTCAAGCTTATCAGAGAGCGCAGAGTAGTGGTTAAGTAAGTTTCCATATCATAGAAGCCCTAAGTATTCGCCATTCCCAAGAATATTTAGGGCTTTTTTTATTTCCCAAAAATACTCAAACTCCCATTCCATCTAAGCCCTCTAAAACATAGTTGGTACATCGTTGCTGTTTCGTCTAATTCTGTTATTCAATTTAAAGAGTAACAAACGCCTATCCCAACCCACCCCTTCATATCTACCAAAAGCAAATTAAGACCTGCTATCGTTAGTAAGAATGTTCTATCCTAAACGCTCTAAAAGAGTTCGCCAAGTCCATAAAATAAGTGCCATAATATTGTAAAGATTTATCCATAGCACAACAACCGCATAAACATTTGATATCCAATGCTTTGCAATACCCCTTGTTTTGCATTGCAAAAGAGCCTGTTTTGCTCGGCAAAAGCGCCTATATTGCAGCGCAAAACAACCGCTTTTGGAAAGTAAAAATGTCTACATCATTTTTTTGTAGCGTTTTCTTTACAAAATTATAACGATTTCAGCATGTAACAACTTGGGGAATATGGGGCCATAGTTCGTTGCATGCCATAAAATTATACAACCATTTTGCTTACCCCTAACTGTTGGTTATACCTCCTGGAAAACTGCCTTTTATAAGTTTTAAATATATTATTCGTCTGATGAAATGAAATATTCGTTGTTGGTTTTAATATCAAGCCAACCTTCTATACCATCTTTTTTAATGTAATAAAACGAGAGGGTGCGTTGCTCTAACTTGTCGTACACAGGTTCCTTATCACGTGGAAAGAGTCCCACCTTGCCATCTTTATAGAAATAAATAAGGCCATCACGGCGCATAATAATGGAGTCGTGCACTATTGGAAGCAATGTTTTACCTTTAAGCTTCAGGACTGGATAGGTTAGAATATTCCTTTCCCAATATTTCGAGCGACGTATTGTTCTCTTGGGGTTTACACCCTGTGGCTGCTTATAATCATAGGCAACGATACCATATTTGCCGTTTCTCCCTACCCTTATCCATTCTTGATGCATTTCTATGTCGCCACGGATACTACTATTTTCATCACGTTCAAATTCCTTATCTCCTGTCAAGAAGGAAACAATATCGGTAGGTTGGCAATCTGAAAGTATAAAGCGTTCATCTTCTTCGTCGGGTGCTCCTGGCCCAAAAGTATAGATTTGCAACTGATAAAGTCCTTTGCTTTGCTGCAACGTATATCTCCAATGAGCAACTGTACCACAATAAGACACATCTCTTTCAGTGGGATTTGCTAACTTTTTGCCCTTCTTATCACAGTAGTAAGGACCATTTTCGGTCAATACTTCTATGCATCTTGGATTACAATCCTCTACTTCTCGAGTTACTAACACTTTAGGGTTAAGCTTTATTTTATTATCGTTTTGCTTGCTTGTAACATGGTTATCGGTGTTCTTTCTAATAATGAAGCACTCATTATCGTTAACCATATTTATGGGATAAAGACTTGCTGTACTGAAGCAAAAAAGTAGTAAAAAGAAAATAGTTTTACGCATAAGTTCATGTATTTTAAAAACAAAGATAGTGTTTTAGAAAGAAAAACGCAATCTCTTTAAGAAACTTTAAAACTATAAGACAAAATATTTCGAAGTATGAAGATAGTACCAAAAAGACACTAAAGAAGGCTACATTACATTTAAAACAAGAGGGAAAATAAAGCGATATAAATGTAAAGTTTTATTCAAGCCGCAACTATCATGTAACCATTTGACTTACAACGCTTTGCAATACCCATTGTTTTGCATCGCAAAAGTGCCTATATTGCACGGCAAAAGCGCCTATATTGCAGCGCAAAACAGCCGCTTTTGCAACGCCAAACAACTTTTCTCGCTTTTGGCATGTACTTCTTTTACAAAAGAGGAAGTATTTTATTGCTGCATTTTCACACTGATTTTCAGTTTAGACTTGACCTGTATCAAAAAATGTTCCAGTATATTGAATTTTATAAAATAATCTCGTTTTATTTATTGCTATTCGATAAATAGTGTGTAACTTTGCACCCACTTAAATAGAAAAATGCATAGATTGTGGTTTAATAGTTAGGATAACCAAATCTGAATTTAAAGGAAAAAAAGTATGAAAGCATCAGTAAAGGCTCAAAAAGAAACTTATCTTCAACCAGTTTGCACCATCATTAAGATGCAAACTGAATCGCACATGATGGTTATTAGTGCAGGTACTACAAACCCAAAGGAGGGAGGAGACCCAACAGGAGGCAACGGAAACACACCTAATCCATTCGGTCCGTCACCTTCAAAATTCCAGTGGTTCGATGAAGAAAACTAAGAAGTATTTAATAAGATTGATAGAAAAATGAGAAAAAACATCTTTTTCCCCGTAGCTTGCATCCTTATGTCAGCACCCTTATTGACAGGATGTAATGACAGTATTGAGGACTCTAACGAAGACTATTCAACTATTTACACATATAATTTAGTTGCCGATGCATCAGATGTACAGGCTAAAAGTCCTGTAAGTCGTGTCTTAATAGAAGATGCACAACACAATCTGACTTCTAAATGGGCAGCAAGCGACAAAATCATGGCTTATGTATTAAACGATAATCTTAAAGCCAACGATTACAGCCAGATATCGAATGTATCAACTGGTTCGCTCAATCGATTTGATGGCGACATCTCTTCAAGGAGTCAGCTTAGCACAAATAGCGAGATAGCTTTCTTCTATCCGGGTAGCGCTTTAACTGGTAATAATAAGACAGCTATACCTGTTACGGCTACAACCAGCGGACAAGAAACTTACCATGACGAGGCTAATAAGACGCAAGAGCTTGTTGAACTAAACCTTACACGCCAAGATGGTACTGCAGAAACCATTGGTAAGCGTTTCGATTTCCAGTGGGCAAAGAAGCAACCAAAGAGCATTAACGGCAAGAAAGTTACCTTAGATATTGGTAATATGAAGCGTATCGTTACAATCTGGGGCTTGCGTTTCACTGATAACAACAACACTCCACTTGCAAATATCGACTCTATCTATATCTCAAACGTTAAGGGTAGCGATGTTTTCAACCTTAAAACAGGTGCATTTGTGGGCAATAATCCAACTGACGAGAGAACAAACATTGTGCTAAAGCCTGCCCAAGGCAAGAAGCTTAGCTCTGTTGGTGGAAACTATACCTATGCTGCATTCATTCCAGGTAGATATACCGATGTTGTGGTTATAGCTTATGTGGGCAATAAATGCTATTATAAGGAGTTTAGTTCTATTGCTTTCGATGAGGATAAAATATATCGAAGCGACCTCTTAAAGATGGAAGAAGCTAAGCAAAAACCTTTTGTTAATGTGCAAGGAATAAAGTGGGCAACAGGTAACTTCATTCATTATAAAGAAGGAAGTCAAGAGTATTGGGGTATCGCTCCTACGCAATGGTGGATATCACGCCGTGCCGTTAGATTAGGATCTAACCGCAAACCAGTAGCTTCAGGAGGCACTTTGCAATCGTCACAGTTTGAAGACGGACCTACTCAGACCGATGATGATGTCGATCTTTTCCGTTTTGGAGATATTGAAAACGCACTAAATCTTAGATCAGATAAATTCAAAAGTGGAAAAAAAGATATTGTGAAGAAGTTCTTTGTGGGCGATGGTCCTTTAAGACCAGAAACCTCTGACCGCACAAAAGCGAAATATGGAGACCTTGTTTGGTACCATACAATGAACAACCACAAGAAGTATCGCTACCCAACTAAAGCTGAATTACAAACATTATATAATAATGCGAATGTAGAACCAGCATACTGTTATACTGACAAAGGTACGATTGTGTATGGCGCCTACTTTACAACCAACTCTCAAAGTGGAACAAATAGGGTTAAAGCGTTCCCTACAGGCGTAAGAGCATACGATAGATATAAGAATGTTACAGGACTCATTCGTGTTAATAAAGGTTTATTCTTGCCTATTACAGGTAGACGAATATTAGGTAATAACCACATTGGACTTAGAGATATGACATGGGGTTCTGGAGCGTATGGGCAATATTTGCAAGGTGAAGCTGGGGGGCTTGTTCAAGTAGAATTTTTCTTTTTTGGACCAACACAATGGAATTTTAATTATTCTGGAAAGGCTCAAGCCTCTGCTATCCGCCCTGTCTTAGACAGCGACGATGGTCGAGAAGACAGAGCCTTCGCACCATTTGCCAATGTGAAATAATAATAGAGCAAGGTGGTTTTAGGCTTCATTGAAGCACAAGAAAGTAACAAACGCAGTGCTTTTATAAGCTTAAAAGCATTCTAAAATATTCCCATCATAGTAGGATTTCTGTCCAACTATGATGGGTTTTCTATATGCTTATATTTAAACAATTAAAGAAACACACAATAATAAACGTATAAGAACTTTACCGCACACACCTATTCTAAAGCCTGTTAATGGCGACAAACAAACAAGCAAACGCCTTATTCACACCCCATAAAACTGTAAACATTTCTCCAAACGCACTTTGACGTATAACAATCTTACTATCAACGCTTTGCAATACCCCTTGTTTTGCATGGCAAAAGAGCCTGTTTTGCACGGCAAAAGTGCCTATATTGCAGCGCAAAACAGCCGCTTTTGCAACGCCAAACAATTTGGTTCGTTTCCGACATGTACTTTATTTACAAAATAGAAGTCGTTTTTAGGCTTCACGCACGGACTTCTACTCCCCTGCTTTCTGCCTACTTTCTCCTTGTCTGATGGGTTGTTAGCAACATGATAAAATACGTTCCAACACTTTTACATGATACGAAAAACACCATAAGATGCGCACGCACAACTGCGTTTTGTAATGCTTTCAGCTACTGCTGAACCTATTTGCGGAGTGTAAAAGAACCATGATTTGACTTTTAAAATACTCGTTTTATCCCCGTTAGGGTATAATATGGTTAAATAATTGTAAATCTATACCCGATAAGGAGTATTTGTTTCTATTTACAAAGATATTCTTTATATTTGTACCCGAAAAGGTATAAAAGGTATGGAAGTAAGCAAATTATCGTCTACTATCAAGCAACTGAGAAAGGAATACCACCTAACGCAAGAGGAATTAGCCTTCAAGTCGGGTGTCGGTCTTCGCTTTGTCAGAGAAATGGAACAGGGCAAACCCACATTAAGAATGGATAAAGTGAACCAGGTTCTCGAACTTTTTAACATGGAACTGGGCCCCATTCGGATTACTAAAGAACAAAAAATTAAGACGGAAGAACTATGAGACAAGCACAAGTAGAGGTAAAAGTTCTTGGCGTTTTATAGTCTGTTATGTCAATAACACGGCAGAAGGTTCTTTTACTAAAATAGCTACTGAAGTACCACCCTACTCCTACCATTTTGCAATAGTCCTTGTTTTGCAAAACCAAACAATTTAGTTCGCTTTCCGCATGTACTTTATTTACAAAATAGAAGTCGTTTTTAGGCTTCACGCTCGGACCACTACCACATTCTGTTCGACTTATCTCTACACCCCAACCACCTTTATTTCATAAAGCAAAGAAAACCCTATGAAAAACTTGACAATATAAAATAAAAACATTATATTTGCACTCATTCATCACATTTCATATAAAAACGAGAGAAAAATCTAATATATCCACAAAACGCCCACGCCTCTGAAACGGCGTTGCTCTGATTGAGTTGCAACAGGGAGGCTATGATTACAATGAATATTAACCTACTCAGAAACACGTACGCAGCTACTGCTGCAATGGTCATCACATTGTTTGCACAACCTACAACCATCAAGGCGCAAACCAGTTACAACTTCCAAATCGCAGACACAAAGGTTACTTCAGACAACTACAAAGACCTTTCGAAGATTGCAGGAGTTAGCGGAAACATTACGTACGAACCTGGAACTAAAACTCTTACATTGGAAAACGCTACCATAGAAACCAACGAATTCCCTGGAATGATTACCAACGCAACCATGAAAATAGTGCTGATAGGTAACAATACCATTATCTCTAAACAACGGTCGGGACTTACCAACCAGTACAGTGGCGACATTACCATCACTGGAAAAGGTGGCACGCTTTCGGTAAAAGGGGCGGATGAGTCGGACGGATTAGATGCAATGATTGGCATCGGAAACTGGGGACGCATCACAATTAAGGAATGTACAGTGGAAGCTGTAGGCGGTGCGGCAGGACTGTATAGCGGTCTTTGGAAGTTCGAAAACTGCACAGTGCGTGCTAAAGGGAATGGCGACGAGGGCGATGAACACTTCGGTAGCATCTGCTGGCTATGGGACGAAGAGCCTTATCTTATCGATTGCTACGTTGCTTCGCCTACAAGTACGGAGTGGAAGGAGTACAAAGAGGGCAACTACACATACTATTCGCTCTACGGAGCAGACAAGAAAGTGGTTACAGGATGGGTTACTATCACTTCGGGAGACCCTGCTGGAATCGACAATATTACAACTACAAACACGGCTACCAATGGCATTTACAACATCGGCGGCATGCGCTTGTCTAAAGAAATAAAGGATTTGCCAAAGGGTTTATACATCGTAAACGGTAAAAAAGTGGTTAAAAAATAATGCGCCAATACGGCTAATTCATTTCTACAATATTGAAAAAGCAACAGGTAGAAAGAACTAACGTGCTGATTTTACATGTCAAACACATGATTAAAAGACTGTAAGCACTCAACTATTTCGTTAAAAACACATGGTCCCTACTCCTCTTCCATAAGGCGTAGGGGCTGTTTTTTGCCTGTCGCAAATGGGGTTCTATCCGCTCCACACCATCGTTTTGCTTCAATGGAATCAGATAAAATCCACAAGAAAGTGTCCTTCTGAAGAAACAAAATCGGCTATGGCTCGCCCAGTTTTGAACTACTCAAACACGCTATTCCAGTACAACAGCACACCTTATATATATAATGTAACACCCAAAACAAACGAAAATGTGCCGTTTCATGCCACCTATCACAGAAACAAAAAGCAACGAGCAGGACGCCACAACACTCATTTAACTTCCACACTTCATTACTTTTGTGGTATAAAAGTCGTATAAGTGTTCTATTTTGCGCATATTCTTGCATTATTTGTTAAACTATGTTATATCACGATATTATTTCCATTGGAAATTTGTTCCATAGGAAAATAAGGCTTATTTTTGCAATACTTTCCAACGGAAACATAACAATTGCATTTTAAGAAGTACGGAGAGAGGCAGTTATACGAAAGTCGGAAGAACATAGCTGGACATATTTAATAAGTTCGCTGACACGATAACACACCCTCTGAGCTATAAGAATAGAACTCAAAAATAAACATCTGGAGAAATAAAATATAAGGTATTAGAAAAGAAAGGAACAGAGAAAAGAAAACAAAAGTTAAACTAAAATATAAGACAAGCGATGAAAATAAATATGTTCGTAGCCGTTGCTACATTGGCATTTACGCTCAGTAGCTGCAACACATCGGCTAAAAGTAAACCAGAAAACAAGGAGCAGACAACTGCACAAACTAAAAAGGATAATAAGATGAAGACGATTGAAATGAACGAAACAATGTTCAATGAAAAGGTAATGGACCTCGGTGCTGCAACAAATGCATGGAACTTTAAGGGCGATAAGCCTGCCATCATCGACTTTTATGCTACTTGGTGTGGACCATGTAAAGCTACAGCGCCTATCCTTGAAGAGCTTGCACAAGAGTATGATGGCAAGATTGACATATATAAAGTAGACGTTGATAAGAACGAAAAGCTATCAGCAATCTTCAATATACGCTCTATCCCATCATTATTGTTCATTCCTAAGACGGGCAAACCCACTATGTCGGTAGGCGCGCACCCGAAAGTTGAATTGGAAAAGATGATTAAAGAAACGCTCTTGAAGTAAGAACAACAAACATTAAAGTTATGGATAACAACTGCATACACAAGGTGCATAACATCTTTAGGGCAGTAGTTGAATTTGAAAGAGCATTGGAAACCAAGTTCGAAATGAATATAAACGAACTTATGTTGCTCTGTATGCTCGCTAATAACGAAAGCCTTCTCGCTGGCGAAATAGCCAACGAGATGGGCCTTTCTCGTTCGAATGCATCGAAAGTGATAGCCGCACTCGAACGAAAAGGGTATCTGGAACGTCGCACTTGTAAGAACGACAGCCGATGCCAACGATGCTCTATCACCCAAGAAGGGTTGGAACAGATGGAACATATCAACTGCGATTCGTTCCCACCACCTCCCAATCTCGCAGCCTACATAGAGGAATAAGACTGAAAAATATGCCATGACGCTGCATGTAATAAATACAAAAGAGAGGTCGAATATATAACAATGTAAAATAATTTTAACGATACAGGAAAGTGTAAAAAGTTTAAAAAAGGAACCATTTATACCCTGTGCAATTCTTATTTTTAGGTAAAAAGTTGACAATTTTCCAATTTTTTCTTGGAGAATTGCATTGTTTTGCATACCTTTGTCGAATTAATTAAAATGCAAAACAGTTATGTATATAGATCCAGCTTATCAAAAACTGCTTGATTGCGGCATTCGTCCATCACTGCAGCGTATTGAAATTATGCGTTATTTACAGACGCATCACACTCATCCGACCATCGATGAGATATTCAACGAACTCAAAAAACACATCCCAACCGTTAGTCGCACCACCATATATAACACCCTTAGGATGTTCTCTGAGAGGGGCGGGGCACTCATGATTACCATTGACGAGCATCACGTATGCTACGATGGCAATACAACACCGCATGCTCACTTCTGCTGTAAGGAGTGTGGACACGTGTTTGACATGCCCGATATGCAGCCTCCAGTACCACAAAGCATGGTTGTTAATGGTTTCCGCGTAGACGACGCACAGCTCTACTACAAAGGAGTCTGCACACACTGCTTAGAGAAAAAGGCTGAGAAAGTCTCATAAGAGAAGGGTAACATCTGAGGAAAAGGGACGTTTTCGCTAATAGAAAAAAGCAAAATCATACCAGTTAATATATACAAATAGCGAAGAAACGCACTTTCTTAAGATAACAAGAGAAGTTTTATTCTACTAAAACTTACGAGCAATGACAAAATTGTTTGTACATTGTTACGGCATAAAACTTCCTTGTAAAGATAACAGAAAAAAGCATATTGAAAGTCCCTTAATACTGAAACATCCACGACTATTCCCAGAATCTAATTAAAAAAGAGAGAACTATATGGGACAGAACAGATTCTGAGAGTACCCCACTGGGGTAAACTTATCTACAAACTAAAACAAAATAGGCAGGTATTAACTATCAAATGGGTTAATGCTTGCCTATCTATATAAATATATAAACCGCGACAAATAAGTGAAAAAATATGTTAAATGCAGGCTTAAACACTCGTATAAGCAGGGCATTCCAACGCATATTCCTTATTTGTCGCGGTTGTTTTGTTGTTCGTTTCTAAACATATTCCCTTTTTGTTGCCGCTATATTGCAATACGTTAGTAATCAGATTATTATGTAATTTACGCACGACAACAGCATAAAACAAAGGAAAGTCGGTCAGCGTTGTTCCTCTTTGAAACAGCTGCAACGCTGCCTTAAGAAACTACCGAAAGTACGATGAAAAGACGATTGCCAAACAAACACTTTCCCTTTCAGTCGCTGCCGACTTCCCAATGTGTCGCAACTATCTGATAATCATTCCCTTCCTGTCGCATCAAACCTACTCTTTTGTCGGCTACTTCCTCCGTTATTGTCGGCTGCAACCTACTATTTTGTCGGCAGTTGCGCTTGTAAAGTGCTACGCATCAGACTGTTGCACGGTCTTAAATAATCGGTAATATAGATTGACAATGATTGTCTAAGTCCTTCCGATGGGTGTTTCGGTTGGGCTGTACCGACTTTCTTTCTATGAACTACTCACTCTCCGACTTACCTACACGACCCCATTCCCAACGTGGTAGCAATGGCTGAGAGGACCGAAAGGACGATTTGCATAATGAATTTCCATTTTTCTTTCTTCATAATTTTGTAGTTTTAAAAGGTTAATAATTAGGTGTTCGCTCATCGTTAGTGGTGAGAGCAGGGGCACGAAGCGCTCTCCGTCCCCTGCAATAGGCCTTCGCCTACCCTGCTTATGGGTGGGGTTGATGTCCGCCTTCAGCACCTCCGCCGCTTGGCTTCTTGCCGTTCTTCTTCGACTTCGGAGTACCTTCGTAGCTCTCAAGCTCCTCTACTTTCACGCCCGAAATAAAGTTTTTGATGCGCACTTTGTCGGCTCCGACGTGCGTTTCAGGCTGAAAAAGAACGTGAGGGCGCTTGATATGCTTTACAGCAGAGAAGTCTTTCAACTCCTTTACACCCTCTGACGAGATGGAAAGCTTAAAGGTTCCAAAGTCGTTGAGCTTCACTCGCATACCATTTTGTAGGTTATGAGACATCTCACTCACCAATGCGCTAATCACAGCCAAGATGTCTGGCTCGGTAACAGTACAGCGTTCGCTGATGCGTGTAGCCAGTTGCTTGGTGTCAACAGTACCGATGCAGGCGGCACGGGCATACCAATAACCGTTTCGTTTACTGGTTTTGTTCTTTAATTGATACAATTTGTACTTGATAGACATAATACTTAAAATTTAAAAGGTTAATAAAATTGATTGGTTAATAATATAATAAGGTTACTTAAAACCCTTCTTTTCCTATTTTCTCAGTGGTGCGGTGGCTCGGCAATGCCATGCCAGAGCTAATATGTCCACATCGTTTCGGCTCCAAAATTTCTTCCCTTTTTGTCGCCAATAGCACTACTTTTGCTGTCTGAAACTGACGTGCAGCCATCGTTTATGGGCAGATCCGAGCGGTTCCAACAGCAGTTGTTGCACCGCAGAATGGGCCTCGAGAATGTGTTCGTAGCGCAGAGCTGTTGCCTGATTCGGCACATATATGTCGGCAGCCTCGCCCCTTAAGTGTTGCGAATGAGGCACTCCACCCACCGCTTTGTTCAGTTCCTGACAGCGATACCCACTCGTTATTATCACTCGCCCCACCCTTTTGCGCAGCGGTTCCAGCACTTCGGTACACAGTTTCCGCAGGTTTTCTACCACCTCCTCGTTGGTTAGTCCTTCTTCTGGGTGTGCATCAGGCTCGTTTACGATGCCCAATCGAATGGCAGTACCCGACCGAAAGAACTCGCCCACTGTGAAATGAGGCGACAAATGTTGCTCAAACGTTAATTTCATATTTTTGTCGCATTATATGTTTTTATATCTTTGTATTTACGTTCTCAAAGGTTTATCTATCTATATATATAAATAATGTGCAGCGTTCTTGGCACTTTCGTACCGTCCTACACCCCTTGTTCGTTTACATTTGCAAAGATACAACATCTGAAAAGCCATATCAAGTAATTGTTGGGTAGTATGTTGGGTAGTGTTATTTGCTTTGTTTTAAAAGTCGGTAGATAGGCTGAAAGAACGCCAAAGCCATTTGCACCACCCACCATATAGGCTCCTTTCTAACGCCACAAAAATGCAAAGAATTTGTAAAATAAACACACTCTCGTAACCACCTAACCTACAACACTTTGCAATACCCATTGTTTTGCGTTGTAAAAGTGCCTGTTTTGCACGCCAAAAGAGCCTATATTGCAGCGCAAAACAGGCACTTTTGCGAAGCGAAACAATTTGGTTCGCTTTTCGCATGTACTTTCTTTACAAAATAAGAGGAGGAATAAAGGGAAATGAAGGCACCGAAAGTCTATTGCCCAGTGCTATAAAATATGTTGCACTTTCGGTAAAAAGAAAGGGCAATACCGCTTGTTGTGTGCATTGCCCGTTGTCAAAATTTTAAATTAAATCGTTAATAAAGTCCTTCAACATCGACCCATCGTCGAGCGATGGCGCATATTCTTCCAAGATGTTCAGCTTGATATTGGGCAGCATTTTCTTGAGGTCTTTCGCCGTATCCAGCACGCAAATGTTGCCCGCCAAACCGCAAACATCGAGTTGTTCAATCTTCATTGCTTCGACCAACCGACAGATTACGCTTGCCGATTCCTCGTTTTGCATAATCGAATATTCTTCTTTCGTAATGTTGTTGCCCTTATATAATAAGGTGAAACCGCCCCGTGTCTCGTTCAATGCCTCGAGCAACGACTGCCAAATGGCTGCTCCAGCCGAGTGTTGCACGCAATGTCGTGGCCACATACCGCCCTCATCGGCAAACGAACAATGGTGGTAAGGGTGCCAATCGGCAGTAACCAGCCGTGCCACATACTCGTTGCCATGTTCCTTCACATACGCTGCCAGTGCGTCCATAGCCTCTGCTGCCCCTGTAACAGGGAGCGAACCATTTACAAAATCGACCTGCGGGTCTACTATCAACAATATCTTATCCATCTGTTTTCTGTCTTAAATATTAAACTTTCGAGCCTCAACGATGCGCCCGAACCGCACTTTTGTGCATAAAAAATATACACTTGCAAATATACTTATTTGTTCCGACATAATGCCATCTTTGCTGAATAAGTTCGGTTGGGGGGCATTGAAAAAACCAGAAAACTATGGTTTTGCAGAAAAAACGAGGGGGATTGTTGGCGCTCGATGGATTATAAAGGAAAAGAGAAAGAAGTGGGTTTGATGGGAAAGGTTGGGACCAAGACTGGGAGATTGGGACGAAAAGGGGGGACGAAGGAGGAGAAAAACAACTTAAATAGGTTGTTTTTTAAGAAACAACTTATATGGGTTGTTTTTGCAGAAACAATCTGAATAGGTTGTTATTTAAAAACAACTGGGTTTGCTTTGCTACTCAAACTTTTCTTTATATCTTTGCAAAAATACGATTAAAACAATGATGAAGGCAGTTATTACTGGCGATATTATTAACTCAACGGCTATACCTATCGAGCAAAGACCGCAGTTGTTGCAGGCGCTGGATAGAATAGTATCGGACTTGAAACACTTGTGTTCGATGAAATACGAGGTGTTTCGGGGTGATAGTTTTCAGATTTTAGTAGACCAAACTGAATGGGCGCTGCTGGTGGCGGTGCTGGTTCGGGCAGGGTTAAGAATGAATACTCCGAAGAATTCGAAGCTGATTTGGGACGCAAGAGTAGCTGTTGGCGTTGGCAATGTTGAATTTGTTGCCGACCAGATTGTGGCTTCCGACGGCGAAGCTTTCCAACTTTCGGGACGTGCTTTCGACGAATTGGGCAAGCAAAACCTCGTTGTTAAAACCGAATCGGAGCCTATCAACGAGGAACTAAAGGTGAGTACGATGTTTGCAGACGATATTATTTCGAACTGGACTCCTGCACAATCGTTCGTGGTTTTCGAGTCGTTGGCGTTTGAGAAGAGTCAGAAGGAAATTGCTGAAGCACAGGAACAGTCGGCGCAAAACATAAGTAAGATTTCGCTTTTGGCGAAGGAAAAGCTTATCAGACAGTATATTAACAGATACCATCAACTTATAACACACTATAAAAGGTAATTTATGAATATCTTATTTCGCCTTCTTTTGGCACACATCGTGGCTGATTTCTTTCTGCAAACGGACAAGATGAACTCTGGAAAGAATGCTGCGGACGGGCGCAAATGGTTATTCTTATTGCTTCATAGCTTCACGCACGCCGTTGCAACTTACGTTTTTGTGGCGCAATGGACCAACTTTTCCGTTCCTGCAATTATCTTTTTATCGCACTTTATCATCGATACGATAAAAACAAGCATACGCAGCAAGTCGGTGGCAGCGTTTGTTCTGGACCAGATAGCCCATATTTCGGTGATTTTGTTTGTAGCTTTCCAACTAACAGGTGGGGCGATTTGCGAAGCTGTTATGCCTCACCTATTCAACAGCAACAAGTTGATTATCTATGCTATTGGCTATGCGTTGGTGCTGAAACCTACGTCAATCGTAATGAACTTGCTGCTAAATCGGTGGGACTTAACAGCTCTGACATCGTTAGGACTGCCTCATGCGGGCAAGTGGATAGGCTATTTGGAGCGCATATTGATACTTACTTTCATCTTAACGGGCAACCTTGAAGGCGTTGGTTTCCTATTGGCTGCGAAGTCGGTATTCCGCTTTGGCGACTTGAACAAGGCGAAAGACATCAAGATTACAGAGTATGTGATGATAGGAACGCTTATCAGTTTCACCATCGCCATACTCGTTGGATATGCCGTTATGCACTTTGCTGCCATCTGAACATAAGGCGAACAGAGGGGACAAACCATCGCCTTGCCTTTTCTATCCTTCTTTTTCTAATTCAATCGAACGTATTTTTATCTTTGTTGCGAGCCAAAATAAGGCAACAAAGAGGGGTGGCTGTGGTGTGAAAAGCATAACGGTCGTTAGATTGTAACAGCTTTGTCAGCTAAAAATCTAACGACCGTTTTGACTTAAAAAAGAATATTGGTACCAACAAAAAGAGCATGCCGATACCAATATAACTTTCAGATAAATTGGCATTCACAGCTATAAAACAAGCTGCGAGGGGTGTTTCCTTTATATCGTCCCCAATAGGTTGCGCTGAAAAGCAGCACCTATTGAGGGATATTGTCTGTTGTTTACTTCACTACAACCTTCTTTTTGTTCACGATGTAAACACCTGCAGGAAGTTTAGAAAGGGTTGCGGTGGTGCCTACCTTCGTACCAGATACGGTGTAAACTGGCTGTGGTTCGGTAGTATCGGCAGCATCGGTGTGTGCTATTCCTGTTGAAGCAGCAACCGTTAGCTTGCCCTTCTTGTAATTGAACTTGTAGTTTTGAGCCTCTCCACCACTGATGATGATGTCGTATTCGCCCACAGGACTGCTTTCGTTTGCAGTAGTTGTAGCGGTAGGACGAGCGGTGAGCACAGATTCGTTTTCGCTGTTTACGAAACCTCTATAATGGAGTACGAACTCTGGATTGGCTACGCCTGCCTGACGAGTAACATCGTCGGTGCTTACAGTAAGGGTTGCCTTGTCGATGGTAAGGATACCGCTCACGAGCTTAATGGTCTTGTCTTTGATGGTGCCGTAGTCGATATGAATATCGTATTTGCCCACTGGCGAAGTCTTATCAGCCTGGCATGTGATTTCAGGACGACCTTCGAAGTACTCTCCTCTGATGGTATATCCGAACTTAGGATTGGCCTCGCCGTATTCGCGAATGGTATTTCTTACGGTTACGATGCTACCAAATTCCTTGATGTTCTTGACTGGAATACCGCCCCAACCTCTATAATCCTTTTTGGTATCGATAGGCACTCGCAAGAGAATACCATTGACACGGCTGCTGAGAAGTGGGTTTTTGCCCAACTTTGGAGGCTTTGTTGAGAAGATTTTAATCTCGTTAAGCGTGCTGCAACCAGCCAAACTCTCGTCGCCTAAGTAGGTTACTGATGTTGGCAAAACAAGACGCTTGATAGCGATACAGCCAGCAAGTGCATAACTGTGCAAACTTGTTATGCCGTCAGCAACAACGAGTTCGTTTTGCATAGAAGGTATAACGCTGATGATTTCCTTGCGGTCTTTTGTATAGAAAACGCCACCATCGTAAACGAAATTATCGCCGCCAGCCGCTGGAATATTGTCGATTGCAGCGAGCGCGCGGCAGAATGCGAATGCGCCATCGCCGATAGTCTTCATTCCAGAAGGCAGAACGATCTGTCGTAAGCTATTGCAACCATAGAAAACACGCTCTGGAAGGTTGTCGTTAGATGTCTTTAGCTGTCCTTCTTTAAGGTATGCTTCGCCGCCACTTACTATCCTTGCGTCCTTAATATCGAGCATATAGAGTGCTCCTTGAGTGAATTTTCCTTCGTAATCGCTACCTGTCATCTCGCGAATAACGCGGAAGTCGGAACCGTTAATATCGCCTTTGAGTGTGAGTTCGCCAATGTTTTCGCGCATGCTGGCAGGAATACTGTCTGCCAAAACACCTGCTTTTGGCAAGTTGATGGTGCGCTTCACGAGGTCTTTCGCCTTACCGTGGATACCTCTAACAATATCTTGGTAGTGCGTAAACGAGTACATATTGCCTGGATTCAGCAGGTCGATGTTGTAGTATCCATTCACATCTCCGTTCCAACCCCAGTTCACACTCACCAAGCCATCCTTGTTATAACCATCGATAACAAAGGCGTGGCCAGCGTCAACACCCATAGAACCAGGACTAACACCACCATAAATGAGTGGGTGTCCGTTAGAAAGTTCGGTGAAAACGATGTCCATCCACTGTGCAGTATTGTAGTCTACACGCGATACATGCTCGGCTTCAGCAAAGCCAAAGTAGTTGCGCAAACCTTCGGCGCAATCGTTCATGAAAGCACTACTGCCCACATTTGCAGTGCCATACTCCATGTTTGATGCTACACCACAATGCAACATAAGGGTTGCAACAGCGTTTGCTTCAGCCTCAGTGTAGGTTCCGCTGTAGTCATCTTTCATGTTTGCCCAGTCGTAAGTGGTATTTCCGAAGTCGGCAACAATGGCATCTCCGCTTGTATCGTTGGCTGGATAGTAAAGCGTACGAGAGCCAACGCCTCGCAATGGATACTTAAAATAGTTGAGAACCTGTGCTGTTGCTGTTGCCACACAGCCTGTAATGATGTGTCCTTTCTTGGTATTGGGCAACAATTTGTTGTATGGCGACTGCTGTCCCCAGAGGGTTGTAACCATCGTTGGCACCTCTGCTTTATACTTATTAGGGTCTGGTTTGGTGATACCGAGCTTCTTATTGTTCTTTACTGCATCGGTAATGACCTCGTCGATTGCTTTTAACCACCAGTTGAAACCAGGGTTATCGGTCTGTACGAAGTCGGCTTCCGAAACTCCAAGAACCTCTGGTACGAGGTCATCTGCCGATATTACGGCGAAGCCACCATTGGTATAACCGAACACAGTGTACGTGTTTGTTTGTTTCAACTCGCGCAATTGTGTTGCTGTTCTACGTGTTCCGTTCTGGTTCGGAGCGTTCAGTCTGTGCTTGCTTAGCGTGGTTTGCAGGTTGATAGCACTTGCGGCAGTTTTCTTCATTTCAGCTTTTGTGCGTGGCTTAGCCCATGCTACAGCCGGCAAAAGCATGAGTAGCGCAAAGGCTACGAATAGGTTTTGTTTCATGTTCATATAGATATATGTTTTTAAAGTTGAATATCTCGCATTGATAACGAACTGCGTTTGCTGCTCGTTCTGCCTTCCTTAGAAGGTGCGTTGTGTCGCTCTGACGATGCGCTAACGAGGTTGTCGTTGTGCATTTTACTTCGCGAAGGGTTGCTCGTCTGCACGATTGATATTAAAAAAAATCGGTGTCCGCTACCCGATACGGGAGCGAACACCGACAAAAGAGCTTTTATTGTATAATTATTTTCTTATTTCCAACAACATAAGTACCCTTGCGTAGACCACGAAGAGTAGTTGTTTGGCGACGTACAAGTTTGCCATCGATGGTGTAAACATCTACTGGTTGGCCGTCCGTTATGACGCTTTCGATACCTGTTGGTACATTTACTTCCACTGGAGCAGACTCTGTTCCATCGGCATAAATGGCTGTAACGGCATACTGGGTATTCGCTCCAGCATTGACATCTACGCAATGGCGGACGGTAACAGGCACCTTATTGATGAGTGCGCCAGCCTTGTAAATGCCATAATATATTGGTGTAGGCGTTTCCTTTGTATAGGTAACATCGTCTATTCCAAACATAAGACCAGTTTGTGGGGTCTTCTGATGGATTGCAAAATAGGTTGTTCCAGCTGGCACATTGATGCTTACCTTCTCCCATTCGCCCGATACTGCCTGACGATTTTCGGCAAGAACGGTGGTGAAATCGGTTATTTCCTTACCCGATGTAGAACAAAGTACGTCGTAATTTTCAATATATGCAACATCATTTACCGTCATATTATGCACATAGAACGATATTGTTTGCGCCTGTCCTGATAGTTTTGGACTAATAATCCAGTTGTTGCTGTTCACGTAAGCCTGCCCTGTGGCATCGAGTTCGTATGGAACTGAAGCGTATTGTTGACCCGAGAACGGTTTCAACCAAGGGTTAAGGCGTGCCACATTCTCCCCTAATACAAACGGATTGAATATGATATAGGCGAACTGAGTGAACTGATTAGGATACCAAAGGTCGTCGAAGAAACCACCAGAGTAGCCCTTGTTGGCATCAATGAGGGTCCAATCGCCAAACTCTGTAGACCATGCGTCGTAGCGTTCGAAGTCTTCTGTTACGGTCTCAGGGGCTGTATTGGGAGCTTCCCATACGAGTGATACATTCGATTGTTCCCTTTTTGCGCTCAAATTCTGTACCTTTGGCTTTTCAGAATCTTCGAGTCTGACGGTCAGTTCTGCTTTGTTATCGGTGTTGTCTAAGTCCTTATCGTATTCAACTTCTGTGATAACCTTCATCTCTTTTGCGTCTTTAATGATGGCAGATGATGGAACTTCGAAATCAAGCGTGCAGTTGCTGAATGGTGAGAGTGCATCTTTCCATACGTAAGAGTTTACTTCTTTGCCGCCAGTCTTAATGCGAACGGTGAAGTTTTCGGCCTCGCGCTCGCCTATATTCTCTACTTTTACGTTGAGTTTGGCCTTGCGTCCCTTGATAATCTTGCCTGTTCCAGATACGGTAACAGCCAAATTGTTGCGCTGAACCTCCATGATACGAATGTTATCGACGAAGATTGGCTCGTGGTTAGTGCCACCAACAGCTTTGAATCCAATAAATATGAAGCGCTCATTTTCGAACCCGCTCAATGGAATAACCTCGTTAAACCATGCCTGATTACCATTTATTAGAGAGTAATCTATCGTTTTTAGTTCGGTGCGGGTGCCGTCTGGACGTTGCGCAAATACTATAAGTTTGGTGTCAGGGAAGTTCTTTCGTCCGTAGCTGAATATCAATTTCGGATTGGTTGTGCCGATAAGCGAAATCTTTCCTGTGCCTAACGTACTTTCATCGCCTGTGTGTGCAGGTTCAAAACAGAGTGCGCCACCGTCATTATCGTATGCTACGCCACGTCTAATCTTCCACGATGTGCCTTTCGTATCTGCCAACCAAACCAATGAAGAAAGCGATGCGTTGGCAAAACTCTCCTTGAATGGCACGTTATAAGCCTTACCGGCGATGAGTCGGGTGGTAGCAATGCCACTGCTTCCCAACTGGTTTTGTGCTGCAACACCCCAATAAACGAAGCGTTGTTGGTCGCCATCGCTAAGGTCAATAGACGTTACATCGAAGTTGTTTTTATTCTTAAACGAAGCCAAAGTATCGGTAGGCTCCTTCGAATCCTTCATGGACATGACGTAATAGGTTACATCTTCTGGTACAACAACGCCACCATTGGCTCCGACAGTAGACGTTTTATCCCATGAAAGGGCTACCACTGTGTTCTTGTCTAACGCCTTCAAACCTGTAGGAGTAGCAGGCATATCGAATCCGACAAAGGCTTTTGCCACTGCTTCGCGACCTGCTCCTGATGCATTATAGGCTACCACCTTATATATATGTGCGCCTTTTGCCACATTATTGTCCTGATATGTCATGGGCTGACCACTCATTGGGTTCTTCAAAACACCAAGTTTCGCATCGTCGCGGTATATAACTGCCGAATCTAACTGGGCTGTAAGAGCGTCTCCATTGACTGCTTTCACTGGCATTTTGAAGTTTAATGTGGCCTTTTCTCCGCCTGTTTGGTCTACAATAACGTGGAAATCGGTCGCTGCATCAGGCGCTGTGAAGAGCGCACCCGGCACCAATTGGAAGTTGCGAACATAGAAACGCCATTGGTTAAAGCCACTCTTGTCGTGAATGGCAAGGTGGTATGAGCCATCTTTAGGTACTTTCAGTTCGTAAGAAAACTTTGTTTGTGCCTTCGGAACAAGTACTGGCTGCCCCACTTTCGCATAGTTTTCAGGGTTATAACCTTCGCCACAAGCAAGTTGGAACACCTCTTTAAACTGTTCGGCAAGCGTGTTATAGGCTTCTAAAGAAACCGTATAGAGTCGGTCTGCCTTCATTTCGAATGGCGGAGATAGGAGCCAATCGTCGGCTACTCCCTTAGGATTGTAACCCGATTGAGCCCTTCCTTTCCAGTCATCAGCCAATCCCCACTCCCAAGTTTGGCCGTCGTCGTTTGCATCTATGGCTGTAAAGTTGTTGAAAGATTCCTCATCGTAGAAGCTTTCCTTAAACGGTGGCACGATGGCCTTGCCTATAACGATTCCGTTAGAAGCCACTTCATTACCTTGACGGTTGCCCGCTTTCGGTGTAATAGCGAAACTATACTTCTTTAATTCGGTGGTTGTGAAAGGTACCGACAGACTGTTTCCTGTTACATTGGTTTGCACTTGGGCTCCATCTGGCATTCTTTTCACGTCGTAAATCACCTCTCCAACATATCCGCCGTGCTTTCCTTGCGTTACAGAAGGCCATGTAACGACTGCTGTTGTGCCGTCGTAGCTGAACTTTACACGCTCTATATCGGCAGGAATGTCGTAGCCTACCCATGCAGTATATCTTACTTTAGGCGATGAGCCTACAGCGTTGGCAATGGTAACGAGGAACTTTGTGTCGCCTCCAGTCACTGTTATCTCGTCATCTACCTTAGTTCCTGCCATGGCAACAGCCTTCTTTACGGTGTCGTTGTTAGCCACAACATAATATGTAAGGTTGCCTGTTAGCGGTTCACCGTTTATCTTTTTGCTTGGAGCAGTGAACTGAATGCGTCCTGTTGTATTACCTTTTTCAAATACAAACTTTAGGTTTTCCACCCGTGCGGGGGCTTCGGCAGATGCCGTAGATATAGGTATTGTAAGCGCCAATACCTGAGATTCGATAGGCATATCGCCTATTTTGTTCGCCTTTCCAGTTGTAAGGTCTACGTTATATAGCACCGACTTGCCGTCTTTGTCTATGCTTGCCCAATAGAAAGTATTGGTATTCTGGTCTATTTCGCCGCTTTGCTGGAAGTATTTGCCATACTCATCTTTCACAGTAACGCCTGTTGCACCAATCAAAGTCTCCTTTCCGTCGGTGGTACTGATGGCATATAGGTCGCCATCGAGGGATATTCCGTAAAGCGTTCCTTCCTTGCTGATACCCAAAGCAACGTATTGATGTTCTGCCCAACCGATGAAATTACGTTTCATCTTGGTATAATCGATCACTCCCCATTGCAGGTTCGTACCGCTTTCGTCCCAGAATACGCCGTAAATCTTACCAGTTTTGCGGTCTTGTGCAGTTTCCATGGCGCACAGCGACAATCCATCTTCGCCGAGATTATCGTCAGAAAGCTGTTCCCAAGTGTCTATATCGTAAGTATAATGATGCACTTTGACCCTGCCTTCCGAGTATGCTATGAGGTCTAAATACATGGCATGGAACACGTCGCCGACTATTCCGCTTCCTGCATTCACCTCCATATAGTTCATAAGTCCTAATGGTTTCACTTCAATAGGGACTGTTGTGCCTACCGAATACATGCCGTAGGCAGCGTTACCCACCTTCCATCCTTCTTGATGAATGACGTTTCCCCACAGCACAATGCCTCCGGGAGTCTTCAAGAGTGGCGCAGCAAGCGGCTTTTGCAGGGGTGAAGCCACTGTCTGCAATAGCATGTTGTCTGTACTTGGACGCTGAGCGACAGGCATTTTGAGGGTTGAACCCATCGCCATACCACCTTGTCTTGCCGACAAGGCGTCTCTTAGTGAACTCTCACGCTGGCTGATGTTCTGCGCCATCATTGCTGATGACCAGCATAGCAAAAAGGCTATGATGCCAGCGAACATAAGGTAAGACTTCTTTTTCATAAGCAATAAATTTAGTGTTCAATATGCTATCACGATGTTGTGGAAAGCTTTTTTCTATCGTTTCGTGCCTGCATACGGTTGTACAACCTTGCTTTTCAGCCACTTGCTGTGTGGTATTGGCATTATTTCTGCATCAGTTTTCTGGTGTGTGAAGGCTGTGCTTGCCTGCCCCAAGATTGCACTTCGTTTATTAGATTGCCGATTGTAACGTCTTCTCTGCTGCTCTTATATATAATAAGGTGGACGGCAGAATATGCTTTTAACTTCTCTTTCTTCTTCTCAAAGGTTAAGTAAGTTTTGCAAAAATAAATATATTATTTCAACTACACAAACGAAAAAGAAGAAAAATCTCAATATTTTTCAACATTTTGTAAGCTGTTGTTACGACAAAAAAAGGAAATTAGCGGTAAATGAAATAAAAGGAATTACGTTATGGTAGAGCGATAAGGGGGAAGACGAAGGGGTAAACTTGGTTAACAATATAGAAACGCTAAGATTTCAATATTTGGGAGATAACAAATCAAAAAACAACCCCTTGCATCTTTACGCAAGGGGTGTAAGGGGGTAAAAAAAGTTGTTTCGAAGCTCTCGTTATGCTTCTGTGGCAACCTATTGGGGCAATACCACCAACTGAAGACTATCGGTTTTTACGCGCACCTTAAGCCATTTGTAAAGCTGTTGCTTGTCGTTTGCAGGAAGTGTTTTGCTGGTTTTAACCACCGCAAGCACGTATTTTGGGGTGAGAGCAGTATCTAAATAGACTTCGGAAGTGTTCGAAAGGGCTATACTTTTAGCTTCCGGACAAATGGCTTTCAGCTCTTGTTTCATCTCTTTAGCCAACTCTGGATAACGTGTATAAGCCGCTAACTGCTTCTGTAAGGCATCGTTTTGGTACACTTGTTCCTTCAAATCGGAAGACGTTTCTTCTCCTACTGCTACCAAACCGCGCTTCTTTTGCTGCATAGCCATAAGACTATCAGCACTAGCACCTTGTATAATGCGAAGTCGATAGTCGGCTAACTGATAGTCGGACAGGGCTTCCTGTGCCTTCTTAACGTCGCTATTAGAAATAGAATTGCCTATTGTAATAACATCCAACGTTTTGTTTTCTTTGTCGAAAGTGTGCGAAAGAATGTAAGTTCCATTGTCTTTTATTTCGTTGCGCAGGAAGTTTTCTACGTTATTTTCGATGACACTCTGCTTAATAATTTGCCATGTCATGTAGCCAGCAGGTATCATTGTGATGATAACAATACTTGCAATATAGAAGTTTACACGCTTCAACTTCTCCTGATTGACCATCTTTTTACGATGGAAGCGCATTAAACGAACGCCCATGCAGGTGGTGAAAGCGATGAAAACAGTATTGATGAAGTAAAGATAAAAGGCACCCAAGAAGAAAGATGTGTTGCCCATTGCAAGTCCGTAGCCCGCCGTACAGAGTGGTGGCATTAGGGCAGTAGCAATCGCAACACCCGGTATCACGTTGTTTTTGCCTTTTGTAGCTATTGCCAAAATACCGGCTGCACCGCCACAGAGTGCTATCAACACATCGTAAAGTGTGGGCGATGTGCGTGCAAGAATTTCTGATTGTGCTTCTGTGATAGGCGAAAGTAAAAAGTAAACGGTAGCTGTAACAACGCTGAGAATGGTGGTAATGAGGTAGTTGATGATAGCTTTCCTGAACAAATTCAGGTCGGCTGTTCCAATCGCTAAGCCCATTCCGATGATTGGTCCCATCAGTGGCGAGATGAGCATAGCACCGATAATGACAGCTGTTGAATTGACATTGAGTCCTAAGGAAGCGACGAAGATAGCAAGAATAAGTATCCATAAGGGTGCTCCCTTGAAGTTTACACCTTCGGTTATCTGTGCTATTATGTTGTCTTCAGAGACTCTATCGGGCATTACATTGAAGCATCGCTTAACTAATTGCCACAGTGTTTGTTTGTTGTTTGAGGCCATACGTTTTGTTTTTTGTGCAAAGATAATGTTTATTTTTGATATAATGGTATTGTTGATAACAATTTTTTTCGGTGTAGCAATGGGATTGATAGAAATTAAAAGGACCATGAATAATAGAAAAACTGTAGGCAACAGGAAGGTCATCAAGCAAGAAAAGGAGCCTCACCATGGGGTGAAGACTCCTTCGAACTTGGGTTACTGCATCAAAAGAATACAGCTACTGTGTGGTTAAACCTTACTTTACTACCACTTTTTGTGTGCCTTTAGCGGTGCGCACAAGGTAGATTCCCTTTTCAAGGGCGATGTGCTGACCAGCTTGAACAGCGCCACTAAAGAGGTGAGTGCCGTCGATGCGCGCTACGCTGATATAGTTATCAACGCCAAGAACATAGATTCCTCCATCGGCAATGCGTAGGCTGACATCGGCTGCAAGGGCAGATACGCTGCTGATGGCGGTTGTTCCGACCTTCTTTAAGCGTATATTGTCGAGGTAAAGGTTCATTCCTTTCTCAACATCAGTAGTATTAGCATGGAACCCAATATATATTGCTGCCGTCTGTTGGGCAGTAAATTCTACGATACGGGGCGCGAACTTGTCGGTGTCTTCCTGTGTTTCAGGCACCAATAGTTCGGTCATTGCAGTGGATTGGGGCTGCAAACCGTACATCACTTCGTACTTTTCGGTGCCGATGGTGCGTATATCGAACGACAATTCGTATCGCATGTCTTTCTCTACGGCTATGAATGGTGTAAACAGCCAGTCGTTTTTGGGTGCCGAAGAGCTGTATATCTTCATGAATTTGTAGTCGTTGTCCCAGTCCCAATAGGCATTTCCGTCGCCGATATGCTCTGTTGTAAAGAGCAGTACTTCGTCGTTGGTGTCGAAGGTGGCGGTGTAAGGCACTTCGAAAGGCTTACCTATCATTATCTTATTCGATGCTGTTGGAATGCCTTTGTGGTCGTCGTCGATGTAAGGAGTAACGTCGAAGAAGCACTTTTCAGCCTTTTCTTGCGTAACGTTGTAGGTGTATGGCGATGCGCCAGCGTTGTCTACGATTTCGCCTGAAGGCATTTTGCGCACCTTGTATTTCACTTCTGTTGGGTCTACGTAGCCGTTGTACATTCCTTCTGTGGCTGCCTCCCATGTCAATATCAGCTTATCGATGGTCTCTCCTTGCGCTAATTTCACGTTCTTCACCTGCTTTGGTGTGTCGTGTCCTACGTAAATGTTCTTTATTTCTGCCTTATCGCCATCGCCTTCTGCATTGATTACGATAACGGCAAAGTCGTGTAGGCCTTGCGTTGTGGTTACTTCTGCTGTGGTAGCCTGTCCTGCCTGCGTGTTGCCGCTGGTGTTTTCCACACCATCAACAAGCACCTTAAAGGTTAAGGCGCCCGTAAGTACTTGTCCGTCGTAAGTCTTTGTGGGTGCTGTAAAGCTTATTTTGCCCTTCAGTTCGCCGTTGGTATAGTGGGCAGCAAGGTCGGTTGCCTTTGCAGGAGCGCCCGGAGCCACCACCTTATCGCCTATCCAGAGGCACCCAAATTCCTCTTCGTGCTTGAATTCGCGTAGCATTGTGCTGGTCTTAGCCTTTAGGTCAATCTTATAAATGCCCGGTGTTCCGCCCCAATCGTCGAGCGTTGCCGCCCAATAAAGGGTGTTATTGTCGTTTGCGGGGAAGGCTGCTGACTGCTGATAAAGCGGATTCATGCCTGTAGAGAGTATCTCTGTGAAGGTAGCATCGGTTGTTGAGATTTCTCCTACCCTACCTGCTGAGTTGATTCCGTATAGTTTTCCTTCTTTGTTAAAGGCTATTGCGAGGAAGTTATTGCCCAGTACGCCCACCTCTTTGCGTTCGTGTTGGGTGAGTTCGAGGGTGCAGAGCTTGTATGTTGTGCCGTCTTTGTAGACAGAATATACCTTGTCTGTGGTTTCGTCGTAGGCGATTGGACAACCTATCGATACCATGTCGGCAGGCACTTTGTGTCGTGTTATGTTGGTGAAATCGTTGGCGTTGTAGATATACATGTACATATCTGAGCCGTAATCGGAATCGTCTTTCACAAAGAAATAGTAGCGGTCTTTCACCTTTACAATGCCGTAGTCGGGTGCATAGGGTATTTTTTGCACTTCGGTAAAGTATGAAGTAGCTGCCGTTGTGAACTTATAGATGCCGTTATTCTCCCTTGTTCCAACGAGATGTCCGTACAAATTGTACTCTGTTTCGGTTGTTTGTGCAGTTACAGGCATTGCTACAAAGATGGCAATGACTGCAAATAGTGTAGTAATAAGTCTTTTCATCGTACAATATATTAGTTATTTGTTGTTCAGATTGTTTTAATTCTTTAGGTTGTTTCTGCTGGTTTTCTTTGCCTCTTGCCTCTATATTATATAAGGTGTTAGGCTGTATATGCTTCGATTTTGATTCTTCTGGCTACTGGTTTACAAGCCTATGCAAAAGTATAAACATTATTTTAAATATGCAAACAAATAGTGAAAAAACCGTAATTACAATTGGTTTGCTGTGGGGTAAGGGGTTGAAAATCTGACGATTGAGCAGTTTTCTATCTTTCGGAAAAGTTGTTATAGATTGTAAGAAGCGCTCTTTACACCCCTCCCCTACTTCCTTTCGCTTTCGTTGGCGGTTTCTCTGAAATACTTTTCCAGCACGAGTTGCGCAACGATATACTCGCGGCGAGGATTTCGGAACCTATCTACGTAGGCGTGGGCGTGGTCGATTATGGCTTGCGCCTCGTCGGGGTGGTTGATGTAATGGTTGATTTTGGCTTCCAAATCGGAGTAGTCGGGAGCTACCTCAATGTAGTGATAATCGGGTATGAGGGTGCCTTCCATAAACCATGTTTCGTATTTTGGGCGCGGCATAACGGCGATTGAGTTCGACGACATTACCCATTTTAGGTTGCTGGCTACATCGTTTCCTTCGAGTGCCATGATGAATTTGTACGACAAATGTTCGCCGATGGTCATCTTTTCGGTATGCCATTCCTTGAAACTCTTGTCGATAACGCCAATGTTGAACAGCGGATTTCCAAAGAATTTCTTTACGAAATCGTATCTGTTTTGCTTTAGATTATTGCAGTCGAATTGCCCTATCAATCCTCTAAACACCACCTTATCTTGCTTGTCGGCATACTTCGTGCGGTCGTTTACGAACAGGAAATGGCGCACACGGTCGAGGTTTAGCAACACCGAATTGGCATTGTTGCCGTGTATGGGCCTACTTTTTACGATGGAGGGGACGTCGGAAACCCATGTTACATCGCCTGGCTCTAAACGCCATTTAGCGTCGAGCGGAAAGGCTTTTGCGTAGCGGAAAGAGTCTAAATAGTAGACCGATTGACTGGTTTTCTTTTGTTCCGATAGTTTGATAGCCTTTTGCTGAAACAGCGAAAGGTCGATGTCGGCACGGCGCAACTTGTTGTAATACGCTACGCGCTGGGCGATTTCAGACCAGTCTTTGCGCTTTTCGACACCCGATAGCAAGAACTTTCGCAACCACGAAAGCACGAAATGCGGTGTAAGTATCCACAGATAGGACGTTACATAGTATTTCAATTTCGAGTTTTTTCCACTATTCATTAAATAGTAGAGTTTGCGACTTAGCATATTGTTCATTGTTTTTTATTCTATCGTAAAATGCTTTTTGTAGGGTTGTTACCTTCTGCTAACGCATTGTTCCGTTGGGACTGGTAATCTGAATGCAAAGGTAATGACTTATTTGTGAACTGCACCAACATTGTCTTAAAACTTATTTGCGAACACCATTCAGCTGCTTTTCCCGTTTCGGAAATATTGACAGAAAAAGCGGGGTATATGCTTTCGCATTGCAAAACAGCCTATATTGCGTTGCAAAACAGCCGCTTTTGCCGTGCAATATAGGCGCTTTTACATCGCAAAACAGGCTCTTTTAGAAAGTAGGGGTATAAGCCTTGTGTATCAATGTGTTACGAAACGAAGAGCGAAAGAATATTTGTAAAGAAATCGCAGGAGGTTTTTCGTAGCTTACACCTTATATATATAAGGTATAGGGGCGTGGCAATGGTAGGCAGAAAAGCATGGGTAGGGACAAAAAAATGGCTGTTTGCAGCAAGCTACGGCATAATGTTTAAGTTGCCTGCTTGTTGAAACAGCCTATAAGCTATGGGGGTGATGCCCCTTGAAACAACAAATTAGTGGTTAGATAAGTCAGTGCTCGACATCGTAACCTCTATGCGGTTTTTCTGGTCGAGTAGCTGTTTCAGCATCAGTCTGACGTCCTCTGTGGTCATTCTATTCACTATTTCTACGAAGTTTGTATCTATATCGGTGCCGTTGTACAGGTCGTTGTACAGCACAAGTTCCCAATAATTATTTAGTTCCTGCACCTGTTTGTACACCTTAAGTTCGTAGGCTTTCACCTTATCGAGGTCGGTTTGAGAGGGTCCATCAGTGGCTAACTTCTCCAATTGTTCGTATATTATCGGAATAAGAGATCCGTATTTGCTTGGGTCTGTTTGGAATGCGATGCGCAAAACAGCCTCGTTGTAGGGGTGTTTTTGCAGTGTTGCAGACACCGAAACGCCGTATGTTCCGCCCTTTTCCTCGCGCACTTTGTCGGTATAAACGAAGCGGAGCAGTTGCACGGCAGCATCTAAAAGCAGTTCGTTGCGATTGTTATAGTCCATCTTTCCCTTTATAACGATGGTCGTTGTGGTCGATGGTGTTTTCTGTTCTTTGGTAAATAGCTTCTTCACCTGCCCATCAACGAGGTTGGGTCCAAGCGTTCCCACCTTTTCAAAGTGGTTGTTCGATGGCAGCACAGCCACATATTTGCAGAGCATTGGGCGCAGTCGTGCCATGTCGATGTTGCCCGTTAGTATGAGTTTAAAGTCTGCTGCATTGGTAAAACGCTCTTTATATATCTGCAATATGCGGTCGTAGTTCACCTTCTTTAGCAGTTCGCTGTTCATCGAATGTAGTCTATCGCTTTGGTAAGCAACCTTATGCAGGCTGTCGTTGTAGGCAATCTGGGGGTTCACATGGGCATTCTTGAGGAACTCTTCTTGCTGGCTCATCATGTTTTCGAAGGCTTCTACGTCCTTTCTGGGCTGTGTAAAGTAGAGATACAATAGCTGGAATAGGGTCTCAAGGTCCTTTACGTTCGAGCTACCTTCCATTCCTTCGGTCTCATCATCGATGTATGGACCCATCGAAATAGGCTTTCCTGCAATCATTTTCTCTAATGCTAGCTCGTCAAACTGGCCTGCTCCGCCTACCGTAGCGCCCGAAATAAGGTACGAAAGGTTCGGCATGTCGTCGTCAGCGTACATGTTTTTGCCGCCCATACTGAAGAGTTTCAACCTCACTTCATCGTCGGCGAAGGTCGTTGGGCGTACATATACACGCATACCGTTAGACAATTGCAACTCGGTATAGCCGTACTTGTATTCCTTTTCAGCCACAATGCGGCCCTCCGCAGGGAGGTTTGGTGTTAGTTCCGAAGCCATATCTTTCTCTTTATAAGGCGCATAACGCTTCTTTTGTGCCGTAAGCACGAGCTTTTCCACCTCCTTTTTAGAGGGCAGCGCAAAGCCTTTCTTCTCTGGTCCGTATAGGGTTACCACCTGATTGCTATTGGTTATGACTTCGCGCATGTACTTATTAACTTCCTCAAGGGTTACTTTTGCGTCGAGTTCCTGCACCAATTGCAACTCAACAGCAGGGTCGATAAGCGGCTCTTCCTCCAGAAAATTGTCTACACAAGCCTCAACAAGCTCTCTGTTGCTACGCTTGAAGCGGTCGTTATAGCCACTTACAGCATACGAAAGCAGCTCTGCCTTGCCACGTTTCAACTCTTGTTCGGTGATACCGAGACTCCTTGCACGCTCAACTTCGCCTATAATGGTTTGTATTCCGCTGGCTATCGAGTTCTCTTTTAGCACTCCCGACACTTCAAAAGACTCTTTCGTGGAAGCCATAAAGAAGTTTCCATCACGCACAGATGCCGATATAAAGGGCGCATCTGCCTTGCGTGAGAGTTCGTTCAGGCGGTCGTTGATAGCCATTCGTAAGATACTTGTCATATAATTGTCGGCAAACGGCTGCCAAAAGCCTCGTTCTTGGCGTGGCGTAACGTCTCTCTTCATGTACAAAGTAAAGTTTACTGTAGGCTGTTCCTTATCGGTTGCCGTGAAGAGAATCATCTTTTTGTTGTCGGGCACTGGGTAGAATATGCGTTCGGCGGCATTGTTCGGCATTTCTATCTTACCAAAAAGAGCTTTAATTTTGCGTTCTATCTGGTCCTCATCAATATCGCCTACCACGATAATGGCTTGCAAATCGGGGCGATACCACTTATGATAATAATCGCGAAGGGCTTGATATGGGAAGGTTCTAACAATGTTCATATCGCCTATTGGCATACAATCGGCATACTTAGACCCTGCATATATCACGGGCATAGAGGCTTCGGCAAGGCGTTGCATGGCCAGTCCCATACGGCGTGTGCGCCACTCTTCTTCTATCACTCCCCTTTCTTTGTCAATCTCTTTATCGGCTAATAAGAGGTTATGGCTCCAGTCGTGGAGGATAAGAAGACACGAATCGATAATCCCTTCGCGCTTTATGGGGGCAGCAGAAATGTTGTAAACGGTTTGGTCTACGCTGGTATAAGCGTTGAGATTGGTGCCAAACTGTATGCCAACGCTCTCGCACCACTTCACGATACCCGGCTTTTGGTCGTCGCCCGGAAAGTTCTTCGTTCCGTTAAACGCCATGTGTTCGAGGAAATGAGCGAGCCCTCGCTGGTTCGATTCCTCTAAAATAGAACCTACATGTTGCGCTATGTAGAAGTCAGCCACGCCCTTTGTCTTATCGTTATGGCGTATATAGTAGGTTAATCCATTCGGAAGTTTGCCCTTTCTGATGGTCTTGTCTTGTTCAATCACCCTGTTTTGAGCTGGCAACAAGGTGGGAACAAGCATAAAAAACAATAATAGGAATTGTCTGATTGTGTTCATGTTATATCTTATTTTATTTATTTTTTAGGTAGGTTGGCACTGCGTTGGGCTGGAAATCGTGGGTCGAATTGTTGGTGTCAATCCACTTCTTGCCCTCCTTTAGTCGTACAACGGCTTTGTTATAACGTTGCTCGTCGGCATCAACATGCCCACAATAAGTGAACCCTTTATCGAGGATTGGCGATATAATATTCCACTCATGGACAGTCGGAACAGCCAGATTTACAGCATCAACGACCCACGAATTGGGTATGAAATACTCGTTTTCGTCCATCGGAATAACGTACTCTCCCTGCTTAAAAGTATAGCCAAACTTGTAGCGATAGTCCTTCATAAAGGTTGCCATATCCACCATTGGACGTACCAAAGCATAGCTTTTTACGCCACGAGTGTGCATTACAAAGGTTCCTTCAAAGTTGGCATACCAGTTCAAAAGGTTCGTTACCTTCGGGTTATCCTGGTCGCCTTCTGGGTTAGAAGTCTTATCAAAGATTTCAAAATCGGCACGGCTCAGGTCGAAAGAGTTGGGGTTTATGGGTCTATGATCGATGGCGGTGAGGGCTATTGTTAGCTCTTCGCCAGGCTTAACAGGGTGTTCTTGTCCTGTACCAGGCACCATATAGATGGCATCAATGGTTATGGCTTGACTCATGATATCGGGCTGATAGTCGTGCTTATCATCGCTTGTGAAGAAGCTTTCGACGAAGCATAGCCCGTCAGCATACATGATAGTGTCGCTGTTGTTGCCTATTTTTATGTATTGGTCGTCGGTGTACATGAAGCCTTGCGGGGTTGTTGTGCCTGTGAAGAACAGCTCTGTGATAACGAAACCTTCCTCTGCTGCAAACACATTCAGACCTATATTGGTGGCTTTCGATGTGGCTTGAATAACGACATTATCGCGCTTTGCCTTCACCTTTGCCTTTATTTCTTTCTTGTTTAGCTGATAGTTTACAACGCCGTTCACCGTTAAGTTGTAGGTTCCTTCAGGCAGTGTGATGTTGGCAACATACTTGTCTTGCTCGGAACGGAAGACGGTAACGGCATACTCTTGTCGGCTGCTTACGTTGGTCATCACTACTCTTGCCTCTGTTATTTGGGCGTTCTGGATATCTATGGGTAGCTGAAGGGTTATCTCGTGGTCCACGAAATGCCCTCTCTCTTCTACCTCTTTATACTCGTTGCACGATACTAACAGAACGGCAGACAGCAGTAATAGCAGCCTGTTTAGCCTATATTTTGTTTTTATTATATGTTTCATTGAATTTGGTTTTGTTTTATCTTATTTAGAAAGACACACCTACCGACGCATTAAGAAGGGTTTGGCGAATGGTCGAACTATGGTCGAATTGTATGCCAGCGTTAAGGTATAGGCCCACGCCTTCCCACTTTTTAGGATAATAATAGGTGTGTATGGCGGTGCCGAAGGTCCATTGGTGGGCTGTTAAAGCCGCATAGGTGGAGTTCACGAGTTCGGTTATCTTACTGTCCATCACTGCGTATGGCATTACGATTCGCTTGGAACGGTTGTGGTAATAGGCTGCGTTGCCGCTCCATTCTACGAACCACGACTTTGCATGATGCCACATCCATTGCCATGATAGTGTGCCGTACGACTTTGTATATGCCATTTCTCGCCTTAAATCTACGTAGGTTGCGAGGTCGTCAATGAACCCGAATCGAGCCGAAAAGGTTAGGTCTCGCTTGCTTCCGACGTTGAGAATGCCTCCTAAATAGTAGTCGTAGCGGTTGTCGGAGAACATAGATAGGGTGATAAGCGAGCGATATTCGGTGCTGGAAGAGCTGCCAGCGATGTGTTCTTTGCCGTTTCTTCGCTCTCCATCAAGCCCCAAAAAGGCGGTCCAACCTATATTTTTGTCGTGCTTCCACCCTACTCTTGCGTTGAAAGTAGTGGTTTCTAATCGTGTAATAGGCAGTGCATTGAGTTCGGTAAGTATGTTTTCGTAAGGCATGAAACGCCCTTCTAACGAAACATAAGCCCCTGTTTTACCATCGTCAGGCGCCCACTGTAAGTCGGCAATGATACCTGTTCCTTTATAATAAGCCGACCTTACTGCTCCTGCAAAGCGCACGTAATCGCTTCCGAGACCCGTCATGTGATACTCTGGGATAACCCCTAAAGGGTTGTAAAAGTCTACGTTATTGGTTTGTTTATAGGTTCTTGTGCCGATGCCAGCGCCTATTTTATATTCCTTCCATGCATAGTTTGCACCCAAACGGAGCGTCAAATCGGTGGCAATACCGCGTGGACGGGGGTCGATGGTGCGGTATTCGTGTTCCGCTCTAAAGTCTATCAAGGCACCGAAGGTCCATTTTTTCAGTTTCAATGCATAGCCGCCATTGAACGTATAGCGTTCGTTCTCCATGTTACCGCCCAACGTATCGGCCATCACATAGGGATAAAGAAGGTCGTAATCGGACGTGGAGTTGAAGCGAACATTGCGCTTTCGCCCTGTCTGATAGGCTGCTGCGCCCCACACTGTATTGCTTTCGTCGAGACGAAGGTAGGATTTTACGCCAGCAGAAAACAGTGTATGACCGTCTCCCCGCTGCGCTATGAAGGCCTGATTGGCATGCTTATAGCTTGCATTCAGGCCCGCTTGCGTTATCGAAGAGGCGAAAGCAGACTGCAAGAAGGCGGGATTCTGTTGCGACGGAGCCATTACTTGGTTCCAATGGTGTAGGTGTTCGGCTGCTGCAATCGTGTCTTTGTCTTGCGCTTGGGCGGCTATTGACAACAGAAAGACTGCCAACAATGTGCAAATTATTTTTCTTTTACCCATCATTACATAAATATAACCGTTGCTGTAAAGCGTGTTGGGTGGTCTATTATCTCTACGTAGTCCTTTGAAGAACGGTAGTATTTCACTCTCTCACTACCATCGGGGTAGCGGCACAACATGGTTCCTTCGGCATCAAGCATATAGGTTCCGCGCATCACATCGAGCCTAATGGTGGTTTTATCGAAGTCGGACGATGCATAGACACGGCCATTCGACAGGTTTTTCAGCGTTATGGTGCCCTGCACTTTCAGCGGTGTTATGCTGTCGGGGAGCTGCAATGTAACCTCAGCTTGCGTATAATAATCGTCTTCTATCTGCTCGCAACCAGTGGTAAAAACAGCCAATAAGAGGGCGAGAAGAAGTGTATAGGGTTTCGACATCATAGTTTTATGTTCATTTCAAGACCGAAATAAGGTGTTACATACCGCCTTATTACGAAGTCGTTGCGTTTATAATCGGGGTGCACGTCCCATAGTTTGTTCACGAAAAGCGCCACCATGAGTTTGTCTTTGAATAGCTTTTTGGTTGCCTTTAGGTTCACATCCATATAGAAAGGTACGGTTTGTCGGTCGAACATACCCTCTGTATAATTGCGCACGAGGTATTGTAAATAGACATCGTTTGCATCGGCTGGGGTGAAAGTAGGTATGTTTCCGCTGTCGTCCATATACTGAATGGGCATGTTATCCTTGTGCATCGACTGTTCGGCGGTGTGCCAAACACATTGGAAAGACAACGAGAAGCCGAGCTTGAGCTTGGGTATTGCGGTGTCGAAAGTGAAGTTTGTGTTCACCATTTCGCGTATAAATCCCTCGTCGTCTTTATAGATTCCGACCAGCTCGAGGGGCCTTCCGCCCACCGTTTTAACGGGCTTATACATGATAGGAAGGGAGTTATGATACTCCGTTTTAAACCATGCTCCACTGATGGTAAGGCGTGTATTGACAACTGGAAAGCGCATGGTGGAGAGCATCCACTCTATGCCTCGCTTGTAAGTTCGGCTGCCGTTAGACGTGTGTTCATACGAGCGCAGAACGTTACGCAGGGTATAGGGCAAGGTGGAAACATCGGGTTTGGCGGTCAAGGCATCGGCATTTACACCAGAAGCGTCGTACTCTTTGTACTGATAAGGGGCATAAACGCTCATCGAACGGAAGCCCGATTTCATGTCTTCTACAAAGTATGTCATGGTAAGACGGTTGCCTGCCCAGTCTACATCTCCCTTTATTTCCCACTTCAAATTGCGTGCTGCTGTAAGCTCATAGTTGGTCGGATCGATGACGTAAGTCTGCAAATACATTCTCCGAAACTCTGGTTTGGGGTGGTAATAGTTCAGTTCTACGATGTCCATATAGGCGGGTTCGGGGTATAAGAGGTCGATGGTGGGGAACATACTGTGCCACCCTATACCGCCAGTAAGGCCGATTGTCATTCGGTCTTTGCCTACGACAAAAGAAGGAAAGGTCCACCCTACATTGGCTCGGGGGTCTATATTCACCTTTCCATGTGTGGCAAATTGGTTGTTGATGCCTAACATTGTTTCGGCACGAAGACCTGCTTCGATGTCGAGTTTGCTGCTGCCGACGCCCATACTGATGCGTTCTTCCACGTAGCCTGCCAGCATTTGCGAGGCTGGAATGGCTGAATATTTGCGCGGACGGTACGACGTTCCTGTATAAACAGGGTGCAAACGGTCGTATATCTGACCTTCGCCTACGTTGCGGTCCATCTGATAATCGGCTCCCACCAACAGCGAATTGGACACGCCTGGAATGGGTATGCTGAACGAAGCGTTGCCCTTTAGATACAAACTAAGGGGGCGGCCGTCTACTGTATGTGTGGCTATGTAGTTGTAAGGCGATATCAATACGGCATCGCTTTCGCCGTTTGTCATGGTCATTGCGGCTGGTGTGTCGCCATTGAGCTGTACCATTTTGGTGCGTTCCAGTATGTTTTTCTCGTACGAAAATGATGCCGACAGCTCTAAACTGCGGAAGAGCGAGCGGTCAATATTACTATTCATGTTGAGCGAAAGACTCGTTGCATAGCGGTTATAGGCAGACCGATACTTGTCTACTCCGCCATGGCTGAACTGCGTATCTACCTTATCGTTGTCGAAAGAGCCGCCATAATCGAAGCTGAGCATGGCTCCGTAGTTCATCTTTTGGGTGGTCCATTGCTTGTTCAGACGAACCGAAAGAGTAACACGTTTGTAGGTTTCGAGCAGGTTGCGAGGCTCTGCTTTGTTGTCGAGATAGTCGGCACTGAGGTTGAGCGACAGCTTCGACGGTTTCCATTCGAAGCCTTTCGAAAGATAGAAAAGCTTGGTATCCATGTCGGCTTTAAAGCGTGCTGCAATGTCGTTGCCTCCTTTGCGACGTTTCACCTTTACGAGTCCGCTGGTTAAATCGCCATATTGCACGGAGGGAATACCACGTATTATGGTTACTTCCTGTATGTCGTCGGTAGACAAGGTGCGCATATCAACCCCCGCATTGGCAAAGTTTCGTTTTCCAGAAGTGCGATCGAGAGCGCCCGAAAGGTATTGCATGTTGCCGTTAGTGCTTACGGGTGCGCCGTCAATAACGAAGCGTGTGCCGAGCGAAGAGGTGTTGTACTGACTGCTTCCGATGCCTGTTTCGCGCAGGTTGATGGTGTTAGGCACGTTCAGATGGGGGTCGTTGGCACGTCCACCGGGCAGAAGTTCCACCAAATCGGCAAAGCTTGAGGGCTGCAAATGCTGCATAGCTTGCTTGCTAATGGTCGATGCGCTGGACAGTCCGTGCCCTTCTTGTGCTGTAACAACAATCTCTTGCAGTTCGTTTACATCGGTTTGCAAGTGGTAAACGCCATCTTTTTGGGGGCGCACCGTAAGGGGTTTGTAACCGATATAGGATATTCTAACCAACTTATTGAAGCCGTTGGACAAGACGAAAACGCCGTCCTGGTCGGTTACGGCAATAATGTTTTTGGTGCCTTCTGCCATGATGGTGGCACCTATTATAGGTTCGTTGGTGCCTTTCTCCAATACTTTGCATCGTATTTGAGCTACTGCTATTTGGAGAAATAAGCAACCCATAAGGGTAAATAATGTTCTCTTCACAATTGTAATATGCTGCTGTGTTGCATACGGTTTCGTGCTGGTACCGATGAAAGCAAAGGCTTATGACGATATTACTAAGACCTTTTCAGTGTGCCACGATGGCTTAGTAATATCGGCATCAGCCTATTGTTGCCCCTTGTGTTCGCTACCTTTGAGGCAGGAACGTTGTGCAACGGTAGTTGAAATAGGGGTAATTACTTCAGGAGTATCTTCTTTCCGTTGTGGATATAGATGCCCTTTGCTGTTGGTTGAGCAATGCGGCGACCCATCAAGTCGAACCATTTGTCTGTGTCGTCGGCCTTCACCGAAACAGCGTCGATGCCTGTTACAGCCGACGTAATCTCTACCCATGCAAACATTTCCTTATTGCCTTTTGCCTGCTTAGGGGTCCAGCCACGTGCTTTGATGGCTGTAATTTGCTCGTCGGTAAGTTCGTTTTGCTCGTTTTCAAACAGACCGTTGTACACGCAAAGTTCGCGTTCTTCGCCTTCTGTTTCCTTTGTTAGGCTCTGAATAAGTGCGTTTAAGCCTTCGCCTTTGAGCTTGTTGCACCAACAAGAAACATAGTTAAGGTCTGACTTTCCAGACAGGTTGAGGGTTGTAAGCAGGTTTCTGCTGCATTCGAGAGTGGTGAGATTGGTGTTATTTGTGAGGTCGAGTGCTTCAATTCCGTTGCCATTTATCCATAGTTCTTCCAGCTCTGTAAGCTGCGAAAGGTCGATGGTTGTGAGATTAGGGTTATCGCCTACGTGCAAGGTTCTAAGGAATTGAGCCTGCGAAAGGTTCAGGTTTGCAACCTGTGTGCCTTGCAACGAGAGTGTCATGAGGGCAGAAGCGGGTGCAAGCTTTACGGAAGTAAGGTCGGAACATGCGGTTGCCCACACTTCGGTAAGGGCTGCATTGTTCGACAAATCGAGTGTTGTTAAAGGGTTTTCGTTCACTCTTAAGGTGGTCAATTTGCTGGCTCCGCTAACGTCAATGTCTTTGATTTCCTGTCCAACAATGGTCAAATAGTTCACATCACCACGTATGGTTATCTCTGGCGAAGTAATGGTTAGATAAACTTTCTGCTGCACTATTGTTTTCTTAGTGGCACCTTCGAACGAGATGTTAGTGCCCTCTTCGGGGTTAGCATCCTTTACATCGCCGTCATCGTCTAAGCCATCGTAGACAAAGATTTCCATGCTAATGGTAGACCCAACCGCTTTGTCGGTCTTGAATTTGATAACGCCTTGACCTACTTCAGCCTTTATTTCTGAAGTAGAAAAGAATAAAACACACAGGGTAAGTGCTAAGTATAATTTTCTCATGTTTCGTTTTTAAACTTATTTTAATATTTATTTTTAATAACTGGGCTGCAAAGGTAAGCACACGTTAATGAATAAACAATACCCAAATGTAGGTAAAAAGTTGTTGCCCTTAGGCGGCTAATACCTATTACTAACGTCAAGGAAACTTTGCGAAAAGGGTTGTGGCGAGGGGTGTTTTCTGCTCTGGCGAAGATTGGTTTCGGTTGCAATGAAAACCACTTCCGACTATCTATAATCTTTACGTTTTCTATATTGCTTTTCAAAAGCGCCTGTTTTGCGTTGCAAAAGCGCCTATATTGCAGCGCAAAACAGGCACTTTTACCATGCAAAACAGGCTCTTTTGCAACGCCATTCGCTATGTATTGATAATCAAGAGGTTAGGGAGCTGAAAGCGGAAGGATTTTTGTAAAGAAATCGCAGGGCGGATTTCGCACGTTCTGCCTTATATAAATGCAGCGTCCCCCTTATATATATAAGGTGTAAGGGTGTGGCTGGTGAAGGGCGAAAAGAAGTGGAGGGGAACAAAAAATGGGTGCACCTATAAGTTGGTGCACCCACGTGAGTTCTATAAAGAAACTAGAATTTTTAGTTATTTTGCGATGTGTTTCTTACCCTTACTGATATAAATACCCTTGTAATCCTTAGAAACACGGCGACCAGATACATCGTAACGTGGTGCGTTCTCGTCGTTAGTGTCGGCTGTTGCGTCTACTTCAACGATGCCAGCAGCAGCTGTTACTTCTGCAGAATTAGAGAAACGAGCTTCTCCCTTATCGTAAACGGCTGTTACGTTGTAGATGTGTGCGCCGCCCATATCGTCGGTAAACGAAGTGCCTGCTACTGGTGCTGCATTCACTTTCACGCCATCGCGATAGATGTTATAGCCGATGAGTGTAAGCTGTTGAGCTGCCTTTGATGCAGGAAGGAAGCTGATGTCGTCGATAAGTGTTGCGTATCCGTCGGTGCTTGATGCTACGATAGCGAAATACTTGGTGCCTTCTGGCAAGGTGTATTCAGCCTTTGCCCACGATGTTGGTACTACGTGCTTCGCCTTAAGGATTTGGAAATCTTCGCGGTTGAAGCCTGTTGTAGAGTAGCGAACATCGTAAGTTTCGTTGCCTGCGCCGTTGAATGCCTTCTCCCAAAGGCTGATTGACTGTGCAGTAGCAGGGAGTTCAGGCGATACAAGCCAGTTTTCGGTGATGGCATAAGGTGCTCCGAACGAGATAAGAACCTTATCGCCAGTGTGACCCTTCCAGCCATTGCCGCTGGCAGGAGTAGTTGATGCGTAGTTGAAAACGGTCCAAGCCTGACGTTCTCCCATGCCTGGGAAGGTGCTTTCGTTAAAGCCATAGGTGGTGTGATTGTCTACATCGTAGAGCAACCATTCGCCAATGTTCTTGTTAGCGAAGTCTGCATAGTCTTCAAAACTTTCTGTTACAACTTCGTTTGTAGCGCGTGGTGCATCTGGAACGGTCCATGTTAGGGTGTTCTTAGCACCTGCAGTAGCTTGCAAGTTTTTCGCTGTTGGATAAACAGGATAGTTCACTGGCAAGGTAATGGTTTCGGTTGTGTTGTTGGTTGCGTCCTCATCTGCAGCTACTTCGAGCTTCGCATAGAGCTTCACTTGGTCGCCAATGTTGCGCTCTGGTGTGAAGGTGATGGTGTTTTCTACCGTCTTTCCAGCTGGTACAGCAACACCATTAACGCTTGTGATAACCTTATTGTCGTTGTAAACCACTACTTTATAGTTGTTAACATCGCTTGCACCATTGTTGGTTACGATAACAACAACCTTAGCAGGATTGTCTACTCGCAAGCGGCCAGGAGCCTCTTTCATCTTGATTGCAAGGTCGTTTGCCTTACGGTCGAAGATGTTGATGTTATCGACATAGATGTTACTGTTGTGTGCTATGCCCTTGTAGTCGAAGCCAACCTGTATGAATTTAGAGCCAACAAACTTCTTTAAAGGAAGCTCTACCTTTATCCATTCGCGGATATTTACCTCTTCTAAGTTTACAGTAAGCAGTGTTTCAGGTGTTCCATATTCCTTAGAAACCCAGATTTTGAATATGTCTTCCGAGTTCTGGTGGGTCTTAATGTAGAATGTAAGCATTGGGTCTTTAGCGTTACCGAGGTCGATCAAACCTGTTTCAAGCAACGACCACTCGCCTTCCATCATAGGTGTGAAGCCAGCAAAACCACGGTCGCCATCTTGAGAATAGCTTGATTCGTCGTGGAATGGAGACCAACGGCTGCGCTTGTCGTAGTCTACCAACCAGAAGTAAGAGAGCTTTCCGTTCGCAAACGATTCCTTGATTGGAAGAGCGTAAGGCTTACCTGTTACTACAATATTAGAATAGGTGCGTGCGCCTTCGCCTGCTTCGTTGACTGGAGATACTACATAAGCCAATGCTTCTTGCTCGTCTTGAGCTGGTGGTGTATCTTCGTATGTGGTGGCTTTGAGGCCCTTTGCAATTTCAGTAACCTTACCGCGACGGAGTGTATAGGTAATGTTGTCTGGGTTTACGTAGGCTCCGTTGGCACCTGTTGTTACCTTATCCCACTTCACGTTTGCCTTTCCGTTGTTGTAAGTGAAGCTGATTTTGCCCACTGCAGCAGGAATATCGAAACCTACAAAGGCTTCTAATTCAACTGAAGAACCTTCGCCATCGGCACTGAATGGGGTAATCTTATATGTTGTTTTGCCGTTGGGCACGTTGGTATCGGTAAAGTTCAATGCTGCACCCGGTGTAGGATTGTTGAATGTCTTTATTAGTTCTTCGCCACGATATACTTCTATCTTGGTGAGTGCCGACAATGCTGCGCCTGCCTGATTGGTAGCTGGTGCGTTGAACATAATGTCTGCTGAGTTGCCTCCGTTAGGCGCTGGTGTAACCTTAGCGTTGCCTACTGCGGCTGGCACAGCGGCTCCTAACTTCTCTTTTAGTTCTATATTATAGATGTTAAACGAACCTGGGTCGAGCTGCATCTCGGTGTTGAAATGCCAGCCAATATAGTATTCGCCGTCGGCATCTACACTGAATGTTACGGTAACGGCTTGCTTTTCGATAAAGTCGGCAGGTGCTGTTGTCTTGGCAGCGATGGTCTTTGTCATGGCTGCAACAGTCTTGTCCTTGCCTATTTTCACCTCGTAGCTTTCGGTAGCGTTAGACGATTCGCCACTAATGGTATAGGTAATTTCGTAGGTTTTGCCTGCTTTTAATGCGATAACAGGACTTACCAACCAGTCGTCAGCGTCTTGCGTACGTACACAAGAGGCAGCCATGGTTGCTTCGTTAAACTTAAATGCCTGGTCGTCTACGTTGGCGTCAAGCACTGTAAAGCGCTCCATCGATTGCTCATTCATGAAGCTTTGGCTCCAAGGCAGCTTTACATTTTGTGCCTGTAAAGCCAAAGGGCACAGCAATAATGCTAATAAAGTTTTCTTCTTCATAATTAGGTAAAACTTAAAAATAATAGATTTCTCGGCTGCAAAAATAGCTATTATTTTCTGATAAACGCATAAATACATAAGAAAAATTACAACATTGCTTTCTATTTATCGGTAAATTGTTATCGTTTATCGACAAATTGCTGTAAAAAAGTGTATTTCTTGCAACGTTTCGGTGGTCATTTTATAAGGTAAAAGAGTGTTGTTCTGTTAAGGCACACAGCAAAAAAACTTAAAAAAAACGGCAAAAATATTTGACATTATCAAATAAAATATCTATCTTTGCAGTACAAGTAAGAGGCAGCTAAAATATATTTGTTAAATCTATTGTAATTAAAGAAAAAGCCCAAACCTCCTATAAGGTGAACCTCTGACGGGAGTCTGAGATGGAGAGGACGCTATTAACAAAAACTCGAATACATTTAGGAGCAGGGCATTATAGCTGGGCTGCAACGGGGAGACGCTTTTTATGCGCCACCGCAACAACGTCTTACATTATATAATAAGACCTCTGCGTTGCTGACACATAAGTGCCGTTGCAGACTATAAAGCTTAACATTGAAGCCTCAGAGTAGATATTCGTAGGCTGATTTGCCTATGTTGCAGACAACAAAAGGAAAATTTGAAAGGGCCAAATCAGACAAAATGGCAAGCTGAGAAGTGAAAAATTGGAGTCTGAAAAAGCTTATGTTGCAAGACCACTGAGCCAAAATTTGTAGGTCGATTAGCAAATGTTGCAGACAACAAAGCGAAAAACTGAAAGGCCAGTGTGCCAAAAACACAGGCTGAAAACTAAAAAAACGTAGGCCGTAAAAACCTGTGCTGCAGGCTGTAAAAGCCAACTTTATAGTTGGATACAGCTGAGGTTATAGACAATGACTGACCGCGTTGCAGCAATGAAATGGTTGCACTGCTGAATTAGAAAGGTTGTGTTGCAGCAATGAAACAATTGCATAGCAGACTTATAAAGACCGCGTTGCAGAAGTTTTACAGCAACATTGAGAAATTCAAAGCGTTGCATGGCAGAAATGAAATGGTTGCATGACAGACTTTCAACCGCAGCATTGAAGGAATGAAAACGCAGCATGACTGAATTAGAAGCGTTGCATGACAAACTTTCAACCGCAGCATTGAAGAAATGAAACCGCAGCATGGCAGGATTAGAAGCGTTGCATGGCAGACTTTCAACCGCAGCATTGAAGAAACGAAACCGCAGAATGGCAGGATTTAAAAGACTGCACGGCAAACTAAAAACGGCAGCAGCCCACTGCAACAATATCTCTGAGACAACTCCGTGCACCGCGTTAGGTGCGCTATTCACCCCCAAAAGCAAAGCACTCTCTTGCATTGTAGTGGACCACCATCGACGGAAAGCAAAGCATAGATACACTCTATAGTGTGATGATGCTGGGCAAGATGGCTCGTTCAATAGATAGAAAAAAACAATAAACTATAACATAATGCTAAGCAAATAAAGCAAGGCATGGCGGTGAACTCTATCACACCGCGTTTTTTCATTACTAAAATTAATTAACACTGAAAAAACTCCGTGGGGGCGCAACTTAGGTTGCGCTCCTTTTTTATACGTAGGATTTCAACGCACTTTCAAATGTTTCTCACTGCCTTAATGACTTTGAAGCACTACCTTACTGACCTTGAAACGTTGCATAACCGACCTAACAACACCGACTTAGCGAATTTGAAACGTTGGATAAACGACTTTAAAACGCTATATAACCGACCTCGCAACACCGACTTACCGAATTTGGTAAGTTACATTTCTAACTTCTCAACACGCAGATACGACCTTTAACCTACTACTTTTCTTACTTTATCAGCCTTCCATCATTCCGAATTCGAACTTCAATTTTCGCTGTTCGAAGTCGGAACAACAACGCTCCTATTTTCTCTTTTCATCGACATAATTATTGAAAAACATGATAAAATATTTGATAATACAAAACAAATAAACTATTTTTGCATATATTCACAGCGGCAAATAACAACATAAAAGCATAGATTCATTAACTTATCAAACGCCCACGCTTTCGATACGGCGTTGCTCTCGTAAGGAGTTCCAACAGGAAAGCAACTTAAACAATGGTAAAAAAACTACTTAAAAGCATGTATGTAGCCACAGCTGCGATGTTCGTTGCAATGTTTGCCATGCCACAAAACGCTCAGGCACAAACCGAGTACGCACTGAAAATTGCGGGTACAAAGGTTACTTCTTTAAACTGCCAAGACCTCTCTGCCGTTGAAGGGGTAAGCGGAACGTTAAGCTACGACCCTAATACCAAAACCCTAACAATGAAGAATGTTACAATTAAAGGGGCTACAAACGAGGCTATCTACTCGGAAATCGACGGACTGAAGATTATGGTTCTCGAATCGAACTTCGTTACGGCAGAGTTCGCTGCCATCGCTTTTAGAAAGCCACTGACCATTACAGGCGGAGGAATACTGAATACTGAGAGCGAAAATATGTGCTGTATTTATGCCAACGAAGCTGATCTTAACATTGAAAACTGCACCGTAACGGCTAAGAGTATTATATATGGCATTGCTGGATTTAACGGCAACAGCGAACATATTACCATCAAAAACGCTAACGTAACAGCCGAAGGAACCGAAAGAGGGTCTATCGTTGATATCGCATCGCTTACGTTGGAGGGTTGCAATATCACCCAACCTTCGGGCGCAACGTTCGATGCTGCAAAGCATTACGTGGCTCTTGATGGTAAAATGGTAACGAGTCCAGTGGTCATTACCAGTTCTACGGGCATCAATTCTACCTCTTCTGACGCTACCACAACTGCAAAAGCCACTTACACGCTCAGCGGTACACGCATGTCGAACGAGCTGAAAAACCTTCCGAAAGGCATTTACATCGTAAACGGAAAGAAGGTTGTAAAGAAGTAAAACGAATTTGCAGGTGTGCCTAACAGCGCATTCCTGTCTCCTTATTAAATAATGTGGGAACGCGACTTTTGGCGTTCTCACTTTTTTGTATCATCGGTTCTCCAACGCAGACAAACCCGATTCATCGTCGTTCAACACACACAACAAAACCCATTCAAACGTCGTTCATCATCACGAAATACCTACAACAAAACACATTCTGCTGCCATTTCCAAGCCTATAATATACTGTAAAAATGGCAACAAATATCATCTTCGTACACCATACGCAACTCTTTGATTATCAACACCTAAGCAATGGCTTTGCAAAAGAGCCTGTTTTGCGTTGTAAAAGAGCCTATATTGCACGACAAAAGCGGCTGTTTTGCAACGCAAAACAACCGCTTTTACTTTTTTAGATATACACCCCGACTTATTCGCTCGGCATGAGTTGATGCAGACGGGCGCGCTTTATGTCCAATCGCATAGGGTGCATGATGTGCTGCTGATGGTGCAATAGCAAGTAGCGCTCGGCTACGGGACGCACCCGAATGTTCTTTCTCTCGCGTGTCTTCTCGAACATTCCCGACGGATTTTGGGGCGGAACAACATTCAATACCTTGAAAACCTTCTTCACAATACTAAGAAAACTGAGCGGCATTCCGCGCTCGTCGAGCAGCAAACCCGATTCCCACACAAGGTGAGAAAGCTCGATTAGGTCGGTTTTAGTACTGGTCCAGCGCAACCCTTCGTCTGGTTCTCGGTTCATTAACTCGGAAAAATCGGCTACAATCACAGCCCTAATCCTGTCTACATCTTCGCGCGTCCAACGACGATCGCCTACCTGAGTTTTTGTTAATAGCGTCATTTTGTTTAATAATAATTTTGTGGGAAGCGGAGCAAACACGCGCTGCGCACACTCCGCTCGCCCGAAAAAGTAATTAAGGTTAATAATTCTCTGGTGGCACACACCTGGCTAAGGTCGTTCTAAAACGGCTGTGCGACCACAATAAACAACATCGAAAACAAGTCTGTGCTCACGCTTCTAACTCGTCTCAACTGCAAAAATAGAGATCAACAATGCAATATATGTGCAATCAAAGAAAAACATTTGTTAAATATAACTAACCCTGTCGCTACCCCATAACCTACCACCGAAGACACGGAAGACAAAAAAACGAAAAGCGAACGGCACATTTCCTGTTTTCAAAAAAAGTTCGTACATTTGCAGATACCAACGTTTTCGGAAAGCTAAAAGAGTGGCTATCAGCTTGACTGGGGCCATTGCCGTAGCCAGAAAACGCACTTTTTGAGTAACAGAATAGTAAGTTTAACAATTTTATCAAACTAAAATTATGAAAGTAATAAACACAAACAAAGCTCCTAAAGCTATTGGTCCTTACAGCCAAGCCATCGAAGCTAACGGTCTCGTTATCACATCTGGACAGCTCCCTATCGACCCTGCAACAGGCGAATTCGCACCTGGTGGCATCAAAGAACAAACTCGTCAGTCGCTCACAAACGCCAAAGCTATCCTCGAAGAAGCAGGTATCGGTCTTGGAAACGTAATGAAAACTACTGTATTCCTATCGGATATGAACGACTTCGCAGCTATGAACGAGGTGTACGCTGAGTTCTTCAACGAACCATTCCCAGCTCGTTCGGCTATCGCTGTAAAGACTTTGCCAAAGAATGCGCTCGTAGAAGTGGAGTGCATCGCAGCAAAATAAGCTGACGAACAGCAAAGAAAGATACTATAAAAACAAAGAAGGCAGGTTCTAAAAACCATACGTCTGAGCAGACTTTTCTGCAAAAACAGCGGTTAGAACCTGCCTTCTCTTTATGAATTATCATGGAAAACACCAAAACATAACAGCATTTTCGCCCCATTTTTTCGCCTTTTATACGTTAGAAAAGCACAAAAACCACCAAACCATAGCAACGATTTCGCCTCTTTTTTTTGCTACTGAAACATCAGAAAAGCATAGGAACCACAAAACCATAGCAACGATTTCGCCTCTTATTTTCGCCACTGAAACATCTGAAAAGAATAGGAACCACCAAAACATAGCAACGATTTCGCCTCTTTTTTTCACCACTGAAACATCTGAAAAGCATAGGAACCACAAAACCATAGCAACGATTCACTCCATTTTTCCCGCCACTCAAACATCTGAAAAGCACAAGAAACACCAAAACATAATACGGTTTCAACCCCATTTTTTCGCCACTCAAACAACTATAAAATACAAAAACCACTTCACTTTTTTGTATATTTATTAACTCTAACCCCTCTTCTTTTCCATTCAAGCAATGGATATTTATGTCAATTCCTCCGCTTTAAAATTTTCTCATTTCATACACCTGAAAACGCCAAAATCCCCCTCTTCCCACTTCTCACCGCCCACTCCTAGTATCCCTATTCTCCCTAGTCTCCCTATTCCCCCAACAACCATTGCCAACTGCCCTCTCCTCCAACACCTCGCAACCGCCCACTCCTAGTACCCCTATTCTCCCTAGTCCCCCTATTCACCCAACGACCATTGCCAACCGCCCCCGCCTCCAACGCACTGCAAAACCCTATCTGCGACAAAAAGGGAGGGTCGCAATGACGCTTAGTTAAAATCATCATTGCGCAATCACGAAATATCTCTTACATTAAAACAAGAACTTTATCGCTTCACTTAGAGTATCATTTTCTCTATCATTATATATAGATTATATAGGAACCGCTAACTATTTGACACTCAAATTCCCCCGCTTACACTCGACGACACATTAGTAAGTTAGCTGCGACAAATATGGAAATGCGCTGCGACATATATGTAATCTTACTGCGACAAATATGTAAGTGTGAGGCTATATAGCACGACATAAAGGGAGAATTGGTGCGACATAAAGGGAATTTTTCACTTTTTTGACGCCAAAGAAGGGCGGTTTTACCCTCTTAAATCGCTTTTTTCGTTTCTAAATTGTCCCTCCCCCACCCTTTCATATATGTATAATGCCGTACAAAACTGCCTTTTTAGCTTTACATTTATAATGTTGTAACACATTGATAACTTGTAATATACAAAACTATATAGCCATAACGCGACACAAAGGGAATATACTTTAGAACCTTAAAAAACTATTGTTAGCGACAGAATGGGAACAAACTACGACTTCATTCTAATTGTTTCACCTTTTCATGGATATTCAAACATTAAACTGCCCAGTTTCTGCAATTACTTTTTCCCAGCCTGTTTGTTTAGCTGTTTACGTCTTATTAGCATGCTGCTTCCCTACTGCAAACAGCATGTTTGTCGGTGTTTTAAGTTTATAACCCTCCATCTTAATGCAAATCTTGCAGTTTTTTGCCCTCAAAACCACTTACTTTCGTGTTCTCCAACAGTTCAATCTTCACTGAACACAAGCAACCATGAAGTTCCAACCAAGACTGGTTGCAAGTATTTACGGGTCTAATTCTTCTTTTTAAATGCACCTATTTATTGCGTTTTCTGCCTTTTAAAGCGTTGTAAGTCGAATGTTGAGGTATTCTCACTCTTGCGTTAATATTTGCTTCCTACGCCCCGTTTATCACTCCTAATCCACTGATACATTGACTATTTCCTTTTTTTAGCTGCACAAACTCATTCTCATTTCACACTCCAAATTTCGATCTTTCCACTCATTTCTCCCACCTATCCCCACCCGTTCAAATACCTTTGCAAAACAGTTCAGTTTTCTCTCCCAATTTGTCGCACTTATATTAAAAAGGTATTCTTCCCTTTTTGTCGCACCATAACAACGCCATCGTTTCTTACAATCTTACTAATTTGTCGCTCACTTATATTCTATCACCCGTCTAAAAATCCACTTTCGGCTTTCAAAAGAACTCTTATAATACTCTAATACCATACTTTTAAGCGCGACATATTAGTAACAAATAAAGCAAAATAGTACGTTATCACACTTAATTTAACCTCTTTAAATACAGATAAATAACGATTTAGACTACAGAAAAGGTTAAAGTATTCACAAAACTTTTCACTTTTTTGTCGCCGTTCGCCTTTAATACACCGCTTATCCTTTATGTATATCAATGAGTTACGATACCTTTTACACACCTAAAACATACATTCCCCATTTGTCGCATATGGGTTTCACCCTATTCTTATTCCCTTTTTGTCGCACGAAATCCATCTTATTCCGAAGAAATAGCTAATCTATTTTATTTCCATACCGACAATTTCACTAATTTGTTCTTTTATTTTCATTTTACATTCTAAACTCTCTTATAATATTTTCTCTATATTCTTGTTGAACTACCCAATCTTTTTTCCTTCAAAATTTCCTCCATATTTGTCGCTTATCAATTTGAGTTTTCAGTTTTTAATCTATTTTTTAGACGATTAAAAACATTTTTCCTACCCTCTATTTTTTTATGTTTTAAACCGTAGTTTTCTAACCTTTATATACTTAGCATATTATTTTTGTTTTTTAAAAACTGTCCCCTACTCTCTCTAAATCATTTTATTTAAGATTTCAAAACTACCCCAGCTGTTCTTCATATCTTAATATACGTTTGTTGGAATAATCATCACCGCTTTTCTATTTTTATTTTATACTCGACTGATTTGGCATCTTTCCCATTTTATTTTCATTTTACAAATGTGGAATTACTTATTTTTTTATTTTATCAAACCTACTATATGATTAATTTACGAGATATTTCTCTAATTCTGAAATTACATCTTTAATATTTTACCCAGTATTATTATACAGAATTATGCAACCTATATGTATATACTTACAATACGCAGGAATTGAATAAAAATATTCACCTTATGTATAATAATACGCAAGAATGTTATACAATAATCTGTGTTTTACACTTTCACATCTATATATAAGGAAGCCTAACGAATTAGTATTTTCCTATCTCCCCTACCCTATTTCCATTTCTATTAGATTTTTTTCTGTATTCGTTCAATTATTTTTCGTTCGTTACTTCTGTCCTGCCAAATTATTGTTTTGTAATTGCAATAATGCTGCTGTATACCTGCAGTAATGTTGCGCGCACATTTCACAAATAGTGCAGGGGCTTCTGCACAACCTTTTTGAGTTCATTTTATTTCGTAGATTCATTTACTTCTTTTTGTCGAAGTCTATTTATTTGACCTCTATTGACGTTTTGTTTTTTTACTTTTCTCTATTTTATGATTTAAAAATCAATCCCATTTACATTGTATCTTCCTTTTTCCTTGTTATCTATTTTCACTTTTTCGTCTTAAAATTCTCATGCTAATGCTACATAATCCACAATATATGATGACAAAATACAGCTACTTCTTGAATATAAAGATAAAAGTAAAGTAATATAAATATATAAAAACAAAGAAACAAAAAGATAGAAATAAGGTTTTCGGTAAAAATATATTACTCATTAATACTTATTAGTTGAAACATATAAATATATAAAAACAAAGATACAAACCTATAAAGATATAAAGTAAGATTTCTATTTTTGTGTGTTAGTTTATAAAAAAGTATAAACGTTTTGCTATTTAAATGTTTTGTAGTATATTTGTATTTGCATGAGAATTATGAAGATTATGTTTTTATATAAATATATCTTTGAAATCATATGCAGTAGGTTTGGAAGTGCAGTACGATGCTCGTATAATCATTAATAGTCCTGTAAAACGTTGAAACATAATATATAAAATAAATATATAAAAATATAAACGATTTTATTCGCAGACTATTTGCTCACTTATATAAACCAATAATGTGTTCTTTAAATGATTGTTTTAATATATTATTGTTTACTTGTTTAAATATATAAAAATAGATTTACGTTTTTAATTCTACGCTTATAATTGAATTAAACATATTCCGATAAATACCTTTATATAATATAATGTAATTAAAAAGATATGTGAATACGTAACTACACAAAAGTCTATATAAGCATAAACATAAAGAAGCGATAATGTATAAAAGTACAAACATAAAGAAGTAAAACTATAAATATATAAAAATATGAAGATAAATATATTCGAAATAACAAAGCGTCGCATCTCTATTTTAGGATGGTCGGTTGGCATGGGCATTGTTTTTTTATTGATTATGCTATCTGAAGCATTGGGAAACAATGTAGATGGCAATTCATACGATATAGTTGCTACAAATGTAGCTGGCGATTTTAAGACCGAATTATATGGTTTGGTTTCCTTTGCCTTTATCGTTTGTTCGCTATTAACGATGGAACAGCTCCGTCATACTCTCTATAAATTAAATCATTTTTGGTTGCAATTGGCGCAGATAGTAGTTATGCTGCTCACGGTTTTAGGCTTGCTTATTGGGTTAGTACCTGTCGAAATGATAGATACCGATGCCGTTCCAGGTGTAGATGGTACGTTTCAGATATTCCGAGATGCGCTCCCTTTCTATAATAATATAGTGATTAGCTTAACCAATTTGTGCTTAGGTATTGGCTTGGCGCGCCGTTTTGGTGGTCGAATTCGCCAATATGGCATTGCTTTAGCAGTGTTACCCGTGCTTTCTTTCCTTTCTGGCGAGCTTTATCTCTACTTATATAATAATGTGGGAGGACTCACGCTGCAGACTTTGAGTACCTATAACACGATGATATTATTTTTCCAAACTGCGATAGAAATAACACTTTTATTGCTTCTAAACCGCACAATGAAGCCGATAGAGGAGAAGGAAGAGATTTATTAAGAGGTACAAACGTTGTAAAATATGGCTTGAAATAGATAATAATATGCTAAAAATATTTACAGAAAACAAGGTTAATTTATCTGTTTTGTGCCACCAACAAGCGTTACAAAATGCAACTATAATTCTGCCAAATCTCTTCGAAAGAACAATAAAAACGATACTAAACGCAATTGAAAGCATAAATATAAGTTTGCTGAAATACGTTTAAAGGTAGATAAAAAGATAGAAATAAAAGTTTAAATATAAATATATAAAATATTGAAAATAAAGACTTTGCATCGTGATTAAATATAAATAGACTTTAAAACGTAAATATATAAAAACGTAAAAAAGCGAATATTTCACAACGTTTTACTATATTTCAAGATTTAAACGTAAATATATAAAAACATAATAACGCATCAAGTGCAAGTCAATTTCGAGCCAGCTATTCATTGAAAGCATTTGATTAAAAATGTAAAAAAATAGTTTACGCAGTTTGTTTAAGTATAAATAGATTTTTAAAAGTAAATATATAAAAATATGAAACAATCATTGATCAACCACTTCAACCTCCGTCCTGTCGAGCGACAGCTGCTCACAGTGTTGGAGTTTGTATTTGGATTTTGCACATTGGGACTATTTCTTGCCGTGTTCAATCAGAGCGGAGGTAAGCTCACAGAAGGCAGTGTACAAGTTTCCGACACCATTTCTATAGTGTGCGAATCAATCCTTTACACGTCGATTGTAGTTTTGCTGGTCATTGCGCGCAATGGTTTGAAAAGGGTAGGAGACATCAAAGGAGTAGCCACACGAGTGAATTTGCTGACAGCAGCCATTATTTTAGGCATCACCTACATCGTTTTCGGTAAGTTGTCGCTATTCTATTACGGCACCGAACAGTTTCCCGTAGTCCTTGATTGGGCTGTAACGTTCGTATATCTTCTATTTATTTTGCTCATAACCATTGTATTTACGTGGATTAAGTCTCATAGTGGCAGGGCATTAGGGCGTTATCTCAATCGTGCAAGCGTGGTACTTTGTGTAGCAACAGCACTAATTTTGTCATTGATATTTTTAATCTTTGCTGGTCTGCCCGACCGCGTTTTATTCGTTTCAGGCGCCATTACCCTCATCGCCATCTGCTGTATTTTCGTCATGCTCAGCCGTACTTTGAAGTACAAAGGCGATGCAATCGAGTAAAATTTGGAGTAATCTAAAGTTGCGATGGCTATGCAGCGAGAAGAAAGACAAGCAAGAAATAAAGTACGTAAGGACTTTGTTGTAAGGAACAAACGACTTACATAAGAATTAAAAACAAAACAATAAACAACATAAAAGTAAAAAGTAATGAAAAATATTAAGGTAGTATTTGCCAATCAGAAAGGTGGAGTAGGGAAGAGCACGCTATGTATGCTGTTTGCCAACTATCTCAGTTGGAAGGGCAAACCCGTGTGTATAATCGACACAGACTTGCAGAAAACCATTCTAATGCAGCGTCAGAAAGATGTTCAGATATACGAAGGAGAAGAGCCATACGTAGTGCAAAGCTTCGACGTAAGCGAACCAGAGCTGATGCAACAGCTTATGGATTCAGCCTCACAAGTAGAAGGTTACGTTCTATTCGACTCACCGGGTAACGTTAGCGAAGACGGTCTTGTACCACTTTTCACCAATGCCGACTACATCGTTTGCCCCTACGAATACGAAGATAAGACCTTAGATTCAACGGGAGTCTTTGTGCAAGTGGTGAACGCTTTAAAGGAAGTGAACCCCGAAATGCACGCTCAGATATTCTTTGTGCCTAACCGTATCGACCCAAGAATAGGAACAACAGAAGAACAACGCATGTGGAGCGACACCAACGACATCTTCTCTCAGATAGGAAAAGTAACGCCAATGGTGAACAGTCGTGCCACGTTGAAGCGCATCAACACCTTCGAACTCCTTGCTACACAGCGCGAAGCAGTGAAAGGCGCCTTCGAGTTTATGATACGTCGCATGAAGTAAAACGTCCTTGTTCGTTCGTTTTCGCCCGTTGGTATCAGCCGTAAGTCAGTCAGATAGAACGGCGAGCGGAATCCGAAAAAAGCAAGAGAACGAATAGGGTAGGGCAGCAATAGTCCGCTTAAACAAAACGAAAATAACAACAACACATAATTATTATGGTAAAGAAAAAGACGAGAGTAATCATGCCGGGAGGCATTTCTGGCTTAGTAAACAAGGTTCAAGGCATAGAGAAACCATTGATAAGTGCTCCAGCCGAGCCCGAACCAGCCGAAGAAGTAGCCCCTGCGCCAGCCCCAGTTGCAGACCCCGTGCGCACCGAACCCACGCTGCACACCAAGCCAACAGCTGTTTCTGACGAGAAAGACCGTTCGGCTCCCGCAGCAAAGAAGTTGCCCAAAGCCGAAGGAAAAGAGCTTGCGCGCGAGTACACGTTGGCCCAAGGCGACACAGAAGATAGCTGGCAGATGTTCCTCGACCTTGCTAAAGAGTACAAGTTGCGCGATTCTAAGCTCGCAACCGTGTATATCGACTCAGACTTAAAGAGCGTTCTCGACCGATTGAAGTCGGCCAATAGCATAAAGATGCCATCTACAGCGCTGCTCAGTTCAATCGTTGCTCGCTTCGTTTTCGACCACGAGAAGAACATCAAAGAAGCCATCTACGGCGATAGTTTACTTTAATTGCAGGGCGTTCTAAGGCTTATTGAGGCGTTAGGACGAATAAGAATTCTATACACAAAAGGGCTTTTAAACGTTCTAAAAGCCCTAAACTACCTATATCTCCAACTGAGATAGGAGAGAGTTTAAACAAATTTTACTTTGAAAATGAACAGCGATAATGTTTTAACGGCATACCAAAAGGCTGCTGAAACAGATAGTTTTACAATGCACAACGAGTTCTTGAAACTCTTGTTGGAAGATGTTTCGCCCTCTGGAATCGAGCGTCATTACACCTTTTTCAACGACACCGATAATGCAACTCTGAAACGAATATTAGGCAATGGTTTCCTAAAAAGAGGACAAGAAGGACTGCTTTACTTAGCGGAAAAGCTGAAAACAGAAACCGACCAGCTGAAAAAGTCGAACGTTATCCACCTTATCGGTTTGTCGTACAACCGCCAATACCTGCCCATCGTGGCTCCGTACCTTGACGAAGAGGACGAAGAGGTGCGTTATAAAGCCATTATTGCATGCGGCTGGCTGGGCGATAACGAAGCCATCGACCTACTTACGGCTCATTATACAGTGGAAACCAACACCCAGCTGCGGGCATTTGCCGTTTCAGCCCTGCGCCAAATATACTTCAGACACAAGGAAACGAAAGACAAAATCGTGGAATTTGTCAGCCAAAATATAGCCAACGAAACCGCCGACGAGGTAATAGCAGTCATGATTGTAGTGCTTCAAGACCTCACAAACGTTCGCTATGGTCTTCGCGAAAACGGCAGTTCGGGCGAAATTTCGGGCGATGTTGCAAAAGCAAAGAGCAAGTTGCTCCAGAAAATAAAACTATTGTAAGAGTTCTGTCGTGGTGCTGTGGCAGTTAGAAAAAATGCTAAAGTCGATTGACTTTAGCATTTTTTGTCTTTATTTCCTCTGCCTTCCAGCAAAGCATAGAAACCATGTTGGTGCGGCAGTAGAAGGTTGGCGGGCTTATCGTTTAATCATAATGATTTTGTTGCCTGCGTTCTGAATGTCTTTAATATTTACGCGTTGGTTCAACGAAGCGTTGTTAAAGTTAGCAGCAGGGCTATTGAACTGTGCTTGTGGTTTAGCGTCCTGCTGTTGCGATTGGTCTACAATGTCGCTCACGTTAGCGGTGTAATCCATCTTAACAGTCTTGCCTTCAGGAGTTGTCCAGTTACCAACGAAGTGGATAGAACCATTGTTGTTAGTAGCCGTTACAGTACCAGCGCTGAACAAACCAAATCTTTCGTCGCCCTGTCCGTCGAATTCTTTGTAGTAAGAACCCACAGGATAAGTCATCTGACCACGCTTAAACATGGTACCACCCACGAACAATCCCTCTTTATAAACAGCTCCGTTAACAGGCATTACAATGTCGTATGTACCTGTAATGGTGTTGATATCCATTGGAATATTGAACTTTGTGAGCAACACAAGGTTTAGATATTCGCCTGCTCCAACGATAAATCCTTCGTCGTCTACCTCTGAATTAAGGAAAGTAAGAGCATAGTCGCAGTATGTGTCTGTAGCTTTTACATATCTACCGCTCATTTTCTTAGGAACGAAAGTAACGTTATTCGTAATTGGTTGATATTTCGATTCAGGGTCTTTGTTTACGAATTGCAACTTACCATCGTATGTAAAGCGTACCTTTCCGTGTGCTTTCAGTTCGCCTTCCACTACCAATTTGTATGTGCCATCGGCTCTTTTCTCCACGTTAAGGTTGCAAACGGTGAGCGAATCAAGGAATCCGTCAGGCTTACCGCTGTTGTTCATTTTGTTCGTTTCGATGTAAACACTCTGCTTGTAGTACACACCCAGTTCGTCGGTGTTATCAATCAGCTTGTAATTACCATCAGGAATAACCGCACTATACGAGTTTTGTGATGGGTGAGAGAGTATTGTTAAGCGAAGAACGTGCTTGTTTACTTCAGTTGGAAGGCCACCAGTTGTAAGGTTGCCGTCGCTTAGATGTATTGTATATGCAGCAAGGTCTTCAGCTACAGAGCCGTAGTAGATGTTGTAAGTGTTGGTTACAGCCACATCAACATAGTATGTGTTGCTACCTGGTTTATCGAAAGTTACTTCTTTAACGTCTTTGCATTGGAATTCCTTAACCTCTCCCGAGTTGGTATGAACCTTCATAACCCAGTTCTCTTGAGCGAACGATGTCGTTGCGATGCAACATGCAGCGATAGCCGCGAATAAAGTTTTTCTCATAAAGTTATATCTATTTTAAAAAATTATAGCTTAGTTTTGTGTCTACGAAAATAATGATAACCCGTATCGTTTGTTCTCCTTCAACATCTTGCTAATATAATAATGTGTCCACAAAGAAACTAATTTAACGTGGTATAACCAAATATGGGTAGTTAAAAAACACTAAGCGAAACACACACACCAATTAGTTTAACGTCCCGAACCGCACAATCGAACACACCCTTTTTTGTGTCATCATTTTATCATAATATGCCCCTCTAAAAACCGTTCAAATTCTTTCGTTTTGCAAAAGCGCCTGTTTTGCGTTGCAATATAGGCTCTTTTGCCGTGCAAAACAGGCTCTTTTACAACGCAAAACAATGGGTATTACAACACATATACTACGTATTGATTATCAGTTAGTTATGAGATAGTAAAGAGAAAGAACATGTCTGAAAAAATATTTTACAAATAGTTCATCAGAAAAGCAACTTATCAAAGAATGCACACACGTATCACCATCTCTTCTAAATGCTCAGTATAATAAAAAAATACCTATTATATAATAATGTGTCAATTCGCAAATAAAGGATATTATTCGTACCTTTATTTAGGTATTTAAAGGCTTTTACACCATATATTTACAAAAAAATACACAACATTAGGTATTGCAGGAAAAACCAAAATTATCTATATTTGCGCAGAGTTTTTATACATTAACTTATATAATCCAACACGAGTTATGAATAAGATTTTTGCAAACTTGTTAGTAGGAGCATTGTTGGGTGGCATAATAACACCAGCAAAAGCTCAAGTAAACGCAGCCGATTCAGTAATGAATCATGCAAAAGGAAACAAGCTAAGTATCGGTGGATATGGTGAAGCAGTGTTTTCGCGCAATTTTTACAGCGATAATGGTAATCGTTACACAACACCAAATCTTTATAAAAACGACCCCAGTCATGGCAGATTCGATATTCCCCATGCAGTTATTTATCTGGGCTACGACTTCGGTAAAGGCTGGAGTATGGGTACAGAAGTAGAGTTTGAACATGGTGGAACAGGCTCATCTATAGAGTACGAGGCCGATGAAGCAATAGAATTCGAACACGAAACCGAGAAAGGAGGAGAGGTAGAACTGGAGCAATTCTGGCTTCAGAAATCGTTCGGACGTGCTTTTAATATCAAAGCAGGACATATAGTGGTTCCTTTCGGATTGATAAACGCACACCACGAACCCTTGAACTTCTTTACAGCATATCGCCCAGAAGGCGAAAATACAATACTTCCCTGTACATGGCACCAAACAGGTATCTCGTTCTGGGGACGCAAAGGAGACTTCCGTTACGAGGCCCAATTGTTGGCAGGCTTAGATGCTTACCACTTTAGTAGAGCAAATTGGATACAGAAAGGAACCTCAAGTCCATTCGAATTTGAAGTTGCAAACAAGTACGGATTGCTCGGACGCATAGACAACTACACCATTCCAGGATTACGTATAGGTGTCAGTGGCTACGTCGGACAATCTATGCACAACAACGTTCCACACGATAGCGAAAGAGGAACAAAGAAAAAAATCAAAGGAAACGTATACCTCGGAAGTTTCGATTTCACCTTTAAACGTTACAATTGGATAGCAAGAGGTAACATCGATTACGGCTATGTAAGCAACGCAAGAGAGATTACACAGTTGGCATATCCTAACACTCAGATTGTAAAACCCTACGAATCGGGCAACGGAAAAAACTTCGGAAGCCACGCTATCGCTATGATGTTTGAAGCAGGATACGATATTTTCTCGCAGATAAATAGCCTTCATGCCGACAACCAAAAGCTATATTTGTTTGGCCACGTAGAATATTACGACTCTTATATACATGGTACAACAAAGCAGTGGACCAACAAAACCATCTTCGCAGCAGGTATAAACTACTACCCAATCCCACAAATTGCAATCAAAGCAGAATACAATTACCGCAAGTTGAAGAAACCATACAACGACGAACCTGCTATAAACATCGGTATTGCATACGAAGGTTTCTTCCTCTAACAGAGGATTAGAATAGCCAATTCGTTATATATTACATTAAAAATAATATTGTATAAAAATTTTAAACAATGAAGAAAGTAACAAAATTAGCAATGTTGTTGCTCGTAGGAACATTAACAACAGGTTTTGTTTCATGCGGAGGTAACGAAGAAGTAGTGCCAAGTTCACTCATCACAGAGGAGCAACAAAACAAGTTAAACCAAGCTGAAAGCGATAGTAAAACAAATGCAGAGAAGACAGAAATGGGCAAAATTGTTGCCAACTACCTCAATGCAGTTGTGAAACCAACCTATCACGACTTAGCAAAAAGAGCAGACGTGCTATACTTTTCATGCCAAAAAGTATATCAAAAGCGTAAGGCTGGAACACTGACACAAAGCGATATAGACAATGCTTGCGAAGCTTTTAAAGACGCACGAAAGGAATGGGAACAGAGCGAAGCATTCCTATATGGCGCTGCTTCAGACAATGAAATCGACCCACACATCGACTCATGGCCACTCGACCATAGCCAATTAACACAAGCTTTGAACGATAAAGGCGTTATAGCAGGTATCAATGGCGAGAACCCAACAAAGTATGTGTACGATAATAATGGTAAGTTCGACTCAGTGCTGGGCTTCCACGGATTAGAGTTTATACTCTTCCGTAATGGTAAAAATCGTACAATCGAAAGCTTTAATGCTGAGAATGAAACAGAATCAGGGCTCACTACAGTGAAAACAATAGACGAAGCCGCATTCGGAGCAGCAGTAGCTGGCGATCTACGCAATATGGTTTACCTCTTAGAATATGGCTGGTTAGGACTTTCAACTCCTACTATTCACCAAGAACAACTCGCTAATGCAATGTGGGTAATAACAGGTACACGACATCAAGGACTATCTCCTAAGTTCATTCCATACCGCGATTACTTGAACTATTCAGGCACTGCTAACGGCTGGTTCCCTACATGGCACGAAGCATTACAGAACATTTTCGTGGGCGGTTGCTCTAATATTTGCGAAGAAGTAGCCAGCCAAAAGCTCGGTCAGGCATACCGCGTTGCAACAGGAACAGGTACATCTGAAGATGCTGCAAACTATATAGAATCGCCTTATAGCAAACGCTCGTTCCAGGATTATCAAGACAACATCTACTCTATTAAGAATACTTTGTATGGCGTTCGTGGCACAGAGAACATTTCAACCCCTGTTAGCAACTCTATCATGAACTTCTTAAAGAAGTACAATTACGCTAAATACAACGACTTGAACAATGCACTCAACGAAGCTATTAACGCTTTAGAGGCTGCTAAAAAGAGCGGTGTTGCCTTCATAGACAACCCAGGTGCAGCGCAAGTAAAGAACTGTATTGACAAGGTAGATGCGCTCAATGAAGCACTCAACGAAGCTGGTACATGGATCAATCAACAAGCAGATAAGTAAAATTTTTGCTTTATCTAATTACCAAAACTTATAAAATACGTAGCTTTGTCTAAAAAGATAAGGCTACGTTTAGACATATAATAAAATAATAAAGCATTATGAAATACAACACCTATATCAGCTTTTTGCTGGCTACAGCGGCATTATGGTCGTTCGTAGCTTGCTCTGACGACAATGTACCTGATACTCCTGAACAGCCCAATGAGTCGGAAGCAACCTATGTTGGTCAAGCAGTGGGCAACTTTTCTGCGTCAGAATGGTATCCAGGAGGTAAGCTCGGAACAACCGAAAACGTCTCTTCAAACTGTTACGAAGACAATACTCCTGCAATAGACGAACAAGGATTAACCGACCTTTTTAATCGTGGCGACCTCATGGCAAGTGCCAAATACACTTTAGATACGCCACCTTATAAAGGATGGGGACCCATTGCTTCGCGCCGTTCGTGTGAGTATTGCCACTCAGGAGGCTATGCACACGGACATAGTCGTAGCAATATGGACCCTGTAAAGGGCAACGGATACATCGTTTCTGTGTATTATCCAGACTCTCCAGGCAGCAATAATGGAACGCCAATCGAACAATTGACGACCTTTACAATGCTTCAAGCAGTGGAACCTTTCCTACCTCCAGTTGATCCAAAGCAGATTCAGATAACATGGAACAACGTTACTGACATGCCAAGTGGACTTCCAATGCAATTCCCTGATGGTGAAAAGTTCAGCCTTCGTTACCCTTCTGTGGCCATTCCACAGTCGGCTTTCAACACCAATCCAAAGCCAAGCAACTATGAAGTAAGACTTATTGCATCGTGCAACTTCCAAGGTTTGGGCTTGATAGATGCTATTTCGAACGAAGATTTAAAGAAACAATACGAGTCGGAAGGCCGATTTGTTGAGCTTAACCCAGAGTTTTGGGATAATACAACCAAGACTTTGAAGCCAGAAGCTTATGCCAGCGACTACTTCGGAAATAAGTTTATTAAACGCTTTAACTACGATTTGCTTGATGGTTGTCTTGAGAACGACGTAGCATTGTGGGACGAATTAAACATTCTTCGTTCAGATATTAAGCACCTTTGCTCTACTGAAGCGTGGGCAAAAGCAATGTCTGAAAACGAAAAAGTTATCGATTACATACAGCAAAATGGTAGTAATCCAATGTCTTACGTGCACCCTTATTATAACGATGGAACGCGTGAAGGAATTAAGAAAGCGGTGGCATATCTGCTCTCTCCAAGCGATGATGTAGATTTATACAATAACCCTTACTTCAACTTCAAGCCTGAAATGACAGACGATGCCTATCATGCGTTCATGGTTTGGCATAGAGGTATCGCTGTTCCACGTGCGAGAAACCTTAACGAGAAGGCTGTACAAAGAGGTAAAGAGCTATTTACTGGTCAGCTCGGTTGTGCTCATTGCCATCGTCCTTCTTGGACAACGGGTGCCGATAACCATGGTTCTTCGAAGATATTGGGCAGCAAACAATTGCCTAAATATGCAAATCAAACAATTTATCCATACTCAGACTTCATTCAACATAAGCTTGATATGAAGAACGATATACATGGATCGTGGTGCCGAACCACTCCTTTGTGGGGTAGAGGACTATCGCTTCTAAACTCAGGAGTGGAAGATAGACTACACGATGCACGTGCGCGCAACGAGATAGAAGCCATTATGTGGCACGCATACAGCAGGAATAGTCAGGCTTATAATTCTGCAATAAAGTTCTATAACCTACCGAAAGCCGATCGAGATGCGGTGGTTAAGTTCATACGTTCTATTTAATGGAACTATAATTACGTATTAAAAAATAAGAAGAAGGTGGTGTCTTTAAGCGAGATACCCATCTTCTTCTTTATTATTTGGCAAATGCAGATAAAGAAAATACTCGAGTTTTTGTATGTTTTAATAATTGTTGTAATGGCTGTTGGAACGGTCATTGGGAAATACAAAAGCTTAGATTATGTCTTAGATAATATATTCGGAGCGTGGTGGTTCTGTCTTTTATGGGCGGTAGGTGCGGCTTATGGCATTGTCTACTTTGTTAAACAGAAAGTCCGCCGACCTATTATTATTCTTCTTCACCTATCATTTGTTGTTATCCTTGTGGGGGCTTTGCTCACCCATATAACTGCAAAAAGAGGTATGATACATTTACGACAAGGCAAAGCCATAACGACTTATATTACCAAAGAAGGTAACGAAGAGAAATTGCCTTTCGTGTTATTGTTGAACAAGTTCAGCGTTTCCTACCACGCAGGCAATATGGCTGCCATGGACTATGCGTCGAATGTAACCCTTGTCCAAGGAGATAAGAAGGAGCAATATCAAATATCTATGAACAAGATATATTCAGGATATGGCACTCGTCTCTACCAAAGTAGCTTCGACGAGGATATGAAGGGTTCTTACCTTGCCGTTAATTCAGACCCTTATGGCATTCCTGTTACTTACGCAGGATATGCACTTCTCTTCTTCTCATTGGTAGCAATGCTTTTCGAACGCAAAGGAAATTTTCGTCGTTTATTGAAGAATAATGCTGCGAAATCCATTGTTTCGCTACTTCTTTTATTCGGTTTCTCTTCTGCTGTTAAGGCACAAACGGCATTGCCAACTGCCACTGCCGACGAGTTCGGAAAGGTGCTTATCGTGTACAATGGACGTATTTGTCCGATTGAAACCTATGCCATCGACTTCACAAAGAAACTATATGGTGCCAAGAGCTATAAGAACTATACACCTTGTCAGGTTCTTACGGGCTTCATGTTTTGGGGAAAAGAATGGATGAACGAACCTATCTTGCACATTAAAGATAGTGAAATGCAAACTAAGATGCGTCTAAACAAATACACTGCTCCCAGCACTTTGTTCACCCGACAAGGTTATATTCTTGGTCCATATTTGCAAGATGCACAGGAACAACAAGGAGGTATGGCAAAGCAAATACTCGATACCGACGATAAGATGATGCTTATAATGAACCTAATGCAGGGACAATCACTTAAGCTGTTTCCATATATTGCACCGAATGGAAGCGTCGATTGGTTCGCACCTACCGATAAATTGCCTCGCTCAATGCCTAAAGAGCAACAGCAATACATACATTCCATACTTTCCTTAGCGGGCCAATTGGCTGTACAAGGCAAGATAGACATGGTGAACGAGCTTGTTCAGAAGTTACAAAAATATCAGTATCGCTATGGAGGAGTAATTATGCCAACAAGCACAGAGATTACGGCAGAACGTATATACAACCGCTTTCCTTTCGCCACCATACTCTTTATATGTAATCTTACGCTCGGTTTGCTGTCTGTTTTCTTCCTTTCTAAGCCACGTCGATACATGTATTTCAGATGGCTGATGGGGTTATCGTGGGTCATACTGACCTTTGTTTTGGCCTTACGTTGGATTATCAATGGCACCATACCTATTGCTAACGGCTACGAAACAATGTTGTTGCTATCGTGGTTAATTATGATTGTATCCATATTTGCAACGCAAAAGATACTGATAACAACTACTTTCGGTCTTCTTGCCAGTGGATTCATGCTCCTTGTAAGCCATCTTGGCGAAATGGACCCCAGCATAACACCTCGTATGCCAGTACTAAATAGTCCGCTATTGAGCATTCATGTCAGCATTATCATGGTGTCTTATGCACTACTATCCCTTACTTTCGTCTGTGCCGTGGCGTTCTTCTGCACACGCAACAGCAAGAAAGAGAATATAAAACATATCAATACGCAACTCACAAACCTTTCGCAGATATTCCTATACCCTGCAATCGCTACACTCGGATTGGGCATTTTCATTGGTGCTATTTGGGCAAATGTAAGTTGGGGGAATTATTGGGGCTGGGATCCAAAGGAGACTTGGGCACTGATAACCTTTATGGTTTACGCCATTCCGTTACATACCAACAGCTTGAAAGCTTTACGAACTCCAGCCAATTTTCACCGTTTTATGTTGCTGTCGTTCCTCTGTATACTTATGACTTACTTTGGAGTAAACTATATTCTGGGCGGTATGCACTCTTATGCATAAGGATATTATTATACGGAACAGTCTACACATGCTTGTCGAAAACGGGTGTGTAGACTGTTTTTTATTGGGTTACAAGTAAAGTTATGCACTATTGCAGTAAGTTGTTTCCCTGTAACCACCCATAACATCAACAAATATTGCTCCGCTCGCTCATCGCTCCTATATTGTTACTCAACCCTCCTTGCAACTTTATCCCTTATATATTGTTTTCTCAAAAGTAAGCAACAACAAAGTCAAATAGTATACCGAAAGATTATTAACAACCACTTAGGTAGCAAAACGCCTATGCAGAGGTTCGCATGGTGTATGTTATTTAGATAATAGCTGAAGTTGGCTGAGAAGATTATAAAAGTAGTCTGTAATCATGAAAAATATTTACACAAAAAGCTATATATATACTTTTGTTTAGCAAAAGTGCCTGTTTTGCAAGGTAAAAGTGCCTATATTGCACGGCAAAAGAGCTTGTTTTACAATGCAAAACAACCCCTATTGTAAAGTGTTTTAAACCAGTAGGTTACGCGAAATAAAAGGGATAGTAAAATGTAAAAACTTTTTTCATGTCCCGTTGCAGTAGTTTGCCCCTTTCGTTCTACATACAAACATTTATTCGTCATAGTTCTCAAGCCAACTGATAAGGCTCGTAACGAAATCTATTATAAAAAAATAAGGCCCACAAGCTTCACAGCTTATGGGACCCATAGAACCAAAAATATAATCTGAATTTATACCTATGAAAAACTATTTACATGAAGTATTCAAAATATTTCATTTGATTTTTAAGTCTCTTTTAATAAAAATCACCTGTTAATAATTATCATGAAAAATCTGTTTACCTTTAAACTATACAACCTATCTCGGCCTTTTTCTGATGCAAAGATACGCAGGATATCTGAAAGTACCTACACAATTAGCATCTTTTTTGCATATTTTTGAGTGCAAACGTTTGCGCTTGTGCGATGCGAAAGCAATTTTAACGCTCTACAAGGAAACAACCTTACAATTGCCGACACATTGTAAATATTCTCACGAATCGCACCCCTTACGAAACAATCGACAAAAAAATGACTTTCACGAATGCCTCTGCTATTATATTATAAGATGTATTTGCCGATGGAAATAAAATAGTTTTAAAATTAAGAAAGTGGCATTTGGGTGAAGAATCTTAACACCATTGCAACAGCTTTGGGCAAGTCGGAAGCCGATTTAAAGCAGAGTTTTACAAGCAGAAGCAACATTTTAAACCGACCACATAGCCCATTGGCAGCAAGAACATGGCACCTTTCAGTGCGTGTTTCAATACTGCCAATGGGCTATTTCCGTTCTATACGAAAAGCAACATAAGTTGAATGAAAATACACAACCTACATGAATATATTTTAATAGCACCAGAAAGAAATTATGAAAATTATTGCGTAAATATTAGGAAGTGTAATTGTTTTTCTTTAAATTTGCAACATTAACCTATTAAATAAAAGAAAAAAGCAGAATAAAACAATAAACACGCAATGCGTACAGGCATCGTATAAAGATGTAAGATAATAAAAAAAAACTTATATTAACCTAACGCCCGAGCCACCGAAACGGCGTAGCTCCAAGAGAGTTTCAACAGGGTGGGCACACCATATGGTATGAAAAACTATCTACAATATGGACGCAGACAGGCCGCCATCGCTACTTTCGCAGCCTTGTTCATCGAATTTTTCGGCCTAATACAACAGGCAACAGCACAGACAAAGTACGATTTCGCTATCGCCGGAACGTGGGTTACGTCGGAAAACTGTAACGATCTCACTGCAATTTCGGGTGTGGAAGGAACCGTTAGGTATGATGCGAACACGAAAACACTATTCTTGAAGAATGCAAAAATAGACGGAAAAGGTGCCAATGCCATTTATTCTAAACTCGAAGGACTAACCTTGCGCCTTGCAGGAAAGAACGAAATGCGGTCCGATTACATCTCAACCATACAGTTTATCGAGCCTATGACCATCGCAGGCAGCGGCACTTTAGACGTGGTATGCACCAATGGCGACGCCATTTACGCCAATTGCACTAACCTAACCATAGACGCTTGCACCGTAAACGCACGAGGAACCAACTACGGAATAGTAGGCGAGGACGGGCGAAACGACGAAAAACTTACTATTAAATATGCCACAGTAACAGCCGAAGGAGGGAAAGATGCATCGATAGGGTGCTTCAAATACCTTACACTTATGGGCTGTAAAATCACCCAGCCACAGGGTGTTGAATTCAGCGACGAACTGCATGGCGTTGCAAAAGATGGTACACTGGTGAAAGACAAGATAGCTATCGACCCCACAGTGTTCCAACTTTGGATAGCAGGAAAGATTGTAACGCTCGATAATTGTGCCGACCTCACCGCCATTCCAGGTGTAGAAGGCAAGGTAAACTACGACCCTAAGACCCGCACATTAACGTTAGACAATGCCTCAATCAACACAAACAAACACTACGGCATACTCAATTTCATGAACAATCTAACCATAAAACTTACTGGAACAAATACAATTACAGCCCAACTGAATAATGCTATATATAACAACGACGACTGTTTGATCAGCGTTGTTGGCCCTAATGCCCGACTAAACCTGCAGGGTGCCACTGCATCGGAGGACAAAGCAGGTCGTCAGGCATTCCAAAATCATGGCACGGCAAGCATCAGTCAATGCACCATCGAAGCCAGCGCAGGCATCAATGCCCTTAGTTTTGGCGAGTGGAAGTTCGACCGTTGCAATGTACGCGCTAAGGCAGAAGGCGACGAAAAGTATCGTTTCGCAGGCAGTATCGCCTATCTGGCGAAGGTGCCAGAGCTTACGGGTTGTGTGCTTGTGGCACAATCGGGAACTCATTGGAAGGAATTTTCTGACGAATACGGTACCAACTATACGCTCGTTGATGCAGCCGAGAAACCTATTACCGACTGGGTTACCATTACAACCGACCCTGCTGGTATTGCCAATCCAGCTGTTTCGACAGCTACAACGGTTAAAAACACATACACCATCGGCGGTGTACGCCTTGCTGGCGAGCCTAATCAGCTGCCCAAAGGTTTGTATATCGTGAACGGAAAGAAGGTGGTGAACCCTAAATAAACTCCATGAGGGTGCAGCGATTGCACGTATCCGAGCCTTAGTAATTCATGTTTTTAGGATATTTTTTTTCATTGTTTAGGTTTTAACAAACTATAATCTGCAAATAGGGAGCGCATATTTTGCGCTCCTTTCTTGTTTCTTTTCTGTTGCAGAAGCGGCACACTGGCGTCCCCTTTTAGTATCTTCTCTTTTGCAGAAGCGGCACACTGGCTACCTATTTTAGTTTCTTTTCTTTTGCAGAAGCGGCAAGGTGGCTACAGGTTTTTGTTCTTTTCGTGTTGCGACACCCATCGATCCTCCTTCCTTTTTTGCCCCTCTCTTATTATAATAGGTGTAGATGCACGTTATAAAATGTATAAATTTACACAATAAAAATTATCGCCACACATTGCAAAATCAATCCCCACCTATTATAATAAGGCGCAAAACATCATCTAAAAGGTAAAAAAGCGTACCGTCATCGCATTGTCCTTTTGTAGCCTTCGATGCCCTAAAATACAGCGTTTTCGCCCCTTCTTCGTCAGAATTTCACCCCCATTCCACCCCTAAAGTCCGACAAATCGAAAGTAGGAAGCACAAAAACAGGTAGCAATTCTTACTAAATGTGAACATAATAGCTGTAATAATAAAATATGAAAAATATTGGGAAAATATTAGGAAGTATCATAGTCTTTTATTAAATTTGCCACATAAATAGGGTAAATATAAGAAAAATATACCTTTACTATGGTTATTGCGCGAGGCGCAAGTACATCTGAGACAGTCATAAAATAGAGAATAACGAATAAAATAACCTAACGCCCAAGCCTCCGAAACGGCGTTGCTCCGCAAGAGTTCCAATAGGGTAGGCACATCATATAATTATGAAAAACAATCTACTACGTAGCCGCAGATGCGCAGTTGTAGTAATGTTGGCATCTATTATGGTTGCTATGTTTGGTTGTGTACAGCAAGCTAAAGCTCAAACAAAGTATGATTTGACAATTGCAGGTACTCAAGTTACATCGAGCAACTGCAAAGACCTTACCGTAATATCGGGTGTTGAAGGCACTGTGAAGTACGAACCTGAAAACAACATGCTGATATTAAAGAACGCAAAAATTAACGGAGGAAGTGCCGATGCTATCTATTCTAAGATAGACGGATTGAAGATTCACGTGTTAGGAAAGAACCAATTGAGTTCTAATAACACCTCTACTATCCAACTTACAGAGCGTTTGATTATGACAGGAAGCGGAACATTGAACGTTGAAAACGCCGATGGCGACGCTATTTTTGCCAATGCTGCCAGCTTGATAGTAGATGCTTGTACCGTCATCGCTAAGGGAGGAAAGCACGGAATCGTGGGTAAAGACGGCAAACACGACGAAAGACTCACCATAAAATATGCTACCGTAAGAGCCGAAGGTAAGAAAATGGCTTCGATGGCGAACCTCAAAGGCGTTTCGCTTATAGGCTGTAAGCTACTTCAACCACAGGGTGCTGCATACGATAGCAAGCTCATGGGCATGGCAAAAAATGGCTCGTTGGTGAAAGAAGAAATCGTTATCGACCCTACAATGTACCAGTTATGGGTGGCAGGAAAGAAGGTTACGCTTGATAATTGCAAGAAACTCTCGTCTCTTGAAGGCGTGGAAGGAAACGTACAGTTCGACCCTCAGACCAGAATACTGACGCTTGAGAACGCTACTATCACCACAGACATATACTATGGCATACAGAATTTCATGGACGGCGTAACCATTAAGCTCGTTGGAACCAACAGCATTTCATCGAAATTGAACAACGCTATCTACAACAACGACGCATGTATGCTTACCATTTCAGGCAATGGCGCAACCTTGAACCTACAAGGTTCTGTTGAAGCAAAGGACAAACCAGGTCGCCAAGTGATACAAAACCACGGCATTGTGAAGGTGGTTCAGTGTACCATAGAGGGCAATGCAGGTGTCAATGGCCTTAGTTATGGAGAGTGGGTGTTCGATCGTTGCAACGTAAAAGTAAAGGCTGGAGGCGACGCTAAGTTCCCATTTGCAGGTAGTATCTCGTATATGGAGAAGATACCAACCTTCTCTGGCTGCTCGATAGTTACTCCAAAGGGTACTCAATGGAAGGAGTTTAACGACGGATATGGTAAGTTCTATGCACTCGCAAACGCTGGTGGCAAGGTAATAACCGACTTAGTAGAAATTAAATACGACCCAACGGGCATCTCTGCAACTAACGCAGAGAAGGCGAACGGCGTACAAAACATATACACCATTGATGGTATGCGCGTTTCAGGCAAGTTCGAAGACCTGCCAAAGGGTGTGTATATCGTGAATGGAAAGAAGCAAGTGAAAATGTAATTGCTTTGTAAGGGCGCAGCGATTGCGCTTTACCAAGCTTGAATGGCATATATTGTAAGACATTATTTTTCATTGTTTAGGTTTTCAGACTCTAACTTACGACTCGAGGAGCGCAATTGGTTTGTGCTCCTCTTTTTGTACCTTTGCCTTACTTCGCTGACCGAAAGCATCTGCAAAAATAATACAGCCTCCCAACATTCGCACCCGATTGAGCGTACTGGAATGCCAACATAACGGCGTTTCACGATAGGGAGAGCCATGCGAAAAGGTACCTGCAATTTCTTTACAAATATTCTTTCGGTTGCTGTTTTCTAACTATCTGATAATCAATGCCTACACCCTTGTTTTGCAAAAGCGCCTATATTGCGTTGTAAAAGCGCCTGTTTTGCGCGGTAAAAGCGGCTGTTTTGCGTTGCAATATAGGCGCTTTTAGAATACAAAACAATCGGTATGGTTTTTCTGTCAAGGTTTTTCATGTGTGCAAGGCGATAAAAATGGTGAAACGAGCAGGTGGGTATGGCAGGATAAGTAAGGTATGGGCGAGGATAGTTCGCCTCTATTTTTGAGCATAGAAAAAGTGCAGACCGATGGTTTTTCGACGCATCTTTCTGCACTTTCTTTATGTTTCGAGCGTTTCGCCCAGCCCCGATTAGGTGAGCAAGGCGTTACGCTGGAGGGTGGTTTCGGCCGCTTAGTACTTCCTTTCCAATGGCGTTATAATGTTGTGGAAAGGCTCAAAGTTGGCTGCATCAACAGGTTTCGACTCATCATCGGTACCCACATAGACAGGGCGGATAGAACTTCCTTGGTCCTTAGAAGGCACTGCGATGTTCATTTTGAAGGCAGCTCCGAAGAAGACACCATGCGGAATAGAGTATGTTGTGCTTTGTGCCGTGTAGTATTGTCCGTAGAAACCGCTGTTTTCAGCCGTATGTCGGAACTCAACAAAGGCACTCTTGATAGGTCGTCTGCCCGCAATAGGGAGGAACAACCCCTGGTTAGCCACCACCAAACCCGTTACATCTTGATACTTCCAGAGCTTTCTGCCAGTAGGGAACTTAGGCTTCGGACTCATTCCCGCATACCTCGTATCGCTAAAGTAAGCCCCGTAAATCTTGTTACCCTTATCGGTATAGCAGTACGCAGGAATGATAGTGCTGGCCCTGAACAACGATTCGAAGTTGGCATCAGACGGATATTGGTAATGATAAGTGTGCTTTCCGTCTTCCGTCCAGTACTTAACGATGTCGCCATGCGTAGCCGCATTTCTGTCGGTAATAGGGGTTGGGTTATTCACAATAGTTCCTCTTCCATTATAATACTTACCTGCCAAGTCGTACAAACTAAAGCCTAAAAGGTAGTAAACATCGTTAAACTTCAGGGCATCTTTGATGACTCCCCATTGGAAAAGGTCTAAATCGTTAGCTGTTTGTGAGAATCTTCCCGTATGGTTGTCTATGTACCAGTATTGAGAACCCAAGCCGTTATGCTTAATTTCCTTACCGTTGGCCTTGTGTTCTGGACCAGGATTTTCGCCATAGCTACTAATCCACCATTGCGCAGGGGCTATTCCCCAGTACTCTTTGCCGTTTTTTACGTAGTGAATGAAGTTGCCCGTCGCCCATTTCACGCCGTTTACTTCGATAAATGGCTTCGGTACGATGTTGTTAACAGTAACGTTCGTGCGGTAATCGAAGTTTGATTTGAACAATTTAGAAGCCGATTTCGAGAAGGCACCCTGTGGCGTATAAACCGTAACAGTGAAGTTGGTAGACTGGTTTTCTGCCAAGAATGCCAACCATACAAAGCCACCTTGAGCAGCAATGGCCGCCTTATCCTTGATGGTTATGTTGATATTGTGTTCCTTTTCGTCATCTGTTCCAACGAAAGAACCATCTTTCAAGCTCAGCACATCGTACGAACGCAAGCCGTAAACCTTTACACTATCGATGTCGGAGATAAAGGTTCCGTCCGATTTCTTAAACCTTAAGCCCCAGAAAGACACCTTACGTTGCAGCGAAACACTGGCTTTGAGCAAGCGACTTTGGTTGCCGCTCACGGTAATAAGCTCTGGAGAAGTAACTCCCCAATTGTAATCGAACTTCTTATCGATGGTCTTTAGCGTTCCGTCTTGCTTCGTCATGTTCAGCGAAACAGTACTCTTAATGGTTTTGTCTTTCGGGGAAACGTGGTACTCTATCGTGTTTTTATCAGCACCAATACCCGCAGTTTCTGAATGAATAGTAGGGTCAACTTGTTCTACTGTACGTGGTTCTTCAAGGGCATCGGCAGGGTAGAAGAACGCAAGTTTGTCGGTAGTGTTCATCTTTTGACGGCTTGTGATAACGCCCTTAAAGGTTGCTATCTTTCCATTAGCCGACTTAGCGGTCATTAAACTATAGGAAAGTTCAGTGCTCCTATCGTTATCCGAGAGGTTGTAAACAAAGACTTTATCGCCTACAGCCCAGTTAGAAACGATGTCGTTGTTCTCATCTGGTTCAAGCGTTCGCGTCATATCCTTTGCCGAACTGCTGCCTTCGTCGTTGCCATTATTGTTAGCTGTCAGCTCAATTTCGTAGGTATAGCTTTGTTTTTCAGCGTTTCCGTCGTTCAATTCGTCTTTGTCGCTGCAAGCAAAAAGGCCCAACAACGACAACGCTACACAGGTAGCTTGTAGTGTTTTGTTTCTCTTTTTCATAGTGTTTTGGTTTTTTTTAATTGGTTTCTTCGTTACTGTCGAACTCCCAGACGCCTGGTTTGGCTAAGTTGTCCTCGCCTCCGTGCCCTGTATCGCCCTTGCCAATATCAGTAGAATCTGCAAGTAATGCAACTTCTTTCATACACCGATAGGTCTTACAATCGGGGTGAATGTAAAATTTTTTGTTCATTTTTAAAAGTTAAGTTAACGTGAATTGAATAGCATATATCTTTATTTCGAACTCTGCTTAGGCATAAATAGTAGTTAAAATGGATTTAATTCTGTTTTGAGTCTTGCAGAGTTATGGGACAAAGATAAATAGTTTTTATAATAAATGCAACTTAGATAGCAATATGAACGTATTATTTATAAATTCTCAACAAATGGTAACAGTAATATACAGAAGCCGTTACCATGACTTAACAAAGTGGATATTATTTTGCAAAAGAAGTTGAAAAAAGTGGTCATTATGGCGGTTTTGTGGTGTTAAAATGTTCTTTTTTGGAAACAAAAATCTTATTTTGGGCCTTATTTCCTAATGTTTTATAATTGTTACAATATAAATATGCGTATTTAAAAAGTATTATATACCTTTGTCCCCATCTTATAAAAGTGTTAATAAAACGGCCTTTTGTATAGATTAAATAACTTAAAAAGCCTTACGGTGATTGTTACAACTAACAACGGAAACTGCTCTATGTGTTTATTAAATACATTCTATATTACCCAAACATTAGGTGTTCTCGAGTATATGCGAGGCACAATAAATAGTCGTTCCTTAAAAACTATATTTCAGCATAAAGCTTGTACTGACAAGCTTTATGCTGATTCTTTTTATAAGGTACAAAAGAGCTCTCATAGCTCTTTTGAAGTTA
>ERZ772906.7-NODE-7-length-122276-cov-5.308081_pt1 | contig 122276 bp, 116 predicted proteins | sample MGYA00511338_ERZ772906 | MGnify/ENA primary metagenome ERZ772906 (study PRJEB29015, sample SAMEA2738076) | human oral metagenome | biome: human oral; feature: human-associated habitat; material: saliva | place: China | collected 2212 ... | reverse complement strand
ATTCCTCTGAAGTTACTAGCGTTTCAGAATCCTTGATTCCGAGATATTCCCTTCTCGTATAACATTTTCCATTTTCAACCGTTGGATTGAAGATTGCGGTATCTTGATACTTAGTTTTTCCCTCAATAAGTTCAGATTTTAAGTCTAGAGATTGTTTTACCTCTCCTGTTAGAAGAAGAACGTGATCTCCGGTAAGATTCACGCTAGGGTTAGGAATAATTTCATTTTCCCCAGTATTGATCTGTGCTGGAATTGCTCCACATCTTCCATCTGTTCTACTTCCTGAGTGATCTCAGTTAGGACAGTTATCATAAAATTGGGAAGTTTGATTGTTATTTATATTTCTTACGTGAAATTTAATTGCTTTTTCTGTTGTGAGTCATTCATTATCAGTTGCTATGACTTTTGTCGTATATATTCAATTTAATGTAGGAGCTCCTGATATTATAATTTTTATTTCTTTATCATTAAGTTTTTCTGTAGTAGCTGTTAATCCCAGTGGTAAATCAGTTATATTAACGCTAGTCAATTTACCATTATCTTTTGCTAAAAAACAAATTGATGGGGTTATAGATCTTCTTCTTTTTAGAGAGATTATCTGAGATGGGAGTGCTTCAAACTTTGGAGCAAGGTCATCTTTGATTGAAATGGTCATGATAGCCTCCCCTGTTAAACCTCTTTCATCTTCTACTTGTATTTTGAGATTATATTGTGCTAGATTTTCATAACTCAACGCTTTATTTACTTTAATTTCATTCCCATTGAGGGAAAAAGCGTCATCAATATTTCAATCAATAATTTTATATTTAAGTGAAGCTGTTTCTCCTGGATTGTGATCAGTTCCTTGTAAGGTAAGGACTACTGTCCCTATAGTAGAGGTCTCTTTTATAGTTGTTGACTGAGATGGGAGTTGAGGCAGGATATTGATGTTGATAGGATCTGCAATACTGCTTATTTGACTATTCCCAACCTTATCCTTTACCTGAATACAGAGATATTGATTATTGTAGTTTGTGTTTGAGAAATTAAAAGTATATTTGAATGGCTCTGTTGTTTGAGGCTCTAATTTTCCTAGACTTGTATAGTTATCACAAGTTTTATTTGAGGATATCCCATAAGTTATAGCTCAATCGTTATATTTTGGATCAGATTTTTCATTCTCTTTCCAAAGTCCTGCTCCTCATTCATCATTTGTTTGAAAGGAAATTTCCCATGTTTTCCCATGATTGATACTATTAGACGAGAGATTTAAAATACTTGGTTTGACTTCATCGATTGCAGTATATTCTGTTGAGGCAGTTGCAGCTATTTTTCTGTTGTTTCAGATATCTTTAAAAAATTTAATTGACAACTTTGGAGCTTGTTCCTCTTTTGTAGCTGTTATTTTTATGCTACATTGGACTTTCTTTGGATCTGTATCGAGAGAACAGTTGAAGTCTGAATATTCCACGGTTGTATTATTTGTATCGACAGATAGACTAGAAAGATCTCCGTTTGTTAAAGATAGTTCACTTTCAAAAGTGATTGTTGTGTTTGTAATTGCAGAGCCACTGAGTGTTGTTGGTGCCGAAATACTGAGTTTAGGATGACAATCAAATTTATCGTGAGTTATCTTTAATCCTTTTTGTATTAAGTTATCTCTTAGTTTATGAGTTTCACAATATGTTGATTGAATAGCGATAGTCTTCCTATTTAATGATGTTAAAGGGTGGAAATGTGTTTCGAGATTTTTCAAAAGTTTTTCATAATATATACTTGGATATTCAAAATCTCTAGTATTAGTTCAATCACTATTGATTGTAATCCCTCGAACTCTAGGATGGAGATTTGTAAAGTTCCAGTTTGAAATATCACTATTAAATTTTGTTACTCAAGAGAACATTCCTTGCATACTTTTTACATTGCTAGTATCCCACTTTGAAATATCGCTATTAAATTCTATAGCTCAAGAAAACATCTGTCCCATATCATATACATTACTCGTATTCCAGTTTGAAATATCGCTATTAAATTTTGTAGCTCAAGCAAACATAGCTGTCATAAGGGTTACATTACTTGTATTCCATTTTGAGATATTCCCATTGAAATTTTCTGCTTCAGCAAACATCGCAAACATATTAGTTACATTACTTGTGTCCATATTTGGATGAAAGTTAATTTCTGAGGCTTTTACTTGATAAAAAAAATTATCTGCTCGATCTGGAAATTTGATATCTTTTTCAAAAAAAATCTTTATGTCTTTTGCATTATCTTGAGTCAGTTTTAATGTGTTTTTAACATCATCCCAAAGATCTCCGTCTATTTTTCCATTCCCTTGAACTGTCAAAGTCTGAGCAGTCTGATCCCATAGACCCCTTACATTTGTCCCAAGATTAAAATCTTGACTTGGTATGGAGACCTGAGCAAAAGCCAAACCTATAGAAACAAGAATCAGAAAAAATGAAAAGATTAGTTTTGAATATATTTTCATTTTTATTTAATAAAAATAAATTTTTCCTTGTAATGATAAAGATATTAGAATCCAAATCAATCCTTTTTTTAGTATTTAATTGTTAGAAATAAAAAAACACCTCATAAATTGAGGTGTCTGATAAAGGAATTAGCTGTTTGCGAGGAGGATATCTGCTTTAACCTTTTCGATTTGGTGAATAAGCATATTAATTGATTCAATATCTCCTGTGTTTTTTAGCTTAGCTAGCTTTAGTTCAAGGAGATATTGATTATTGCGAAGTTCTGTGATCTTTTTGAGAGGAGAGGTTGTTAGTGTTGAGACGGTGATATTGATTTCATTTGGAGAAATGAGTGCAATCCCTTTTGAAATGCTGATATTTTGAATACTCCCCTTTTCGTCAGTAAAAGAAACAATCCCTGGAATGAGTTTGAGAACGCTAGGAGTATTTGTTTGTTTTACTGTTAGCAAGCCCTGCTCTGTTGGGAGTCAGATTTCTCTTATTTCTCCCTGATAGGCTGTCGTATTTTGTGTAGTGGCAATTTTAAGTTTCATTGTGATAAGTACCTTGATAAACACTTTAAGTATAAGAATAAAAGAGAAAAGAGGCAAGAAATCTGACTTTTTTCCCTTTTAATATCTTGACACTGCTTAAAAACCATGTGTGCTATTGCATTTTTCTTCTAAGAAAAGCTGGCGTTTCAAGATCTTCTGCTTCAGCTACAGGTTCTTGTTGTGTAGGAGTTGCCTGAGATGGAGCTTCAGTTCTTACAGATCTTGTGAGAAAGTTTTCAGAAGTTCTGCTTGGTTGATCAGTTCTTTTCCCTAGAAAATCTCTCTGAACAGTCTTGATAACTGGCTCTTTACTCTGCTCTTCAAATCCAGTTGCAATAATTGTTACCTTTACTTCGTCTTCAAATGAATTGTCCAAACTCATTCCCCAAATCATATTTACATCATCATCAAGGATCTCTCTTACAACTTCTGCAGCATCGCTTACTTCCATAGGAGTAAGGTCTTCTCCTCCAGAGATTGCGAAGATTACATTCTTTGCTCCATCAAGGTTTGTTTCAAGAAGAGGATTTGAAATAGCTTGTCTTGCGGCATCTACTGCTCTCTTTTCACCAACTCCGTATCCGATACCAAGTAATGCATTTCCTGAGTCCTTCATTACAGTTTGGATATCGGCAAAGTCAATATTGATATCTCCTGGCTTTGTGATCAAGTCAGTGATTCCTTGTACTCCAAGGTAAAGAATTTTATCAATCATCAAGAATGCTTGTTTGAAGGTTGTTTTCTTGTCGATGGTAAGATAAATCTTATCATTAGGAATAACAATGAGGGTATCTACAACTTCTTTCATTTTTTTAAGTCCTTCTTCTGCATTGTCTGCTCTCTTTTTCCCTTCAAAGCTGAATGGTTTTGTTACGATTCCGATTGTGAGGATTCCCATAGATTTTGCAAGATTTGCAACTACTGGAGCAGCTCCAGTTCCAGTTCCCCCTCCCATACCTGCTGTTACAAATACCATATTTGCATCTTGTAGAACAGACTTGATATTCATTTCGTCTTCTTCTGCTGCTTTTCTTCCGATTTCGGGATTTGCTCCAGCACCAAGTCCTTTTGAAACATTAAGTCCGATGTTAATAGTTTTTTGAGCTTTACTTTGTCCAAGATCTTGAGTATCTGTGTTTACTGCTACAAACTCAACTTCCTTACTCATTCCTTCATCAATCATTCTATTGATTGCTTTATTTCCGCAACCTCCTACTCCAAAAACTTTAATCTTAGCTCCAGGGATAAATTCTGGGATCATTTCAGTGGTAATCATTTGTTATCATATATATACAAGATAAAATTTACTCTTCAAAAAGAAGAAAGAAATCTGATTTTTTGTCTTTTGTAATCTTATATTTTTTTAGACTAGAGACTTGAAGAAGTCAGTAATTTTTCCAATGAATTTTCCTGGTTTAAAACTAATCTTTCTTGAGTCGATATCCATGTATTTATTTGATCGATAGTATGCTGCTAACAAATTGATAAATTGACTATTGTTTCCTAAATCTCAAATATTCATAGTAATATCTTTGGCATAAGAAGCTGAAAGTCTAAAGAGAACTTTTGCAAGAAGATCAAGATTATTCATTTTGCTACCTCCTCCAACAAGGAGAACTCCACCAGGAAGTCTTCAGTCTTTATCTATTTTTTGAAGTCTTGTGATAATCTTATTGAAAATTTCTTCATATCTTGCATTGATAATTTCTGAGAGGAAGGCGATATCCATTTCAGTATCTGTCATGATCTCTTCTGTCATAAGTGCTGTACCAAGAGTTCTTTTGATTTCTTCTGCATCCTTGATATCTACTTGCATTCAGATAGAGATATCTTTGGTCACATCTTCTCATCCAAGAGGAATTGTTCCATATGCTACAGCATATCCTTCTTCATATACTACATAACTTGTTTGATTTTTCCCGATATCGATTAGGAGAGTTCCTAGATCTTTATGATCATAATCAATACAAATCTCAGGTGTAGCCATAATGTTTGGGATGATATCTATGATATTTAATCCAACCTTATCAAAAGCATCGGTAAGACCTGTGTGAAAGTTTTTTGGTATCATGAAGACATCCGCAACAAGTTCAAGCTTTTTACACTTTAGACCTACAGGATCTTTTTCTCTTTTTTCTTCATCAATGATTCGGCAAACAGGAAGGATTTTTAGGGTTTCATAATTATCTTTTCCTGAAATATCATCAATGATTCTTGAGAGATGATCTGCATCATCTTCAGTTACTTCTTCTTGAAGAATTCTTTTTGATTCGTAGATTCTGCTAATAATCATTTCTGGGTGAGAAAGGCTGATTACAACATTTTCTATAAAATCTCCTCCAAGTTTTTTGCTAAAATTTTCTACGATTTTGTTGATAGTTGTTGTAAATCTTTCGGCATCCAAGATTTTTCCTTTTTTGAGTCAAAAAGATGGCTCAATTTGCTTTGCTAGAATGGTTTCTTTTCCATTGTCATTTGCGAAAACTACTGCTTTTATGCTATCGTTCCCTATATCAAATACTGCTTTTATCTCGTTCATTACTGAGAAGCTAGAATATAAATGGTTCCAATTGCTTGGAGTATCTTTATGCAATAGCTACTCTATCAATCTTGACATAAAAGACAATAGTGTTTTTGTTTTTTGTGCTATATTTTTGTTATCTAGGTGTTTTTATCTAGATAGTTTTTGGATATCGTTTATTTTTTGGCTTATTTCTGCTCTTTTATCATGATGAAATTTTAATATTTGATTGGTGTATATTACTCAATGATGAAGGTCTGGATTTTGGTCTATTTTTTTTTGGATGCGAGGGGTTCGAAGTTTTATAATTAAATTTTCTATAAAAGATCAAAATTTGTTATTTGTGAGCTTTTCGATAGTTTTTTTGAATGTACTGCTCCCCTGTTCTATAGGAAGGTTAAGAAAAATATGTTGTCTAGGAGTTCGATTGGGAAGATAGTCTTTAACTCGAAGATTTTGTTGATAAAATTTTTGTTCATTAGATGAAAAATCTGATTTTTCATTTTGATCATAAAGGGGTACTAAATGAGCAATTCGATAGGGAAGATAGATATCCTGCTCATTTAGTAAAAGGCTTTGGAGAGATTTTAGATCAGAACTGATAAAAAAGCTTAGACAAAATTTTTTGGCAGATATTTTTGAGTTTCTCTTAATCCCTATAATTGCCATAACTAGTGATGTAATGAGTCTTGCTGTTCGTAGATGATTTGATTTTGTAATGATAAAAAGATCAATGTCAGAATTTTCTTTACATGCATTAAAGCTAAGACTATTTGCAAGGAAAACGGTTTCTACAAAAGGGATATAACGAAATATTCGTTGTTGCTGACGAATAATTTGTAGAAAGGATTCAAGATGTGGATTTTTTTGAGTTCGAGAAAATGCTATTTCACTATCTGGGATTGGATAGTTCATTGCTTCATAAAAAGAAAAAGGAGCTGTGGTTTTATTGCTCCAGTTTCGAGAGTTATTCAAGTTCTGTACTTCGCTCTTTACACTTTTTTTTATCATCGGCTTTATACTCTTTACAAATAGATCTTTTAATAAGTCATGCTCTTGCATCAAAAAGGATTTTTGAAAAATCTTGACAATTGGTGTTATGTAAATCTTCACAGAGAGAAAAGTGAATATCTCCAGTAAAGACTTGTTCTTGTTCAGAGCTATTTTTTTTTGTATTTAATTCAAAGGCGCTGTGTACTCCTCTACTTTGCAAATTTGGCATAAGTGTTCCTGTTCGTATTGTTGTTTTCCCTAAGACAATGTATTTTCAATTGCTGTGTTTCTCGCAGCCACTAATGTCTCCAAAAAAAATCTTTTTTATAGAGGTTATTCCATCTTTATATTGATAAGATAACTCTAATCAAGTTATTAATCTGTTTGCGAAAATACGTCATTTATTATTTTCATTGTCGATAGTACTAATGATATATGCATCAGGTGTTTCACCTTCATTAGACGAGATTTTTCCTCCGGCAGCTTCAGAGTAAAAGTTGGAAACTTCTCTATAAATTTGGCTTATGCATCTTTCAGCATGATAACGTTCGGTGCCTATGTTTCAAATTTTTCGGACTCCCATTGCTATCATTATTCCTAATATTAGAACAGCTGCAAAGAGTTCCACCACTGTAAATCACTTTTGTTTATTCATAAGGCTAATTTGGAAAGTAAATTATCCAAGAAGAGGTCTAACAACGTATCTATTGAAGGAGTTGTCTTTATCCATAAGAACGATTGGTTTTTGGCTATTGATGATATTGAAGATAAGAGTGCTTTCATCCATGGTTTTTATAAAGTCTGAAATATATCTTCCATTAACTGCAAAAGTTAATCCTGATACAAGATCGCTGTTTCCATCAATAATTGCTGGGATTTCTGTTGTTCCAGCTCCCTTATCAGTTTTCCCAGAAGAGATGATTACTTTATTGCTATCTGTTTTTATCTGAATGAAGTTATTGATATCCTTGGTTAGAATTCAGATTTTTTTGATTGCTTTTTCACACTCGTTTTTATCAAGCATGATTTTTACCTCAAATTTTGTTGGGACAACCTCTTCTCTGTCATAGTCAGGAAAGTTTCCTTGAATAAGAAGTGAAGTTGTGATGATTTTGATTTCATCAATCATAAAAGAAAAAGCAATTAGGTTCTCTGAGTAATTAACCTTGATGTCTGGGGATTCTTTACTAATAGCAAAGTTGAGAACTGATCTAAGATCATTGATAAGAGATTTTGGAATAATAAGAGAAAAGTCTGAATTGAGAGATTGAGGGATTTTATATTCAGAGAGTCTGAAACTATCTGTTCCAACGAATACTAACTCTTCTCCTGAGTCAGATTTTTTTGTTTTCATTAAAACTCCTGTAAGTACAGGTGAGAAGCTTTTTTCGGTAACTGCGTATTCTACATGATCAATTCCTTTTGCAAGAGTAAGGGTATCGATGATAAAGTTGTTGTCTTGTGGTACTTCAGGAAGAGCAACGTATTCTGTAGCGGCAATTCCATTGATATCAAAGGTGTCTTTTTCAGTTTTGATAGTGAGAATATTAGTCTTTTGATCTACAGAAAATTCAACTTGTTCAGCTTCGATAGTTTTGAGAATATCAAGGAAGGTTTTTGCATTGATAGTGATTGCTCCTTCAAGTTGTACTTGGCATGGAATTTCAATTTCTATGTATTTTTCCATATCAGTTGCTCTAATCAAAAGAGCGTCGATTGATGCTTTTAGGTAGATGTTTTGGAGGATTGGCAAGGTGGAGTTTTTGGAAACGAATCTTGAAGCAATATCAAGCATGTTAATTGCTTTTTTTTGAGAAATGAGGATCTTCATGGTAATGGGGAACAAGAAGTAAAAAGTCAGATTTAGTTTATCTTTTTTCTTATTTTTGTCAAGGAATTTTAATTAAGATGGTGATTCTATTGACTTTTTATATGTATTTTATATAGTAGGAAAAAATAAAAAAATTTTAAAAAAGAATGTTATGAATAAAGAAGAAAATTATTGGAACTTGAGCAATCTGGCTGCTCAGATTATGAAAAAACTTAAGTTGGTGGATCGGATTTTTTACCTTACTTTATGTTTGGCTGGAGTTTATTTTTTTGTATCTTTCCCATTGCGAGCGTCATATGTTATTTTGTTCTCATATCTTATTGTGCTCTTAGTGCTCATTATTTTCTTTCTGTATAGAATGAAGATGAGAGATACTGCAAGAGAGACTTTCATGAGGGTTATAGAAAAATATAACATGCAGATTGACCTTTGGAAAGGTGAGGAAGATGTCTTATCGACGGATAAAAAAAATGAGCTTAAGTCCCTTGAAGAAGAGAAACTTCGTGTCGTTCAATTCTTTCAAGAGTTGATATGATTGTCATTAGGTAGTAGTGAATTTAGGAATTCTAATTTCATTGCTACCTTTTTTTGTTAAGATATCTAATTTTTTGAATAAAAAAAGAGAGAAGTCTGATTTTTCTCTCTTTTTTCTTATTTGATAGGTTGATTATCCAGCGTCGATTACTTCTCCGTCTACAGGATTTTGACCTTGAGCTGATGATTGAGGTTGATCAGCATTAGGTTGTACCTGGTATTTTTGGAAAAGAGATTGGAATTCTGATTGGATTCTCTCGATTTCAGAATCGATGTGAGTCTTTTCTGCGTCTTCTCTATCTTTTACAGCTTTACCATCAGCAATGAGCTTTTGGATTTTCTCTTTGTCTTCTGGAGAGATTTTATCCTTTTGATCATTCATGAGGTTTTCGATTTGATAGATGAGAGATTCAAGCTTGTTCTTTGATTCTACGACTTCTTTTCTCTTCCTATCTTCTTCTGCAAATTTTTCAGCATCGGCTTTTGCTCTTGCGATGTCTTCATCAGAGATGTTAGTTGATCCTTGGATAGTCACTTCTTGAGATTTACCAGTAGATTTTTCCTGTGCATGTACCTTGAGGATTCCGTTTGCATCGATATCGAAGGTTACTTCGATTTGAGGTTGTCCTCTTCTCATTGGAGGGATTCCTTCGAGGTTGAACATTCCAAGTGATTTATTGTCTCTTGAGAATTGTCTTTCTCCTTGAGTTACATGTACAGTTACCGCATTTTGGTTATCTACTGCAGTAGTATAGATATTTGATTTCTTTGCAGGGATAGTAGTATTTCTAGGGATCATTACGTGAGCAATTCCTCCTTCTACTTCTACAGCAAGAGAGAGCGGAGTTACATCAAGCAAGAGGATATCTTTTACATCTCCTTGGATAATTCCTCCTTGAATAGTCGCCCCTTGAGCCACGGATTCATCTGGATTTACAGTTGATTTAGGCTCTTTTCCAAAGATTTCGTGTACGATTTGCTTTACTTTGAGCATTCTGGTTGATCCTCCAACAAGGATAATGTCATTGATTTCAGATTTATTGAGTTTTGAATCTGAAAGCGCTGAAAGTACAGGATCTTTACATCTATTGAAAAGGTCTGCTGTGATATTTTCAAATTGAGCTCTGGTAAGTGTTTCATCTAGATTTCTAGGCAACCCATCTGGTCCAACAGTAATGAATGGAATAGAGATGTCTACTCTTTCTACTGAAGAAAGTTGTTTTTTAGCTTTTTCAGCTTCATCTTTGATTCTCTGCATTGCCATAGTATTGTCTCTAAGATCGATTCCTTCTTTTGCTTTGAATCCATCTACGATATGATTGATAATTCTCTGATCCCAGTCAGCACCTCCGAGTTGAGTGTCTCCAGATGTAGAAAGTACTTGGAAAGTTCCTTCAGCACCAATTTCAAGAACAGTCACATCAAAAGTTCCACCTCCAAGATCAAATACTACGATTTTTTCATCAGATTGTTTTCCTTCTCCATAAGCAAGTGCAGCAGCAGTAGGCTCATTGATGATTCTTTCTACCTTGAGTCCTGCGATTTCTCCTGCTGCCTTGGTTGCGTTTCTTTGAGAATCGTTGAAGTAAGCAGGAACGGTAATTACTGCCTGAGAAACAGTTTCTCCAAGGAATTTTTCAGCATCTGACTTCAATTTCTGGAGGATGAACGCAGAAATTTGTTCAGGTTTATATTCTTTTCCGTCTACAACGATAAGTACTCCCCCATCAGATCCTTTTTTGGTATCGTAGGTTACATTTTTGAGTTCAGAAGCAACTTCATCGTATTTTCTACCGATCCATCTTTTTACTTCGTAGATTACATTTTTTGGTTCAAGGATAGCCTTTCTCTTTGCGAGATCTCCCACGAGGAGTTCGTCTCCCTTGATATATACAATAGAAGGAGTAGTTCTATTTCCTTCTGCGTTTGCGATAACTTCGGACTTGTCTCCGAGCATATATGACACACAGGAATTTGTGGTTCCAAGGTCAATTCCGATAATCTTTGCCATTTTCGTTTGATATTATAAAGTAAATAAAGATCCACTAGGGATTATCCTGATCAAATCATAAAAATAAGAAAGAAATCTGAATCAGGATATCGAACGAATAAGAATGTCAGGTTTATTTTTTTCTTACCTTGTTCTTTTTCGTAGCACGTACAGTATATAGATGCTATCAAAAAATGCAAGACTTTTTTAAGTTTTTTTTATCAGGCTTAAGAATTACTATTACTTCGATTTTTGGGACATTAGTGTAGCAGTTATTTATCTTTGGTGCTATTTTTTATCTTTTGAGGATTATTGAAAAAACGCTCTAGAGTGACTAGAGCGTAATTTAAGTTGATGTTTTTACCTCTGGAGTTTTGAAGCATGCTGAAATGAGTTTCTCTTCTTCATAGCTAATCTCTATACTAGAAGACCCTAGTACTTCTCCGTTGTTTGAGGAGGGAGTTAGTATCTCCATTGATGAAGCTACTGTTTCGGATTGTTTTCCTTCTCCAGATTGTTTAATGACAGTTTTTACTGCTACACCACCAAAACCTTTAGGTAATGTGATTGTGATTTTTAGTTCTTTCATAAGGCTATTGTATGTTTTTGTATATAATTTTTATTGTATGAAAGGTAATAGAAATGTCAAGAAGAAAAAAATATATCTGTCATATTAATGGATTTGTGGTTTTTATGCTTGCTTTTTGCTAGAGTTTTACTAGTATTTGCCTTTGTACTTATCCAAAGTTTGTATGGAGATTTTATGTTTCATTCATCATTAAAATGAAGAATATTTGGAGAATTTATCGATCAGATCTTAAAAGGATTGCTGGCAATTGAGTTGCAATATTGATTGTACTTGTTTTGTGTATTTTACCTTCGCTGTATGCTTGGTTTTATCTCAAATCCTCTCGAGATCCTTATGGAAATACCAAGGGGCTTAAGGTCGCTGTTGTGAATAATGATACGGGAACGATTTTTAAGGAAAAATTGGTAAATATTGGAGCAGATGTCGTAGAAGAACTAAAAAAGAATGAGAGTATTTGATGGGTATTTGTTGATGAAGAAATTGCTCAAGAAGGTACGAGACTAGGAAAGTATTATGCATCAATAGTAATAGAAACCTGATTTTCGGAGAAAATGGTCAGTCTTTTGGATCAATATCCCAAACATCCTGAAATCCATTATACAGTAAATGAAAAGATCAATGCTATTGCTCCAAAGATTACTGACAAAGGAGCCTCTACTATTAAGGATAATATTCAGAAATCTTTTGTTGATACGGTTAATCGTGTGCTTATGGAAAAGCTTAATCTCATTTGATTTGATCTTAAAAATAGCAAACACAGTGTCTATTCTTTGATTGATTTTGTTCATGATGCTAGGCAGAGTTTAGATCAGTTTGATAAAAAGCTCACTAAAGTACTTGAATTATCTTATCGTGGGAGATACAAGTTGGAAGAAATGTATGGGAAAATCCCTCAAGTTCAAAATAGTCTCAACGATGCAAGAGAGACCCTTGGTCAAACTTCGCTTCTTGCTCAGAAGAGTTTGGATTTTTTGCAAACAACTCCTCAAAAGTTAAGAGGTTATAAATCTGATCTTAAGAATATCAGTAATGATGTTGACTCAGAATTTTCTCGTATTTTGAATAAAATAGATCAAAAAAATCAGGCTTTTTCTGATGATATTGATCGTATCAATCCAAAACTTACGCATTTAGAAAGTCAGATTGGGACTCACTCCTCTACTCTTTCCCAAGTTAGAGGGATTATAGCAAGTATTTTGCCAAATGCTAAAATTGTTGGGAAGCTTGATGCGGTTATTGCAAAGCTTAATGCTGCAGATGCAAAGAGCCGTAATCTTCGTTGAGCTTTGTCAAAAACGGAGTCTGAGATTCAGAATTCTATTGATTTTTGAAAAAGTACTCAAAAATCTTTACAAAATCTTAGGTCTGATCTAACTAATACTCTTGATGAAATCTCAGAAGAATATCAAAATGAAATTGAGCCTTTGTTGATGGATGTTTTAAGTGATCTGGTAGAAAAATCAGATAAGGCATCTGATAAATTGGAAAAACGAGATAAAAAGCTCCCTGATATTCAGGATAATATTTGAGGAGGTGTTGATATTTTGAATACTGAGATTGAAAAAATCAGAGCTTTTCAAGACAAATTGCCAAAATTACAGTCAAGTTTCAGAACTATTGATAATCAGCTTCAAAAGTTTAAAAATACTGGTAAGATTGATGAGCTCATTGAATTAGCGACTCTTAATCCAGGAAGATTTTGAGATTTTGTTTCAGAGCCAGTAGAGCTTGTTGAAAACAAGCTTTTTTCTATCCCCAATTATGGATCCGCAATGTCTCCGTTTTTTACAACTTTAGCGATTTGGGTAGGTTCTCTTTTGAGTATATCTCTTCTTACTACTAAAGTGAGAGGAAGTGAATTTGAAAAATGCAAGTCTTACGAAAAATATTTGGGGAAGTGGTTACTCTTTTTGACTATTGCATTAGTTCAAGGAATGGTAGTCTCTTTATGAGATATGTGGCTTTTAGATGCTTATGTTGCAGATCCTCGAGCATTTTTTGCTGCTGCACTATGGATTGCTACTGTATTTTCTATGGTTGTATATACTACGGTTTCTACCTTTGGAAATGCAGGAAAAGCCTTGGTTATTATCTTTTTGGTGCTCCAACTTTCCGGAGCTGGAGGAACATTCCCTATAGAATTATCAAGTAAATTCTTTCAAACTATCAATCCTTTTCTGCCTTTTACCTATGCAATAGCTGCCATGAGAGAGGCAGTGTGAGGAGTGGTTTTACAAGTATATCTTCCTAATTTAGTTATTCTCCTCGGATTTTTTGGTGTATTCTTATTGATTGGGATTTTTATCAAGCCTTTGATCGCACAAAGGGTTCAGAATTTTGAACTTAAATTTTCAAAATCAGAATTGGGAGAGCATTAAATCTCTTTATTGTTTACGAAGTAAATAACGCAAAGCGATATTGTTTAGTAAAAACGAACTCTATTAGAGTTCGTCTTTTTTAATACTTGATATTTATTAGTTCGTATCTTGCTCTTTTGGTTGATAGGAATTGTTGAATCATTCTTTCATTCTTGTTAAGCTGACTTTTCCCAGTCTTTATCTCAAGAAAGATAATGTCACGAAGCTCTCCTTCTGCGAGTCCATCAAAGATAATGTAATCGACTCCTTTTCCTATAAATACCAAATCTTTGCTATGATAGGGGAACTCTGGAAAAATAGGGAGCATTTTTTCGCTTACTTCTCCTAAAATTACACTTCTAGATTGTTTTATGGCATGTTTCCTTTGTTTTGCAATTTTTCATCAAAAATAGATGATTAAAATACAGCCAATGAAAGCTCCTCCAGCTACAAACGCAATAAAAAAAGATAAAAAATCTGACCTCATATTACGAACAAAGAATAAACAATCTGATTTATATCTATTTCTCTCTTCTTGTCAAAGAAAACTTGTGATTATAAAAAATAAAAAAGCTCCGAGTTTTTCTATATCGGAGTCTTTTTTTGTGAGCTATTTTACAAAGAGATCTCTAGATTGAAGTACATAAGAGAAGTAATCAATATTTCTCCATTCAAATACTTGATTTTTGTAAGCTCTAAAGAGCATTAGTGCTGTATATTCTCTCAAAAGAGAATCATTATTGAGATTATTTTTTATGATTCAAAGTTCTTTTGCTACTTTTTCATATTCTGAGTATCGAGTTTTTGTTTCAGTCTTCTTCTCATCAAGGTAAGATTTTAGAATCATTCTGATAAGCACCGCATTTACTTCAGCCTTTGTAATCTTGTCAAAAGGTCTAAATTCACCATCTCCCATTCCACTTCCTTTCATCACTCCAAGCTGATAATATAAGGCTTCAAGGTAGGATCTGCATTTTCCACATCAGAGTAATGAATAGACAAGTTCTTATCTGGCTTTCTACAAAGCACATTGATTGCAAAGTTTGAAAAGATTTTAGCAGCTTCTTCTCTAGTGAGGTCGTCTTTTGGTCTAAATTGATCAATGCTATTGTATCTCGTCATCTCATAGCTTCGGAGAAATGACTGTGATTTTTTAAATTCTTCACTTGTTTTGAGCGTTAAAGAATCTAGAATATTTTGCAAAGGTCTTCTTGTATAACACTTTCCATCCAAGATAGTTGTATTGAAAATTTCTTCGTTCTTGTAGGTTATTTCTCCTGTAGTAGGGGTTGTTATATCTTCTTTTTTGGCAGTGATCTCTTCTTTAGGTTCAGATTTTTTTTCTTTTTTATCATTAGTTTCTTGTGATGGTTTATTGATAGGTGTTGTGGATATTCAAGAATTATCTGGATGATGAGTTCTTCTTGTGATTGTAAGCTTAAATTCTGTACTGACATCGTAGTCTAGATCGTTGGTTGAATGAGGGCTTTTTGCAATAACTCTGATTTTGTATTCTCCAACGGGAGCTAGCGCTAGACCAGTAATAGTATTAGTTGTTTTATCATAGGATAACCCTTCTGGTAAGGCTGGTATAAAATTTCCATTTTTTACTTCTCAGACAATAATTTCTTGAATATCTCAATCTGTAGAAATCTTGATAGGAGAGATATTCCTTCATTTTTTTATCGTCTGATTTGGAATATTATCAATCTTGATTGGTTTTTTTAACTCGTAGAAGAAATTAAAAGTTTGAGGCTCTTTTGAGAACGTTTTTTCGATTTCTTCAGATTGATTTTCAACAAGCTTATATCCTTCGATGTCTTTGGATTTTAAGGTTGTTTGATCTCCTACATTCCCTGTAATAATAACAGATTCTGATACTTTTTGTTCTTTGTTATCTTTGTGGATAAGGTAGTTGATGGTTATAGTTCCTTGTGTGCGTGAATAGGTAAACACAAATTCAAGAGGCTTTATATTTTCAAAGGTTCCATTTGGGCTAGATGGTTTTGTATTTAGATCATAGTTATCAAAGGTCTTTTCAGAAATAGAAAATTCTGATCCAATTGCTCATGTAAGTACAACTCTACTTCATGGAAAATCATTTCCATTTTCATCTAGATAGCGAATAATAGCTGTTCCAGTTTTTTCTGGTTCTTTCCAGGTTGTTCTAGTAGAAAAATCCACACTTCTTCCCCCTCTAAAAGCTATACTGTTTGATGAAAGATTGTTGAAGAAGAAGGTAAAAAATGCTTTAGGATCTGCTACACCATAACTTCCCTCTGTATAGAAGCGGTATTCTTCCCCATCCTCAGAGATTTCTACTTTTAGCTCACTATCCTTAGGAATAGCGATTTTATAGATATCGTTTTTTTTCACTTTTACTCGTTCTCCACCATCAATATCTGCGAAAGTCATATATCCCTTGAATTGTGATTGATCATTCACAAGCCATTTAACTGCACCACTTCTCAACTCATAAGGGACTAATTTATTTCCTGGTCCATTGTAGTCTAGATATCCATCTGCTGTAGCAATAAGCTTTACTTGATCTCCCTCAGGATTAAGATAGGAGATAATATCTCAAGCAGCAAATGATCCTCCATTCCATGGTTGATTATTTTTTTGAAATTCAGGAGTATCTGCTAATTGAAATGGATAATAAAGATAGTCTTCAAATCCTTCAGGAATTGTTTCATTATCCATGTATACAATATCAGGTAGATCATGGATTGACTTGTGGATGGTTTCAGCGTGTGCACCATTGGACAGGCAAAGTAATGCTAAGAGCCCAAATAAAGATAATCGTAGTTTTTTCATTATATTATTTTTAAGAATTAAATATATTTGAATCTACCATCTTTTGAGATATGTGTTTTTAAGAAACTTATTAATAGAGAAGACAGAAGTCTGATTTTTCTGTCTTTTTTCTGATTATACATCAAGTCATTTTACTGATTTTGCGTTGGTGAGAATGAAGTGTTTTCTCGATTGAACGTCTTCTCCCATAAGAATTCTAAAGAGTCTATCTGCCTCTTCAGCGTCATCTACTGTGATTTGATTGAGTTGGCGAGTTGAAGGATCCATAGTAGTTTCCCAGAGCTGCTCTGCATTCATTTCTCCAAGACCTTTATATCTTTGGATTTCCACGTTCTCATCTTCACTAAATCCATACATAGCTGGTGTATGGTCCTCATTATAAACATAGAGGGATTTTGATCCTTTTGAAAATTTATAGATAGGAGGACAGGCCGCGTAAACATGACCTCACTCTACAAGTGGTCTCATAAATCTAAAGAAGAATGTCAAAAGCAATGTTCTAATATGTGCTCCATCTACATCGGCATCGGTCATGATAATGATTTTCTCATATCTAAGGCCGTCGAGATCGATACTATCTTTGATTCCGCATCCAATGGCAGTAATAAGCGCTTTTACTTCGTTGTTTGCCATCATTTTTTGCATTACAGCTTGTTCGGTATTGAGAATTTTACCTCTCAATGGAAGGATCGCCTGAAACTTACTATCACGACCTGATTTCGCACTTCCACCCGCAGAGTCTCCCTCCACGATGAAGAGTTCTGTTCCATGTTTTCCTCTCTTGCTACAGTCGGCAAGCTTACCTGGGAGTACTCCTCCAGCAAGGACATTTTTTCTGAGTACGGTTTCTTTTGCAAATTTTGCAGCAAGTCTTGCTCTAGCAGCAAGGTCGATTTTTGCGAAAATTTTATCAAATTCTTCAGGATTTTCTGCAAAATAGTTTTTGAGATAGTCATAGGTCATATCTTCCACAGCTCCTCTTACATAGCTATTTCCGAGTCTTCCTTTTGTCTGTCATTCAAATTGAGGTTCAGGGATTTTTACAGTAACGATACCATAAAGACCGTCTGTTACATCAGAATACTGAAATTCTCAGATTTTTTTGTCTATTTTTTCTCTCTCCTTTCCGATTTCGTTCATAATTCTCAAAAGAGCTGATTTGAAACCGAGAATATGAGTTCCTCCATCTTTTGTAGGAATATTATTTACAAAAGAAAGGGTGTGATCATTGTTGGTATTGAGAAATTGGAAAGAAATCTCTGCTTGGCAGTTTTCTGTCTCAGCTTTGAAATAGTGAGCTGATGAAAGGGCTTGCTGATTTCAAACAAGATTTTTGAGCCAAGTTTTGATACCTCCTTCGTAGAGGAATCTATTGGTAAGTCAGGTTTTTAGGTTTTTGAATGTAAATGATACTCCTGGAGTAAGGTAGGCAGCTTGTTTCATTCTCGCTGTCTCAGAAGTCTCATTGAATTCTAGCGTTTCAAAAATTGTACCATCTGGCATAAAAGTAACACTTGTTCCTGTTTTGTCGGTTTCACCGAGGATTTGTAAATCTCCTTGAGGAACTCCTTTTTCAAATCTGATAAAATGGATTTTACCATTTTTGTATACGGTAACCTCAAGCCAAGTAGAAAGTGCGTTTACAACAGATGCCCCTACTCCATGAAGTCCTCCTGAAATTTTATAAGCACCTTTATCAAACTTTCCTCCAGCATGGAGCACAGTATATACGGTTTCAAGCGCAGACTTTCAGGTTTTAGGATGGATATCTACAGGGATTCCACGACCATTATCATGAACCGTTACCGAACCATCTTCATTGAGAATAGTACAAACATCTTTACAGTATCCAGCGAGTGCCTCATCTACTGCATTGTCTACAATTTCCTGAATCATATGATGAAGTCCTCTACTATCAGTACTCCCAATATACATACCAGGTCTTTGTCTTACCGGTTCAAGTCCCTCGAGAACTCTAATTTGCGAGGCGTCATATTCATGAGTGGTTTCAGGTGTAGTCATCGTGTTTTTTATTCTCAATTAATAAAAAAGTGCTTTTCTCTTTAGAGAATAAGAATATCGAGATAAAAAACAAGCTAAAATCAGACTTTTTTCCTTTTTCTTTTTTTTGATTGCGAGATTTTATTTTTTGAGATGGTGAAATGCGGTTTTTTAAAAAACAGAGAACACTACTCTTCTCTGTCTTTTGGATTTTTAACATCTAGTGTATCTATAATATCTTCAAATTCCTTGCCTGTCAATTCTTTTTCAAATACCATTCCTTTAGTGAGGAGGGTATTTTCTCCAGGGAGTGCAAACTCTATTATGCTAACCTTGAAATCCTTATTTTCAGGAAACTTTGGATCAGCTACTTTTTTTTTGATGATAAGTATGGTGGTCTTTTCTCTAGGTTGAAGTTTTGTTCTCCCAGGTTTCACCTTTATATTTTCTAATTTAGAAAATACTGTATCTCCTAGGAATTTAGGAAAGCCTGGAGCTTTATTTCGTTCTCCGGGTTTTTCATCGAGCTGTTCTCTTTTAAGTTCGATTGCTAGGGTCTCTCCATCTTTTAGCTCGTTGAGGTGATCAAGAGGAAGTTCGACTTGATTTTTCTTTATCCGGTTAGTAATTATTTCATCACCATCTAAATCTACACATTGATCAAATGCTTCGTAAATTACATCTTTCATCTCGTCAAGGCGTTCTTGATATCAGTTTTCTTTTGTTTTTGGTGCTTGATCTAGCTCATTGGAAAGAATATTTACTTTATTCATTGATTTGATAGATAGATATAAAAATTTTATTTAATTTTACTTAAATTTGTAATAAACGCAAGAAATGAGTCAGATTTTTGTTTTTTTTCTTGATATTTTGATTGATTTTGATATCTTTTCGGTTCGTCTAAAATAAATATTATATTCTATGAAAACAAAAAAACTCCCTTTAATAGGAGTTCCTTCGGGAAGTATGAGTAAGAGCTTATTAACTCGAATTCTATTAGTCTTTTGTCTTCTGAGTATATTGGCAGCTATCGTTCTTAGTCGTGTTACTCAGCAGAGAGAATGGATTCTACTGATTGCTCTTGCATTGCTGGGTATCGCAATTATTGGACCATTCCTTATGGATAAAGATCCTCAAGACGAGACTAAGCAAGATTAGTTCTGGTCTTCTCGATAATAGCCATTACTCTAGAGGCCTAATAGGCCCTAATCAAACGGAAGTGGAGCAACTCTCTACTTCTGTTTTTTTAATACCTACCTTTTCTTGACATCATGTTTTAAATGTATATATTATTTTTTGTTAAATAAATATATTTGAAATAATTTAAATTTATTATTATGAGATCATTAACTGTTTATTTGCTTCGTGCTACTGAGGCAAAGCGAATCAGAGTTGCTCAGTTACCAAAGTCTGTAGATATTCTCGCAGTCTTTCACACCAAAGGTATTGATCAATTGTCGGACTTTCACAAGAAAGCTACTTCTGAACAAAAAACACAGCTTAATCAGTTTTTTGAGTATTGTGTCATTTGCTATTTGACAGATCAAAAAATTGATAAGAAACAAGACAGTCTTGTCTTAGACAAACCTTATCCTAGACTTGCTCTTGCATTGCAGGCGCAAGCAAAGGATATCTCAAAACGAATCAAGCAACATCCAGCGTATTTGCGCTAGTATCTAGCATTTGAGAGGAATTCCTCTCATGCCTCTTTCCAGTTGTAGGGAGAGAGGCTTTTTCTTTGTGTTTTTTTTGACTTGAAAAATGAGGGGAATTAACTAGGATAAAGTCAGATTTTTTCTTATATTTTAAGAAGTAAAGGTTTTATCTTTTGGATTTGTAAACAAATATGACCGCAAGGGCTTTAATTTTTGATTCAGTATTTGATCCTTATAAAGGAGTATTGGCATATGTAAAAGTAGTAGATGGAAGTTTTAGTGCAGGAGATGAGGTGTATTTGATCCATTCAGAAAAGAGTTTTCAACCGACAGAGGTAGGACATTTTTCTCCAGACTATATCGCAGATAAGAGTCTTAATGAAGGACAGATTGGATATATCGTAACGGGGCAAAAATCCGTCCGTGATGTACAAATCTGAGATACCATGATCAAAGCCAAAGTAGGAAAAAATGAAAATAGTCTGAATTATCATAGTTTTCTTATCCCTGGATTTAAGAAGGTAACTCCATTTGTATATGCAGGGGTCTACCCTATTGACTCTACAGAATACGACAAACTCAAAGATAGTCTTGAAAAACTTTCTCTCAATGATAGTGCTGTAGTATATGAAATGGAAGATAGCAAGGCGCTTGGACTAGGGTTTAGGTGCGGTTTTTTGGGAATGCTTCATATGGATATTATCAAAGAAAGGCTTTTCCGTGAGTATGGACTTGATACGATTTTTACTATTCCAACGGTAATGTATTTGGTTAAGTCCAAAAATCTCTCAATTCCTCTTATCAAAACAGGAATGAATATCAAATCACTCATTCAAACCTGACTTTATCGTGAAATATTAAAAGAAGAAAAAAGTCTGACTCTCTCAGAAGATGAAATCGAACATTTGGAGTATTCAGAGTGAATTTTTGGAACGATGCTCGAAAATCAGAATTATAAAAAACTTTTGGAAATTTTGAAACCTCGAATTGTTGTAAAGTCTGGCTCTGATATGATCGATCAAGGAATGATTGAAGAAATCCTAGAGCCTATCGCAAATGTTGAAGTCGTAGGTCCAGAGGAATTTGCAGGAAATATTATGGCTCTGGCTCAAGAGTATAGATGAAAGCTTAAAAATATGGATTATATCGATGCTACAAGAGTTGTTTGGCATTATGAGTTGCCAATGGGAGAGATTATTATTGATTTTTATGATCGTCTCAAATCTGCGACAAAGGGATATGCCACGATGAACTATGAATTTAAATGATATCAGGCAGATAATCTTGTAAAACTCGATATCTTTATCAATAATGAGAAAGTTGAGGCGCTGACTTGGGTAGTCCATTATGACAAAGCCTACTATCTCGGTCGTGATGCAGTAGAAAAGCTGAAAACGCTGATTCCAAAACACTTGTTTGCCATTCCTCTTCAAGCTGGACTCGGGAACAAAATCATTGCTCGTGAAAATATTTCTGCAATTAAAAAAGATGTCCTTGCAAAATGTTATGGTGGAGATGTAAGTAGAAAAAGAAAACTCCTCCAAAAACAAAAAGAAGGAAAAAAGAGAATGAAGGCAATCGGAAACGTAGAAATCCCTACGGACACATTCGTTAAAATGATCACTAGAGACTAGGACTCTCTCTTATAAATAGAAAATCTTCTTTTATATAAAAGGAAAGCTGACTGAGCAAAAAACTCAATCAGCTTTTGATAGTGAAGAACTTAATTATGACAAATAAGTTCTTGCTCTCGGATAAGCTTTTAAAGCTTATCTTTTTTTCTTAGAAACTGTACTCCAGACGAATTGTCGCAAAGGTTAGTGGCTTCTCAGAAGTAAAGTTGTTTAGGTGATAGAAAAGAGACACCTTTGTCTTTAGACCAAGTTTCTTGGAAAGCTCTCCAGCTAGAGAATAGTTCATCCTTTGTGAGTTCATAGCCCAAGCGTATAGCTTAAAACTATAATCATTTGAAAAGGATTTTCCTATCCCTAACCTTCCTATCCAAGCATCCGATCCATGCTGAAAGGTTCTAAAATAGCCTCCCATCAAGTCAAGATTTAGTGTTCCTTCCCTGCTAATTACGATGTAAGGAGCAAGAAGATTTGATTCTTTTGCGACATCTTGGAACTCAAGCTCTGCTGTAAAAGTGATCGTATATACTCCTAGCTGCTTCTGATAAGATGGTGCTATAGCTAATACATTAGCTTCAGACTTGCCATCTAGTAGATCGGAATTCCTATAAATCGTCAATCCTAAAGATTTATATGAAGCCCTAAGACTCACACTGATTGCAGGATTTGGACTAAAGCGTCCGCCCGTAAAAAGCGAATTAGTTTGACTCATCAAGGCTAGAGATCCTGTAAACTTTACAGTTTCTTGTGCCCATAATGAAAGTACGCTCATCACTAGAGCTACTAACATAAAGAACCTTTTCATGTCTTGTTTAGCTTTTATTTTTGTTGTGATTTTGTTTTTTGTAAAAATACATAATATCTCAAAAAAGTCAAGATCTTTTTGGAAAAGAGAATATTATGACTTGATTATTTTTACGAAGTAAATAACGCAAAGCGATATTATTTTCAAAAATAATAATTAAAATAGCTGTTTATAAAAGGATTCTAATTATTCACATAAGTCTAAAATACTGATTTTAGAAAATATAATACTCAAAAAAGAGGACCTTTATCCTCTTTTTGTGATCTCAAGATTGTGCTATGACTGAAACTTATATGTCCTTAAAAGCTATTATTATGCCGGATCGTTGCTTTAATTTTTGATCAAAAATCGCAAAAATAGTCGATAATCAAAATATATTCTCTAACGTTTTCTGCTGGATAGAATTCTATCTAATGCCCAGTAAATGTCTTCTGGATTTTCTTTGAGTTGATTATCTCCAATCGTCCTATCGCAAATCTCTGCTCAGTATCAAAAGAAATTATGATCTCAAATCGTTGCATCTCCAACTATTGATTGCCCTAAAAAAACATTATGATGTCAAATTATTGCATTATAAATTGTCGTCCCGCCTCAAATCTGAGTAAAGTCTCAGATTTTTACTCATCTCCCAACTCAACACAGGCCAAAAAGTGCGACTCACTCTCATAGTTCTGCTCATTCTTCAATAATTATCCGATCTCAAAGAGAAACTCCAGGACTTAATTTAACTCCTTTCTCAATAGTAACATTTCTACCAATCGTGCATCCCTCTGGGATCTCAACTGAAGGATCAATCTTGGCAGTAGGGTGAATGCTAGTTATTGGCTTTTCACCCTCAAAAGTATCCATAATGGCCCCTGAAGTAGCCTCTTTCACTCATTCTATTTTCTGTTGAATTTCGATATCTCTTGGAGATTCTGAAGCGGTATTCCATAGATCAGCTATAATATCTCTTGCCATCTTTATTATACACAAAATTAAAAACAATACATTTAATATACATATTTAAAATAAGTTGTCAAGATATAATTGTATTACTATGATCGTTTTGATTTTATCTTGCTTTTGGGGTGAATTTCCCTACAATCTGAGTCAGATTTATTTATTTTTTTGGCTTATGAGCTCTTCGATTTTCCTCTTTACTGGAGAAAATAGTTATACCCTAAGCATGGAACTAACCAAATGGAAATCCCAGTTTGCTGAGAAGTTTGGAGAAGATGCTCTTTTTGAGTTTACCGATCAAAATTGGGATTTCTGACAGATTAAGCAGGCGCTTTATGCTTCTGGGCTTTTTGTGAGTAAAAAGATGGTTGTTCTCTATGGAATCCCTAAAGATTGAGATGATGTGAATGCACTTTCCTCAGACAAGATTGATCAATTTTTTGATGATTTTTTGAAAAATAAGGATCTGATCTCTCCAGATACTCTTGTTTTGCTCGTTTCTCGCAAGCCAGATAAAAGGACAAGAGCGTATAAACGGTTTCTCGAAAATGCTCAGCTTAAAGAATTTCCCTTGTACAAAGAAATTCAGCTCAAAAATTTTCTTAAAGAAGAATTGGCTCCTTTGGCTGTGAGCGATGTAGAAACCTCTCATTTTCTTCTTAAAGTAGGAAATGATATGTTTCGTTTGCATAACGAAGCGCAAAAGCTTAAACTCTGACTTCAATCCAGAGGTGCAACGGTAGTAACAAATGCTGATATTGATGAGTTTTGCTTTGGGAAATTGGAACAGGATAGTTTTGAGATTTTTGATCAAATGTTTTCAGATCCTATTGCGACAGTAAAGATATTTGAAAAGATGCAAGATGATGGTAAAAATCGAAATGAAGTCATGGGACTATTGACTCGAGGAATCAAGATTTATTTAACTTTATTGGACTTTGATCAAAGGGGAATCACTTCTGGAAAAGAGATTATTGCTGAGACTAAATTGCACCCCTTTGTAGTCAACAAGAATTTAAAACTCGTTCCTATGCTTCGTGGACACCGTAGTTTTTTGATCGCATTTTTCAAACAACTCATTGAACTCGAATCTCAAATCAAATTAGGAAAAAAATCTGATTTATACTTTTGGTTATTTCTCAAGTCACAAATTTTATCACTAAGATCGTAATTTGATGTCTTTTCGTTTTAAAATTGATAGGTCAAAACTTTCTGTTGGAATAAAAACCGTTCTTTGAGTTCTGATTTTTCTTCCTTTTTTGATCAATGCAAGTTATGCAAGATCTAAGTTTTCAAATCGTTTGTACTGCTTGGTACAAGGAAATTCTGCCAGAGTCTATCTTATGCAGGAACCTGCAACATACAAATGTGCCGATTACCTATCGACATTCAATTTTGAGTTTAGAAAGCGTTTCATAGATTTGCAGCAGATTGATAAAAACCGTAAGAGAGGTGATGATATAGAGTATCGAACCAATCTTTATGAAGCAAAAAGAGCTAGTATTCTTAGTCTTTATGAACAAATTCAGACACTCAAAAAAACTATGGAAGAATTTGAATCAAGCTTTTTGATGCGTGCACAGGATTATGTTTCAGTGCGTGTTTTGGCGCTCAGAGATAATCTAACTCATGAGCTACTCCGTTTGCAAGAGGAGCTACTTGCTCAATATTCTCCTCAAAAACAAAAAAGACTTTTACAGATAGAAACCATCCTTGATCATTTGAGAATTGTCCAAAATACCAAGGATATTGATGAGTTTTATAATTCACTTCAACAATATTTATCTCTTTTCAATACCCTCAATCTATGAAAATAGCGCTCATCTCTAGTGCGATGGACTCCCTTGCTTTGTTTAAATTTCTTCATCGCTATGATCATGAATTTTTGATCTATTTTGATTCGCTTAATGCTCCCTATGGAGAAAAATCACTAAAAGTCTGACTTTCAGCAGCGAAAGCTTGAATTCTTCGAGCAAAAGAGCAAGGTGCAGATAGAGTTATTCTTCCTCCTGTCTTGGAATTGGCATGTTTGAATGGGAATGATCTAACGAAAGAAGAAAAAAGTCTGATTTTACCACTTTTTTCTCATTATTTGTGTGATGAGATTTTCCCATATTCGCTAGTTGGAAAGCTCGGATTATTTGGTGAGGGAGAAATCTTGAGAGATGCACAAGAGCTTATTAGTCAGCTTTCAGCATCTTTTCAACCGACAAAAAATCAGCAAAATATCAAAAAGTTTGCTTTCCCTTTCAATTTTTGGAGCAAAGATACGAGAATTTTTTCTCATCTTTTGCAAAAACTTGCTCGAAAATCACTTCTTGTAAATACGGTCATTAAACAAGATCTTCGCTATTTTAAGGATGCGGCAGTTGATAGCTTGATTCCTCTTAATTATAGTTATTTTCTAGCAGAGAGAACTATTTCCAAGTTTCTCAATTTTAGAAAGATTAGATTTCATTGATTTGATGCTTTGGAAAGAAGTTTCAAATCCCTAACTGAGGGGAAGGAGAATTCTCCTTATGCGGTGAAGATTCATAGTACAGATTCTCCACTTGCTCTGACCTCTAGCAAGAAGATGCTCCGACTGCTTCAGAGAGGTCAACAAATTGAGATTCAACGATGTTAGGATCAGACTTTATTTTCTTTTTTTGTGATTATGTCTCTTTTTCAGGCTTCCTCTGAGCACAATCAACCTCGAGCTGCTAAATATCGTCCACAGTCATTTGAGCAGTTTTTTGGACAGGAACATTTGCTTTGAGAAAACGGAGTCCTCAAGAAGTTAATCGAAAAATGAGTCATGATGAATGCTATTTTTCGAGGGCAGCCTGGAAGTGGGAAAACTACACTTGCAGAACTGATTGCGCAAAAGATCAATTACCATTATGAATATTTGAATGCTACTAAAGCTTCAACAGCAGATATTAAGCAGCTTTCGACTCAATCACAGCAGAGAAGAGCTTTGGATGGAAGGGCTACTCTCCTCTTTCTCGATGAGATTCATAGATTCAATAAACTCCAGCAAGATGCTCTCCTTCCTGATCTAGAAAATGGAAATATTATTTTGATAGGAGCAACTACAGAAAACCCTTATTATAGCCTCAATAATGCTTTGCTCTCTAGATGTCTAGCCTTTGAATTTAAAAAACTTGATGAAGAAAGTCTGCTTTCTATCCTTTCTTTTATTGTAGAGAAAGAAAAGCTAGAAGTCTGATCTGATATTTTGGAATTTATCGCAAGTACGGTTGAAGGTGATGCTCGTTCTGCGATCAATCTTTTGCAAATGCTTGCAAATCTTGGCTCTGATCTAAGCTTAGAACAGGCAAAAAGTCTGATCCCTACTCAAAAATCATATCATCAAACCGAGGATAAATATAACACGATCTCGGCAATGATCAAGAGTATTCGCGGCTCAGATCCGGATGCGGCAATTTATCGAATGGCAAAAATGCTCTCTGGAGGAGAAGATCCCGAATATATTGCACGCAGATTGGTAATTCTCGCTGCAGAAGATATTGGATTGGCAAATCCTCAAGCGCTCCCTATTGCTATGGCTGCTATGCATGCAGCAAAAGAACTATGAATGCCGGAAATTCGTATTCCCTTGGCTGAGGTTGCGATTTATCTAGCACTTTCTCCAAAGAGTAATTCAGCGTATAATGCGATCAATCTTGCCTTGAGTGAAGTGGAACATGCTCCTATCCAAAAAGTTCCTGCCCATCTTACCAAACTCTGAGCAAGCAACTATAAATATCCTCACGATTATCCAAATCATTGGATAGCTCAAGACTACTTGAGCGAGAAAGTTAAGTTTTATACTCCAGCAGATAATAAATTTGAAAGTGCTGCACAAGAGTGGCTCAAAAAAATCAAGAAGTAAAAAACCTGATTTTGATTCAGGTTTTTACTATTTTATTGGAATAATAATTTTCTTTCTTATCAAATATATTCTTATAATATGAAAAATTATTTTTTGCTTTTTTTCTTTAGAAAAACGGTAATTCAAATCTGATTTTCAGGATGTTCTTGTGGAGAAACTCTACTTACCTTTGCTAATAAAATATCACCATATCCTGCTTCTAAAAGCTTTGAGATTTCTTTATTGTTGGCTCTTGGGATATAACCAATTTTAGTTTTTTTGAAATAGAGAGCTATCGCATGAGCATCATAGGGATTTTCAGGTTCATAAACAAGTTCAAGATCTACTCAAATCTTGAGTTGATCAAAAACAAAGACCCCTTCCGCAAAAGAAAATCCTGCAACATGAGAATGAAAAAGATGGATGTATTTCATAATCTATAAACAAAAGAAGGTAAAAAAATGTTATGATCATTGATAATGCTAAGGGGTATGATAGTCAAAAGCTAACGATTTTCAACTATAAATTTTTCTCTTGAAAAAGATTATATATTACTTATTCTCAGCATTGATTTTAGATACTTTTCTACAGATAGAAATGTTAAATTTCTTATGCCAGGTCTTAATTTTAACTTTGTTTATTAAACGAATAGGCAATATTCGAAGAGATATCAAAGATAAGGACCAAGAATATAATGGTTTATCTAAAGAAAAACACAAAGGTGAAGAATTATCTAAAACTAAAGAACAACTAAAGACCGCATGAACATTTATTTATGTTATGTGAAGAGATTGATATCAAGAATATGTAGAAAAGCACAAAACAAGCATTGCAAAAATTATCAAATCTCATCATGAAAAAAATACCCTAACTTGGGAAAATAGAGATGTTATTATCCAAGACATTGTCGAAGATATAGAGAAAGTTGATGGATCTCAATCTTCTGAAATAGAACAATATACAGATACGGTACTGATTCACTTTCTTCTCTATAACAAAAGGGATACTTTATCAGATCTTGTGTGAATTGATAAGAAAAAAATAACTCTTGAATGGAAAGATTAAAAGATTTCTAAAATTAGTAAAAGAAAACTGGCCTCGAAATGAAGTCAGCTTTTTTTGTATCTTTCAAATTGGGGTATAGGGAGCGATGAGGGAATTGCAAGGGGAGGTTCATGAATTTTGGGAGAAGATAAAAAAATTATACCCCTTTTTTTATTTATATGACCAACTTATTGAATGTTTGGCATAAACGTTAAAAATTCAGATCTTAAACTATCTCAGTTAGTCGTATTGAAAAAGTTTACTACTTGTTGTTGATAGTCAGAGAAGCGGTGCCAAGGGGAATTTTCTTTGATTTTTTTATCATTCAACTTAGATAGTAAATTATTAAAGTCAGTTATTAATTGAATTTCTTGCCATGCTGAGTTAATCACATCTAAATTAGGAGAAAAAGAAAAAGTTTCAGGTGTAGTAAATCCTGATAAAGAAGCTTCTGTTTGTTGTTGAATATGATACTTGTAAAATGCTTTTTTAAAATTATCTGAGTTTTTAAGTCCCATTACCTGTTCTTTCAAATTATTCCGCTTCGTATCAATATCAGTTTCTCCTAAAAATCATAAACACATTCTGACAAGTTCTTCCCTAAAAAAAATATTTTCAAACTCAGCAACTGGTAAGGTATAAATTTTTTCTGCCTGATAACGAGCTATTTCTTCTTCCGTTCTAAAATCTCTATCAATAAGTCAAAAATACTGTTTATTATAACTCTCAGGAGAATTATTTAATACCTTTGTATAACTAATTATCTGCTCACAGCTTCCCAAAGAGATAACTTTAAAATCCGGATAGATCTTTTGATAAAGATTATGCTCTAAAGAACCATTATGTCATTCTACAAAAAGAATTTTCTCTTTTTTTGAACCAATTATTTTTAAGATTAGCTCTTCAGGTACATTATCATTATCAATTTTTTCTATTTCTCGCTGGTCAGGATATGAAAAGGACTTAATCCAAAACTTTGTACAATTATTTCTAGAAGTTATAAAATCTATATCATGAGAAATATAGATAAACCTACAGTCAGTTCTAGCTCTTTCTATCCCATCCCATAATTCGTACAATAAAGCGGGATTTAAGTGGTTTTCTCATTCGTCAACTATTATTATTGAATTCTTTGGAGCTAAGATACACTTAAGGATTAAATATAAAGCTGATCTTTCTCAATCAGAAAGTGTTTCTATTCCGTAATCTGTCTCTCAAAATTGAATAATCAGTTTTTCTTCATCCGTAGAAAAACAGATTTTTTTTTTGAAAATTTGCTTCCAAATACTAATCAATTTATCTAGCTTAGTTTCAGGTCTATTAAATACTCAGGCATGATGCTTGATACTGGCTTCTGCATGTTTATTAACATATTCTCTTATAATAATCTCTAAATTTGTTTCAAAATCATCTTGAATTGTATTATTTATATAACCTGTTGAAAAAAATTCACTTATTCCTATGTAAAGATCACGATTAATAGTAAATCACCTATCCTTCTCTTTTCAGCTAAAGGAGAACCTTTTCTCTTCCAGCTTCTGTTTCGATACTCCCCTAGATTCTCTTTGTTGAAACACAAGATTTCTTTGAGCACTTATGAATATATATTCGTTTCCTGTCCAATAACGCGTTAGAGTTGTTTTCCCAGATCCATTAGTTCACAAAATAGCACAACTTTGAGTATCAAATTTAATAATATTTTGAGCTCAACAAGATAGTACAACTTCTTCCATTTGTAATTTCTAAAGTGAATAAAATTATCAAAAACCTATCCCCTAAATCAACCCCTGCTTCCTTGCAATCGTCCTCGCAGACTCAGTCAAATACTTCTTTCTAATTCTAATCGCCTTTGGCGTGATCTCAACGAGTTCATCATGTGCAATATATCACATAGCCTGTTCAAGTGAGAGATGTACGATTGGATCAATTCTCATCGCTTCATCATTTCCAGAGTTGCGGACATTGTTCATTTGCTTGTTGATGGTGAGGTTTACGGTCATATCTCCTCCCTTCAAATGCTCCCCTACGATCATTCCCTCATAGATTGGCTGAGCTGGGTCTACGAAGATTGGTCCTCTCTCCTGGAGTTTGAAGATTCCATACATCATCGCCTGTCCGGTGGCAGACGAAATCATAGATCAGACTTGTCTCTTTACGATTTCTCATTTAAACGGTTCATAGTGAGAAAAAGCTGAATACATAATTCATTCCCCCTTCGTCGCAAGGATAAATTCTCCACGGAATCCGAGAAGTCCTCTCGTTGGGATGATAAATTCCATCGTAGTAAGTCCGTTTTCTGAGCTCATATTTTGCATAAGTCCTTTACGAGGTGCGAGCATATCAATCACCGTTCCAGAAAGCCCATCTTCCACACTAACGACAAGATTTTCCATTGGTTCAAGTTTTTGTCCGTTTTCTTCTTTGTAAATCACCTGAGGCGCTCATACTTGCAGTTCCCAACCTTCTCTTCTGATCGCTTCAATCAATACTCCAAGGTGGAGTTCTCCTCTTCCTGATACGATGAATTTTCCTTCCACCATTTCAACTTTCAAACCAACATTGGTTTCAGCTTCTTTTTCTAGTCTTTCAGCCATATTTCTGGTCGTCATATATTTCCCATCTTTCCCAGCAAACGGGCTATCATTCACCAAAAACTCCATACTCAAAGTCGGCTCATCAATCGCAATTGTCGGTAGAGCCTCAAACTCCCCTACTCCAACGGTCTCTCCCACGAAAATATTTGGGATTCCGCTGATGGTCACGATATCTCCACATTCTGCCTGAGGAATCTCAATCCTCTGGAGTCCAAGCGTTCTAAAAATATGCGCGATCTTTCCACTTCTCTTTACTCCATCATTTCCGATGATCGTTACTTGACTTCCTGCGCTCAAAGTTCCCTGATACACACGACCAACTCCAAGCCTTCCCAAATAATCATCATATCCGAGGTTTGCAACCTGCATACAAAAAGGGAGATCAGATTTTTCAGCTGCTGGAGCTACATTTTCCAAGATCGCATCAAAAAGCGGAGTCAAATCCTTCGCTTCATCAGTCAGATTTTTCATTGCATATCCATTTTTTGCACTCGCATAAATAATCGGGAAATCCGCCTGCTCATCGCTCGCTCCAAGCAAAATAAACAGATCAAAAAGCTGATCAATCACTCGGTCAGGTCTTGCCGCTGGTTTATCAATTTTATTAAGTACGACCATCGGTTTGAGTCAGAGTTCTAGACTCTTTTTGAGCACAAACTTGGTCTGTGGCATCGGTCCTTCATACGCGTCTACTACGAGGATCACTGAATCCACCATTCTCAATACTCTCTCTACCTCGCTTCCAAAGTCCGCATGTCCTGGGGTATCTACAATATTAATCCTCTCACCTTGGTATTCAATCGCGGTATTTTTGGCATAAATGGTGATCCCTCTCTCTCTTTCCTGATCGTTATTGTCCATAACTAGGTCTTGCTCTTCCATTTTTTTGAGGGTTCCAGACTGCCTCAAGAGCTGGTCTACGAGTGAAGTCTTTCCATGATCTACATGGGCGATAATTGCGATATTTCTAATTGCCATTTGCTTTTTGGTATAAAAAATAAAAAACCAGAATCAGATTTCTTGGTTTTTTTCTCTAAAATCAAGCATTCTGAAATTGATCTGAGTATAGCGAATTGAGGAGTTTTTTCAATAAAAAAACTTTTTTCATTTTGAAGAGCTAGTTTATTAGTTTATTTTATGTGCTATTGTGTATCAATCTCTTGACATTTTGTATAATATAATTATAGTCTATTTTATAAAACAAAAATGTTCCACTAAAACTTATTGAGAAAATGAAAAGGATACTCTTTTTTGTCCTGCTAGCTCTTGCCTCCTGCAGTTCTCCCTCTCCAGTAAAGGAGGCGGTTGGAGAAGATGGGAAAGTACATGTGCTACTTTCTCCTGATGCAGATATCCAAGACTATGGGAATGGAGTCTATCACTTCATGTATACTGGTGAGCTTTTTCCCGAAGCATTGTCAGCATTTATAGCTGCGCATCCAGAGCTTGAAGTTCTTGCCATTTCTGGAAATTCTTCTAGCCTTTATGGTCACAATTCTGGATATTTCGTAGTCTTTAAAAAAAGACTATAGAATAGTCTTTGGCAGCTAATCTCTGCTAACAACCATAAAAATTAAAGCTGACTTCATCCTGAGGTCAGCTTTTTTTTGGTTAAATATTCATACTGAAATGTTTTAATCTTGAAAAAAAAGGCAAAATTCTTATACTCCTTGGGATTTTATTTTTGTATATTATTACTCATGAGAATACCTATCGGAATATCAAACAGACACGTACATCTGTCTCAGGCAGATGCAAATACCCTTTTTGGATCAAACTATGAATTGACTCCTATCAAAGATCTGTCTCAACCAGGACAATTTGCTTGCGCTGAAACTGTTGTAATCAAAGGGCCAAAATGACAAATTGAAAAACTCAGAATTCTTGGACCTTATAGAAAATTTTCTCAAGTAGAAATTATGCTTGGAGATAATTTTAAGCTAGGGACACAAGCTCCTATTAGAGAATCTGGAGATCTTGAGGGATCTGAGGCGATTACTTTGATCGGTCCTGCTGGAGAAGTAGAACTAAAACAGGGACTTATTGTTGCAAAAAGACATATTCACATGTCTGTAGCTGATGCTCAAAATTTTGGCGTAACAAATGGACAAATCGTGAAAGTAAAAACCAACGGAGAAAGAAGTCTGATTTTTGATGAGGTTGTTATTAGAGTATCAGATAGTTATGCTCTGGATATGCATATTGATGTAGAAGAAGGAAATGCTGCTGGGCTCAAGCAAGGTGATCGAGGGGAACTCATCAAAGACTAAATATTTAATTTTGTTGGTTAAACTCAATGAAAAAGATTATACGAATCAGCACAATAGTTGCTGTTCTTATTGCTGCTGGAATAGCTATTGTAATTTTAGGAGGATTAGATCCTAAGGATAGCTGTTTGGATCAAGGAGGATCTTATGATCATCAAACAGGAATGTGTAATAAGTAATTTTGTCCCTTAAGTCATATGAAAATGCAAAAAAATATACAAGAGCTTATTAATCTAGAAACTCAAAGGCAAGTGAGTGGAATTGAACTTATTGCAAGTGAAAATTACCAATCTTCTGCTGTTCTAGAGACACAAGCTTCAATTTTTGCGAACAAATATGCTGAGGGTTTCCCTGGAAGAAGATACTATGGAGGACAGGAAAATACTGATCAACTAGAACAGCTTGTTATTGATTGTGCAAAAGAGATCTTTCATGCTGATCATGCTAATGTGCAAGCACTCTCTGGAGCAGCTGCGAATCTCTGTTTCTATAGTGCAGCTATGGAGCCTTGAGATCATATTCTTGGTATGGGAATGGGGGTTGGAGGACATTTGACACATGGTGCCCCAGTAACCTTTATTTCAAAAGTCTTTAATTTTCATAATTATGGCACTTTGCCTGATGGGTCAATTGACTTTGATCAAGTTCGTTCTTTAGCCTTGGAATTTAAACCAAAAGTTATTTTGGCTTGATTTAGTGCTTATCCCAGAGAGCTCGATTATGCAAAATTTGTAGAGATCGCAAATGAAGTTTGAGCTATCGCTTATGCAGATATTTCACATATTGCTGGATTTATTGCCGCTTGAATCCTCAAAAATCCTCTCGATTATGGTTTTCATGCTATGATGACTACCACTCATAAGTCACTTTGTTGACCAAGAGGAGCCTTGATCCTTAGCAGGGGGAAAGTATGAAATCCTCTCAAAAAACCTGAACCAACTATCGAAAATCTTCCTACGAGGATTGATCGTGCGGTATTTCCTGGAATGCAATGATGACCTCATATGAATACTATTGCGGCTATTGGAGTTGCACTCCAAGAAGCTCAGACTCCAGCTTTTTTGTCCTATGCAAAGCAATCTCTTGAAAATGCTCAAATTATGGCACAGGAATTTCTCAGACGCTGATATCAGCTTGTGACTTGAGGAACTGAGAATCATATGATCATCTTGGATTTTTCACAAGAAGAGTTTGATGGAGGAGCAATTGAGGAGATTTTGGATCGTGTAGGAATCTCTGTTTCTAAATCACTTATCCCAAACGATCCTCGTCCTGCTTTTCGTCCATCAGGAGTGAGAATTGGAACTCCAGCAATGACTACCAGAGGAATAAAATCTAAAGACATGATTCAAATTGTTGATTTTATTGATCAAGCGATAAAAAAAAGAGCTAATCCTGATTCACTTGCCGAGATCAAAGCTCAAGTAAGGGATTTTGCATTGAGATTTCCTCTTCCATAAAAAACCTGACAAAAAAGAAAAACTGACCTAACCAGTCAGCTTTTTAATTTTTTTTAAAGATTAATATTTAGCGGAGAAAATCTGCAATTTTCTTTTCAAGATTTTTCTTGTAATTTACTCCTTCAAAAAGTCTTCCCATATCAATTCTATTGATTTTTTGGTTGAGTGGCTGGATATTGGTTTCGCCTGCAGTTGCAAGTTGATTGAGGATAAGACGAGCTTCTTTTACTTTCTTGAGATAGGCAAGAGACCAATGCAATTCAGAGCTCTCATCTAGTTTTTTACCTTCGATCATCCTGATTAAAACAGCGATGGCTTCTCCATTGGTTAAGTTTCCATCTGGATTGAATTTTCCTTCAGATCCATTGAATAATCCATACTGACAAGATTGAAGCATAGTTTGATAGAGATCAGATTTCTGATATTTTTCAATATCTGAGAAACTACAAGTAGTCTCATCATTTACCTTGCGAGCTAGTCCTTGTTGCTCGGCAAATTTAACAAAAAACTTTGAAGCTTCTGCTCTTGTAATCAAATTACTTGGAAGAAAATCATTGAGCTTTGGAAATTTAGTCATTCCTATAGAATGGAGAAAGTCTACCACGCTTTGATCTGAAGAATATTCAAGCCAAGTATTTTTAGCAACTCTTTCATCGTTTGCTAGAAATTCGAGAAAATCTCCTCAGAGGTCATTCGCAAAAGTTGGAGTCATCAGTAATGATCAAAGAAGAAGTGCACACAAAAGTTTTTTCATAGCAAGAGAGAAGAAATATAAAGTTTGGTAAAGATAAATAATTTTGTCAAAAATGCAAGGAATTTCTTTTTATTCTTGATTTTTGAGTGAGAATTGAGAAAATGGATCAATTTTTTTTGTAAAGAAGTTTTTAATTTTGGGATAGTAAAAATGGAGAAAATACTCTTTCTCATTGCTCCTTCAGAAGGGAAGGCTGAATGAGGGGAAAATAAGGCTGAAAGTCTGACTTTTGATTTTGAAAAACCTCTGGATATTGCAAGTTCAGCAAGTGAAAAGGATTTGAAATGCAAAGGGAAAAGATATGAAGAAGCGCTTGCTCTCAATCAAAATATACAAAAATCCCCTACTCTCCCTGCGATTTTGCGTTATAACGGCGTAATGTATAATCATATCGATTATCAGAATATGAGTCCAAAGGGAAAGAAGTTTTTTGATAAATATTTTCTGATCTTATCGTGAATGTATGGACTATTGAGACCTCAGGATCTTATTGCAAATTATAAATTGCCAATAGAAACTCAAGGTTTATACAAGTTTTGGGGAGAAAAGATCATTGATGCGATTATCAGTTTAAAACCGCAAAAGATTTATAATTTACTGCCTTGATCGTATGAAAAACTTTTGTGTCTCAAAAAAAGAGAAAAAAATCTGACTGCCGAGGGAATCGAAATCATAAAACCAGATTTTTCTACTTTTGCAGGAGAAAAACTTACTCACAATACCAAAATTCTCAGATGAGACCGAATTAGGCAACTTTGTGAAAGTGATACTTTTAATTTATAATAAAGAAAAAGATGAAAAATTGGATTTTTGAGATGATTGGAATTATAGCGGGAATTTGTATTGCACTCCCCTCTATTCCCCAAATATTTCAGACACGAAAAACTAAGGAGGTAAAAGGACTCTCCCCACTAATGTTTGGACTGCTAGCAATGGGAACTGGATGTTATTTTGTATACGGACGATATTTAGGATCAGTATCTATGATGCTTTTTAATGCAATTAGCGTAATATCCGCACTCATAATGCTCATTCTGATTTGGAAATATCGTAAATAATAGCCCTTGACATCTTGATGAAAATAATTATACTTCGTAGTGCAGTTGAGGGTGATTTTCCTTATTTAACAGACTCACTGTGATAGAAGAGAATAATCTTTTCATCAACTATCTTGTAAAATAAGGCCTATATTCTTATGCCTATGAAGCGTTATCCTACAGAGAGCTCTGAACTTGCTCAGCTTCTCTATGATCGTATCGCTAAGCTAGAAGAGGGGAACCCTATTCCCAAAAAGTATCTCCAAGCGGCACTTGAGCTAGATCCTCAGAAAATTCTGCTTTCCGAGGAGCATTATGAAACACTTCTTCTTTCTCCGACACTAGCTGATTTTCGAGCTATGAAAAAAGCATTTGATTGCTTTGAAGTTACGCAAGAGGGAGCCCAGAATGGTAACCACTCTGGGGAAATGAGTCTACTAGATGCTCTCCATCGTTATACGACAGGGAAACAGTGTAATTCGAGAGAATATGGATTCTATCTTGTATTGCAGTCAGTTCTCTTAGGATTGGCTACTTGTTTTGAAGATGCGCTGAACCAGAACTTCTTTTTTGACCATTATGAATCCTCATTCATAATTCTTGTGCACATGGCTGCAAGTCCATTTCTTTATGGAAGTGAACGGGGAGATGCACTCTTTGAACTGCTTGAAGAAGCAATGATGAGAGAAGCATATGTCAGAGATGAGTCTCCAGAAGATAAGACCTTGTTCTTTCTGAAGAATGTCTGGGAATTCGCAGAAAATATGAAGAATTGCCAGGCATAAAAACTCCGAGAATCTCGGAACAAAAGAGCATTTTGCTAGTATTCTAGTGAGATGCTCTTTTTCCCTAATACTAAAAATATAAATTTTGAGGCAAAATGAGAATCGGAAGTCTTGCTTTTTATATCTATTTGACTATACTTGGAGTCAGTTTTTTTTGAATAAAAAAACTTTTAGTATCGTAAATATATAAAATATGCTTGGTATTATACTTGGAATTGGAATGTTTATGTTTTTAGTGATTATCCATGAACTTGGGCATTTTTCTGCTGCAAAAAGATCTGGGGTAAAAGTAAAAGAGTTTGGAATCTGAATGCCTCCAAAAGTTTGCACTTTATGGAAAGATAAATCAGGAACCGAATATACTCTCAACTGGATTCCACTAGGATGATTTGTAACACTCAAAGGTGAAGATAGCAGTGAAGAAGATTGTGAGGATAAAGATACTTTTATGGCTGCAAAGCTGTGGAAGAAGCTTATGATTATTGTAGCTGGAGTTGTGATGAATTTGATTACAGCATTTGTAATTTTTACAGTGATTTTTACTATAGGAGTTAGGCCTATTAGTATCGTACCCAATGAAGTTGCTGGAATCAAAGCAGAGAGTTTTTTGACGCCATCGGTAGATTTTTTGACCAAAGAAGGACTTTTGACTGAAAATGAGCAAAAAAAGCCACTCATTATTGAGTGAGTTCTCAGTTGATCACTAGCAGAACAGCTCGGACTTGACATTGGAGATCAAATCAGTATGATCAATAATCTTCCTGTTTCTCCCTATACGATTGGAAATATCCTCTCAAAACATACGCTTATGACTGGAAATACTCTAGTAGTAAGTGGAGAAAACTCAAATGGAAAATACACCAAAAATCTGACTTTTGACTGTGATAAGGATTGTTTTTTGGGAGTTAGTTATGAAATGCCAAACTTAATCATCAAAATGCCTTTTCATAAATCGCTTCTTGCTTCTCTCAAAGAGATAAAAGGAGAACGAAATATGACGATGAATGCTTTGGGTAGCATCTTTGGAAAACTCTTCTCAACAGAAAAGTGATCTTCTCAAAATGCACTTAAACAGCTTACAGGCCCTGTTGGTGCGATCAAATTTGGAGAAAAACTCTTTGACCAAGGTGGTCGATTGATATTTCTTGGATTTGGAGCAATGATTTCTTTGGCGCTAGCTTTTTTCAACATCTTACCAATCCCAGCGCTAGATGGAGGAAGATTTTGGACAAGTATTATTCAACATTTGAGTGGAAGTAAAGCAAAACATTTTGCCAAGTATGAGTGATGGGTAAATATGATTTTCTTTTGGCTATTAATGCTGATGGGAATTGTCATCTTAGTCAAAGACCTTATTGTTTGGTGGAATGTAAGTCTTCCTTTTATCGGATAAGGGAGCTCCTAGATCTCAAGTATTTTTAGTTATTTCCTCCAAAGTGAGGAAACAATAGACTTGTGCGTCAGGATTTTATTTACGATGAATGAATGAATAGAATCTGATTTTTTGTACTGTTATTATTGACAAGTATTGGACTTTTTACTTCAAGTGCGTACGCTGTAGCTTTACAATCAGAAAATAACTCTGGCAATAAGCTCGCTGAACAAACTACTGGACTCCTAGCTGGAGGAAGTGGTAGTATTGATCTACCTTCTGTGGATGCAGAGAAAATTAGAGAAGCATGGCTTAACTGGCACAATGAAGAAAGAACCTCTAAATGACTTGAAAAGTTGAACTATCAAAGCGATCTGGAAAGAACAGCAACTGATCGATCAACGAGTCTTGTCGAGAAATATACAGGACATAAAAGACCAGGAATGAACGGTTATTATAATTATAACGGGATCAAAAAATGGTTTAGTGAAAGAGGTGTAAATTTTATTGATATGACTGGAGCAAAATCTCTTTTTTCAGAGAGTATTGGATATAGATATTATAAATGTAGTAGTGGAGACTGTACAGAAACCGCAATTAAATCGTTGAGAAAAATCTTTGATGGATATCTCAAAGAAGGAACTGGTGGTGTACACTACAAAGCTATCCTAATGCCTCACTTTACTCAGATGGGAGTTGGAGTTAAGGTAAATCCTCAGAATAATATGATTTATGCAACACTTCACTACGGAGTTAATCTACAAAAATAGAAAAAAAGTCTGATCTTTAGACTAAGATCAGATTTTTTGTTTATTTAAAAGTTTGATTATTTTAAAGATAGTTTATATATTAAAATTTCTTTTTCTTGCTATTTTCGAGGATTTCTATAATATTGCAGGCGTTATTTTATATTACCTTTTAAACTTATGCAACTTACAAAAATCATTGCAACCGTAAGAGACAATTATGAAATTGAAAAAGTTATTGAGCTGAATAAAGCTGGCGTAAATGTAGTGAGAATCAACTTTACTCACGCGACTCCAGAAACAGCTGGTGATTTGATTTCTCAAATCGTTGACCTTAACAAACAGGGAAAACTCAATGTATCTGTTCTTTTGGATACTAAGGGACCAGATATTAGAACTGGTATTAGAGAAACTCCACTTTCTCTCAAAAAAGGAGAAGTTTTCAACATCTATGTAGATCAATCAAAACTTAGTCAGAATTCTGATATCTATTGTGATTATCCAAATATTATTACTGATTTGCCTGTAGGATATCAAATTGTAGTAGATTCTGGAGCTGCATTGGCAGAAGTAGTTGAGATTTTTGAAGATCATATTGCAGTAAAAATCAGCGCTGATGTTGAAATTGGATCTAGAAGACATCTTAACTTGCCAGGTATGAAAATTAAACTTCCATCTCTTATTGAAAAGGACAAGACTGATCTTTTGTTTGGAATCAAAGCAGGGATTAACTATGTAGCAGCTTCTTTCATCAGAACTGGTGAAAATGTGAAAGAAATCAGAGAATTTTTGGATGCAAATGGAGGATCACACATCAAGATTATTTCAAAAATCGAAAATCAAGAAGGAGTTGAAAATCTAGAAGAAATTGCTCAATTCTCTGATGGAATTATGATTGCGAGAGGAGATCTTGGAATCGAGCTTCCTATCTGGGAACTCCCTGTATACCAAAAGAGAATCCTTGAGATGGCACATCTTTATGGAAAGCCTGTAGTAATGGCTACTGAACTTATGAAAAGTATGGTAAAGAGTCCTTTCCCTACTAGAGCCGAAGTTTCAGATGTTTTCAATTCTGTAATGGCGAGAGTAGATGCTGTAATGCTTTCAGATGAAACTGCTGTTGGACTCTATCCTGTAAGAACTGTAGAAATCATGGCAAAGACTGTTCAAGAAGGAGAAAAAGAAATCTACGATGAACATGATGATTTTGACTTGCTTACTGATGATGAGACAGAACAGAATAAGAAAGGAATGGCAAGACATGCTTCATTGATGGCAGATGAATTTGCTGCAAAAGCTATTATTGTATTCTCTTATTCAGGACGTTTGGCAAGTTACCTTTCTGCATTCAAACCTAATCAACCTGTTTTCTCATTTACTGAGAATGCAAATACTCACTACTCTCTTGGAGTAAACTACGGTGTTTTCTCTAAAAAAGTTGATGGATTGACAGGAAAAATGTCTGAAGATCAAGAAAAGGCTATTGCAACACTTAAAGCTGAAGGGATTTTGGAAGCTGGGGATGCTGTAGTTGTAGTTGGAGCTAGAGATAATAATGGAGAAAAACAACCTCAAATGAGAGTTGTTAACGTGAAATAAGTTATTCACTAAAAAAGAAAAAAGACTGAACCATAAGGGCAATCAGTCTTTTTTGTTAAATTTCTTATTTTATGAAAGGATTCTCCCCTTTGTCGTTTTTGTAATTTTTCAAAGCTTGAGAAGGAGGGGCTCAATATCTTCTTCTAATGTCTTTTCGCTAACTCCAAGTTGAATAGCAAGACTTTTTAGTCCTAAAGGACGATCTGCATTTTCTAAGATTTCAAGATATTTACTATGAATAGGCATCATCCCTCCATCTTGAATCTGAGTATGAGCTAGGAAGTCTGCTCGGTCTTGTGGAGTCAGAATTGTTAACTTTTTACTAATCAGGTAATCTCTAATTTTTACAGCAAGATTATGAATTTCTCTTGGAACTGGAGCTACTTTTTTACTGATCTCTGATAGGAGAGATGGTTGATAATTGACTTGGTAAAAAGCGAGATATTGACTCAGAATTTTTTTCTTTTCTTCTGGAGTATAATCCATAAAATGGAATTGATAAATGAATCTATTTTTCATAGGTTGTGAGAGCGATTCTGGCTTGGTAGTAGCCCCAATAAGGGTAAAAGGATTGATAGGAAGTCTAATACTTCATCCCTCAGGCATCACCATATCAATCAAAAAATCCTCCATAGCAATATACAAAACCTCTTCAATAGTAGGCTTAAGGCGGTGGATTTCATCAATAAAAAGAATATCTCATGCATCAAGACTATTGAGTACACTAACAAGCTCACTTGGTTTGCTCAATGCATATCAGGTAACTACCTTCAAAGAGGTTCCCATCTGCTTGGAGAGAATGCCAGCAAGGGTTGTTTTCCCAAATCCACTTGATCCTGAAAAGAGAATATGCCCTAGCTCCCCTGCTCTGAGTTTTGCACTTTCGATGGCTGTTTTTAAAACAGCTTTGATTGGCTCTTGTCCGATAAAAGTATCAAAGTCGGCTGGTCTCTGAGAAGCTGGAGATGGTGTTTGTGATGTCGTAGCGATTCTTTTGATTTCCATAATCAAAAAAAGCAAAGTAAAACCTTGCTTTAGACTATAATGAAATGAAGAGAAAATAAAAGGAAATTTTTACCTAAGTCCTAACTTTTGATAAAGCGAGAGAATTAAAGCATACTGAGTTGTTCGATCAAAAACTTTAGGAGAAACAGGATCAAAAGTCTGATTTTTGAGCTTTTTTACTCCTTGAATAATAGATTCAGGACTCTTGGGAGCGATAAAAACAACCTTACCAGAAACAACCTCTGGAATAGATGCGATGCGTGTTGTAATCAAAGGGATCTGCATCTGACAAACTTCACTATGCACCGATCAAAATCCTTCAGAAAGTGAAGGTGCGATCACTCCATCAACCTGAGAAATAAGTGCTCTTAATTCATTTTTTTCTAGTCAAAAATGTAAGCGTATACGGGATCCTTGATTGCTTGGTAAAGTATCGATAAGAGTTTGCAATTGGAGTCTGATTTTCACGCCCCTCTTCGCTGGGATAAAGTTGAAGATAAACTGCAAATCCGGATAGGTTTGAAGTAATTCTGGCAAGGCAATAATCAGTTGATCTATCCCTTTAGAAATCCCCGTATGACCGAAATAAAGGAGATTCCAAAATCATTGAAGATGAAAAAGTTCAGAAATCTGATTTTTTTCTTCTATTTTTACTAGATTTGGATCTCGAAAAGAAAGATCCACTCCATTATGAATACAATGATTTTTCTCGTCAGGGATAGCGTAAACGAGCCTAAGAGAATTGAAGGTATACAGCGATACACAATGGAAGGCATCAAATGGAAGCTGAAAAATCAACCATTCAAACATGCGATAAATCCATCACTTCCACCATCCTTTATACTGATGCCAAAGCTGAGCAAAAATTTCATGCACCGTGATGAGGACTTTTTTGCAAAAGAGTTTTGCTAGGAGAGATGCTGGGATTGCTCATCAGTAGGTACTCGTATGGATAAGGTCTATTTGTTGATTTTTAAGAATCTGAGCTCACTTGAACAACGCCTGAAGCATAAACGAAATTCTTCATTTTCCAGCTCTATGAATCTCAAGATCATCATGTTTTTCATAGGTGGGAAGGTTTGAATCAAAGTGTGAAGTCAGAATTATTACTTTTTTACCAGATGCGATTGTGCGTGAGATAATCTGCTCAAAAACAGTCTCAACCCCTCATCTATGGGGGAGATAGTAGTCTAGAACATATAAGACAACTGGCTTCATATCTCATAAGCATAAGGTAAAAACTTAGTATAGCCGTTTTGAATCTTTAATTTATATTTTTTGTCTCACCAATCTTTCTGATGCTGAGATCTTCTCAATTTCAAGCTCTAAATAATTTCCGAGATCGAGCTCTGATATCCATTTTGGTCGCTCAATCACAATATATTCAAATTCTGCTATCTGAGAGAAAATCCCCTTTTGTACTGCTTCTGATAAAGAATTGAGCCTATACATATCGATATGCAAAAGTTTATCCTCATAGATATTGACATATGCATAAGTTGGACTTTGAACGATTTGAGGATTGATTCCAAGTTGCTCGGCAAAACCTTTGATCAAAGTTGTTTTCCCAGCTCCAAGATCTCCATGAAGGAGCAAAATTTTATGATTTTTTGCAAGATCTTTCCCTAAATCATGCATTTGTTCTGGAGATTGGATATTCCACATTGTAGGAAAAATAGAAATAAAATCTGAATTCTGATTTTGGATTATAATCTCTCATAAACGATATATCCACAGAGAAATTCTAGTTGAAAATAGTCTTTTTGTTGTTATTGCCCAGAGTATAGGCTTTCTCTGCAAAGTTTCAAGCTTTTTTGATCAAAAAAAGAGATGAATCCCATCTCTCTTTCACATCGTTGTCCAATGACTAATATTCGATTTTGTCAGATTTCTTTTTCCATTCTTCAAAAACTTTTATTGCATTTTCCCTACCAACTTGTTCTATTGGAAGAGATCTAATCTCTAAGTCCTTTTTGAGTTCTTCATAAATGAAGTCATCATCAAATCCGATATTTGCTGCATCTACTCTGGTATTTGCATAATAAATTGCCTTAGGTCTTGCCCAATAAATCGCACCAAGACACATAGGACATGGTTCACAACTAGTATAAATAATACAATCATCAAGCTGGAATGTCCCTAGATTTCTGCATGCATCTCTGATAGCAACAACTTCTGCATGTGCTGTTGGATCGTTTTCACTGGTTACGTGATTTGCTCCAGATCCAACAATTTTACCATCCTTTACGATAATTGCTCCAAAAGGTCCTCCCTTCCCTGATCTCATATTCTCCAAAGAGAGCTCAATAGCTTTTTCCATAAAATATTCGTGGTTCATGTTTTTAGGTATAATAAGATAAAAAGTCTGATTTTTATTCTAATAACTCTTCTCAATAGGAATTATCGAACAAATGCAATTTTTTTATATACTTCATCAAGTTTTGCTTGAGCTATTGCTCATGCTTGAGCTGAATGCTTTTCAAGCAAGGCTGTGATCTCATCATCTGAAATTTGAGCAAAACGCTGCTGAATTGGCTCTAACATTGCTGACATCTTTTCATAGAGATATTCTTTGGCATATTTGTACGAAAGTCCTCAGGCCTGATATTTAGCTCTCAACTCTGCATCCTCTTCTGATGTGAGGAAAAGATGCAAAAGCTGATATACATTACAAGTATCTGGGTCTTTAGGTTCTTCTACAGGTATTGGAGAAGTTGGGATTTGTTTAATTTTTTTGAGTAAGGCATTTGGCTCTTCAAGGAGACCGATATAATTATTGTAAGACTTTGACATTTTACGACCATCGGTTCCGATAATCGTAGCAAGGGATTCTTGAATATAGGGCTCAGGAAGTTTAAAAGTATCTCCATAGGCATTATTAAATTTTTGAGCGATATCTCTAGCATATTCCAGATGCTGTTTTTGATCCTTTCCTACTGGAACGATATCGGTATCATACAGCAGGATATCTGCCGCCATCAAAATAGGATAACAGAATGTTCAAACTCAGAGTTCCCCTGCTTTACCTTTTGCAAGGTGATCTTTGTAAGAGTGCATCCTCTCCATCGTTCCCATGATAGTCAAACAAGTCAAAACCCAAGAAAGCTGAGCGTGCGCAGGAATCAGCGCTGGATTATAAATCAAGGTATGATCTAGATTTACCCCACAAGCCAAATAGAGCTTTGTGATAGTAAGAGAGTTTTTCAAAAGCTCCTGAGGATTGTGTGTTTGAGTAAACCCATGCATATTTGCCAAAAAGAGAAAGAAATCTGACTCAGATTCAGTTTGCTGGAGCTGAAGAAAAGGCTTGATCGCTCCAAAATAATTCCCGAGATGAAGCTGTTGCCCTGTGGGTTTGAGTCAGGTTAAAATTCTTTTTTTCATATTAGACAATATAATTGAGTAAAAAAATTAGCTAATTCGATCCTCGAAAACTCTATAATCATGCTGAATTTGAGCATCCAATTTGAGTTTTTTGGTAATATTTTTGATTGCATAAATTGCAGTAGCGTGATCTTTTCCACCAAAATAATCTCCGATTTTTTCCAAAGTCCAGTTGAAATGCTGTTTGGCGATATACATGAGAAGTTGGCGGGCTGTTGTAATCTCCTTTTTCCTACTATCAGACTTGAGGTCTGCAATCGCAATATTATAATACTCAGCGACAATCTCTACTAAAGTGTCAAAATTTTTGGTAGACTTTTTATTTTGTTTGAGAAGATTTTCGACATTAGGGGTTGAAGGATCAACCGCAAACCCGAGCGTAGTAAGGGTATCTAGCACATCTTGATGAGAAATCTCCTGTCCAGAAAGTTGCTGACGAGTCAACAAAAGATTTAAGGCTCATTCTAGTTCTCTGACATTACTTGTTACATATTGAGCAATGAGGGAAAGATATTCAAATTCGATTTGCATACCTTTGACTTGGAGTTTTTCCTGCAAGATAGCAATTCTTGTTTCAAAATCTGGTGCCTTAATATCAACCACCAATCCAAGTCAGAATCTTGATTTTAATCTTGGTTCTATTTGAGATAGCTCTTTTGGAGGGCGATCTGAAGAAAGGATAATTTGCTTTTTTCTCATATGGAAATCATTGAAAATATCATGAAGCACCTCTTGTGTCCTATCCTTTCCCGCAAGAAACTGAACGTCATCGATCAAAAGCACATCGATGGTTGCCATTTTCTTGTGAAAAGCATCCATTTTATTGGATCTGAGAGCTGTAACGATTTCCTCAATGAGCTTGGTCGCAGGAAGGTAAATTACTACTTTATCTGGGAAGTTTTGCATAATTTCATTTCCTACTGCTTGCATAAGGTGCGTCTTTCCCAGTCCTACATTTCCATAGAGAAAGAGGGGGTTATACGCAGTTCATGGAGCTGTAGCTACGGCTTTGGCAGCGGCAAAAGCCATCTGATTTGTAGCTCCTGCAACGAAGGTATTAAAACGATATTCTGGCAAAAAAAGAATACCAAAATACTGATTCAATTCATTTTTTATACTTGGATTGAGGGGAGAACTTGCGTGGATATCAGATTTTTTTTCTTTTTTGGGAGACTGAATATTGAGAAAAGATTTTAGATCAATCAAAAGATGATTCTTTTCATCTGAAAAACCATTATAGATCATATAGTTAACCCCATATTGCGGGTTATAACAGTTTTGAACTGCATCTTTCAATGCTTTATTGAAAAACTTTTTGGCCTGAGTAAGCATAAAATCATTGGATGCACCAAAAATAACCTCCTTTTTGTTTTCATCAATATCGATAATCCCTACCTTGGACAATGACATCAAGATTTTTTCTGGAGGAAAAGAAGCTGCAAGATGAAGAATAATTTTCTCTCGAAGCTCTAGAAGATAAGTGATTTTACTCTGGTCATAGGAAGTTGTTGGATCAATAAGCATAGCGAAGATTTTAATAGATAAGAACTAGTTTTTTTGCAAGATAATATATCCGATCTTGTACTCTTTATTGATTCAAGGAGCAGGGTTGGTATAGTCTCCGAAATCCTTGATAGAAAAATTATGCCTAAGATATTTGAAATCATCAAGGGTATATCTGACAGCATCTTCATTTTCTTTCATCAAGTGAGAATCACTATGATGATAGGTCAAAAATATAAATCCTCCCCTATTGAGATGCTCATAAATCGAACTAATAAATTCTCCCAAGACATATTCTTTGTTCATATACATCACGATATGTTTTGCTATAATGAGATCATATTTTTTGGTAATTTTGAAATCAGCAAGAGGGCTTTCATGAAAATTGATACTTGGATGCGCTTTAAGATAATCTGGATAATGATTTCTGATTGAGGTATCTTCGACTGCATCAACCTGTGCTCCATAACTTGCCGCCAAGATGCTAAAATATCCCTTTCCTGCTCCAAGATCGAGAATCGTTTTTGGATGCTGAGATTCGATAAGATTACTTACAAGTTTTGCTCCTTCCATAGGTATATCAGTATTACAGAGTAAAAACAGTTGAAAAATCTGACTTTATATGAGAGATTTATTGCTCTAAATTGTGTTTTTGGGTAGCAGTAGCAGAAGTTTTTATTGCATAAACTGCTCAAGAGAGAGTACGGCTAGTCCAGATCTTGTATTGTACAAGTCTTCTAATGTAAACTCCTGAGCTTCATCAGAAAATGCAGCACAAATATCAGCGATCAATGCAATTCTAAATCCTCTATCATAACTCTCCTCTACTGCCATTCTCACACAGAGATTGGTAGGGATTCCGCAGATGATAAGGTTCTCAATCCCCTCGAGCTCATCAGCAAGAAATGTTTGATAATAAGAACTGATATTTCTCTTGGAGATAACAAGTTCTCAGTCTTGAGGCATTAACTCTGGTATAATCTCAGAATTTTCATCTTTTTCTGAAAAGGGTCCATGAGGATCAATATGCTTGATAAAGATGATCTTATATTGCATATCTCTAGCATGATCAAGGAGTTTTTGTGCCTGAGGAATAAGGCTCTCAAAGTGCTCTAAATAGTAATCGGAAGATTGATCCCTCCATGCAGACTGAAAATTGATCAGAATGAGTGCGGTATTTGCCATATTCATCATATAGAGGATAAAAACTCCATAAACCGTAGTTTTACTTTCACTAGAAAGTAAAATCGATACATCTGTTATAATATGATTTTGCTTAGCAGTTTCAATTTGAAATTGTGAAAAAGTTTTGTCTATTTTGATTTCTTAGTATTTTGGAAATATATATTATTGCTGATTACTATAGCAAAAAAAAGTATTAACTTCAGCTTTTTATTCCTTCAGTAGTATGAAAAAATAGCAAAATAAAAACCCCCTTAGGGATACCTAAGAGGATTGCCCCCCTTAAGATACTAAGGGGGATTTTCGTTAAAGAGGAGATAAGTAAATAAGTCAGTAGAAATACTTAACAATTGCTCCTTTCGCATTCGCATTCGCTGTAGCTCCTGAGACATAGGCATTCGCTATCGCGTCTCTGTCATTCGCATTCGCTATCGATCCTGCCTTATTCGCATTCGCTATCGCGTCTCTGGCAGTGGCATTAGCAGTTGCTCCTGGGGCATTCGCATTAGCAATTGCTCCTGCCTTATTCGCATTCGCTGTCGTGTCTCTGTCATTCGCATTCGCTATCGCGTCTCTGTCATTCGCATTCGCTTTAGCTCCTGAAACATTAGCATTCGCTGTCGCGTCTCTGTCATTCGCATTCGCTATCGATCCTACCTTATTCGCATTAGCAATTGCTCCTGCCTTATTCGCATTCGCTGTCGCATCTCTGGCATTGGCATTCGCTATCGCGTCTCTGTCATTCGCATTCGCTGTCGTGTCTCTGTCTTTGGCATTCGCTATCGCGTATCTGGCATTGGCATTCGCTATCGCGCACCATGTATTCGCATTCGCCATCGCTCCTGAAACATTCGCATTCGCTATCGCGTCTCTGGCAATGGCATTCGCTATCGCTCCTGGGGCATTCGCATTCGCTATCGCGTCACTAGCACAGGCATTCGCCATCGTTCCTTTGACATTGGCATTAGCAATTGCGCCTCTGGCACAGGCATTCGCTGTCGCTCCTTTGACATTGGCATTGATCTCAGCCTTAAAGTTAAGATAAACCTCTATTGGGGCATTAATCTTGATAACTAATCTTTTTGAGAACCTGTTCACAAGGGGTTCTGTTACATTATACCATCCTCCTCCAGTGAGGAAGTCTGATTTTTGGAAGGTTTCTATTCTTCTCCCCTTTGAATCTTGGAGAAAGATATCTTTCTCTTCAAAGATAAGTTCATAACTAATCTGCATCATAGTTTTCGTTATTTAGTTGGTTAGTATTTTGTTTTTGTAAAGAGTTAGTAGTGTGCCTCAAAACCTCATATCACTCAGGTGATTTATAGCAAGATTTTTTGTCCCTACGCTCTTTTACTCTATAGTAATACATATTCCATTAAGAATGTCAAGATGTTTTTTAAAGTTTATTATTTATCAATAGTTTAATAAAAAAGCTACAAATTGTAGCTTTTATTTTTTAAATTTTGATCTGATTCGTGTAAAGGCTTTGAAGAGATAATAAAGCACCGGATTAAGCACCAAATCATAAGAGCCATAAAATTCTGACTTCATTCCACCAAGCGACTCCTTAAATTTGCTCACTCAAGCCAAAGGATGGTCTGGAAATCCTGTTGGAGCCCCTCCCATGAGATCACAGAATTCAAAACCATGATCTCTCGCCCATTCAAACATTCCATATTTGAGATAGTGATGTCCTCAGAGGTTAGTATATTTTCTATCTGTAAATCCATAGAGATATACGATCGTCTTATCTCGAAAAAGACAGATACTTCCAGCGATTTGCTCTCCATTAAGCTCAGAGATAAACACGTTTCCTCGATCGTGCTTTCTGAGAATTTTGAGTAACATAGTATATTGCTCTTTTGTGATAGTATGGAAGCCTTTTCCTCATGCGGTATTTTGTCGTTTTTCAAAGAAGACAGCATCGTCTCTTTCGGTTCAGAGTCTGACTTTTACTCCTTTTTTTATAGCCTTTTTGACTCTATCAGCACATCCACTATTCATCTCTGCAAGAAGCTCCTCATCTGACTTAGCCAATTTTATAGTAATTGTTGACTGAGGCATGTTTTCCTTGAAAGCAAGCTTGAGCCCTGTTTGTTTGATGATGGTGGCTCTTTTCTGGAGTCTCATCCCCCTTACTTTACCGATGATATCTTGAGATCTAGCTCGATAATTATCAAAGCTAGTAATTTCATTGATAATTCCAAATTGGAAACAAATATTCCCCCACTTTTTACCAAAGTAGTGCTTAACTTTTTTGAGTTCTTCTCTGACTTTAGATCGATCATCTGGGATTTCTAGCCCCATCACTTGAAACTCTCTAAAGGTAAAAGGTCAGACTTTTTTTTCTTTTATGAGATAAAAATACTCTTTGCCAAAAAGATAGATGAAACCATGCGGTTTGCGATAAATATCTGCCTGGAGGCTCCTTCGGATCGGAGATTGGTAGAGTCCATACATTGCCTTTTGTCTCGATAAAAAGATAAAAAAGCTGATTTTGGAGTTTTGTTTTTAGTAACTCTTTGCGTAAATTACTCTTCTTGGACTTGGTTTTCCACTGAGCGGATCTGTACCTTCTTCTAGTCCCATATCAAATGGCAAGCATCTGATTGTCGCTTTAAGTTCATCTTGGATTCTTTCTGCAGTTTCAAGTGTTCCATCTCGGTGTGCAAGCACAAATCATTTTTCAACTTTTTCTTTAAGTTCCTCATAAGTATCCGCAGTAAAGGTATTTTCCAAAGTGAAAAGCTGATGTTTTGCGAGGATATTTTTCTGAATTTCTAGGATTAAGTTTTGAATCTCCTCTGCAAGATTTTCGATCTTTACAAGCTTTTTTTCCATAGTATCTCTTCTGAAAAGTTCAACTTGCCCCTGTTCGAGATCTCTTTTCCCAACAGCGATTCTCAAAGGGACTCATTTAAGCTCTCGTTCGTTAAATTTTCGTCCTGGAGATTTTTGAGTATCGTCATCAATTTTGATCTTGAAAGGAAGTGAAACCTGACCAAGAATATCAGAATTGATCTTTATTTCAGTAAGTTGATCAAGCTGAGGCTGAAGAGCCTGCATAATCTCAGATAGCTCATCTTCACTCTTAAAAATTGGCACTATAACAAGGTGGATCGGTGCGATTGCTAGAGGCAAGACCAATCCTTGATCATCAGAATGAGACATAATCAACCCTCCAATAAGTCTAGTAGTTACCCCTCGAGATGTCGCATAGACATATTCTTGTTCATTATTTTTATTGGTAAATTTTACATCAAAAGCCTTGGCAAAATTCTGACCAAGATTGTGAGAAGTTCAGGCTTGTAGAGCTTTTCCATCTTGCATCATAGTCTCAAAAGTATAGGTTGCAACCGCTCCTGCGAATCTCTCATGAAAAGGTTTTTCCCCCTTGTAATGATAAATTCCCATAAAATTACGCACAAAATCTGAATATACTCCAAGCATTCTTCTCGATTCAACATCAGCTTCTTCTGGTGTGGCATGTGCGGTATGACCTTCTTGTCGCAGAAATTCCGCACTTCTCAAGAAAATTCTCGTTCTCATCTCCCATCTCACAACATTTGCCCATTGATTGATCATAAGTGGCAAATCACGATAAGAATTAATCCAATTTCTATACGAATCCCAGATAATAGTCTCTGAAGTAGGACGAACAATAAGTTCTTCCTCGAGTTTCGCTTCTGGATCAACGATAATCTCACCATTTTCAGAATTTTTGAGTCTATAATGGGTAATTACAGCACACTCCTTTGCAAATCCTGCAACATGAGAAGCCTCCTTGGAAAAATAAGATTTTGGAATAAAGAGAGGAAAATAAGCATTTTGATGTCAGGTTTTTTTGATCATTTTATCAAGAATGTCTCTCATATTTTCCCAAATTGCATATCCATAAGGCTTGATAATCATACATCCTCTCACTGCTGAATTTTCAGCTAAATCTGCATATTTTACCAGGTCATTATATCGCTGGGAGAAGTCTTGCGCTCTAGGCGTTAGTTTAATTGCCATAGTCCAAAAATCAAAAGTAAAACTTGCTTTTCATAATAAGTTTTTGTAAAGAGTTTTCAAGAGCTTTTTTTGACAAAAGAGCAAATGATGTGTATAATCAGGATTGTTCTTTATCTTATATTTTTGCATACAAATGCCAGAAAAAAGCTGATTCAAATCAACCGATCCTGCTAAATATCTTGAATATCTTAGTCGCTTAATGGCAGAGAAAGGAGCGAGTGATATGTATCTAACCTATAATGAGCCACCAACTCTTAGAGTAATGGAAGATGTCATCAGAGAAAAGGAGCTTGAAAAGCTTGATGATGATATGCTCAATGGCATTGCACTCACGCTGATGAATCAGACTGGGGTTGATTTTTTTGAAAAGCATGGAAGTATTGATCTTGGAGTCAGCTATCAAGATAGAAGATACAGAGTTAATATTTCTAGACAGAGGGGGCACATTATGATCGTAATGAGACTCATCAGAAAGGAAATCCCAACTCTCAAAAAGCTCTGACTTCCACCTCTTTTTAAGGAACTCGCTCATAGAGAAAATGGGATTGTACTCTTGGCTGGAGCAACAGGATCTGGAAAATCTACCACTCTTGCTGCCATGATTGAAGAAATCAACCAAAATGACAAAAAGCATATTTTGACCATTGAAGATCCAATCGAATATATTTTTGAACCTAAAGAAAGTATCATTGACCAAAAAGAACTAGGGAAAGATGTAACAAGCTTCTCTAGTGCAATGAAGTTTTCTCTCAGACAAAGACCTGATGTAATTTTGTTTGGAGAGATTAGAGACCTGGATGGGATTAGAAATGCGATCTTGCTTGCTGAAACAGGACACTTGGTACTCACTACGATTCATGCTAGATCTGCAGAACAAGTACTCAATAAGATTATTGGATCCTTTAACTCTGATGAACAAAACCAGATTAGAATTCAACTTGCCGAAAACCTCTCTGCGGTCATTGTTCAAAAACTCCTCAAAAGACAAGATAATCAAGGATTAACACTTGCCCAAGAGGTTTTGATCAACACAACAGCCGTGGCAAATCTTATTAGAGAAAATAAACTCAACCAGCTCAAATCTGTAATGTATACTGGGAAAAACATTGGTATGGAACTTATGGAAGAAAGCCTACTCAAGCGTTTTATGCAAGGACAATTGACGGTTGAACAAATTTTGCAGGCAGCAAATAATCCTGAATATATCAAGAGAGAACTTGTGAATAGAAATGTATTTGGATAAAACTGTATAAAGGACTAAAAAAAGATGAAAAGTCTGATTTTAGTCTTTTTTCTTAAAAACGCCCCAGAGAACTTAATAAACTCGAGGTGTTTTTTGTAAAAGAGAATTATGGTATAAGTTATGAGACAAGCTCTTCTGAATTGATAATAGAAAATTTTGCTCAAGTCAATTCTGCCATTTTTTCTAAAACGGACTGGACTTTATATCTTGGCTCTTGCTGTGATGCGTAATATCGTTTTTGAGGCTCAAGCATATACACATGAGTCAAATGACTAAAATCCTGAAAAATCTCAGCAGCCGTAGTCAGAATTATTTGACTCTTTCAAGATTTTATGGCTCGTCGATTGGTATTTTTTTTGGACTGGGTATCCTGATTGGTAAGGAGAAGTGCATTTTGAGAAAAAAGCAGTGCATTATTGAGGGTCCAGAGGTCTGGAGCAACTACGAGAATTTGAGAAGAATCAGTCGAAATCTGACGTTTACCAAGGGTGATTTCAGATTTTTGTTTTTTAGAAGATAGTTTTGAGGGCCTTTTTTGCAAGAGAGAGAGAATATCTTTGTCAAGAAAGAGCTTTACAACCACCTTATAAGTAGAGTATCGCTGATACACCATTCGATGTAAAAGTGCCATATTCCAACGAGAAAGTAGAGATTGCTCTACGAGGATAAAATCTTGGGTATTGGGATAAAGATTATGATAGAGCTCTGGGAAACTAATTTCTTCTCCCAAAACGAGAAAATAGCCTTCATCATTTTTGATCAGGTCTCAAGATTTAAACTTGGGATCAAGCGTAGGAGCTGAAAAAACTCCATCTTGCCAAGCAAGTGATGAAAAGCTATACAGATACATTTTTAAAAATTAAGGGCTAGAAAGTACAGTTAAAGTCTCAAGTTCCGTAATGATTCTTTACAAGAATAAAGGTTGGATCCTGACTGATTTTTTGGCAAATCTCAGAAAGTTGAGGAGAGGCCAACAAGGCTCGTTGTGCTGTAGATTTTTTGAGTTTCTCTTGCATAAGAGATTGGTTTTCGATAGGAGCCTGTTCAATAATACATTGATAGAGGCTAACGATATTATTACAAAGAGCAACGGGAAAAAGATCAGAATTTTGATTCTTTTTTTCTCCTGTTGTGGAAGCTGAGGTGGTCTGTATTCTCGTAGTTTGTGCACCAGTACTGAGTGCAGTATTTTGTACCAGGCTCTCTGAATTTATAGCGACTTCTCAAGCTGTTGTCTGAGAGTCAGTGATTCAAGTTAGTGGAAGATCATTGAGAATTGCCTCCTCTAGGGGTGAGAGCTCCGCTACTCCACTCTGAATATCTCCTGATAGCACTGCCCCTGTCTGAATATCACTTCAAGAACTATTTGTTAGTCTTTTTACAAAAATAATCAGGAGGACGAGTATTATCAAGGATCAAAGAACGAGAATCAAACGTTTATTTGAGTTTTTCTTTTTTCTTCTGGATAGCATTAAAAATACAACGGTAATATAAATTTTCTAATATTTTACTTTTTAAGGATCGCTTGCAGATTGTCAAGTTGTTGATATATATTTGTATTAGTCCTGATAATATCTTCCATAATTTCATTTGGAGCTCTATGAATAATTTCTTTGATATTTGCAGGATTTTTAGCAGAAAGATCATAGTCTTTGATCTCTGAAGATGGCACAATCCAAGAATGAGGTCAGACTTCTCTTTTTTTGAAAGCTGAAATCATTGATTGAAGCTCCTCATAAGTAATTGGCTTATTCTTAGTCAATTTACGACCAAGGTCAATCTCATAATATCGAATCTGCTCGGTAGCTTTGGTCTTGTCAAAGAAGATAATATTGGTCTTAACTCCACTATATGGTAAGAAAATCCCCGCAGGTAAAGAAACTATAGAATGCAAATTAAAATCTGAGAGTAACTGCTTTTTGACTTCCTGAAAAGCATTGGAAGTATTAAACAAAACTCACTCTGGGACAATGATCGCAGACCTTCCTCAGGTTTTTAATCTTTTCATAAAATGTTGAAGAAAAAGCATCTCTGTCGCATTGGTCTTGATAGGGAAATTAGACTGAATAGCATCTTTTTCTTTTCATCAAAAGGGAGGATTTGCAAGGATAATATCATAAGCATCTTTTTCTTCAAAATCCCTAATATTGTCTACAAGCGTATTTTTCTTATTAATATTAGGATTTTCAATACCATGGAGAATCATATTCATTACTCCCATAATATAGGCAATCGGTGTTTTTTCGTTTCCCCATAATGCTTGATGATTGAGCCAAGTGAGCTGTTCAGTAGTACTCGCTTGAGGTCTGAGATATTGATATGCTTCTATCAGAAAACCACAAGAACCTGTGGCACCATCATAGATTGTTTCTCAAATCTTTGGATCAAGACACTCTACCATTGCCTTAATAACCGCTCTTGGAGTATAGTATTCTCCACTATTCCCTCCATCATTCCCCATCCCTTGCAAGAGGTCTTCATAAATTTTAGAAAGTTCAAATAAATCTGACTGCGATTGGAAATTCATTTCATCAATAATATCAATAACCTCCCTGATCGTATTTCAGTTTTCTATTCTATTTTCTAGAAAATAGAAAATCTCTCCAATCTTGTACTTCATACTATGATAGTTATTATCCACACTACGAAAAGATTTGAGATAAGGGAAAAGTTGAGTATTGACAAAATCCTTGAGATCATCTCAAACAAGAGCCTTCGTATGATCTAATTTTCCATCTTTTTTGGGAGCAGCCCGAGAGGATCGCTCATAGACTGGATCAAGCAATCTCGTGTATTCTGTGCCATTAAGCGTACTTTCCAATTCATGAGCCGTTTCATAATCGTCAAGAAATTTTAGAAAAAGAATCCAGCTGATCTGCTCGGTATAGTGCATTGCACCAGAGATTCCATCATCACGACGAAGGATATCGGTAATACGATTGATTTGTGCTTGCATATTAAGATTGAACAAAAAATAAAATCAGATTTTTATTTATTTTTTTGAAGATATTGATCGAGAAGTGCTACGGTTTCAGTGACAAGTAGAAAATAATCCATGGAAAATCTTGAGCATGAAGTGCTCATGTAATTTATATCTGCCTACCAAGAAGTTTTGAGATTGCATGCTGAACCGTTTGAGGATAAATATGAGCATCATATATAAATCTCTAAAATAATAAAAGGCTATATTTAATAAGTGATACGACCTATAATTTTCGTAAAAAGCTCATCTAATAATTCTATATATACAGAAATATCCAAAGAATCCATATATCTACTTTTTAACAGATTTTCCTTGCTACTTTCATCTAGGTCTAGTCATAGCATTGAAAACATAAAGAAAATGTAAAGTATTTTAAACTCTTCAATATGTTGATTTATAAATGTCATCAAAACTTTTTTTTCCTTTTTCAAAGAAACAGGATTAACGACTTTTTCTTCATCTACATAATTTTTTATCTGTAACTGCAAAACTTTAGCAAAAGCTTTTATTTTTGTTGTTACTTGTTCAATTAGTAGAGCCTCTTTCTTATTGTTTTTTAAAAACATATCAAACCCTTCTGTTAATAGAGTATCTTGTGATGAAAAATGATAGAGGTCTTTAGCAATTAGATCCTTCTTTCGCAGCAAATTTTGCTCTTTCTCTGCCAACAATTCTACCCATTTTTTAGTATTTTGATCAATACTCTCTGTATTCGTAGATTGAATTTCCCTGAGTTTAAGAAAATAATCCAGAAAATATTGCTCTATATCATCATGAAGAGATCTTTTAAGTGGACTAATTTCCCTAAGTAGTTTCTCTTTTAATGTATTAAGGAAGGATAAGATAGATATTGCATTAGTTATATTTTCAAGCATATTACTGTATACTAATTAAATTCATTATTTACTCCTTGGGTGAGGACTTTTTCTAGACTACTCTGCCAGAGCTCATCGCAGTGCTTGATTTGGCTATTTACTTGAGTTTTGAGCATAGTGATCTGTTGATGGACTTGATCCAGATGAGCAACGATTTGGGATTGTGTTTCTAAGTCAGGTAGAGGAAGTTCTACATCCTTAATTTCTTTCAAATGTAAATTTGGGACTCCTACTCATTTTATCCTCTTATTAAATTGCTGTTTCGCAGAGGGAGAATTTACAAAATACAAAAGATATTTATTATCAATGATATTTTTTTGAGGTCTAAGCAATGCTAGACTTACATAAATATCAAAAATAATATCTCTATCAACGATCGCAGCAATTCCAGTTGTTCAGTTCTTTGCTAACAAAATATCTCATTTTTTTGGGGCAATTCTTTTCTGCATTTCTATATGTTGTTTTTCATCTATGTACTTTATATTATCCCAATCAATTTTTCCTGAAGTTACATTTTTTGAAGATAAAAAAACAAATCAATTATCAAAATATGTTGGAGTTTGATGCGTTCCATCTGTAATCTTCTCACATACCTTCGCGAACTTTACCCATTTCCAATTATTTAAGTTGTATGCTCTCTCTAGATCCTCAGAAAGCTAGGTCAAGACTACTATTTCGCATCTCATCAAGCATCGCAAGTTGAGACTGATATTCACTCTTGAGCTTGGAGATCGTCGCATTGAGCTCATCCAGATAGGCGACAATTTTCTTTTGCTCTTCAAGTGGGGGAAGGGGGATTTGGATTTCAAGAATTTGTTTTGTACTCAAGTTTGGGATTGCTGATCATGAAGATTTGTGTAAGTTTTCTTCAATTTTTGTTCATAAAAAATAATGACAATATTTTTTTGTAACATCTTCTTTAAATATAAACTTACCAACTCTTTGATTTAAATAATAGTTTTTGTTTTTATTATTAATTGCTAATTTTCATGTAGTTGCTCAAGACATTGCAATCACAAGCTCTCAAGGATAAACTATATAATTATCTAAATTATCATAATCATTAACATCAAAAAAAACCAATTTATCATCAGAAAATCAGTTATTTTGAATATTTGAAATTCTGAGAATTGGTTCTCACTTCTCTCTGAATAATTCACTTTTAAATGTGAATCAATTTTGGAACTTACATATTTCTCAAAGTTTTTTGAGTTGTTGGCATAGCATTGTCATCTCGCTTAAAATTTTTATCAAATAAATTTCTTGACCTTAAAAAAGAAAGATTTTTCATATTCATCAAATGATCTTCGTATCTGTAGCTTTTTTGCAATGGCTTTTGAATCATAAAATTCTATAATTTTCTGGGGACATCAATAATCGCTAGCCCTTCTTCCATCATCAGATATCGCATTATACTCTAGCATTCTTAGTAATTTTTCTAACCCAACAATCTCTTCAAGCGCTTTTCCCGTTTTTTGTTCAATAACAATTTTAAACATTATATTAAATACTCCAATATATTTTACTATCTGGTATTTTAAAACATTATATACAAATTTTGCAGTATTCCTTATACTTTCATTTATATCTTTTTTTAAGATATTTATTTGATATTCAACTGAACCTCTAAATCATCCTCTCAAATATGCAACAATCATTCAATATACCCTAGGCAGCTCTTTACCTTTAGGAGAATCAAAATAAAAATTAAAAGAAGTTGGAATAACCTGCTTTATAATTAATAATATTTGTACAAAATCCTTATCCAAAATCAGTTCGTTGAAGCGTTTAAAAGCATCATAAAGTCTCATAATATCCTCATCTGATAGTGCACAAATCAAGTCAAATATCTTAATTTTTATTAGTGGATCTATACTCTTATATAAATTAATTACATTTATACTAATCCCCCTCTTTATAAACTCTTCTTCTATTTTACTACGATCAAGCAAGTTAGTTCTATTTAGATACTCATCATCCGTAATAAATAAGTCGATATTATCTTTTTGTTTAATATCATCGTAATTCTTATGTTCTATTTCTTCATAATTTTCTTTAATTTGATTAAAACTTGAATCCAATACATACACATTTCATGCATAATGGTATCAAAATCTTCATGCTCTTCATTCAATATTTTTTGCATCAAAAGCTTTAAGTATTTTTTCTCATTTTTTTGCCTTATATATAACAATATTTTTAGCAGATGTATTTACTCATTCTGTAATAGTTGTCGTACAAAATAATAATTTTATAGTTCATTTATTAAAGAAGTAAATCAATTCTTTCTGTATGTATTTTGGGATTAAACCATGATGTATACCAATTCAATTTTTCAATCATTGAATCAAAATCCACACATCTCCATTATAGTTATAATTTTTTTCAAGATGAACTAAAAATCTCTGAAATTCACTATCTGTTTTATCAAAATTATTATGAAATTTTTCAAAATGTAGCAATCAGAAAACTAAGTTCTCTGCATGCAACCTACTTGGGCAAAAACAAATTGTTCATTCTCAATGATTCATTGAAGCGATCTGCTCTAAAACTGGTCAAAATTGTTTTAATGTTCTATTATTTTTTTTAGGCCAGCTCGCTTTCTCCTCATTAGTAAATTGTTTACAAACATCAAAAACCTTTTTTTGTACTATAAGATAATGATTATAATCTAAAATCTCAATATTATTTTTTTGAATAAAGTGAAAAAAAGAGTTGGAACAATTTTTATCAAAATCAATGTATGGTCAAGTCATAAGAAAATCTGCATGTGAATTTTGCTTTAAAAACCAATATATAGACAAACGATATGCTGTATCTCTTTCATTTTCTGCCATTTCTCCTTCTTCAAGATACTGATTATCAAGTTTATATGCTTCATCAATTAAACAGAAATCAAAAACAATAGGTATTGATGATTGATCTAAAAAGGATAGGAACCTTTCTGGAGTAAAAATAAAAATATTATGTTCTCCGATTTCCTTTTGAGAAATATCACTTAATGTATGTATTTTATATTTTTGTTAAAATTCTTTCATAATTTTCACTTAAGAGAGCTATTGTTGGGAAAATAAGAACTATATTTTTATAGTTCATTTTTCTCATTATTTCATACACTAGAAAGGTTTTTCAAAAAGAAGTACTTGCTGAAAGGAAAAAGCGATTTTTTTGTTCGTATGAAAAACGATTCAAAACTTCTTTCTGGAATTTATGAAGTTTTTGTACGCTATCAACATAAAGACTAGCATCATAAACTAAAGATCAGAAGGATAACAAATTAATATTTTGCAAGATAAGATCATCAGAATTTTGAAATTTTTTTAGAAAGTCAAAATAGTGAGGTATTCAAGAAAGATTGGCTATATACAATAAAAATTGCAAATCTGAGTTGGAAAGTTTTTCTTTCTTTATTTCGTCAAAAAAAAGACAAACTTCTTTAATAAATTCGTAATCTTTTATTTCTCAATTTTTCATTCTAGTAAGAGATCTTATAATTCTAATGGCTTGCTTTCCTTTATCCATTGTATAATTGTTTGCTTAATATCCTTAGTGTTTTGCACAGGAAGAAAAATAAAAAATATTTTATAACTTATAGAAAGAGAGAAATTTTTAGGTATAGGTAAAAGAGATTCTATATACTGAAGTTGTTCTTGGATATTATCATCATAATTTTGCTTTATATAATTTCCTATTATAAAGATAGGATATACAAGTATAATATTATTATCTCTGAGTGACTCTACCAAATTTATTGCCTCGTTTTCCCAACAACTAAGAATATCAGCTATTGTATTACTCATTATTTTATCTTTATGATTTATCAATGCTATCATATTTGTTGATAAATATGCATCTGACAAAGATGTCTCTATTTTATCCAAAACACTTTTTATTCACTTTTTAGTGTTTGCATAAAACTTCGTTTCTCCATAATATAAATATAAGTTTTCTTGACTCTCTATTAGATGATAGCAATCGAATCATTTTGTTTCTCCATTTTCAAGCGGATTATAAAAGTATCCCCTAGATATTAAAGCTGAAGTTCAAAAAAGCACTTTTAAAACACAATCCAATAAAATTTCTCCATAAAATCAATATTTTTCTTTAGTTTCATCAGATGCTTCATGATTGTATTTTAATTTACTGACTAATGCATTTCTATGAAGTACATTCAGGTCTTTAGCAGTAATATCAAATTCATTATAGGCATATTCGATAATTCATTCGTATATAATCTGTTTTAATCCTTCATCATCCAAAGAACGTAAACATTGATCATTATATAATGATATTTTTGACTTTTTATCTCCAGTTAATGTAGTTTGTATAATAATTACATTTCTTATAAATTCTTCTAGTTGTTGTCTCATTCACCATACCCCTTAAATCCTAAATAGTTCCTTCTGCAACTCCTTCCATACCTGCATCAATACTTCTTGTCCTCAAAATGCCTTGGTAAAGTCGACAATATTGATCTGACCACGACCATAGAGCTTAATCAGTTCTCCCATCTTGGACTGCACGAGTTCCGTGCTTCCATGCTCCTGATAATATGCCAAGAGATACTCTAAAAAAGCTTTTGCACTCAGATTTTCAGATTTTTTCATCAAAGATTGTTCTAGCACTCGACCAACTCTTTCACTTCTTGTCTTCATCTCCTCACCATAACTCAGATAGGTCAAGACATCAAAAAGATCACTCTCTGGAGCTTCAAACATCGCCTGAAGTAAGCCAAAATGTTCTTCATCCAGTCCAATCTTCCTAAGTTCTAGGAGCAAATCTTCCCTCGTTTTGGGATCAGATCGAAGCATTCTGAGTTGCTCTTCTGACTGATACAGTGCGGAAGCTTACCAACAAGAGTCAAGAGATATTGCTCTGCTGTCAAGGGTTTCCCATCCTCTCCGATATATCTAGTTTGAATATTAATGATTTTGAGTTCTCTATTATCCAGGAGTTTGACTTTGAGTTTCTGCTTTGGAATATGAGACTCCTCAGAATCAACAGAAGAAACAGGATCAAAAGTCTGATTTTTTTCTTTTTTTGGCTCTTTTGCTTGGTCTTCTGGAGACACTGTAGCCATCGGACCATCTCGCTTCTCATCATAAAAAAGATTCGTTGCTCCGGTGAAATCAATAATCGTAAAATAATCCTTCCCCTCAAAGACTCTTGTCCCACGACCAATAATCTGCTTAAACTCGACCATACTTCCAATACTACGGAGCAAAACGATATTTCTGACATTCTTGGCATCTACCCCTGTTGTGAGCATTTGAGAACTGGTCAAAATAGTAGGAATCGTTTTCCCATTATCTTGAAAAAGCTCAAGATATTTTCTTCAGATTTCTCCTTCATTACTCGTCACTCTCACGCAATAATCTCCATCACGCACAGTTTTATGTTTATTGATCGCATCTCTCATCAGGGCTGCATGCTCCTGATCCACACAGAAAATAATCGTTTTTTCATGAGGTTTGATATGTTCTAGGATCGTTTTTGCAATGAGATCTATCCTCTCAGGAACGATAATTTTTCTATCAAAATCCTTGAGTTCATACAAATCTTTTTCTTTATCTCCACCGAGAATCTCCACCTTGTCATCAATAACGAGTTCATCAAGGTTCGTCCGGATTCTTTTGACTTTATATGGGGTAAGAAATCCGTCTTCTATTCCTTCTTTGAGCGAATATTGATAAACTGGCTCACCAAAATAAGCATAAGTATTGATATTATCTTGATTCTTTGGAGTGGCCGTCATCCCAAGATGCACTGCTGATGAAAAATATTTAAGGATTTCTGCCCAGTTCCCATCCTCCTTTGCTCCTCCCCTATGACATTCATCAATAATAATAAGATCAAAAAAATCTGGATCATAGTGACGGTAATATCCACTCTCTACAGCCTCACTACCAACTAAAGTTTCTTCTGTAATTTCAGTTTCCTCATCAGCCCCTGAAATCAAAGCTTGATAAATCGAGAAAAACACATTTGCACTGGTTGGGACTTTCCCAAGTGCCTTTTTGATTTCCGATCCTTTGATGCTCTTGCAGTCTTTTTCTATAGGATTGAAAGTGTTGAGTGCCTGATCGATCAAAATATTTCTATCCGCCAAAAACAGCACACGAGGACGACGGTTAAATCAGCTTTTTGACCATTTTGCCTGGAGGAGCTTATAAACAATCTGAAATGCAATAAAGGTTTTCCCAGTCCCCGTTGCAAGCGTAAGTAAGATTCTTTCCTTACCCTCTGCTAGTGCCGACAATGCCCTAGTAATTGCCAAATCCTGATAATAACGAGGCTTTTTATCACTATCAAGAAAATAAGGAACAGATAAAAGCTGTTGCCTAAGAACGGCATGCTCATCCATATATCTTTCATAGAGTTCCTCAGGACTTGGAAAAGATGAGATTAGTTTTCCATCTCCCTCCTGCATATCTCGTTCATAAATCTCTTCTCCATTGGAAGTATAGACCCACCTCACCCCGAGTTTCTTTCCATAATTTTTAACTTGCTCAAGTCCTTCTGACACAGGGAGACCATATTTTTTCGCCTCAATGATCGCGAGATTTTGTCCATACATCTTAAGGAGATAATCAAGAAAAAGTGGAGTGGATCTTTTTCCTCCGGGGAGTTTACGCCCATCAGTAAAAGACCATTCTCTCACGATATATTCCTCTTTCCAACCTTGAGCATAAAGTTTGGGATCAATGAATTTAGATCTCGTATCAGCCTCTGAGTACATCATTTCAATCTTAAACATGACAAATAAAGATTATTTCTCTTTAATTTTTTATCAATTTAAACCCCTCCTTTGTGTCTTTAATTTCCCATCACTGATCGAAAAGCTCAGCTCTGATCTGATCTGCAAGAGCGTAATTTTTGTCAGCTTTGGCTTGCTTTCTCTGCTCAGCAAGAGCAAGAATCTCATCTGGTACACTAATTTCTGAGGAATCATCAGCAGAGAAGAGTCAGATTTTTAGCACCTTTTCTTCAAGATCTTTTACGATATCCAAAGTATTGGCATGAGGCTCGGAAAGTGCAATATGGAGCTGAGTAAGGAGTTTTGGTGTATTGAGATTATCGCCAAGAGCTTGGTCAAATTTGTTTTGTAGGTCTGAATCGATAGAAGAGAGAGAATCCTGATTTTGAATTAGATTTTTTATTTTTTTTATCAGTCAGAGTCTTTCATTTTTGGCTTGAGTAAGTGCCTCTCGTGTGAAATTGAGGAAATTGGTATATTGAGCCTTAAAATAAAAATATCTCAAATCAAGTGGTGAAAATCCATGATCCTTAATATCCTTGAGAGAATAAGTATTCCCCAAAGATTTGCTCATTTTTCCCCCATCAACCTGAAGGAACTCATTATGCAATCGATAATTTACCCAAGGTTTATGATCAAAACAACATTCTGACTGAGCAATCTCATTGGTATGATGAATGGTAATATGATCTGATCCTCCGTGATGAATATCAAAGCTCTCTCCTAGGTATTTGCTCGACATGGCGCTACACTCAATATGTCGACCTGGAAATCCCTTCCCTCGTGGAGAATCTCGTTCCATCTGTCTCTGAGTATCTGTAGGTGAAAACTTCCAAAGAGCAAAATCGGTTGGATTTTTTTTACCTTTCATCTCGACTCTCTCTCAAGCATTGAGATCAGCAAGTCTTTTTTTGTAGTTTGGTCCCATAAGTTTTCCATAGTCTGAGATTTTGGAAGTATCCATATAGATTCCATCGCCCTCAATAGTATAGGTATATCCTTTATTTTCCAAGGCTTGGACCAAAGCAATCTGCTCAGCAATATGATCGGTTGCTCTAGGCATTACATCAAAATGATCGATATTGAGCTCTGCAATATCAGAGAGAAAAAGTTCTTCATATTTTTTTGCGATATCCCAAGCTGAAGAAGATTCTAGTCTCGCCCCTTTTTCAAGCTTATCTTCTCCATCATCGGCATCAGAAACCAAGTGTCCTACATCAGTAATATTCATAACAGAAATCACAGGATATCCCAAATATTTAAGCGTATTTCTAATCAGATCAGCAGTAAAGGTCGCTCTAAAATTTCCAATATGAGGAGTAGAATACACAGTAGGACCACAAGAATAAAGTCAGACTTTGTCTTTTTTATTCGCTGGATCAGCAAGAAGTGGGATAAAATCCTCCTTGCTACGGGTAAGAGTATTGTAGAGCTGCAAAGGTTTCATCTGAAAATTTCTCAAAATAAATCCCTTTTAGATTAGAGAAATCATGCTAAAAATCAAGCCATAAAACGCTTATTTAAAAAAATAAAAAAAACTGAACAAGCAACCTCGTTCAGTGACTAGAGTCAGACTTTTTGATCTCTTATCTAGTAAAAGCAACCTGCTGAGCTTCAATCTGAGCTGAAAGCAATTGTGATTCAGCTTCTACTTGAGTAGATTCTGCATTAACTACCAAAAAAGTCATCACTGCAGCATACACAATCACACCAAAGAATGCGATGTCTCTAAGCAATCTTTCAGTCTTTGATCTTTCTGCTTCTGGCTTGTGAACGATTTTCTTTACGATTTTTTTCATGATGTTTTATATAAGAAATAAATACAATAATAGTATATCATAATTTTACACTTTTGTCAAATTTTGGAGAGTTTTTTAATCAAGGATTTCTATTATTCTTTTCTTCTTGACATTTCCATAAAAAAACATATATTTTATTTTGTAAACATAAAATCATCTCAATAAGAAAGTATTATGAAATCTCTTCTGTTCTTTTTGTACGCAGTTGTTGCTCTTTCTGGAGCGCTTATACTGATGCTCACCTCAGAGCCTACAACGACATTAATTAGCATTGTCTCAACGCTCTGCTTAACCAGCTTTACTAGCATAGGTCTCGGCATTAAGTATTACAATGCTCTGCTTAAGCAGCTTTACTCGCATAGGTCTCGGCATTAAGTATTACAATGCCCACTAACTCTCTGTACCAGAGACGGGAAGCCTCAAGTCACTCTTGAGGCTTTTTGTTAATTTTCGATTTAAAAGTTCGACCTTTTAAAGAATTTTGGATTTATTTTTTTACGAAGTAAATAACGCAAAGCGATATTTTTTTCCTATTATGTTCTTGTATCACTAAGGCTGAAATAGAAATTCCGAATTTTTAAGTTTTTTACTCCCAGTACTGTTAAAATTAAAACTCCCCTTGACTTTTTTCTTAATACCTATATATACGTTGTATTCTTAAATAGAAACCACTAAAAAAAGAAGAACGATGAAAACAAAAAAAGAATCTCGGAAAACCATACTCGAGGAGGTTCAAATGTCCCTCACTTTGTTATGGATCTGCATCCTAGGCCTCAGAAATCTAATTACTTGGAGCAGACAAAGAAGCTAAGGAAACACTACTAGCTCTCTAAATCTATCTTTGAATGAATGAGCCCTCAAGCAACACTTGGGGCTTTTTCTTATTATGTTCTTGTATTACTAAGACTGAAATAGAAATTCCGATTTTTTTAGCTATTTATTTGTAGTACCGGTAAAATTATGTTTTTCCCTTGACATTATTCTAAATATCTATATAAGAACTACATTAATAAATAAACCCTCTAAAAACAAGAACTATGAACAGAAGATTAAAAGCCTTTATGGCTTTGCTTAAGCTGCTTTACATGCTATCCTTTGTAGTTGGCTATCTTTGGATTTATGTCCATGGATCTCTCTTTGGCTTTACCAAAGAACAAGTTGCAGTATTCTACCTTGATCTTTGTTTCTGGGTAGTAATACTAAGCCTTTTTCTTACTCTGATAAATGGTAGCATTACAGACTAAGACTCTCTCTAAATCTATCTCTAATGAATGAGCCTTCAAGCAACACTTGGGGCTTTTTCTTATTTAATCTTGAAAAGAAAAGGTAAAACGATACACTGAAGTCAGTTTTTTTATTTTTTGGTGAATGCAAAAATGTTGGACAGAGAAATAGAGCTTGCGAAGCTCAATAACATAGATATTTTAGAAAAACTAGAAGCGTGGTATCAAGCAATTTTGGGTAAAAAGGGAATTCTTAGTGAGCAGCTCAAGGCTCTAGCAACGATGAGTCCCGAAGAAAAAAAAGAAAAAGGCTGACTTTTGTCTTCGATGAGAACCGTATTTCAAGAGGCCTATCAAGCAAAATTTGATCAGCTCAAGATCAGGGAAATTAACGAACAATTGAGTCAGGATTTGGTAGATATTTCATTGCCAGGGATCGAACCTGAAATGTGACACTATTCCCTCTTGACCAAAGTAAGAAGGGAGCTTGAAGACATCGCTCATGGAATGGGATTTATCGTTGAGAATGGAAAAGATGCAGTAAGTAAATTTGAGAATTTTGAAGCAGAAAATATTCCCGTTTCTCATCCAGCAACAGAAATGCACGATACCATCTATCTTGCGGAGAAAGATGAGAGAGGAGAAAACTATGTTTTGAGAACTCATACTTCTGCAGCTCAGAATTATGTAATTAAAAAATATGGAGTTCCTGTAAAGGCTGTTTTGCCAGGAAGAGTATACAGATTTGAAAATGTGGATGCAACCCATGATACCATGTTTTATCAGTTTGAGGGAATTTACATTGACAAGAATGTGAGTATCGGACACTTCAAAACTGTAATCAAAGATTTTCTCAGTGCAGCACTTCAAAAACAAGTTGAAATCAGAATGAGACCAGGATATTTCCCTTTTGTAGAGCCTGGTTTTGAAATCGATACCAGATATGAATACCTCAACCCTAAAACAGGGAAAAAGGAAATGTCAAAACGAATGGAAATCCTCGGAGCAGGAATGATCCATCCTAATGTTCTCAGAGAAGCAGGAATCAATCCTGGAGAATGACGAACGGGATTTGCCTTTGGTATGGGAATCAATAGACTTGCTGCCGTAAGATATGGAATCAAAGATATTAGGCTTTTTACGAATGGAGATCTTAGATTTGCAAAGAGCTGGTAATCTCAGCTCTTTAGATTTTTCTCAGACACAACTTTTGCATCGATAGCACCTCATGAAAACTTCGTATACAACGATCGATCTTCTCGAAGATGAAAATTTAGGGCAGAAACTGATTAAAAAAGGATTTTGGCTCTATCTTTTTTCGTATTTGGTGGCACCTGCGGGATACTTGGTCAGACTTTTGATTTCTAATTCCCCTGAAGTAAGCGTAGAAGAAGTTTGAATTTTGTATAGCATCATCAGCTTGGTAAGCTTTCTGAATGTGTACAATGATTTGGGACTTACTGAAAGTTTGCAATATTTTTTGCCAAAATTTTGGATCAGAAAAGAATATAACCATATTAAAACAAGTATTTGGCTGAGTTTAGGGGCACAAATGCTTACTAGCCTGCTTATCGTATGAGGACTTTTACTTGGGAATGAACGACTAGCAAACAACTATTTTCATAGTGAGCAAGCAAGAACTATTTTACAATATTTTTGTATTTATTTTCTAGGAATTAATCTTTTTCAAACACTTCAGAGTATTTTTATAGCTTTTCAAAAGACTTTTGATTACCAAGTCATTGATTTTGTGAAAATGCGATCAATCGTCTGATTTACAGCTTTTTGTTTTTTTTCTGGGAGACAAAGCATTGAACGATATAGTCTCAACTGGCTTATCGGACTAGGAATATGACTTTTATTAGGTGGAATTATCTACTTTAGAAAGTACCGTTCGCCCTTGATGCAAGGAAACTTTGAGCGAGACAAACCAATGTTCAAAGACTACTCGCGCTATGCTTTATGGGCATTTATCTGAGCTAATGTAGGGAATCTTTTTGGACAAATTATCCAACAAATGGTAATTTATTTTTTGGGTGCAGAAGCAGCAGGATATTATGCTAACTTCCTCAGTCTCTTTTTGATAGGGAATCTCCTCTTTGCTCCGATAATGACACTCCTCTTTCCTCTGGTTTCTGAACTCATAGAAAAAAAAGACAAGCAAAAAGTCTGAATTTTATGCTCTTTTTTTTATAGTTATCTGAGTATTGGAATCTTGATTTTTTCAGCATTTATGATGCTTTTTTCAAGAGAGATCACAACACTCCTCTTTTGAGAAAAATTCCTAGCTTCAGGAAAACTCTTATGATGGTTTAGTTTATTTCAGCTTTTTGGGATATTTGCAGGATTTAACTTTTCACTCTTAGCTGGATTGGGAAAAAACTTTGTTAAAGTGATTAGTCGATGAATCTCTGTCATAGTTGTTGTGCTTTTGGGACTTTATTGACTCAAAGAATATTGACTATGGTTTGCTGGATTGATTTATATATTGGGAAATTTAATCTTATGGCTAACTAGTTTATATTTTGTTTTACAAGAAGTAAAATTACCTCTTGATCTAAAATTCATTACTATTAATATTTTTGTTTTAACCCTTTTAATATGAGGACTTTATCGGATAAAGATGAATTTTTGATGAGCAGATATCATCAGTATGATTGGTTCTGGACTGCTTATCTGCTCAATAATCTATCTCATCAATAGGAAAAAAATCTGACATCTTTATCAGGAAATCATGAAACTCAAAAATTAATTTTATTTTTCAAAAGTTAATAAAAAAGATATGAATACGCTCCTTCTTACATGAACGATAGCTCCTAATAGTTGAGTATCCCAAATCTGATACAAATCATCATCTCTTAATCCACAAAAAAGACTCAAAGAATATGTTCAGACTTTAATTTTTTATATCACAGAATCTGAATTTGATGCTTTTGTCTTTTGTGAAAATTCTAACTACCCCATTCCTGAAGAGAAAAAATTACTTATTGACCTTGCCAACTATTATGAAAAGGAAATTGAATTTCTCCAATTTGAGGGTAATCACCAAAAAACATTAGAAAAAGGCTATGGATATTGAGAGGGAGAATGCATCGATTATGCTTTTGATCACTCAGAACTTTTACAGAAAACGAACTCTTGGTACAAGATAACTGGAAGATATATGTATGAAAATATGAATGAACTCTTGAGATCAAGTATTGGTGAGGACAATCTCTTTTTTAGGTGGATGTGGCCTTTGGCTTATTTTTGTGTAGCGACAGCATTCTTTAAGGTGGATAATACCGTTTACAAGAAGTATCTCTATAACTGCAAAGAAGAGTTATCATTAGATAGCACTATCGAAGCTAAATATTACTCAAAATTGAGAAATGCTAAAATAGATTTTGGAAAACTCAAAGTTATTCCGCTCAGAAAGGAAAGTGCCACTACGCTAGCGACTTCACGATATCATCATCTCCTCCTTTGGCTAGGAGGCTGGAATATGGATACTCAAATTGGGAAGGTCTTGGATAAACTTTTGTACAAGAGAGGATAAGACTTTAAATTATAAATTATAAAGCAGATGTCCTTGGTCTCTATTATCTTACCAACATACAATGGGAATAAATCCCGACTATCTGAAGCAATCAACTCAATATTAAGTCAGACTTTTTCTGATTTTGAACTTATTATTATCAATGACGCCTCGACAAATGATATTGAGACAACGATTTTGAGATATGCAGAACAAGACCCAAGAATTGTATATGTAAAAAACGACATAAACCTAAAACTCACCGCAACACTTAACAAGGCTTTATGACTAGCAAAATGAGAATTTATTGCAAGAATTGATGATGACGATATTCGAATTGATACAGAGAAACTTCAAAAACAAGTTAATTTCTTAAAAGAATATCAGGAATATGGAATGTGTGGTGCAAAATGGATTATTAGCATAAATGAAGAAGGGAAAGAGCTTTGAACTATACAAATGAGATCTAGCAATAGAGAAATCAAAACCAATTTACTCGCAAGCAATCAATTTACCCATTCATCAATTATGATAAGGAAATCCGTGCTTGATCAGCTTGGTAATTATAATCCTCTATTTAATTTAGCAGAAGATTATGAGCTTTGGTGTAGAATTTGAACACAGTATAAGTTAGCAAATATTGATACTCAAGTTGCCTGTAGGCAAAATAGCAAATCCGTAAGTAGAAAAGCAGAATGGAAACAAAAAATACTCGCATTTAAGGTCGCATGGAAATATAGGGAATATTTCCCTGGAAAATTTAGAGCCTTTTTGCTGAGAATCATTAGTTTTATTCTTTCTCCTAAGCTAATTAGCAAGATTTTATCCGTGATAAAAAAAAGATGAAAAAGTCTGATTTAAGAGCTTTTTTGGATTGAAAGATTCCATTTACTATTTGGCTGCATATTCAAGCAGTGCTATTAAAAAAACAGCTTATAAGCTGGAGAAGAGGGGCTTTTGAAGGAATAAAAAATATTGAAGGACTCGATCAGCGAGATATTAAGCAGATCTCATCAGAGGGAAGAAGAAAATGAATCTCTGGATTTGCGAGACTGAGAGATAGTGCTTTATATCTGGAGAAAGTAATTGAAGCTCACTTGCCCTATCTGGATGAGATCGTTTTGGTTGATAACAATTCTCAAGATACTACTTGGGAAATCTGCGAATCTCTCCAAAAAAAATATCCTGAAAAAATCAGAATTTTCCAATATCTCCCTGAAGTCTATAGACTCTGAACTGATGAATATCAGACCTGTCCCGAAAACTCAGTCCACGATATGTCTTATTACTACAATTGGACACTCTCGCAAACAAGCTGTCAATATGCAATGAAAATCGATGATGATCATCTACCACTGCCTAAAGAATTCGAAAAAATTAGAACTAGAGTTTTACAAGGAGAATATGAAACGAGTTTTCTTGCTCTTGGACTCTATAATATCAAAAAATGAGAAAGCGGAATCGAGTTGGACTTGCAACATCCATTAGCGGGAATTTATGGAGATTTCGGAATTTTTCCAATAAGTGAGTTGACTTACTTTGTAAAAGATAAAAGATGTGAGAACTTTATCCATAGACTCAAACGAAAACGGTGAGGGTTAGCCTTATTTCATCTTAAGTTTTGGCAAGAGGGGTTCTGAACAAGAAACTATCGTGGAGAAGTTAAATCCGAACATGAAAAAAAAGGAACAGAATCCATGGTATTAAACGAAGATTTGAATCAGATTTTTGAATCTTTTAACATAGAGAAATAAAATGCAAAGAGAATCCGCACCGCTAGTTTCGATTATCACCCCCTGTTATAAAGGAGGGAAATATTTACCCTTTAGTATTGCGAGCGTTTTACAGCAAGATTTCAAAGATTTTGAATTGCTCTTGATTAATGATAAAAGCCCGGACAATACACGAGAAATAATGCAAAAAGAACGAGAAAAATCAGACTTTGATCCTCGTATTCACCTTCTTCAAAATGAAAAAAATTTAGGGATTGTAGGAACGAGAAACAAGGCTTTACAACTAGCAAAAGGTAAATACATTTGTTTCCTTGATCAAGACGATCTCTGGACTGCAAACAATAAGCTAAGCTTACAAGTATCCTATCTCGAGCAAAATCCTCAATGTATAATGGTTTGATCTCATACAGATTTAATCAACTCAAAAGGAGAAAAGATAGGTCAAATCCGCTTTGCCACTAGTGATGAAGAGATTAGATCAAAACTCCTCTTCTGGAATCAATTTTGCACTTGTGCAGTAATGATCAAAAGTGAGGTAGTCAAAAAAGCTGGACTCCTTGATCGTAAATATGACAAGGTTGATGACTATGATCTGTGGCTTAAAGCTGGTAAATATTGAACTTTTGATAATATCGATAAAGTATTAGTCGCTTATAGAAAAAGCTGAGAAAACACCTCATCAGAGAGTCGCACCTATTTGCACATGAAAAGATTGCATCTCAGACTTGTTTGGAGGGAATTTTGGAACTATCCACGAGCAAGTTTTGCTCTTTTGTTTTCTCTTATCAATTGTTTGGTTCCCTATACTTTGGCTGAGAAAATCAAAAATCGTCTCTTTGGATCGAACAAATAACTCAAATCAGATTTTTAAAACTTTTAAATTGTAGTAAAGAAGAATAATGAAAGGATCAACCAGTCTTTCTATCATTACCTGCACTTGGAATAGTGAAAAGTATTTGCAAGAATGTATTGATAGCGTTAAAAATCAGTCATGAAATTTAAGCATTGAACATATTTTTATAGATGGATTTTCTACAGACAAGACGATTGAGATTATCCAATCTTACCAAGAAGAATGCAAAGACAGAATCAATGTAAAAATCCTCCAAAGCTCTCCTAGGGGAGTTTATAATGCCATGAATCAAGGCATTGAAAATGCAACAGGAGAGTACCTTCTTTTCTTGAATAGTGATGATTACTTAGAAGATGACATTTTGGGTAAGTACTTTGAACAAGTAAGCTTATCTAAAAAAGATATTTATTATGGAAACCTAGATTTCTTTACACCTGAGTGACAACATTTTCCAACAGGAAGATTTCATCGATTGAGGCTTTTCCTGGCAAAGCTTGGATTTCATACCTTATTTTATCATCCAACCTGTTTGATAAAAAGACAACTTTTCAATGAGCTCGGAAAATATGATGAGAAGAAAAAAATTGCTTCAGATTATGGTTTTTGGCTTAGGGCTACTAAATATCACAAATCTCTTGAGTATTTTCCTCATATTGTTGCTCACTTTAGAATTCATGAGGACTCTCTTTCCACCTCATGAGCAAATGCCGACCTTTCTATCCAAGAAATAAAGTCCTTTAGAATCCAAGAATATGGATTTTACGGAAAAATAATTCATGCCATAGGGATGCTCTGTAAAAAACTCACTGGAAAATATATGTAATCAAAAAGCTCTTATTTACACAAGAGCTTGTAAAGATCAGCGTATTGTAGGATACGCTTTTTTCGTGAAAATTTTTCTCTAACCATATCAGCAGATAATCAGTGAAAATCTAGTTGAGTAAGAGCCTGTCTGATTCCAAAAATTAAAGCATCAGGATCATCTGGTTGCACAAGGATAAAGTCAGATTTTTCACTTATTTCACGAGTTCCTCAAACATCAGTAGCGACTACTATACATTTTGCCAAAAGCGCTTCGATCACGGTCGTAGGCAAGCCCTCTTGAAGACTAGGATTTATAAAAATGTCCAAAGAAGGTAAAATCTGATTTTGAAGGGTGTCTTTATCTTTATATCCCAAGAAAGAAACTTTATCTTGAATATTAAGGGATTGTACTTGCTTTTCTAGGGTTTGTCTCTCCTCTCCATCTCCGATGATTTGCAAGTGAAGATGTGGATAGTCATCAATCAAATCTGCAAAGGCTGAAACCAACAAACCTACTCCCTTTAGCTTGACCAATCTCCCAATAAAACCGAGAGAAATAGAATCTGAATTTTGTTTTTTTCTCTTTATCTCTGGAAAATCTAAGCCTCTATAAATCACTTCTATAGGAGTCTTGCAAAACTTTTTGATAAAAGGAATATTTCCCTGACTAATCGCTACGATTTGATCTGCACTACTAAAGCAAAGCTTCCCAAGCGTATAATCATAAACATTTGCAAAAAAAGCCTTCCACCAAACTAACCCCTTTACCAGTCCAGAACCATGTTCTACATGCACCCATTTTTTCTTCCATAATTTTGCACAAATTCCTCCAATAAAAGTAGAAAGAAAAAATCTGGTATGAGTCTGGATAATATCAGGATTTCGTTTTTTTACTTGCTTTAAAACAGATCGGAACTGCGGAGTCCAGAACTTTGGAAAAGGATAATTGGAAATAATATCAAATGCTGGGATAATAAGAACCTTATAGCCGTCTTGTTGATAACTTTGGAGAGATTTCTGACCAACAGAAAAAGTAACATTAAGAACTTCTCAGCACTTTTCACTGATAAAATATTTACTAAACTCCTCTGCAACAGTCTCTACTCCTCACTTATGAGGAGGGAAATAGGGAACAAATTGAGCTACTCTCATAGTAGATTGGAAAATTAAAGTCAAATTGAGATTAAAGATTTGAAGCTGAAAAGCAATCTGATTTAGTCTTGTTTTTTGAATAAAGATACATAATCTTTAACTAACTTTTAATATAGAAAGATAAATGATGAAAAAAGGATTACTTTTGGCAGGACTTATTTTAGCAGGAGGTGCCTTTGCTGCAGCAAATCTCGACCCCATCCTCTTTAGACCTCAAATACAAGAAGAACCAACACTGAATCAAATGAGTGGATATGATTTAGAGTCTGACTTTTCTTTTGAAAAATTTTTGGATAACAAACATCCCTTCTCAAATAAAAAATATGAACCTATAGACTTGCAGGCAATCAACTCTGACTTTACTTTTAATAATGCAAGAAAATTTCAACTTAGGAAAAAAGCTAGCGAACAATTTGCAGACATGGCTTGGCACTTTTGGAACGAAAACAAAGGAAAAAGGCTGAGCATCAATAGTGCATATAGAAGTTTCTCCTTCCAAGAGATTCTAAGAAAAGGTTGTGCAGCAAACCACTGTGCAGAAGCTGGAACTAGCGAGCATCAAGCAGGACTTGCTCTAGATCTGGGAGTAAACTGAAGAACACTAGACCAAAAAAGTCTAACCTGGCTCAAGGAAAATGCACACAAACGAGGTTTTCATCAGACCTATCAAAAGGGAGAAAACATCGATGGGAAAAAAATTGAACCTTGGCATTGGAGATATGTAGGAAATAAACTAGCAACTGAATTATTTGAAAAGAAGATGAGTTTTGCTGAACGATTTTATATAAAAAATCTGGATACTCCTCACATATAAAGATGTCAATATTTTTGGAATAAACGAAAAAAGAAGTCAGATTTTTATGTCTGCTTCTCTTTGCATGAGAAGTATCACCTAAGGAGTCCATAAGAGCAATCTCGGCTATTAACCAAGACTGTGGCAATGTCTCTAGGCATCCCTAGAGTTGAGAGAACAATGCACAACTACGATATTCTACCTTGGATCTAAGTAAGAATATTGGCAAATCATTAGGATAGTAACTAAGAACTTACAAATAGAGCTTACTAAGAGGGGAAAATATGGATAGCGAGAAACCGCTTTCTCACTATAACTTTTATAACTATTTTCTCCGATAGAAGTGCGAAAGTATTTTAAGAACTTTTGCTATTCCGCTTACCCTCATAAAGCCAATCAATCCCTCCATAAAAATCGATGAGGTAACAAAAGTGGTAGCTTTCATGCTCAACAATTCTTTTAAAACGAAAGAACGAATAAAGAACTTCTGAGAGGTTCTAAAATAGATGATCTTTTATAGTTACACAAGTCTTTAGCTCATGAACTGGGGAAGCGCTTCTCTAATAAGGCTCCTCTGAAAAGATCAAACTTAATCCTTATGCTCTAATTTCTTCATTTGATTTCAAAAAAACAAAAGACAGAAATCAGATTTTTTTATCTTGTCTTTTTCAAGATAAAAAGTAGATATCTCTAGACTATATCTAGGAATATATTATCCTAAATAAACAAATCTCTGTAGATAAGCAATAATGACCAAGCAATGGTAAATACTTTCCCTTAAGTGATAGTAATGATCTCATATATCAGGAAATACCTGACAGTCATATGAGAAGAGTGCTTCTTCCCTGATGACGATATTATTATACTCGAAAATAAAAAATAATGCAAATTTTTTATTACTTTTTTTATTAAACTATTGATGAATAATAAAAGTATAAAAAATATATTGACATATTCAAGGAAATATGTATTACTTTACAAAAGTAAGAGAAGGTAGGAACAAAAAATCTCGCTATAAATCACCTGAGTGATATGAGGTTTTGAGGTATACTACAGACTCTTTACAAAAACAAAATACTAACCAACTAAATAACGAAAACTATGTTACAGCTTAGATCGAGACTTATCTTTGAAGAGAAGAGCATCGTTCTGCAAGATATCCAGGGAAGGGAGATCAAAACCTACCAAAAATCAGACTTCCTCACTAGAGCAGGATGGTATAAGGTAACGGAATCCCTTTTGGGAGATTTCTCAGACGGATTACTTATCGAGATTAATGTCCCAATAGAGGTTTCCACTACCTTTAAGGCTCAGATCAATGCGAATGTCTCAGGAGCGATAGCGAATGCCAATGTCTCGGGAGCAATAGCTAATGCGAAGGAAGATGGCGCAATAGCTAATGCCAATGCAGATGGAGCAATAGCTAATGCGAAGGAAGATGGCGCAATAGCTAATGCCAATGGCAGAGGCACGATAGCGAATGCAGATTCCCCAGGAGCTATTGCTAATGCGAATGCCCCAGGAGCGATAGCTCATGCGAATGTCTCAAGAGCAATAGCGAATGCCGATGCCAGAGGCGCGATAGCGAATGCCAATGGCAGAGGCGCAATAGCGAATGCCGATGCCAGAGGCGCGATAGCGAATGCGAATCAATATGACACGATAGCGAATGCCAATTACAGAGACGCGATAGCGAATGCCTATGTCAAAGGCGCGACAGCGAATGCGAATGAAGATTTCACGACAGCTAATGCAGATTTCTCAGGAGCAATTGCTAATGCGAATTACCCAGGAGCAATTGCTAATGCGAATCGACATGGCGCGATAGCGAATGCGAATAAGGGTGGTTCGACAGCTAATGCGAATGTCTCAGGAGCGATAGCTAATATGAAAGTATATCGCGCAATAGGTTATGCCAATGCAGATGGAGCAATTGTTAAGTATTGGTTCTGACTTATTTACTTACCTCCTCTTTAACGAAAATCCCCTTAGTATCTTAAGGGGGGAATCCTCTTAGGTATCCCTAAGGGGGTTTTTATTAAAGAAAAATATCACCCTGAGATATAGGAGGTTCTCCTTGTATTTTGAGATGATTTTACTATAGTTGATAGCTAGCGTGTTTTATCTTTTTGCAGGAAAATGGAAAATAAAAATCTGAAAATATCCCTCAAGTGATCGATTATTAAGGGATTATTAATGTTGGCTATGCCAATCTTAGCTGGGAATTTATTACAAAGTTCATATCAATTTGTAGATGCATACTGGGTTGGTAAAGTTGGTAAAGAAGCAGTTGCTGCGGTCTCTGTTAGTGGACCAATTACCTTTTTGATTGTTGCTCTTGGGACAGGTTTTGCAATGGCAGGAACAATTCTCGTAGCACAATATGCAGGTGCGGGAAAAAAAGAGCTAGTAAATCGTAGCGCATCTCAAACACTTTTATTGGTTGTAGTAATTTCATTATTATTGAGCATAATAGGTTTTTTTGCTGCAGAATGGATATTGCAATCAATGGGAGTTGCACCTGAAGTAATGTATTATGCACTCCCCTACTTACAAACGACATTCTGTGGTCTGATTTTTGCCTTTATTTTTTCGATGTTTCAGTCGATCTTGAGAGGAGTAGGTGAGGTAAATATCCCTCTTTATATTATCTTAAGTACTGTTCTGTTGAATTTTGTGATCGATCCAATGTTTATTTTATGATTTGGACCTATTCCTTCGATGGGACCTCAAGGTGCTGCTATTGCTACTTTGATTACCCAAGGAATTTCTGCAGCGATATGATTATGGATACTCTTCCGTGGAAAACATGGAATCAAACTTAATCGGTCAGACTTTAAGCCTGATTTCTGATTTATCAAAAAGGCATTTAACCTAGGATTCCCTTCTTCTTTAGAAATGTCAGTAAGAGCGTTAGGATTTGTTTTATTAACAAGTTTAATCACCAGTTTTGGTACTAATGTTTTAGCAGCATATGGTGCTGGAGCTAATATCAATCAATTTATTTTTATCCCGTTAATGGGACTTTCTATTGCCACATCCACCATGATTGGGCAAAACCTTTGAGCAAGACAACTTGATAGAGCTCAAAAAATCGCAAAAACGAGTGCATTAATTTCTTTTTCAGCATTAACTTCGCTTGGAATTCTGGTCTATATTTTTGCCCCTCAACTTATTCAACTTTTTATTGAGGGGAATAGTACAAATCAAGAAGTAATTCAGATTTGATCTACTTTTTTGAGAATATTAGCGTTTTCTTTAGGATTTATGTGAATCCAGTTTTCATTTACAGGGGTATTTAGAGCCGCAGGCAACACGATGATGGCGATGATTCTTGGAATTATCTCAATGTTTGTACTGGAGATTCCACTTGCTTACTGGCTTTCTAAACAGACTAGCCTTGGAGTAGATGGAATTTGGCGAGCGTTTCCGATTACCAATATTGCGATGGCAGTGATTTGTTATGTGATTTATCAAAGAGGAAAACGAAAAGAAAAAAATCTAACTCAAGTCCAGGTTCAACCTCAGATTTCAGACGATCAAAATGAAGTCAAGGAAGAAGCTGTTGCGGAACTTGGAAAGTAATATTAATTTTTTTAAAAAATAAACTAGAAGAGAAATCAGGATTTTCTTCTAGTTTTTTACTATTGAGTAATGATTAAATTTCTGCCATAATATCGGTTACAATCGCATTAAAAACATCCATACCCGCATCAGTAAGCTGGAGATGCTGAGTTTCTCCATTATAAGCGACAAAACCTTGCTCTTGGTAAGAAGTAATTTTTTCAAGATAATTTGGCTCAAGAATTGGCGCAAAGTGCTCTAAATTTCTCACTCCTCTATCCGTTCTCAGTCCTAGGAAAAAAGATTCAATCAAATAATCTTGCTCTGTCAAAACTTCAAAAGCTTTAGGATCGAGGAAATCACCTTTGCAATACTGCTCAAAACTGATAGTATTTTTGAATCTCAAAGCTTTTCAATCAAAATCTGAGAGATTGAACGCAGACAAAAGATCAGAATTTAGATTTTTTGTATTGAGAAAAGAGGCGGAATTAAGTCAAATCCCGATATAATCCTCCATCTCTCGATAGACTCTGTTGTGGATACTGGACTTGCTCGCGAGGGCGAAATTAGAAAGCTCATACCTAGAATATCCCGCATCAAGCAAAATATCTTTGAGCAATGAAAACTCTTCGTAAATATCCTCATCAGTTCCAAAAAATTCTCCAGAAATCAATTTTTCATTCTTTTTCTTCCAAAGCTGATTTTCAAAAAGCTCTAAAGTATAAAGTGAAAAGCTATCTGCAAATTGCGAGTTTACAAAATTTTGGAAAAAAGTTAAAGCAGGCTGATTTCGAAGTTGACGATTTCCTTTTTTTGTTGTATTTCGTTTCCCAAAAGCGATAAAATCAAAGTTAAAAACTGTAGAATCTGTCTTGAGAGGCTGAAGTCCTCTAAGAAAATCTACCAAACCGAGAAACAGGGACTTTCTCCCAGAAAGCGTCAAAACCTCATTGTCAAAAGACTGAATACCAAAAGAGAATCTGATTCTTGGATATTTTTTGGCAAAACGAGCCTGAAGCTTACGAATAATATCATAAATCTCCTCTTCTGGATAAGGATTAAACTCAAAACTCAGTTCTGCAAGATTCTCCATATCAAAATGTATTTCTGCAGCTTCAATAATCTTGATAAGATTATCTGGTCAAATGAGATTTGGCGTCCCACCTCAGATATAGAGTGTTTTAAGCGATTTATCGTTGAGCTTACTTGCATAAAAAGCCATCTCTTTTTCCAAAAGAGAAAGATAATCCTGAACTTGATCAGATTTTTCTTCCATAGGGAAAGTAGAAAATGCACAATAACTGCACTTTGACTGACAAAATGGAATATGAACATAAAGAGAAAGCATATAATATAGAATGAGAAGTAAAAAAATTATTTAGTAAGAGAACTATCTTGTACTCTCATAATAAGTTGATCATTTGAAGCATAAAAGAAATCTTGAAGTCTGACTCTGTGGGTTTGTTTGAGGTTTGAAGGCAAAGTATCAAAGTCTGACCAGCAAAAATCCTTTGCCTCAGCATTTAAAGTTAGTTCTCAAGAAATGACCGAACAAGTGAAGAGAAAAACGACATCATTTTTATCATTCTTGGCATAAACACCGACAAGACGATCAATTTTTACTTGCAAACCTGTTTCTTCCTTAACTTCACGAATGACAGCATCTCGTGGAGATTCTTTATCTTCTAATTGCCCTCAAGGTAAATTTCGAAAAGGAATATCATTTCTCAAAACTAGTAAAACCTGCTTCTTTTCATTGAGAACAATTCAAAATGCTCAAACAGTGTAAGGGCTCGTCATTGAGATAAATAAGGAATAAAAAACAAATTAAAGAAGTTATTTTAAGATTCTTTCTTTTTACTTGCTCTGAGGGTTCGAGAGTCTTTTGTATCCAAATAGGTTGAAACCTGATCCGGAGTCAGCTTTTTATCTTTTACCAAAGTTGCAAGTTTATAATAAGGAATATCGCTATACTCATCAAGAATACCAAGCTCGGAAAGGAGTTTTTGAAGAGCAAGTTTGTCTTTTGCTGAGAAAGTCTGGGATTTTGAGACACCAAGCTTTGCCTCTGATCAAAAAAGTTGCTCGAAATCATGTTCAGAAGCGTAAGCTACAAGCAGTTCCTTGAGAAAGTCTTTTTGCTTAGTATCTTGTGAGATCTGAGATGAGAGTTGAGCATACTGATCTACCAGTGAAGCGATCGTCTGTTCTCCGAGTTCTCCAGCATTGATCGTCTCGGCTCCATAGTGCAAATGCTTTCGTAATGGGCAGAGCATCTGATATTCACAGTATTTACAGTAAGGATTTTGATTGGTTGGAAAAGCGTTTTCGACTCCCATATTATGATCAAATCTAGCAGTCTCGATCTCAGAAATCAGATTTTTATATTTTTGTAAAATAGGATCCAGGTTCTCATCGGTAATTTCTCGTTCATCAACCAGTCAAAAATGCAAATAATGCAAACGAGCTTTGATATTTTTAAAATACTTTCCGTATTTTTGTCTAATTCCTTGCGCATAAAGCGTTAACTGCTCTCTATACTCGTCTTTTTGCTCAGGAGGAAGGTTTTTATTCGTTTTGTAGTCGTTAATGATAAAGTTTTCTCAGTCCTTATCTAACCTATCAACGATCCCACGGAATTTGGGAGCATTTGGTCAATCCTCAAGTGTAAAATGAAGTAAAAGTTCAGTACCTACGATCTTGATATCTTCAAAAGGAGTATGCAAGTCATAATAATCAGAAAGATAATGCTGACCTCTTCTTTGGTAGTCATCAAGTGTTTGATCTCACTTCATAACTATTTTTTCTCAATTCTCCTGTAAAGAAGACGATCGCTGAGTATCAAAATAGTCGATAAGATCAGACTTTTGAGGCTTTTTGTAAATATTAAGCTGCTGATAAAATCGCTCGAGTGAAGAATGCACACTAGTCCCCAATAAAAGATCTGGAGTCGTTTCAAAAGACTTTTCTAACCCATCGAGATAGCGAAATTGATATTTTTTGGGACATTGTTGATAGAGTCCAAGCTGAGAAAAAGAATACACAACCATCGTCTATATTTAATGGCTAAAGATAATCTGATTGTATGGTTTTTAGAATAGAAATCAAAAGAAAAAACTCCCTTGAAAGAGAGTTTATTTTGCTAAAAAAACTAATCCTCAAATAGTTTAATTAGAGCTTTTGCCTTATTTTCTGAGATTTCTCAGTTTTGAAGTTGCTTATGAATCTCTGATATTTTCTGCTCTTTATGCCACTGAGCATAATATTCTGATCCAAGCCCTTGCGCAAGAACTTGCACATTAATAAATCCAAAATACTGGCAGAGATAAGCTATTCCTACAGGAATTCCAATAACAGCAAAAAGCAAGGTTGAAAGCTTAATTTTTCATCCGTATTTTCGTCGATAGAGACTAAGTATAAGTGATCAAAAGCCTCAAATCAAGCATACTCAAGGAGCTAAAAAAGTTGTCATTGGTTTATCTGCAAAAATAAAATAAGGACAAAAGTCTGATTTTATTTATTGTTTTTTTTGTTCTTGAAGATAGGTATAGAAAGAATAGACAAAAGCTATCAAGAACAAAATTCCTACTATGAGAAAAGAATAAGCTCCGAGATTGAGATTTTTGAAGCGAAGTTGGTATCCTGCAAAATAAGCGTAGAAACTTCAAATTGTAAATGCTCCCATAATGAGAACCTGAGAAATATGCATAGGTTCATCATCTTCTTCGGATGTTGTAGTTTCTTCGAGATGTTCATCTTTATGAAATTTTTCTTTTTCCATAGTATTCGAATAAGAAATAAATAACAGAATTATTATATATATACAAAAGAAAATCAACAAGATCTCTCAATAATACAAAAAACCTAACTTTTCTATTGCTCAAAAAAATAGCTCCTTTCTGCTAAATGAAACTTTTTCTCCCATAAAAGGTATAAAAATCTGGTTTTGCCTTCAGTTTTTCTTGAATTCTTTGCTGAGAAATTATAAGATCTGCTTCTGAAGGACTGAAGTCCTGACAATAAGCACTAGGAAAACCATCTAGACTAATCTTCTCAGTTTTAGAGAGCTTAAATCCTCTTTTCTGAGCCTCTTTCACTAATGCCTGATGCCTTTTTTGCAGAAAAAGCAATTTATCATAGAAGAAACGGACATGCCCCGTCCCCATAGTATACTTTACTCAAGGGAGAATTGGCTTATTCTCTGCTAACTTTTTCTTTACTAATCCAAAAATCCTCGGCAATTCCCTCCATTCGGCAAGTAAGTGCTGATCGGCAAGTTCAGAAGGAGGTAAAAGATTGATTCTGGTCATGGGCATTTGTAAATAAAAGAAAACTACTCTTTCGATTTTCTATAATATCAGAGTAGTTTTCAGATTCGGTTTAGTCTTGTCAATTTTCAGAAGTTTCCGTGTTTTCTTCTTTCTCTTCTTCAACAGGAATATCGAAGAGTCCTCATTCAGATTTTTCTGCTTTTTTCTTTTCCTCCTTGTATTTAAGGTTTTCAGACTTCTCTTCTCGAGGACGATATACGACATCGATCTTTTGATCTACCATCTTGTAAAGAGGAGTTTCTGGCTCATCAAGAGAAATATCATTGGAATGAAGTGTCTTCAGACTACCATCTGAGAATCTAATTCTCACGGCCCCTTCGATAATTGAAATTCCACCTTCAAGCTTTTCGTTTCCTGTCATCACTACTTGTCCTTTTCTGGCTCTCTTTCGCAGTTTAAGGTCTTCAAGAGAAAGGAGTTTTCCATTCTTGTCTGAATAGATAAGAATAAATGGTTCATCGGTATGCAAGAACATGTTAGCTACTTGATCACCTTCTTGAAGCTCAATAGCCTTGACTCCACCTGCGGTTTTTCCCATAGGACGAACTTCATCAGACTTAAAGAGCAACATTCGTCCTTGTTGGGAGAGAACTCCTATATTTTCTCAGTCAGAAACTGGCAATACCTTCAGAATTTTTTCTCCTTTTTCAAGTCCCATGATCGTTGTTGGGAATTTCTTGAAGCTCAGAACAAGTTCTTTTTTGATCTTTTTGATACTATTTTGATTGGTAAGGAATACCAAATAATCATAATGGAAATGCAAAGTCTTTGCAAAGACAATCTTTCCCTTAAGAGAAAAATGCTGTTTGATATCAAGCGATTGCTTTGCCATAGTAAACTGACCAAAATCCTTGAGTCTCTGCACTACAAGCTCCCCCTGATCAGTGATGACCACAAGCTGATCTTGATTGTGAGTATAGATAAGATCAAGAGTTTCATCTGGGATATTTTGGATTCTTGTTTGGTACAGCACTCTGAGTGAAAAATCATTTCCAATCCAACAAATCACATCTTCCTTGAGTCTATCTGCTGCTTTTTGGAATTCCTTAAGACTTCCGCTGATATTATAGACAGAAAGGTCATTAGAAAGTTCAGTTCTTCTCTCATCTCCGTGTTTTTTCTTCATGTATTCAAACTCTTCAGCTACAACCTGATCAAGTTTCTCTGGATCAGAAATAATTGCCTCCAAATATTCAATAACTTTAATCTTTTCATCAATTTCATCTGAAATTTTTTGAATTTCAAGTCCAACAAGTGATTGCAATCTCATCAAGAGAATATATTCAGCCTGTTTTTCAGAGAATCCAAACTTATCCATAAGGTTTTGACGAGCATCATTTTTAGATTCTGAATGCTTAATAGTATCGATTACTTCATCAATAATATCAATCGCCTTCTTGAGACCTTCGAGGATATGGAGTCTGTCTTTTGCCTTATTGAGCTGAAAAACAGATCTACGATATACCACGTCTCTTCTAAAGGTTACAAACTCCATCAAAAGATCCTTGATATTTAAGAGTCTTGGCTGAGTTCCCTTTTCTATAAGAGAGACATTGTTGAGATTGAAATTGGTTTGCAAGTCTGTGAATTTGTAAATCTGCATCAAAATTGCTTCAGGATCTACCCCTTTTTTCAAATAGATAGCAATTCTGATCCTATCTCTATTGGATTCATCACGGATATCGTTGATTCCTTCGATTTTTTTGTCCACTACGAGTTCTCCAATTTTGGAAACAAGGCTTGATTTATTGACCAAATATGGGATTTCATCAATTACAATCACGTGTGCTCCTTCATAAATTTCTTCATGAGTCTTTCCACGCACAATAATTCCTCACTTTCCTTTCTTATATACTTCAAGGATATTGTTGCTATCAAAAATAATTCCTCCTGTTGGGAAGTCTGGACCTTTGATGATTTGCATAATCTCTTCAATAGAGACAGAGTAAGGCTTTCTTATTTCAGCTCCTGATTCATCATAAGCGATAACATCGGACTTTCCTTCTTTTTGCAAAAGGAGAAGCGAAGCATCGAGAACTTCATTGAGGTTGTGAGGGGCCATATTTGTTGCCATACCTACAGCAATACCCATAGTTCCATTACAGAGATGATTTGGGAATTTTGTCGCAAGCATAACTGGTTCCTTAAGAGATCCATCAAAGTTATCTCTCCAATCAACCGTATCCTGCTCAAGATCTGCAAGCATTTCCTCAGCAATTTTGGTCAATCTTGCCTCGGTATACCTCATCGCAGCCGCACCATCACCATCGATAGAACCAAAGTTTCCCTGCCCATCAACGAGCGGATATCTCATAGACCAAGGTTGAGCAAGTCTTACCATTGCCTCATAAATAGAAGAATCTCCATGTGGATGGTATTTACCCATTACATCTCCGACAATTCTCGCAGATTTTTTATGCTTTTGGTTGTAGAAGTTATTATTTTCATACATTCCATAAAGAATTCTTCTCAATACGGGTTTAAATCCATCTCTGGTATCTGGCAAAGCACGAGCAACGATCACCGACATCGCATAATCGATATAAGACTGAGTAATTTCTTTCTCGATAGGATGATGATTGATCTTTTCGTGCCTAGTAAAAAGCTCTTCCTGATTGCTCATATTCATATAAGGAAAAGATAAAAAAGGTAAAAAGTCTGATTTTTGATTTTATTCAAATTAAGACTTATTTCTTCAACATTTTAGAAATCCCAGTTCTTATTGCAAGGAGAAATCCATTTTCTTCTTTTTCATATATTGACTTTCAAAAATATTATATATAATATATTTATTTATTTTTCTAGATGAGATTTTCAGCTTATAACAACAAAAAGAATCTCTTCTCATAAAAAACACCTAGAAAGCTTGATTTAAAGAACGAAATCTCTATTATCTATATGTTAAATAAAAATATATAAAACAACATGATCAATGAACATGCGATAAAATTCTCTTCTCGGAGAAGAGCTCTACGTGAGCTATGTAAATATCCTGGGAACCAAGTTCTTGAACAAGATGGTAACTACTATCTGCAAATTAGTAATCATCTGCTCCCAAACGTGGGAAGAAGCGAAATACGATGTACCCTTTTGGGGAGAGTTCTCCCAAAATGGATGCCTGTTATCAGTCTAAAAGGCTTAGGGATTAGAAGACTGCAAATATGGCATTTTTTTCTTCAGGGTACGATCGTTTACCTAGATCTAGACAACTACTAGAAAAAAACTAGAGGATCTCCCTCTAAGTAAAAAGCTCTTTCGTTTTCGTTAGAGCTTTTTTGTATTTTTTAGTTTTTAAAAAACCTTTCTCTAAAGAAAGGTCTTGTTATATTTAATAATGATATTTTTTCCCTGTTCGGAGCGTCGTCACTCTATAGAGTTGCTCGATCAAGGTAAGCTTTGCTAATCCATGAGGCAAGGTTATTGCTCAAAAAGAAAGCTTTTTGATCTGAGGAAATGCAGCCACTAACTGAGCTTCATCTACTCCATAAGGTCAACCAATGATAAACACTGTTTCCTTTGCTTTAAGATTTTGAGAAAGCTGAATCGTATCTCGTTTTTCTCATTCTTTGATCATTAGGATTTTTTGAGCCGAAGAATACTTTTTGGACAAGACTTCAATCAGACTTTTAGTTTCTTTTTGGATTACAAGATGATGATTATCATCTTTGAATGGCTTGAGATTTTCTATTTTAAGATCTTTACCCAGTCTTTTACAATACTCTTCGATAGCTGAAGAGAAATGCTTGTCTGAATCTGCAATACATACAATAGTAAACATCCTAAAACTAAAAAGTAAAAACACTATTTCTTGGCATTTGCAATACTATCATAAGCAACTCTCATTTCTTCAATCTTATTTTTAGTCTTAGTGGCAACTTTCTCCGATTGAGTAACATCTACGGACTTTTGATACAGAAAGTTTGTAACCTGTCAAAATACTTCATCTGTTGTTCCTACAAACTCATGATTATCGAACCAATCTCCATCTAGAGTAGCTATACATTTATCTCCAACTTTCCTAATCTCAACATTATACTGATATCTCGTCGGTTCAGCAGAACCATTAGAATGAACATATTCAAATCCAGCTGTAACAGCATCTCCAGAAGCTTTAACTTCAGGGCTATTACATGAAGTCAAAACTCCAGAAAGTGCTGCTACTGTAGCTAAAGTAGTCACACCTTTTTCTACTCCAGTTTTCAATTTTTCTACTCTATTTTTGAAATATTCTTTAACATTAAGTCACATGATTATACTATTTAGAGAATAAAGATATATTCTTGACATTATTCAGATTTATTATACTCCCTTTTACAAAAAATAGCAAATTTTAGTAAAGAATATATTTATCATCAACTCCTTCGTAGTAAGACTTGATTCTCAACACATCCCCTCTCATCATACCTTCATCTTCCAAAAGCTGGATAAATCCTCTACTTTGCATCTGAGCTCGAAAATAACTTTCTGCCTCATCATTTCCTCGAGGAATCGTAAATACCATCTTGGTAATCTCACGATTTTGAATATATCGGACTTTTGAGAAACGAGATTCTAACTCGTTTATATAACCTTCCTCAATGAGCATTGGTTTTTCTTCTTCGGTAATTTCAGTAATGAGCTCTGATTCTTCATCCTCTTCCTCTTGTAACTCAGAATAATCCTGATGGAAAAGTTCGAAATCATAACTTGATTCAGTCTTTTTGATAAGTTCAGCAAACTTTCTAAGCAGCTCCCCTACTCCGTAATACGTTCCCGCAGAGGTAAGGAAGATATTCTTCTCCAAAAGTTGAACATCCAATCTTGGCAGAGACTTGCTTGAGAGGAATTCATTAACTTGATCAAAGAAAACTTTTTTGTACTCAGCAAGAATCTCCTCATCATTGATAAGATCCCACTTATTAAAGATAAATAAGATCTTTTTAGTTAGGATAACTTCATCATCTTTTGCAACCTCAAAAGAGATCAAACCATTTTCTTCTCTAAATACAAATGACAAATCTCCCTCTTCTTCAGAGAATTTTTTGGTCAAATAGATCATAATTTCCTCGATGAGCTGAACAGTTTCCTCAATTCCCGACTCAAATCTTGAAAGGTCGGCAACAAACGCAAAAACTCTTGACTTGAGAACATGCCTAAGGAAAGCATTTCCAAGTCCCTTTCCATCACTCGCCCCTTCAATCAAACCTGGAATATCAATAACATTGAAACGAAAATCACCAACCGAAACCGAAGCCAGATTTGGAACTAATGTCGTAAAAGGATAATCTGCAACTTTTGCCTTTACATCTGCCATACAGTTGATCAATGAAGACTTTCCTACACTTGGATTACCAATAAGCCCAACATCTGCAAGCAGCTGGAGTTCAAGGGTAACTTCCTTTTCATGTCCTGGTTCTCCTAATAGGTAAAAGTTAGGATACTGATTGATAGAATCTTTGAAATGAATATTCCCTTTTCCTCACTCCCCTCCTGAAAGGATTTCGATTTTTTGTCCATCGTACTCCATCTGAGCAAGAATTTTTCCAGTCTCGGTATCCTTAATCATCGTACCTACGGGGACTACTAATTCCAAATTAGATCCATGAGCTCCGTACTGATCTTTAGTCCTTCCTGGTTCTCAGGCTTTTGCTTTAAAGATCTTTTTGTACTTGTAGTCGATGAGCGTATTTTCATCTTTAGAAGCGCGGAAATAAATACTTCCACCATCTCCTCAATCTCCTCCTGAAGGTCCTCCAAAAGGAATTCCACTCTCTCTTCTTCCTGAGGCTATACCGTCTCCTCATTTCCCTGATGCGATAAAGATTTTGACTTCGTCGTAAAACTGCATAAGCTTAAAAAAGTATAAAAATCCTGATGTATAATAATGTTTGTAAGTATAGAGTTTGGCTTGTATTTTGCAAGAAATAATTGATTTTTACTCCAAAAACAGGAAAGAAAATTCTATACCTTCTCTCTTATCCTCTTAAGAAAAACAAATATATCAAACTACTTCACATAACGAATTTCACTTCCCACTTTGAGATCCTGCCCATCAAGTGATTCCAAAATTTGATCCATCATGATCTCATCTTCCTCATCGATTTCTGGGCAATGCAAGAAAGGGCGCACTGCGAAAGCTCGCTCTCCCTTGCTCGTTGATCGAATATCGGTGATTGTTCAGAACTTTTCTGTACCTTTTTGAGCTTCTTGCCTAGCATCGTAAAGTGAGGTAACGAGTTTTTTGGCTTCAAGGAAACGGGAACGAATCAGTTTGTCTTCGACTTTGTCAGGAAGTGCATTTGAGGGAGCAAGCGGCTCATCATGATACTCAAAGAGTGCAATATTATCAAACCAATCCTCACCTATAAAATCCATCAAAAGTCTGAAGTCCTCCTCGGTCTCCCCTGGGAATCCGACGATAAAGTTAGTTCTGATATAATAATTTTCAAAATTCTCTTTGATAAAATGCAGGAGCTGAAGGGTCATTTCATGATTATAAAATCTGCCCATAGATTTGAGGATTTTGGGAGAGGCATGTTGGAGTGGAAGATCAAAATACGGAATAAACTTGCTGAGTTGAGTCAGTCTTTCCAAATGTTTTTTGGTCAGGATATCAGGATAGAGATAGAGCACTCTATAACGGAAATCTCACGGGATTTCGTCAATAGCTTCCAAAAGATCAAAAAGTCTGGCTTTACCATAAAGATCCACTCCGTATCTAGTCGAGTCTTGAGCAATCAAGATCAACTCTTTAACTCACTGAGCGATCAGATTTTTTGCCTCTTGAACAAGGGTTTCGATAGAGAGAGAGGTTTGTTTCCCTCTAATCTTTGGGATAATACAAAAAGCACAAGAATTATTGCATCATTCCGCGATTTTGAGATATTCAAAACCTAGATCAATATTGGTATAGGCTCTGGTATTCTCTGGCCACTCAAAGTTTTCTGTCACTGGCAGTTCTTTACTCTTATCCAGCATCTCTGGAGAAAAATGTGCAAGTTGTCCTCGAGAAAGGAAAAATACATCAGGATGATTTTTGAAAGTAGTTCGTTCCTGAGTTTCCTGGTCGGAGAGCTTGGCTTCAAGTGCAATTTTTTCAAAATATTGAACGGCACACCCTAAAAGACAGACTTTTTTCTTCTTTCTCAAAAGTTTCTTAATTACCTGAAACATCTCATTTCTCCCAGAGCTGATGAACCCACAAGTATTGAGGAAAACAAGCTCGACTTCCTCAGAATAAGGATCAACTCCATAATAAAAATCTTCAGGTCGCTTTTCGAGAATTCTTCCCAAAAGGAATTGGGTATCTACAAGATTTTTGGTACATCAAAGATTGATAAAAGAAAAAAACATCTGCATACAATGATAATAAAATACAGCTCTAGTCTATAGATCTACTCTAAAGATTCAAGTGAGAAAGATTATCCAAATATTTCTCTTTTTCAAAAAATCCCGCAGAATGTGCGAGATTCAATAATTATTGTTGGCTATAATAATTTCGAGCATCTTGAATCGCCTGCATAATTGAACGCTGAGCCTCTCGAGACAAAAGCTGTTTTGCTTTGGTTGGATTTGCAACAGAAACTGCAACGTCTCCATCTCTTCTTTCTCATATCTCAACTTGAATTTCTTCACCAGTAATATTTTGCACCAAGGCAATCATTTCTTGAACAGACTTTCCAATTCCCGTACCGATGTTGAAAACTTCAAAAAGACTAAAATCAGATTTTTCTTCTTGGTTTTCTTCTTGTTGAGCGAGAAGGTATTCAAAACTCGCAAGATGCGCTTGAGCAAGATCTTCAATATGAATATAATCTCTAATACAAGTTCCATCAGGAGTTGGATAGTCATTACCAAAAACCGTAATTTTTTCAATCTCCTTTTTGGCTACTCTGAGGAGAAATGGAAGCAAGTTTGTAGGGATTCCCTTTGGATTTTCTCAAAGAAGTCCAGAACTATGAGCACCAATTGGATTAAAATATCTAAGCACTACAGAACGAAATTGTTTGTGCATAACCATATCTTTGAGGATATACTCCATCACAAGTTTGGTTGTTCCATAAGGATTGGTCGTATTGATACGATCGGTCTCGGTGAATGGAGGAATATTTTTTTCTGCATCATAAACAGTTGCTGATGAGGAGAAAAGAATATTTTTCAATCCAACATTATTCATCACCTCAAGGAGATTGATCGTTCCCATAATATTGTTTTCATAATAGAGGAAAGGATCATGGCAACTCTCTCCTACTGCCTTTTTTGCTGCGAAGTGGATCACTCCAAGAAATTCATGCTCTTCAAAGATTTTTTTGAGCAAATCTGCATCTCTCACATCTCACTCATACATAGGCAACTCATATCCGAGCAAAGAAATAAATCAGTTTTGAACCTGATCTTTGTATGCATTTGAGAGATTATCGAGAAGGATTGGCTCATATCCTGCCTGTGCAAAAACAAGTGCTGTATGAGACCCAATATATCCTAATCCTCCAGTAATCAAGATTTTTTTGGAATTCATCAATTAGAATTGATATAAAATTTTGTCGTGATACTATACTCATTATACTATCAATGTCAAGCGAAAGATTAGAGTCAGATTTTTGAGTGCCTTTTTTACAATTAGGAAGCAATATTTACAGAGAATAGGATTATCTATCTAAAAAACACCGCCTTGACTTTAAAAAGAGAATTTCTACACTTTCAGTTTGAGAATGATTGTTCTTTTTATTATTAACCCAAAATACCTTATGAAAAAAATTCTGACGCTTGTCCTAATGTTACTCTTGATATGAGGACTAAGTTTGGCAAATCAAGTGCCTCAAGCCAGATACTATGATGATGACTATTTTGATGACGATCGCTACGAGAATGACTATGATTATGATGACTATCTAGAAGATAAATACGAGAGAGAGGCGTATCTTAGAGCTCAAGCTCAATACAGAAACAAAGCACAGCAAACTCCTCTTAGCACAAATAACACACCTACAACAAACTCTGGAGATACCTTATCTCAACTTGCCAATACAGCGGATCTCTTTGATACCTGTGAAATCAATGGAGTACCTGTTTCTTGTCAAGAATTGATAAATAAAGGAAATCAAATTATCTCTCAAACTCCAATACTTCGCTGACTTTTTTGAGATGTGAATGGATTCTTTCAATTTATAGCGCTCTTTACAATTTTTGGAGGACTTATTTCACTTGCAGGATTTATCTTTGTAATCTGGATGCTTATCGATCTCTTCAAGTATCAGAAAGAAGATACGGTTGCTTGGCTGCTTGTAATTATCTTCGTCCCTCTTGTATGATCTCTCCTCTATTACTTTATCGCCAAGAGATCAAGGACTAAAACTGAAGAAATAAACACTACTTCAAAATCTTCTCAAACATCCAATAAAAATTCAGAAATTATTGATATTGACTAATATTGAGAATAACGCTTCAATCATTGAAGCGTTTTTTCTACTAAAAAAAAGAGAGAGAAATCTGACTTCTCTCTTTTTTTTAAGATTTATTCTTTTTCGTTGCACTTTTAACTGACTTTTGAAATTCAGAGTTCATCTGCTGTTTACGATAATAATTGGCAAAACGATGGGCCTCATTTCTCAGCTTGATAAGGAGTTTATCACTCTCATCATAAACTAAAGAATATTCGTGAATTTCTCAAAAATCCCATACATAAAGTGTCTCTCACACAAGAGCATCAGATTTTTTGCTTTTTTGTCCGATATGAGCTGTTGATCTCGCTTCTCCCTTTCCCAGCGCTGCAAACTGGACTTGAGATCGCAATTTTTGAAAATGAGGATATTTTTGCACTAAATCAGACAAGATTCCTAGTTGTCCCTTCCCTCCATCAAGAATAAAAAGATCTGGAAGCTGATCTAAGTCTGGATTTTCCTCATTGAGCTTAAATCTCCTTGTCAAAACTTCTTGCAGTGCGAGATAATCATCATTTTTGACAGAGGTGATCTTGTATTTACGATAAAGTTTTTTTTCCTCTAAGCCACCGATCATACATGGCAATCATCAGCTCGTATAATCTCCACTCAAATGAGAAATATCCAAACACTCAATATGATAAGGGAATTTACTCAAGTGATAACGCGATTGTAGAGTTCTCAAAAGATCATTCATTACACTATCGCCCTTCATCGTCTGAGCAAGTACATACGAATCAAAAAAGTTGTCAAAAAGCTGATCTAAACGAGCATTTTCCTCTTTGGTAAATTTGCAAGACATCGTTGCATAGTAAGTTCCTTGATCGATAAAGTCTCAGAAATCTGATGCAAAACTCGCGATCATAGTTCCTTCATCGATGTCTGAACTATCCTGATGGTGACGAATCACATCTACCAGCTTGCCCTCTCGAAAATTAAGAATAATAAAACAGGTTCGTGCGCCAATTTTACGGATTTGAAGCAAATATCCAGTGATCGACTTAGCAAACTCAACCGTCTGCTTTTCGACAAACTGATCAATCTGATAATAAATATCTCTAAGCTTAGCAGCTCGTTCAAAATTTTGAGTATTAACGGCTTCTAAAATCAGATTTTTAATCTTTTCTTCTATAGGTTTGGTATTCCCTTTGAAAAAAGAGACAATAAGTTTATTGTAATCAGGAGCTGGCAAATCTGATTTTGCACATCGCCCTTTACATAGCTGAAAATAGTAGTCACTACAAAGTTTTTTTTGATTGAACTGAGAGAGTGGACAAGTTCTATACTGGATAATTTGCCTGAGATATTGGAGAAATTTTTTGAGTTCTTTGGTATTATGCTTTGGTCCAATATAAGTTGCTCCATCATTGAGCTTTTTTCTCGTAATGAGGATTTGAGGCACAGGATGGCGAGTAAGTTTGATATACGCATAGGCGTTCGCTCCTTTGAGCATATTATTGAAAGGAGGAAGGTGTTGCTTGATAAGATTAGACTCCAGATAGAGACTTTCGGATTCATTTTCTACAACGATAAAATCAATATGATCTGCCTGTGCAAGCATATCTTGCTTTCGCACCGATCATGGAGTGAAATATTGAGAAACTCTCTTGTAAAGGTTTTTTGCTTTCCCAATATAGAGAATCTCATCTTTGATATTTTTGAAAAGATAGACTCAAGGTTTTTGTGGGATATGCGTGATATCAAGCGGTTTAAGCATAGATGTGAATAAAAAAGTTGAAATATGACTTTATTGTGACAATTTTCAAGCAAAAAACAAGGGGAAAGATCAGATTTTTTGTTTTTTCAATCTCAAAAATTATCCAAGCAAAAAAATTTTATTCCTTGACTTTTATCATATAATACATATATTATATATATAAAACAACCAAAAAACTTATAACAAATATGGAAAAGAAAGGAAAGACTCCAAGATTGGAGCAAGTAATCAAGAAACTGCAGAGAATTTCAAGAAAGAAAAGATATTTCTCTACATTGGAGAAAGTACTTTTTTGGCTGGTTCTGGCGAATACTCTTTATCTCGCTTATTGTTTCATATACTGGGTGATAATTGCTTCCTCGATGGATAGCAATGCGTTCATACACGCATATAAACTACCGTTAATTTCGCTAGCTGTTGCAATGATAATTGCGATAATTAGGATACTTAGTATTCCATCTACTAGGAGAGAGATTCAAATGGTAAAAAGCCTTTCTCTATTTGAGCTGAAAATCTTACTCAAGTCGAGAATTTATCCATCAATCCCTGTTTCTCTCTCAGAAAAGGATCCTCAATATCACAAGCTTATAAAGCTCATCTTTCCCGATATGAAAGGAAATGATATGAAAGCGAATGGTATTACAGAATTCAGTATTCAGGTGATAGATAACAGAAGCCTAATTATTCTTTCAAAACTTATTGGTTTTAAGTCTGATCCAGAGTCTCTAAAATGGGCCCTTGAGTCAGAAGTAGCAACTCTGGAGGAAGAGGAAAGAAACCAGTATCTCCAAGAACTTTCAGCATTAGAAGCATTCTTTGCAAACCTCTCATAACGAATAGAGAGCTAAAAATCCTTCGCAGGACACAACAACAGTGACCGGACTTGCAACTCGAGTTCCGGTTTTTGCTTTATTTTAATTTCCCTTCTAAAGTAACGTTTCCCATTAATCAAAAAACTGACTCCACAAGGGAATCAGTCTTTTTTTTCCATTTTTGAGAATATTATTCTTCATCCATTTTCTTAACTTTTCCAGCTCTCTCTTCGATGATCTTCTTTTCGATCATTCCAGGAACTTTTTCATAGTTAGAGAATTCCATTGAGAAGGCAGCTCTACCTTGAGTATTAGATCTAAGGTCAGTAGCATATCCAAACATCTCAGAAAGTGGAACTTTTGCAGCAATAGCTGTAGCATTTCCTCTAGGAGTTTGTCCAAGGATGATACCTCTTCTAGATGAAAGATCTCCCATCACAGTACCTACATATTCTTCTGGAGTTACAATTTCTACAGACATGATAGGTTCAAGGATAGCTGGTGAAGCCTTCATAAACGCTTCTCTAAAGGCCTTGTAAGTAGCAACTTTAAAGGCAACTTCAGAAGAATCCACATCATGGTAAGATCCAAATACAGGAACAACCTTAACATTGATAATAGGGAATCCAGCAAGCACACCTTGTGCCATAGTTTCTCTTGCTCCCTTATCAATAGCTGGGATAAATTCATTAGGGATTACACCACCCTTGATCTCAGATACGAATTCGTAATTCTTATCTTCAGGAAGTTTTTCGATTCTCAATTCAACATCACCAAATTGTCCTCTACCTCCAGACTGCTTCTTGAAGATTCCTCTAGCTTGTCCAGTAGCGAAAATAGTTTCTCTGTAAGCTACTTGAGGTTTTCCAGTATTTACTTCTACTTTATGTTCTCTTCTAAGTCTATCTACGATTACATCAAGGTGAAGTTCTCCCATTCCTCCGATCACAGTTTGTCCACTTTCTTCATCAGAATGAGCCTTGAATGAAGGATCTTCTTGCATAAGCTTTGAAAGTGCAAGTCCAAGCTTTTCTTGATCAGCTTTTGATTTTGGTTCAATAGCGATATGGATCACTGGTTCAGGGAATTCCATTTTTTCAAGTACAATTGGTTTATTTTGATCACAAAGAGTGTGTCCTGTTTGAGTTTCTTTTAGACCAAGGAACGCACAGATATTACCTGCTGAAATTTCTGAAATTTCTTCTCTCTTGTTTGCATGCATGAGCAAAAGTCTTCCTACTCTTTCTCTTTTTCCAGTTACTGAATTGAGCAAAGTATCTCCAGACTTAATAACTCCTGAGTATACTCTCACGAAAGTCAAAGTACCAACAAAAGGATCAGTCATAATCTTGAAGGCAATAGCTGAAACCGGTTCGTTGATGTCAGCCTTTCTTACTACTGTTTCTTCTTCTTTATCAGGATTGTGTCCTACCATTTCACCTCTATCAAGTGGAGATGGCAAGAAATCAATTACCGCATTAAGTACCAACTGTACTCCCTTGTTTCCAAGAGCTGTTCCACAAAGCATAGGGTAAAGTTCATTTGAGATTACTCCTTTTCTAATTGCTCTCTTGATAAGATCATTTGAAATTTCTTCTCCTCCAAGAAATTTTTCTGCCAATTCATCATCAAACATAGAGATTGCATCAATCATAGCTTCTCTATATTCTTCTGCTTTAGCTTGCATATCTGCAGGGATTTCTCCTTCTACAACATCAATTCCCTTTTCTCCTTCAAAGTGGTAAGCTTTCATAGTAATCAAATCGATTACTCCCTCAAAAGTATCAGCCTTTCCGATAGGAAGTTGGATAGGAACTGCCTTGTTTGAAAGTCTCTGAGCTACAGATTCAATAGACATATAGAAGTCTGCACCCATCTTATCCATCTTGTTTACGAAGATAAGTCTAGGTACTCCATACTTATCAGCCTGTCTCCACACTGTTTCAGTTTGAGGTTCAGCACCTTGAGAACCATCAAGCAATGCTACAGCACCATCCAAAACTCTCAAAGATCTCTCTACTTCTACAGTAAAGTCCACGTGTCAAGGAGTATCGATCACATTGATTTGATAGTCATGCCAAAAACAAGTAGTAGCAGCAGAAGTAATAGTAATACCTCTTTCTTTTTCTTGTTCCATCCAGTCCATATCAGCAGCACCATCGTGAGTTTCTCCGATCTTGTGCTTTTTACCTGTATAATACAAAATTCTTTCAGTAGTAGTGGTCTTACCCGCATCGATATGCGCCATAATACCAATGTTTCTTACCTTGTCCAAAGGTTTTTTGTCATTTGCCATAGTTAAATATGTTGAAATATAAAAAAATATAACCGCCTTTACTATAAAAAAAAGTCAGACTTTTTCAAGAGATTTTGATCAAAAATGTCAAGAGCCTTATTTTTAAAGGGAAAAGAAAAATCTGACCCCTGAGAGTGAGGCTCCTAGAAAGTCAGAATTGTTCTATTTTATAAGATAAGAAGCTAGATTTATACTAAAATAAACCTAATTGTTGAGGCATTGCATATTTTTTCTTGAGAGATTCCAAAAGCTTTTGTAAGCTAGAGAACCCATACTGATTTAAGAGAATCTGCTCCCATTGTTCAATATTTTTGCTTGATTGCCATGTTTCTAGGTCAATTCCTTGAATCTGAGGAACCTGCATCAGCTCAATAAGTTTTTTGGAAAAAAAGGCATCTTCTTTTCCATCAGAAAGCTTCTCTGCAAGTTTTGGTGAGAGATCTCAGAGATGATCATAAATATTTTCAATACTACCATAAGTTTGTACCAAGGTCATTGCTCCTTTAGGTCAGATTCCTGCAACCCCCTTGATATTATCTGCACTATCTCCAATCAATGCAAGATAATCTACAATATGCTCTGGTGAAAAGCCCCATTCCTGCTGAAAAGTCAAAAGTGTAGTAGTCTGATTTTTTGCGGCATCGATAATAACAACATTAGCCTGCAAAAGCTGTTTAAGATCCTTGTCTGAACTTACAACCTCTAAGGTAAGATCAGATTTTTTTTGATATTCTCTCACAAATGAAAAGATAATATCATCTGCCTCATATCCTGGAGCTTGATAGGTTGCAATTCCTAGCTCTTCAATCAGCTTGTGTACTTGCGGAATTTGCTGTTTAAAATCATCATCAATCTTTGGTCTCGTTCCCTTATAATCTGGATAGAGTTCATGCCTCTTGGTCTTGACTGGGCTATCTCGTGCAATGATAAAATAATCTGCTGATGTCTCGTCTATAAGCTTGAGAATCATACGAGTAAATCCATAAAGCACATTTTGATTGTTTCCTTGAGCATTGACCATAGGAGGGAATGCAAACCATGCCCTAAAAAGGAATCCTGAACCATCAACAATAACCAGTTTTTTCATCTTCTTATTTAAGGAATTTTAAAAGTCCTGATTGGATCTGAGTTTTGATTTCATTGATATTATCATATTGTGTAGAATCTAACGAATCAAGAAAATCTAATAGCTGAAGTCTGATTTCAGCTTGTTTTTGGTCAAATTTTAGAGTTACTAATTCTTGTTCTCAAATAAGCTTACTCTCATTCCACCAACGAGAAAAAAGTCTCAGCAATTCTGGATCATTGGTTGAAAATTGCAAGGTGGTTTTATCTTGGTTCCTAAGGAGATTTTGAGAGATAAAAATCCCCTGCTCTGCCAAGCGTTCAAAGCTGCGTATTAACTCTTGTTCCAAGCTATTTCGCACTCAAAAAAGTGGGATATGAGCTTTTGCTCCCAATACTTCTCCATCTTTTTCATCAAATTTTCCATAAAGCAAAATCAAAGAAAAAACAAAGCTCAAAAACTCTGCAAGACCATTAGGAACTGCAAACTCTTTTGTCAGTCCATAAACAAAAGTTCATCACTGCCTTTTCTCTATCAGACACTCAATTCCAAAAGATTGCTTAAGCTTTGATTGAAAAGAATCAATATTTTTAGAAAACGAAGGAAGAAAGGCATATTTTTGTCCACTCTCCTCATCAAAGGCATGAAACATTGCTAATGTCTTCTCAAGAATTTCTTTATCAAAAGACAAAAGAGGTAAAAAATCTGACTTGAGATAAGCGACTTGCATCCCATCACCAAGATTTTTAAAATTGATAAGCTTTCGACTTCTTTTATAGTAAACAAAAATTTCCTTATCAAAACTAGAAAAACTCCATCCACTCAAAGTATAAGAATAGGGCTTGAGCTTAGAAAGTTCAGGATTTTCAACGGTGAGGAGATGATTTTCATCAAAAGAAATCAGCATTTTTGAGCTTTTTTGGATAAAAAATGAAGAAAAAACGAGAGCACCCCAAGCAAAAAACTCAAGGTGCTAACGCTTATTTATTGACTAAGATTTTGTAAATGAGAGTAAGCTGGATAAAGTTGATCATAAGCGCTGTTCATCCATGACTCACAAAAGGCAAGGTCAACCCAGTATTTGGAAGTATTCAAAGATTTACACCAATATGCACAAATACCTGGATGATCAAAAGCGAAATCAATCCAATTCCTACAAGTTTAAAGTAAGGATCTTTAATTTCTTCGAGCCCCCTAATTACATTATAAAACAAACCAAAGTACAATCCAAGGAGTAATAAATTTCCAAGCAATCCAATCTCTTCTGAGAATGCATCAAAGATCATATCTGAATGGGCTTCTGGAAGTGCTCCCATTTTTTGCAAGCCTTTTCCATACCCCTGTCCTCGAAATCCTCATCCTCAAACTGCCATTATTCACTGTTTAAGCTGCCATCATTCATGCTGTTCTTGATAGAGCTTTTGTTGAGAGTCTGTTGTCATAAAGGTCGTAAGCCTAATCAAAGCATAGCTATACTTACTACTAAAGAGACCAATAATCACCGAACCTATGACGAGTACAACCATCGCAATAGAAGCCAGAATTCAGATTTTTTTGATCGGTAATCCATAATATCGGCTCATTATCGTTGCCGTAGCTCCAAGGATAAAGATCGTTCCAAAGTCTGGGATTGAGAGCAAAACAAGAAATACGGCTCCATTGATCACAGCAAACTGCGTCAAGAATTGAGTTGTCGCAATAATCTCCTTTCTTTTACTGATCCAATACGCCATAAATATGATATATCCAATTTTGAAGAACTCAGAAGGCTGCATATTTGGGAGTCAAGGAATATCAACCCAACCTCTCGCAGTTCCATATCTTGCCTCAAAAGCAGGAGCAAAAACTAATAATTGAAAAGCAGTTACTCCCAAGAGTATTGCCCAGATGACTTTTTTGTTTTGTAAAATAGATACTGGAATAAAATATACAATCACAGACAAAATTAAGGCAATAATCAGACTTCTTACCTGATTTGAAAAATACTTGTAATTGTCTTGAGTCTTGATAATTTTGGTTTTGGTACTTACAAGTTTACTTTCAGAAAGATCTTTTTCCAATTTGGTAAGATCTTCTGAAGGCATAATCACAACCATTCCACTTTGTCAAGTATGCTCTACTCCGGTTGAAATTTGAGCGTCTTCTCCAGTTCAAATAATAGGTGGGGTAAGCAAAGCTTGTACCCCTGTAGAATTCACTACTTGAGCTGTTTTTTGCTCAATTGTCTCTGAAAGCAAGGTATCAAAAGCCTTAACCGTATCAATATTTTGAACGATAGTAACTTTTGATCCTTGGTTAAAGGATTTTCGGATACTCGTACTATACACTGCAAACAACCCAAACACTGTCAAAAGAGCTCAGAAAACCCAGACATATTTTGAGTTTCTCATTAATTTTCGATATTTAATTCTAAACGCTGCAATGGTTGCTTCACCGCAATTTTATTTTTTGATCTGATAAAGAGCGCAAGTTTGATCGTCTTTCTCACAAGAGCAATTTCTTGCATAAGCTGTTCATCAATATAGTGAACTGATGCAAAAGGCCAAGACTGAAGATGAATAGATTCAGACTTTTTATCTGTATTTTCTGATGAAAATTCCTGAAGCTGAAGCCGGATATGCTCGGTAATAAATGGAGTAAACGGAGCCATCATCTTTAAGTAGGTAGTCAAGACTTCGTAGATCGTTGCATATGCGGAAATCTTATCTGCACTCAGTCCATTTTCTCGGAATCTTCTTCTGCTTCTTCTGAGATATCGATTACTAAGTTTTTCTATAAAATCAGTTCAAGACTTGATCGCTGCGTCAATTGCATAAGATCTCAATCCCTCATCTACATTTACAAGAGTTTTATGAAGTTCTGCAAGAATCCGCTTATCAAGATCACTTGTAATCTGGTAAGTTGGGAGTTTAAGAATTTCTAAGTAGTCCATCTTCTTACAAACGATACCACATTTTTCTAGTAGCCACTTTCAGCTCTTTATATCCCCAATAAGTAGAATTTTCTTGCCTACAAGAGATCTTGTTTGATCTCATTTTCATACCTGGCAATCAGTTATTGAAAAAGATCATTGTTCATCATCTATAAACTCCACCTTTTTATCTTTCAATAAATTATTGATGAATTGTCCTATTTCCTTTACTGTTGCAGCTGTAATCAAATCTTTACTATTATAAACAATTACATCTGGATTTATTCTTATAAATTTCTCTAGATTTTCAGGACTTTTAATTTGTTCTAATTGATAAGTCTTCTTCTGAGAATTTTCCATATCAGAATAAGCACTTGTCATGAAGTATACTTCTGTTCCACTTGGTTTCCATCCATCAATTTTGGCATACGTTTCAAAAAATTTGTATACATTTTCAAGTGGGATATTAAAGTCCTTAAAAGCTTGCTCCACCCCTCTCTCTGCAAATCTCATTGGTTCAGATCTTACCACTGGACTGCTCAAAGTATAAAGCCTAAAAGCGTCCGCACCTCGCTTTTCGATAAGCATTCTTGGATCTGGATAATTTTTGAGAGATTTAGACATTTTCTTTCCATCTTCTGCAAGGACAAGCCCATTTACAACAACGTTTTTGAAAGCGTTTTGTCCCTTGATTGCATGTCCCACAACATGGAGAGAACGGAACCAACCTCTGGTTTGATCTAACCCTTCAGCAATAAAGTCTGCTGGATAACTGATATTATGATTAGATTCTCCTAAATAATGATCCTGTCCAAATGGCATAGAACCTGACTCAAACCAACAATCCAAAACTTCAGAGGTTCTCTTGTAAGTTTTTCCATTTTGGATTCCTCGATAGTTATCTACATATGGCTTGTGAAGATCAACTTCTGCTTTTCTATCATTATCCCAATAATGCACCTTGATCTCAGCATTTTTTGGAAGGAAAATTTTTCTCTGCTTTGCATAGTCAAAATTACGGAACGCTTGTCTTGCCAAACCAATAGTATCTGCATGAGATACAAAAATCAAAGTCTGACTTTTTGCCCTGTTATTCCAATATTTCAGAGCATTTTTTACTCTTGAAGAATTCTGAGTAATTGTTTCTCCATCAACTCCTATAGGTTTAGATGGATCTTTTCGATTAAGGAGATCGCAAGGCTGAAAACGAGCTTGATCTGCGAACGAAAGATGATCTGTCAATCTCCAATCTACAAAAATCTGCTCTCCCAGCTGAAAAACCACTTGATCATCAGCTCCCTGAAGTCTTTCTTGGAGTGATCTATCTGCGAAAGCTGCTCTGTACTGTTCAGAAATAGCATAATACTGATTTTCTCGAGCAGTTACCTCTGATTCTGAGAATCGTGAAAGCAAAGTTGGTTTGATCGTCTGTCGAGTCCTTTGAAGTGGAGAGAGAACGAAGATGAGATCAGATTTTTCTGCTTTTAAGTGTTCAAGCTTTGCAACTAGATTTTGAGCTTGTTCCTGACCAAGATCAGTCAGAACTGAATCTCCGAGAGCATCTACTTTTTTCTCATCATTAAAATTAGTTCTTCCATGACGGATAAAGAGATTTTTAGTCAGATTTTTAGAACCTGTTTTTGTGAGATGGAAAAGCTCATCAAGATTTGCAATACTCATTCTATCCTCAGGATCTGCAATATTTTCCCAAATTGGCAATGGAGAACCTCGATATCTATTTCTTGCTACATTCCAGTCTGGCGCAGATGCCAATCCATTAACAAATCTATTTTTTACACTTGCTGGAGTGAAATTGATTTGCTCTGCATCAGATCAAGTCTGGGCATTCATCTCCTTTTCCTTGATAAATCGGCTTGACATTGCCTTGTAAATAAGAGGTGTCTTACATCTTCGACAATGAGGATAAGAGTGGTTGATTGATTCAGCCTTCACCAATTTTCCTGCAGATTTAAGCTGCTCAATAATCGCCTTATTTGAGTCCATCACTTTCATACCTGCAAAGTCTGGCACAAGATCTGTAAAGGTTCCATACTCATCTACTGGCATAAAGATCCAATCCCTTGCAAATTCTCAACCAAGCTTTTCTGCAACGGCTCAAAAATCCACCTCTCCAAAACTTGGTGCAATATGCACAATTCCTGTTCCGTCTTCGGTAGTTACAAAATCCCCAGAAAGAAGCTGAAAAAACTGATCCTTATATTGAGCATCGATCTGAGAGTTTTGGACATAAGGGAAAAGAGGCTGATAAGTCAGATTTTTAAGCTCTTTTCCTTTTTGACGATAGATGAAACGATATTGATCTGGCGATTTAAAATATTTTTTCAAAAGTTTTTCTGCCATCACAAAATACTCCTGAGAAGTAGGATCATAAACGGTAATATAATCAATATCCTCTCCTATTGCTAGATATACATTACTTGGTAAGGTCCAAGGTGTTGTTGTCCATGCAAGGAAGTTGAAATTTCAGTCAATAAGTCCTTTTTCTTGAGGATCGAGAACATTTCTAAAGAGATGAAAATCAATAAAATCATGAGTTAGTTCTTTCTCATCATCGATAATATTTTCTGCAATATTAAGACAGAAACCAAGAGCATTTTCAGATTTTTCTTCTTTTACCCAGACAAGTGCGCTGTGTTTATCTTGTTCTTGGATGGTTGGAGTTCCTTCTGTTGTAAGTTCAAATCGATGTACCCTATATGGCTTTCCGAGATGCACGATTTTTACAGCTCCAAGATAAGCTTTTTCTTCGACATCTACGCCTACTTCCTCTTTCATTTCTCTCTTGAGTGCTGAGATAAGCGATTCTCCTGCTTCAACCTTTCCTCCAGGGAAAAACCAAAGATTTTCCTTGGCATGATGCACCATAGCATAAGCTCCATCTTCATTTTTTAGCACGCCAGCCACTACATCTACAAAACCATCTTCAGAAGTCTCATAACCTGTAGCATTTTTATTGAAAAGTGAAAATTTGACTGTAATAGCAGTATCTTGACGATCTTCATATCCTTCTGAAATTTCATTGTTTGCAAGAGGTGTTGCACAACTTGGACAATACCCTTGTACCTTAAAGCCTTTATAAACCTTGTTTTGACGATAAATAGAAGAAAAGCAGTACATTACGCTTTCCATAAAATCCAAATCCATAGTAAAATACGGATTCTCGATATCTGCCCATCTTCCTGTATGATCTACAAACCAATGCCAATCAGCATTAGTCTGATTTACATATGCTCTACACTTTTCAACAAAAGTCTCAATTCAGATTTTTTCTTCGATATCCTTTTTTCCATCGATTCCGAGGGCCTTTTCTACAGCCTTTTCTACTGGTAGCCCGTGACAGTCCCACCCTCGTTTTCTCTTTACTTGATATCCTCTCATCGCCATATATCTAGGAAGGACATCCTTGATACTTCCCGCCAAAAGGTGCCCATAATGTGGTGTCCCACTTGCAAACGGAGGCCCATCAAAAAAACGATACTGAAGTTGATCACTTTTTTCCTCAATAGATCTTTTAAAAGTATTATCTTTCTTCCAAAAAGCAAGGATTGACTCCATAAGTTCAAGATTTGACATCAAATAATGCATAATAATCTAAAGTCTAACTTTGTTTATAAAAAAACACAATGCTTTTTCAAGCTAAAGAAAAGAAAAATCAGAATTTAAAGATTGATCAAAATCAGAAACAGTTTTTTTATTTTTTTAAGGAGCGCCTGTTTTTATTTCCTTTTAAAAATGATAAAGAAGTAGAGGAATGATTACAAAAAGCTTACTTATATTTTTTTCATTTTTTAAAAACAGGCTAAAAATTCTTTTTTTGGGGATGTTTTAGCAAAAAATCACTTGCATATTTGGGCAAAAAATATAAAAAGAACTTTGATTTTATCCTCTTACTAAACAAACGATGACACAAAACGAAAAGACTCTCGGGCAAAAGGTAGATGAAATGACTAACAAGATATCAGAAGTAAGTTCTGAACTTGGAGAAAAACTTGAAAGCTCAAAAAAAGAAACCCAAAAGTTTGCTCATGGAATTGAAAAGTGGCGAGTTCATGCTAGTATTGAAACTCGCATTACAACTATTGTTGGTGCTCTATTGATTGCAGTTGCATTTTGGAACTTGAGAATGATCCTTTGGCAGCTCTTGCTCTTAACATTGGGTATTCTCTCTATAACTGGAGTTTTCAATAGTTTTGTAAATGATGCTCTAGAATTCCTTAGAGATAAGCTTAATGCACAAGCAAAAAAATCAACTCCAAAGAAAGAAGAATCTGAAAAATAATTCAGGTTATTAAAACTTTTTTGACACACAACTCCCCCTTTTATAAAAGGGGTTTTGTGCTTAAAATTTATATCAGTTTTACCTAGAAAGGGAATGACAAGCGAGGAGAAAAAAACACTCAAAGAAAATATTTTTAAGTTGATTATTGGAATAATCCTATTAACAACTTGTTTTATTTATCTAGGTCAAAATCGCGCTGAAAAAATTGCACTCTATTCAAGCTTTGATCTTATTTTTCAAAAAATTGAAGTAGCTTACTTTAATATTTTAGGAAAAGACGGGGCTCTCCTTGACCAAAAGTACAATTTGGAAAAACAGTATTTAGACTTAATTCATCTAGCAGAAGAGAAATGATGTTCTAATGCTCAATTTCTCCTAGACCTAAACACCACTTACCAAAACCTCCTCTCCGAATGAAAAGAAAATATAGATCAATATATTGCTAGATATACTCTTCTAGGAAGCGACTTTCAAATGCAATTAGAAAGCGATAATTGCGGAGCATAACTTTTATTTGAAATAAATGAGCATGAGAATAGGAATTGATATTGATGAAGTACTCTGCGAGACAATCGACTATGTATTAGCATTTCAAAACTACCAAATTGCTGGGATTCCGATCAAAAGATCAGATTTTACTGACTATTATATCAAAAATATCTCTTGATTTGAGCACTTAGATCAAGAAACCACCATTAGTTTTTTTTATGATGCGATTAACGCTCTAGGAGAGGATCTATGAGCACTTAAACCTGTGCAATGAGCATTACAAGCACTAACAAAAGCTAAAAAATCCTGACATCAACTCTATGCAATCACAGCGAGATGAGATAATGTAAAAACTGCGACTCTTGAACGAATCAATCAACACTTCCCTGATCTTTTTGAAGAAGTGATTTTTTGTAATTATCATGAAGCGAATAAGATCAGCAAAGAAGAAGTATGCAAAAATTTAGGGATTCAAGTTTTTGTAGAAGATAATTTACGCTATGCGCAGGCTCTTGCACAAGAGGGAATCAAATCTTTTTTGCTTGCTAAAGAGCGAAACACAACCTTTAAAGCTGAAGAAAATCCAAACATTTTCAGAGTAGAGAACCGAGATGCTGTGGACTTTGATAAAGTTATATGAACAAATAATTCTGCTAAAAAATACTATCTAACGACTGCAATTCCTTATATGAACTGAGCTCCTCATGCTTGACATGCACTAGAAATTGTACAAGCAGATGCCCTTGCCAGAATGCAGAGGTTTATTGGTAAGGAAGTGGTATTTCAGACTGGAAGTGATGATCACGGAATGAAGAACCGAAATACTGCGGCAAAAGAAGGTCTCGAAGTAAGGGAATTTATCAAAAAAAATGCTCAGCTTTTTTTGTCTCTTTATAAACAGTTAGATATTAGCTATACCGACTTTATCCATACTAGTGATGAACAAAAGCATTATCCATGAGCACAACTCATGCGAAAAAGGCTTCAGGAAGCAGGTGATATCTATAAAAAATCTTATACAGGGCTTTACTGTGAGGGATGCGAAGCTATGAAACTTGAAAAGGATTTAGTCGATGGACACTGTCCTGATCATCCAGGAAAACAGCTTCAGGAAATTCAAGAGGAAAACTATTTTTTCCGCCTCTCTAAATATAAAGATCAAATCAAAAATCTGATTGAATCGGACGAATATCGCATAGAACCTGAAATAAGAAAGAATGAGATTCTTGCATTTTTGGAAAAAGCAGAGGATGTATCTTTTTCTCGTCAGAAAAATAAAATGCCATGGGGAATTCCTGTACCATGAGATGATGAACATGTGATGTATGTATGGTGTGATGCCTTGACTAACTATATTACTGGGCAAGGATTTGGCAGAAATGACGATTGGCAAAAATCTTGGCCTGCGGATTTGCATATTGTAGGGAAAGACATTTTGAGGTTTCATGCGGCTTTTTGGCCTGCAATGCTTTTAAGTGCAAAACTACCTTTACCAAAAACCCTATTGGCCCATGGGCATCTCACGCTCAATGGAGAAAAGATGTCAAAATCCACTGGAAATGTAATAGACCCTAGTGAAGTGATTGAAAAGTATGGTAGAGATGCATTTGTATTCAACCTGCTCTATGATGTATCACTCAATGCTGATGGAGACTTTTCAGTTTCAAGGCTAGATAATGTGTATAATAGTATGCTGATCGGAGCCTGGGGGAATCTGGTAAATAGAGTGATTAGTCTCTGTAAAAAATATGGAATTGAGAAAGGAATTGCTCATAACTCTATCGAAAAAGAATGGAAAAATCTGACTCAAAATCAGGATTTTGAAACTTTCTTTGAGACTATCGAAGAAAAGTATCTACAAAATTTTGATCTCCAGGGCTATTTGCAAGAATGGTACAAATACGTACAAGCTGCAAACGAACTGATCACCAAAGAGGAACCTTGGAAAAAATACAAAGATGAAGCTACAAGAGAACAAGCAATTCAGACTTTGGAATTTTTGCTTTATGTGGTGAAGAATTTAAGTATTTTGTCCGCACCTATCTTGACTCAAGGATTTGATAAGATGAAAAATATTTTGGGATATGAAGAAATGCAACAAATTGACACTAGCAGAGATCTTGATCCTGAGCTAATAGGCAAGGCGCTTAAAACAAGAGAGTTTTCTGTAAAGCTTGAGCCAGAAATCCTCTATCAAAGAATTGAAAATTAATAATTTTGAGATAAAAATGAGAAATGCTGATTAAAATCAGCTTTTTTCTTTTTTTAGAGGAAAAGAAATTTGCTTTTTATCGAGGGAATCAATATAATTGGGAATGTTTATCTCCTAATTTTCTCCATCTATGTCAGAACTAGAACAAGGAAGTATTAAAGACCATGGACATCTCAGACCTGATCAAATCCCTGAAGATGAATATTTTATGGATATTACCCGTGTAGTCGGGGAAAAATGAACCTGCTCTCGTGGAAGAAGTGGATGCGTGATCGTTAGGAAAGGGAAAATTATTTCCACCTGATTTGTGCATGCTCCAGAAGGAAGTCCTAGCTGTGATCAACTAGAAGAACATCAAATGCGAACCATCACTAAGGATAACTGAGAAACCACTCAGCATTGTATGAGAAATTGCTGTGCAGAGCTTAGTGCAATCTGCTCGGCAGCTCGTCAATGAATTAAACTTGATGGAGCGACACTCTACACCAAAATGACTCCCTGCTATGTGAGACATTGCGCCCATTTAATCGTAAGTAGCGGCATCAAAAGAGTGGTCTGCGAAAAACATTTTCATGACGCAAAACTTAGCGAAGAGCTGCTGAAAAATGCTGGAGTAGAGCTATGTTATTTGGAAGATACTATTGAAAATTATACCGCAGACAAGAATGGAAAATAGATCAAAAGTCTGAATTTAAGTATAAATATTTTATAAAACATTAAAACATCTTTTACTATTTTGCATACAGTAGGATGAATAAGCCCAGCCTTGATACAAAGGGACTATCTCTAACCCCAGACCAAATTAAACAGCTTGTACATAATGACTTTTATAACAAAATCTTTTCTCAACTACGAGAGGCCTTAATTATGAACAATCTCATCTATAATACAAGTGGAAGCTATTCCATTGGAGAGATTTCTTTTGATAAAGAAGGAAAGATACAAGAAGCAAGATATCTCCCAGACTCTGAAAGAGATCCTGTAGATGTAAGCGGAGATATTAGCAAAATTGATCTTTTAAGAACTAAAGATCAACTTTTTCAGCTTGTTGATCAATACTGAGATATGGATAAAGATGAGAAAAAAAAGATAAAAGCTGCAATTAAAGACTTCATTTTTGAGAGATTTCTCACTCCTCAAAAAGAAATTAGAAGAAAAAGGAATGAAAACATCCTAAAAAACGACTATTTTCTTTTTATAAAAAACCTTGCAGAGGAAAAGGCAAAAGAAAGAAACTATACCATTGAACAAAAAGAATTATACAAGAATATTGGATACAGCATATCTTGACTTGTTGCTAAAAATAACCCATCTTACCTAGATGCAAATGGTGAAATTAATCAGGAATGACTAAAATTTATTGCAAAAGTGTTTCTAAGGGCTATTAAACACATTCCAACTCTATGATCTTCTAAAGCCGTGCATAACATCTTTCATGATGGAGATTTTCGTTTTTTGAGAATAGAAAATGGAGACAAAAGCCCTAAAATCTGAACTCTTGACCATTATATTAGAGCAATTATGTATCTTATGGATCAAAACTGATTTAATCCTTTTGCCACATGAGGGTATGAGGGATTAAGGGAGCGAAATACTTCAAAAATTAGTTTTTTAAATACGCTATACAAAACCCTATCCTATAAAGAAGAGACAGCAAAAGAAAACTTTCCAGATAAAGAAAGTATTCACTACAACCTTTCATATGACTGGGCAAAAATTAATAAAATAAGCTCTTTCTTAAATGCTTGGATTTCTGTTAATAGATATAAAACAGAGGCTTCTAGACTCAGTAAACTTGCCTCAAAAGGAACAGAGTCTCTAACAGATGAATCTGGATTAAGATCTATTTATTATGGAGATCCAAAAGATCAAGAGAATATATTTAAACATATCAATCAAGTAAGTATAGACTATATCAAAAAACTTTATGCAACACCTTGAATAACGATTCATAACATTACTACAGCAACAAAAGGAGGATTTATTACTCCAGATCAAGAAAAAAATCTGATCGAAGGGCTAGAACAAAATCTTGCTATACTCTGAACATCTATCCCGAATATCGAAAAAAGAAGAAAAAAATCAGATTCTGTCAACTTTTATACTAATATCAAAAACATTTGTGAAGAGTCTCTAAGTTGGACCCCCTCCCCTGCACTAGAACAAGCTTATCATCTAGCAAGTGGAAAGATTTCCAGAGGAGGCAATGGTGATTACAAAGACTTTAAGCTTATTGTTGAACTTTCTATTGATAAGGGAATCTATCAAGAAATTGCTGAACCTCATCCTCTTATTGATGAGAAAGTGGATAAAAGTGAAAAAGTAATTCCGCTCTTTCAAGAGATATCCTTCTATCCTATCAGTAATGATCTTAATATGGGGAATCATCATTTTCTTGACTTAGAAAAAAGAATTGATACCAGAATTAGTAATATGAATGACCCTGAACTAGGTAAAAGTATTAGCCTCAACAGACTAAGATGGTTTGTAGAGAGTTCTCTAAAAGATATTAGCTTTGATATTGATATCTATGAAGAGAAAATTAAAAAAGGGCTCTTAGTGAAACCTGAAACAGATGATTATAAGTATCTCCAAATTGATGGAGAAAAAATCAGTCTCAAAGATCTTATCTCAAGGACGGCACAAAACTCAGAAAGATTTGATCGTCTTATCTGCCATGTACTCAACTATTTTATTAAAGAGAACAAACTTATTTATATCAACATGGATAAGACTCACCACTTTGGTTTGCTTACTCCGGAGAATTTAGCCAAGGATTCTGTAACAAAAACAAGGAGATTTACCATTCCCAAAGTACTAAAAAGTATAGCGATTAATCCTAAATATCAAGAAGGTAACATCTGTTTTTATCATCCAGGGGATAATCCGACAACACCAGATTTTGAAGTTGTTAACTTTGGAGAACTCAATAAGCTCTTTAGAGCAGAAAATATGATCAGAAAAAATGCTCAAGAATCGGTTAGAAAATAAAAAAGAGAAGTCAGACTTCTCTCTTTTTTTATAATTATTTACCATATTTTGCATTTGCTCCAAGATTTTCTTGGATTCTCAAAAGTTGGTTATACTTTGCAATACGGTCAGTTCTGGACGCTGATCCAGTCTTGATAAATCCAGTATTGAGGGCAACTGCCAAATCTGCGATAAAAGTATCTTCAGTTTCTCCTGATCTATGAGAAGAAATTGATCTCATTCCGTTTTCATGAGCCATATTGATAGCATCAAGAGTTTCTGACACTGATCCAATTTGATTGAGCTTGATAAGGATTGAATTTGCAATTCCTTTTTCAATTCCCATCTGAAGTCTTGAGATATTAGTAACAAATAGGTCATCTCCTACGAGCATCATCTTGTCTCCAAGTGCATCAGTAAGTTTTTTCCATCCATCAAAATCATCTTCTGCCATACCATCTTCGATAGAGATGATAGGATATTTACTTGCCCAATCTTGATAAAGCGCTACAAGCTCATCAGCATTGAGTTTTCTACCTTCTCCAGCCAAGTCATATACACCATCTTTAAAGAATTCTGATGAAGCTACATCAAGTGCAAGAGAAATTTTACCAGTATAACCTGCCTTTTCGATAGCCTCCATAATTACTTGCAAAGCTTCTTCATTAGATCCAAGATTTGGTGCAAACCCTCCTTCATCTCCTACTGAAGTTACAAGACCTTTTGCCTTAAGGATAGATTTGAGGTTGTGGAAGATTTCAGCTCCCCATCTGAGTCCTTCTCTGAAATCTGGAGCTCCTGTAGGGATAATCATAAATTCTTGAATATCTACATTATTGTCTGCATGAGAACCTCCATTGAGGATATTCATCATAGGGAATGGAAGCGTATTTCCTTTTCCTTCTCCAAGATATTCATATACCCATTTCTTTTCAGTTTGAGCACATGCTACTACAAAAGCCATACTCACTCCAAGGATTGCATTAGCTCCAAGATTTGATTTATTTGATGTTCCATCAAGAGCAATCAATGCCTCGTCAAGTTTTCTAAAGTTTTCAAAAGTCTGACCTTGAATTGCATTTGCGATAGTAGTGTTTACATTTTCTACTGCTTTGAGCGTTCCTTTTCCTAGATATCTAGACTTATCTCCATCTCTGAGCTCCAAAGCCTCATGAATTCCTGTAGATGCTCCAGAAGGAACCAAAGCTCTTCCCATAATACCATTATCAAGAGTGATTTCTACTTCTACAGTAGGATTTCCTCTAGAATCAAGCACTTCTCTTGCATGAACTTTACTAATTGTATATGACATAACTTATATAAGTATAAAATAAAACCAAGCGCTATCTTAGTATTTTTCTCAAAAAAAGCAAGTTTAAAAGCTATTAGGAATATTTAATGTTATAATTAGAGAGACGAAATCCCATCTAATGTTTAACCAAAGAAAAAGTCTATAAATCAGCATCAACAATATTTTAAAATTAAAAAAATCTGACTTTCCATTTTATGTTTTGTCAGATTTTTCTCTTATTTAATTATTACGCATCTGTTCCCATTTGCTCTGATTAAAATATAAAGCAAAATAATTTATATTTTCTCTTATTTTAATTATTGAGCATCTGAAGAAAGTTTTCTCTCATCCCTTTCGGCTGTTAGCTGAGCAATAAAATCTACCACAGACTTCTCATATTGTGCTTTTGATCTAAACTCACGAACTGAAACAGAGTCAGAATTTTGTTCTTTTTCTCCTACGATAAGAGTATACGGTATTTTCATCAATTCGGCATTACGGATTTTCTTTGAGAAAGAATCCGATCCATCATCAACTTTAGCTCTAATATCAAGCTGATTGAGCTGAGATTTTAGTTGAAATGCATAATCATTGAACTTCTCCGCTACAGGAACAATTTGAACTTGAATTGGAGCAAGCCAAAGAGGAAATGCTCCTCCAAAGTGCTCGATCATTACCCCCATAAATCTCTCTAGAGAACCTGAAATCGCTCTATGAATTACTACTGGTCTCTCTTTTTCCCCTTGCTCATTGGTAAAAGATAGATCAAACCTAACCGGAAGATTGAAATCACACTGAATTGTAGCAAGCTGTCGCTCTCTACCGATCGCATCTTTGAACATAAAATCAAGCTTTGGTCCATAGAATGCTGCCTCATCAATTCCGATCTTGAATGGAAGATCAAATTTTTCACAAGCTGCTCTGAGTGCTCCTTCAGCCTTTTCCCAAACTTCATCAGATCCGAGATATTTTCCCTCAGGTCCACGAACTGAGAGACGAACCCAGTAATCATTGATCATACCAAGAGTTGAGTAGAATTTTTTGATAATTTCTACAATAGTTCCTACCTCTTGCATAATCTGATCCACACGACAGAAAAGATGTCCATCATCTTGGGTAATTGATCTCACACGAGTTAACCCAGAAAGTTGTCAGGTTTTTTCATCTCTATATACCGTTGCAGGCTCGAAGTATCTAACTGGCATATCACGATAACTGAATTGGTTATCCGCAAAAATCTGCATATGATGAGGACAGTTCATGGGCTTCATGAAGAAGTTTTCTTCTTTACCCTTTACTCTAAAAAGCTCATCACCAAACTTCTCAGCATGTCCTGAAGTTTTGTAAAGATCTTCTTTGGCAAGGTGAGGGGTCCAAACTCTCTGATATCCCTTGTCCTTGTGTAGTTGCCAAAGGAAATCTTCGATTTCTTTTCTAATAATCATTCCATGAGGCTGTAAAAGTGGCAAACCTGATCCAACCAATGGAGAAATAGTAAAAAGTTTAAGTTTTTGTCCTAAAATTCTATGATCTCTCTTTTTTGCCTCTTCCATCATAGTAATGTATGATTGAAGTTCTTCTTTGGTATCAAAAGCTAGTCCATAGACTCTGGTCATCATTACATTATCAGAGTTTCCTCTCCAGTAAGCTCCAGCAAGCTTTTCAAGTTTGAATGCGCGAGGATCAATCTCTTTTGTTGAGTTTACATGCACTCCCTCACACATATCAAGGAAAGTCACAAATTTACCAGCAAACTGTTCTGGGAAACGAGACTGCAAAAAATCAGTCACAGTCTGATAATATGCGATATATTCAGGATTAATACCTTTTAACAAAGCATCTTTTGCAGACTCTACAATAGTATTGGCCCAAAAGGTAATTTCCTCTCCTGCTGCTGCAAATTCTGCTCTCATCTCCTCTTTATACTGTTGCTTCATAAGCTCAAGTACGAGTTTTTGTGATTCATCATCTGGCAAAGCAAAACCAACAAAATCCTGATCCTCTTTGATAATTTTTTCCATTTGAGACTGGATTCTCTTGAGATCTTCTTCCTTAAGTTGTTTATCTTGAGAGAACAAAAAATCATAATAAAACCCGTTATCAATTGCAGGTCCGATTGCTACTTCTACATCTCGCTGCTGTTCTCTTTGCATCGCCTGTGCAAGAATATGTGAGAGGGAATGCCTCTTCCTATAAAGTCCATCTTCCATCGTGAACAAAAAAAAACTAAAACTTATCTGAGATTTTAGTATTTTTTTCACCTAATGCAAGAGAAAGTCTGATTTTTTGTTTTTTTACAACTTAAAAAAACAATAAGTATTTTATTAAAAAAATATTTTTTTCTAGGCTCACTTTTAACATATAAAGAAAAGCCGTATAGAACTTGTCTATACGACTTTCTAGTGTTACAAACTTTAGTTAGTTTGTACAGAACTGAGAATTGCTCTCGGCTCAACAGAGTTTTTTGATTAGGTGCCCGTGGGATTCGAACCCACGAACCGAGGTTTTGCAGACCTGTACAATAGACCACTCTGTCAGGGCACCATAGATCATTCCAGTTTGGATTATATAAAAAGTCCAAGAAAAATCAAGACAAAGCAAAGATTTTAACAAAAAGATTGGCCTATATGTTAAAAATTATTGTATAATTTTTAGCTGTAGTAAAAAATATCTCTTTTGAGAAGATTTTTGCAAAAAGGATTGCACTTTAATACACAAATCCTATACTAAAAATCGCTAAACATAAATATTTAAAATTATGGGACATGTGAATCCTAAACTCTTACAGGAATTCCTTCAAATTATCAACACACCATTGTTTACTAAGGGGAAAAAGGCTGAAGATCTTACCTTTACTTATGATAAGGACTCAGAACAAATAGGACTATTTATTGATGGAGTACTTATACAATGGGTATCACACGAAATTTGGGCAAGATTCTCTACCTAAACTAAGAGACCTATGAAATCATAGGTCTTTTTATTGTATACTTGATTTTTGTATTTTTTTGAGTATACTTTTGTTCGCAAAAAGAGTCTCAAGATATTGTGGATGAGCGCTTCGGGCGTTTAGGCATGGTGATCATTAGATAGGATATGCCCCCACACTTGAGACTTTTTTTGATATATATAGTTTATTATTCATAACTCTTTTTTGTAGAGAAAAACTTCAAAAAAAGAACCTTACTCTTAACATATCCCCACAAAAGTAGAAATCTTATATAGTTTCTAAACTAAAGCATAGAACAAAAACATAATCCATCTGCAAAAGCAGAAATCTTATATAGTTTCTAAACAATTTCTTGGACTCTCGATTATCCAAATCTGCAAAAGCAGAAATCTTATATAGTTTCTAAACAAAAGAACCGTTCAACCAAAACCATTATCTGCAAAAGTAGAAAGTCATAAAATGGAGAAATGCTAGATAACCATTGTAAAAATTATTCTTAAAAAACTGTTATATCTCTTGCAAGAACTTTTAAAAACAAAAACCACAAAAACAAAAATGACTTCTGCTGGATTGACTCTTGACGAATCAATTATCACTGGGTTGAAAGATGTTGCTACTGGAATTGCTAAAACTGCTCTTTCTGTAGGTCCTAACATTATGCTTGTTGGAGTTGGAGTGTTTGGAACATTCTTCATTCTTAACAAGATCCCTGGTTGGTTCAAAAGATTTCTTGGATAGTTTCTAAGAAATTTGGGGTTTAGGAGGGGAACCGTCGAAAAACCTCCATTGTATTTGAGATAAGTGTGTAAGTATAAAAAAACAAAAAAGAAAGAATAATGCAGATTAGATCAATTAAAAAACAATAGACTAAGGTTTAGCATTATTTTTTCATTACTTTAATTTATTATATGTTATAAAATGCAAAAATTCAGAATCTATAATGCTTATAAGTACACTAAAAACGGTCAGGAAACCGTAGTTATTGAAGCTTTGAATATTGGAAAGGAAACTAGATTTCCTAAAAAAGTATTTTTGTCAGTTCCTGAAGCTGAAGCTCTTCTTGGATCTCCTTTAAAAGAAGAGTTTGCACTTGGTTTTAATCAAAAAGTTCTTGAAGTTGAGGAGGTATATGGATTATCAGATGAAAACTAAAAAAATTTTACATGTCAAAACAGTCTATTGGAAGGTTTCAGATGTTTATGTCATAAGAGAAAATAGAGGTTATCCTTCTAAAATAATTTTATCATTGTCAACCGAGAACTTTGATTATCGTAAGAAAATGCCTCTTAGCATAGAAGAGGTCCAAGATTTGTTTTGATTTGTTGTAGATTTAAACAATCCGAAGAAATGATTGATATGATCTATGATTAAGATAAATGAAATTGCTAAAGTTATTTATTAAAAATAAAAACGGTTGGAGGGACTTCTAGTAATAGTCCCTCCCCCTCGTTCTAAAAATCGTGTTCTTTAACAGTTATTGACTAGTAAAACTCTGGGGGAAAAAACTTTTTAGGGGTATCATTTTATATCTAAAACATAATGAAGCACTATGAAAAACAAAGTTTTTTAAATCCTAACAATAAGCTTTTTAAATATATCAGAATATTCAAAAGAGACAAGTTCATAAGAGACTTTATAGACTATATAGGTTTCTATTGACAGCGAAAAAAGACAGATTGGTTTTATTTATTTGCCTCTGATAATTGAAGATCTTGATATGTTGATAAAATTCAGATTAGAGCTGAACAATCCAAGACTTGATGATTTCTTGCTTATTGACTATATCACTATATGGGCTATACAATTGATCTCTTCCGTGTTGTTGAATGGAATTTACAAGGTAAACAAGTTCTAAAAGTTGATTTTTACGGTAAAGGTTTGCTTGTAGTCAATCGTGAGAATTTACGAAATTCGATTGAAAAAGTCTTTACAAGATTTTTTGGAATGAATGATATTGTAATCACTCGTGCCGATTATACTTGCGATTGTGCAAGATATAATTTCAAAAAGCCAAATAGGCTAAATAATAAAATAGCCTGAAAGGTAAGCAAAGAGATTAAAAAAGAATATCTAACGGCTGAAGAGCTAGAAAAACAGATCATTGAAGAAGAAAAAAAATCAATGGTAATTGGCGAAATCTCTAAGAATAACCGTGTTGAATATCTCCTTTTTGGAAGAAAGGGGAAATCTGCGAGAGTTCTTAGGTATTACGATAAGAGAAGAGAGCTTATAGCAAGATGAACGGCTTGGCTTTATCCTGAATACTTTGGATATAACGAAATAATGCGTTATGAATTGCAAGTGAATTCTGAAGGCTTTGATAAATCTGAAAGAGAGATAAGGATTTGAGACTTAAAAGATTTTGCAAACTTTGGTTTGTATGTGCCTGACAATCAGGCTTCACATAAAAAGAAAAAAGATAGTACAGAATTAGAAATTGCGGAAAAAGCAATCAGAAAAATAGTTAGAGATAAAAATCACGAGGATTTCCGAAAAATTAAAGAACTTATTAAATCTTTAGAGTTTAGTTCTAGGTTAATAACTGAAAATACTGAAATACAATTTTAAAAATATACAAAATAAAATGAAATTATTCTGAGTATATAGTGTAATGGGGAATTTCTGAAGTGGAAAAACCTTTGGAACATTCCTAGAGATTTCAAAATTAGATAAGACAAAAAACTTTATTATAGCAAATGTTCCGTATAAATTTGTAGATCTCTTTTATTCTAAAGCTGAAGAGCTTTATAAAATAATTGAGAATCTCGAAAAATGGATTTATTCAACAAACGAAGATGTAGAGAATTATTTTTATTCAATGAATGAATATAAAAATATAGTTTTAATAGTTGATGAAGCTCATCTTTATTTCAATTCGAGAAAATGGGATAAAAGCTGATTGATGGATAGACTAGATGTAATTCTTACTCAATGTCGTAAAAGAAATATAAAAATCTATTTCATCTCTCAGAGATTAAAAAGGGTAGATATTAATATCAGGCGTATGACTGACTATGTGATAAGATATAAGAGGCAGTGAATTCCTATCTTGTGAACTCAACGATCTATTAGAACATTATATGAAAATGCTGGAGATGTAGCAGATATTCAATGAGATGAGTCAAAGACTTATGTGATGAATTCTGATTGATCAACAAAAAGCGATATAGAAAAATCAGTAATTGAAAGTGATATGTTCTGGCCGATGTTTAAGGTTTTTCGAATTCCAATAGGTAAACGAATTTCTAGCCGAGATCTTGAAAACTTCAAAGGCGAAGCTCATAACTCTTACTTTATTTCAGGGCTACCCTCTGAATATACTGAAACAGATTTTAGCGAGTCAGATCTAGAGATAGAAGAAAGGCCTCTTACAGAAAAGGAAATAAAAATTAGACAATGGATAGATAAAAATTTGCCAACTTTTAAATCTTTATATAGAAAATTCAATGGATCCAATAGCACAACAACAGATTGAGGCGATCAGAGAGGCGACACTTGCGATCTTGCAGACAATGGGGAATCAGCCGACAAATGAGACTTGATACTCGATAAAGTTGAAAGAAAGCTCGATGAAATACAAGATTGAAAAAGATCTTGAACTGCCAGAAGGTTTAGTGATTGAGTGAACTGGTCAGGATCTGAAGATAAAATACACTGAACAGACTCTATCACAAGTTCCAGTTCTCAATCCAGCTCAAAAATTAGAATTAAAAGCCGTTCATAAAGAATATGCTGTATGATTTGTGACTATTCTTTCTGTGATATTCCTTATGGCTTGGTTCTATGATATTTTATTTAAGAAATGGTTTAGATAATGATTAGATTGGATTGAGTGCGAAATTTATTTATCACACAGACTTGGATTTTTTTGAATGAAACTTGGTGATTTTTATTGTGAGCTTTGATACTTTGATTTATTATTTATTTGATAATTAGATAAAAAAATGTCTGAAGTTGTAGGACAATTGTCCCCTATTATTGTTAAATTATCTCCAATTTTAATTCCAGCTATAGTTCTTTCATTTTTATATTATATGTTGAAAAGATAATGCAAAATCCTTTTGGAGTGTCCTTTTTTCAGGCGATATTAGATTCAATTGTAAAGGCTGCTTGATCTATTTTTTCAGCTGAAACATTAGGAGTTGTTTTGCCTTTTATGATAAAAATGTGAATTATTGCTACCATAGTATTTGCATTGGTTTCTTTCTTCTTTTCGTTTTTTAGATACATAAAAGAAAAAAGTCTTTGATATGTTGATGATAATGTTGATTGATTTATTTGAACTAGGGTTTATGGGAAAACTTATATTTTGAAAGATTCTAATTCAAAAAAATCTAAACAAACAATAAACAATGTTGCAGATGATACCCCTGTGGTTGAATAATTTAGATAATAAAAATTACAAAATGGAGAATGATATTTTATGGATAAATTATTATTACATTATTTCAGATTTTGGGCTTTTGTTTCTCTTTTACTCTTTAATGCTTTTATTTATTAAGTTTTTAAAAAATGATTAGTCGAGAGTGTATAAAAGAAGAAAATGCTACAAGATGTCAAATACCTTTTTATGAATCTGGAGTAAGTACAATAGCAGATTTGTTAAAATTGATCTTGCTTATATGGTTTACTGTTCATATGGGTATTCGTTTAGTTGGTAAGATTGTAAAATAATGACAGAAAAACAGATATGGACTTATATTTTTTATATAGGTTTCATCGGATATATGTTAGCATTCTTTTATAAATTATATATAGAAATTAAATATGAAATTAACAAAGAAAAATTTAGAAAAAAGTTTGTCAATAACAAAGCTTAAAAGACAAATTAATCAGATAAAAACTGATTTAAAAGAAATTCATCAAAATCAAATGAAATTAGAAATAAAGAAAAAAGCCTTACAATTCCAATTAAGAGGCTTGTGAGTTAAAAATGCTTTTAGATTATAAGAATATATAAAAATGGATGATATTATTGCTTCTTTTATGAAAGTAACAAAGAAAAATTTAAAAATAATCTTGTTAATAACAAAGCTTAAGAGAGAAATAAACCAAATAAACTCAGATTTAAAAGAAATTCATGAAAATCAAATGAAATTAGAAAAACAAAAAAAAGCCTTACAATTTCAATTGAGAGGCTTAGGTGTAAAGAATGCTTTTAGATTATAAATTATTAGAAAAATGATTGGAATTATATTTGCTTGCTTTTCTTTTTTTGGATATTTATATGTTGTTGACAAATATAAAAAACTTATACAAGAATATAATAAATTAGTTGATGAATTTAATCAACTTGAAGAGGAAAATTTTGAATTAAGAAAAGAAATAAAAGCGTCTTTAAATAGACAACTTTTAGACTTTTTTATCGGTAATTGTAAAATGAATGACAAATAAAAAAAGCCTTTGAGTTAATAATGATTTTTAGATTATAAAATTCTTAAAAAATGAATGATATTATTGTTTCTTTTTTGGCGTGATGGAATGGGGCTATCGCATTATTAAAATTTTTTATACAAATGGTTGCTTTTTGTTTACCTTTATTGTTTGTCTTTAGTGTTATTTGTTTTATTATTATTTTATTAAAAGTTTTTTTATCTAAGTATTTTGATTTTGAAGAATCTGAATTAGATGAAGGCGAAAATGATTTAAATCTTTCAAATGAAGAAAATGACAAATAAAATAAAGCTTATTATCTTTTCATTCTTGGCAATCTTCTCAATCTTCTCTACTGCTTCAGCTGTAGAATTCTATTGAGATATTAGAACTGAAGAAGTAGTTGGAGAATATAATTGATATAATATGGATTATCAGGAGAATTCTTTTAATTACTTATGATGTATTGTAAAAAGATATGCTAGTCAGGCAAGCTTAAAAACAACAAAATTCTGCGATGATTGAATGTATGTAATGCATTCGACTTCTGCATATATTTCTGTTTTGATGG
>ERZ772906.6-NODE-6-length-124859-cov-11.673993_pt1 | contig 124859 bp, 130 predicted proteins | sample MGYA00511338_ERZ772906 | MGnify/ENA primary metagenome ERZ772906 (study PRJEB29015, sample SAMEA2738076) | human oral metagenome | biome: human oral; feature: human-associated habitat; material: saliva | place: China | collected 2212 ... | reverse complement strand
AATATTGCTAAGGATTGGGATATTTCTGGTGAAAGTTATGAATTTACATCAGTTATGAATGAATATGACAAATACTTTACTTTTACAAAGGTAGAAACAGAAGAAGATAAGAAACGTGCTTACCAAATCATTGACCGTTTGTTCGTTTATCTTTACCCATATCTTGGTGGTTCTCGCTCAGATTATATGACTTCTGCTATTGCGAAAGCTGCTAAAGAAACTGGTGCATTACTATCTATTGCTGAAGAAGGTTACCCAGAAATCCGTAAAAAGATTAAAAAGAATGCTCTTAATTCTGAACGAGCTTTTAATGAATTAAAAGAAGTAGGAATTGACTTAGGAGCAATTTACTAAAAAGAAAAGAAAGAGATAATTACTATGGATATTAGGTGTGGAAAGCATGCTGAAATATAGTTGAATGTATCAAACAATACTTCTATATATAAGAAACTTTTATTATATTCACTTTCCTCGGGTGCGTATTCTAACACCAACTTTCCAGCAAGAATTATTCTCTCCTAAGAGAGCAATAACTCAAGCCACAGAGGCTGATTGTTCACCCATTCTTATTTAACGAGCAAGCGTCACCTAAGCTTCGCTCAATTGTAATATAAATTACTAAAATTTTTTAATTAACGTTATTTTCCATAGTGATTCAAATTCAAAATAGCATTTTCTGTTCTATCTTGAATTGTACCACAATTATAACAAACATAAGTATTATGGTCATTACCATATTTATCTCCCCATAAAAATAATTTTTCATCACCAGTTTTAACATGACCACATTCAGAACAAGTCTGAGTGCTAGGGAAATATCTATCAGCTAATATGAACTCTACATTATATTCTTCAGCCTTGTTAATCATCTTTTGTTTAAAACGACCGAAAGCGTTTCTATGTAATGATTTGCATAATCTTTTATTCATTTTCATAGAATTAACATCTAAATCTTCAATAACAATCCTATTGTAATTAGTAAAGAAATATTTAACCATATTATTTAAATTCGCTTGTTGAATATTATAAGCTTTAGTATAAGCATTATTTAGCTTGGTTATCGCTTCATGATAGCTTTTACTATGAATATAATATGGATTTTTATTTCTTTTCTTAGAAATTAACCTTGAATAAAATTTAATCTTATCATATTGTCTAAGTAAAGATTTTGGTAACAAATAAAATTTATCATACTCTTTAGTTGGACCATCTTTCTTTAAATAATCAATAGAACCAACATTCACATCAATTCCAGTGGACTGTTTAGATATTGCAACTTTTTCTTCAAGGGGCGTTTCAACAATTATAGTAACATACCACTTATTATTTTTAACAGAAACAGAAAAATCACTTGTTATCTTTCCATTAAATCTTAATTCTTGGGCCATTTTGATTTTAGTAAATCTATATTCGGGCTTCGCTTTTTGAGATTTTGGCAATAAAAGCCATTTGCCTTTTGTTCTTACACCTCTTAAAGAAATTTTCTTGTGAGATTCAATCTCTTTTTTCTTCTTATATTTGGGCTTTTTATGATTCGGCATATTTGGGTTGAAAAAATTATCCCAAGCTTTACATAAATTATCAAATTGAATTTCTCTTACTCTACAATGGAAATTATTTTCCCAATCAAATTTTTTCATCTTTTTTCTTAGATTATTAGTATGTGGAAAATAATTCTTATTCAATTCTTTTTGAGTATATAATCCAGTAGCTTTCATTTCTTTATAGATTTTATATTGAGTCTTTCTTTCATCTATTGCTCTATTCCATACTGACCGTTGATAATCATAGTATCGTTGAAAAACTTCTTGATTATGCTTATTTGGATAAATTCTAATTTTGTGAGCTCTTGTTATAGTTGGAATTGGATTTTCAGCCTCTTTCTTCTTTCTTCTCATTGAGTTCTTTCAATTCCTTATTGATTTCTGTTTTATATTTTTTAAAATCATTATTTCTTTCACTAAAAACATGAAGTATAGATAATAAATCTTCTGTCAATTCTTCTTCGGGACTTGTTTGCTTTTGATTCAAAACAATTATTTCTGTTCCGTGTGAAGAACAAAATTCTTCGAACCATTCATACCCAAATCGAACAAATCTATCTTTGTAAGTAACATATATTTTATCAATTTCGTTATTTGCAACTTCTTCTAATAGTTTATTCCAATTTTTTCTTTTATAATTTAAGCCACTTCCAATATCTGTATAGATTTCATCTAATATTACTCCGTGACTTAAACTATATACTGAAACAAATTCTTTTTGATTTTCTAAATTCTGTTTTTGTCTTTGAGTTGATACTCTACAATAACCGACATTTTTTCGTTTTGATTCTGTTTCTGATTCTAAATTCAGAACTTTATTCAAATCTTCATCAGTGTAGTATCTTTGATTAGTGGGAGTTCTTCTTGATTTCAAAACATTTGTCCTATCCCATCTTTGTAAAGTACTTATACTAATTCCAATTTTTTCAGCAAATTCTCCAATCTTATAATTAGTCATTATTAGCCATCCTTAGTTATTTTTACATATAATATCAGAAACTGTCTGTTGCACAAGATTTGAATATTTATTAAGTTTATCATTGAAAACAAAGTTTATTATACTCTGGGTTTAATTGAACTAACATTCAGTCATAAAATTATGAATCTCTATTTTTTATTGACAAAATAAAAAATAAATCATATAATAGATTTATCAATCTTAGAATTACTTTCACTTGACTCAATTGAGTACTTACGAGAGAATAATATTACCGTCAGATAATATTATATTAAATAGAAAGGATTACAAAATGAAAAAAATATTTAGTGCACTGATTGTTTTTCTAATGCTCTTGACGCCATCTACAGCTCTTGCTCGTGGAGGCCATAGCGGTGGACACTCATCTCATAGTTCAAGTAGAAGTTCCAGCCATAGCTCTTCACGAAGTTCTAGTTCATCAAAGAGCTCAAGTTCGTCAAAAAGTTCTAGCTCTTCAAAAAGCTCGAGCAAAAGTTCAAGCAGTAACTCTAATAAGAGTTCCAATAAATCAAACTCAAACAAGTCAAATAAATCAAGTAGTACTCCAAAATCAAGTACTAAACCAAAACAGCCTAATGCAATCTATGACACAGATGTAAATTCTCGTCCAGCTCAATCACAACCGAAGTCAAATGATTCACAATCAAACTCAAATACTCCTAAGGTTAAACAACCTAATGCTATTTATGACCCTAATAAGAATGCTAGAAAATCAAGCTCTTCTCAAAATAATTCGTATGTACAGAATCCGAGCTTGGTTCCTCCAACACTTCCTATTGAATCATGGAACTCTTACTCAAATAGAAGTTATTATCCACCTGTTGAGAATAACTTCGCTTATCCAACATTGACTCAACAACTATTGTTTATGAACTTGTTGAATAACCGTAACCATGACAATTATTATTACAATGATTACTACTATTATGATGATGATTATACTGCTTCAGAAAGTGAAGTAGAAGAAAATGACAACACTGAAGAACAAAAACCTTATATGATTTTTGTATTTATTTTACTCTTAGTTGTAGGTGTTGGTTTCTTTCTTATTCTATTGAGCTAAAAATCTGATTGAAAGGTGTTAACTATGAACAAACCAAAATTAGTAAATTCTCAAACAACAACTATTTATAGATATGGAGCAATCTATGAAGAAAATCATTTTATATTACTTAATCCTACAAGTAACTTCAAAATTGTTGCAATTAAAAAAGATAGATATTGTGAAGAGTGTTCTAAACTGATTAAAGCTAAATCAAGATGCTACACAATCAATCCTAAAGAAAAAGGTCGTTGTTGGGTTTGTTTTGACTGCATGCCAGAGCATGGAACAAAAGAAGAATATAAAATTGGCGAGCGAGTTGGTGATGAAAACATTTTATATTCTGATGAAAAAGACGCTTGGGGGCGCCATAAATCTTATAGCAAATGTACTGAAGATGAAAAAGAATTTTATGCAGATGAACTAGATGAAGCAATTCATTGGGATGCTTTAGCGGCTGCATATGATGATTTTTAATAAGAGCCGTAATGGCTCTTTTTTATTTTAAATTTTTTTGACAAAGTTGTTGACAAAAGATATTTCTTATTGTATAATGAATATAGAAATAAGGAACAAGGTGAAAACAATGACTATTATTAAGAATTTATTATTGATGATTTTAATAACTTTTGGATGGGTAATCTTTCCATTCTTAACACATTTTATTATTGAAGATTGGGTAATCGCAATCTTTTGGGGAGAACTTGCTTATCTTGTTTTCTTCCTAGTACAGACAGCACTTGTAGGAAATCAAGAATATAGAATTTATAAATAAAAGGAGAATTAAAATGAAATATATTTTAGCAATGAGTGATAAATGGATGGGTATTGCATTAGAAACTTTTAATACTAAAGAAGAATTACTTAAATATCTAAATGAAAATGAATGGGAATTTATCCAAACAGTAGATTGGAACAACTTAGAAAAATATACTGATACCGTAGCTGAATATATTGCTATGAAAAATGACCACATTGGTCGTACAACAGAAGCTTATTTACGAGTAGTGAAAGGATAATAAAAATGAAAAATATTGCAAAGGTAATTGAAACTTACAATGACGGAAATTATGTAACAATTTTGCTTTTTAACGAAGCTACTAAAAATGGATTCTATTATGAATTTGAAACATCAAATCTAGCATCAAAATGGAATGAAATTTTAAAAGATTTGAATGAGTTGGATAATTCTAGTTACCCTAAATCTGCTACTGTAATTACTAGAGCTTTTAATAATGAAGATGAATTGATTAGTTATTTTGAAGATAATATTTTGTAAGGTGGTTAATAACAATGAAATTTATTTTAGCTACGTTTGATAATCAAAGAAACTTCCGCTTAGAATTATTTGATTCCAAGAAAGAAGTTTTATCATTTCTAAAAAAAGAAAAATGGGAACTTTATAAATCTCCAAAACTTGAAGAATGGGGAGATTGTACTGATGTTACTCTCATTGGGTATAAAGGGATTTTATGTGAAGCATATTTAAGAGTAGTAAAAGGATAAAAACATTTTTATCCTTTTCTGTTGACAAATAATATTTCACGTTGTATAATAAATATAGAAATTAAGAAAAGGGGAATTAACAATGAATGAAAAACAAATGAAACGAGTATCAAAACTATTAGAAAATGTGGGCTTGGATAAAAAGATTGGAAAAACATTAACTACAATCTTTACAAAATCAGCACCTCTATATCGCCGTGATACTGACATTTTAATCGGTCACCAATATATTTATGAATTACCTGAATTTACTGTATCTCTTCAAGTTGATACAAAGAACGTAGTACAAGATATGCGTGTATATTAAAATTGAAGCCTTTCATAAGGCTTCTTTTTATTTGACTAAGATATAGCTTTTTGATAAAATAAAAAGAAAAAGGAGCTCATTAAATGAATCCAAGCTTTTATACAACCGTAGAAGATTTGATGAATGAAATAAACCAAATAAATAGAGAAATTTATCCAACCAATTTACACATTACAGAATTTTACAAAATTAAAAATGGCTTTAGCTACAAATGTGGAACTATTTATTTTGAAGTAGTTTATTCATATAAAGCTAACCAATTCAGATTAAACAAAAGAAATCCATTCAAAGAAAAAGAATATTACATTACTCTTAATGAAGCAAAGGATTTAAAAGAATCATTGCTAGCTATTGTTCTTAATTTAATTGAACAAAGTATTATAAAAGAAGCCAAACGAAATCTGATTTATTCTAAAGCTACTGAATATGAAGAAATCTTAACTATTCTTGATAAATTAACTGAAGAGAGTGCTATTCAAGAATATTGGAATTTGCTTATTACTCCATGGCTAATGAATAGTGATAAATCTATTCAAGAAAGAGTTAATATTGAGATTACAAAATTTGAAATTGTTACTGGTGCTAGTGAATTTCTTAAAAAGAAACTTATTCAAAAAGAGTTGCTACCAAGTTGTGGAAAAGTCAAAAAAGAAATAGAAGCTAAACTTAACATTCATGAGATTTTAGAAAATGCTTCAAGAGATATTCGTCCATTCTTGAAAGTTGGTTTAAATACTACTCTCTATTTTGAGACTAAGAAAGATTCTCTTGAGCCAGAATTTGCTGATTTCTTTTACAATATGCTTCTTAATAGCAAAGTAAATTCTATTCAAGAATTTATTGAATATATTGAAGCTAATCTTGAAAGCTTATATATTTCTGCTGTAAAAGAATATTTCTATCAATTGCTTATTCAGAATTATACTCTTACGACAAGTTGGGATTTTGATAGAACAGCTCAAAGATGCAAAGATGAATTTAAATTCAGCATTTCTGTTGTTAATAATGGAGAAACTTTCAAGCTAGGATTTTCAGACAAATTTGATAGATTCCTTGTTTCAGAAGAATTGAATTATGATGTTATGTTAGAGGGAAGTTACAAAGATAAAATCTATTTCAGTAAAGGCTCTATTAAACCAACATTCAGTCATAAAATCATGAATAGCTATTTTGGATTGGAAGATATAAACGAAATTAAAGAAGCTTATATTTATTTAGATAAAACACTTGCTAGATTAAAAAATGCTTTATAAATTGAAAATGAAGATAGTTAATATATATATTAACTATCTTTTCTATTTTATTGTTGACAAGCCGAATCTTTTATTGTATAATATAACTATGAAATAACTTATGAAAAGGAAGAAATCTATCATGGAAAACGAAGTTCAAAAAAATCTAAATGAAAATATTACACCATTTTGGGAATATTACATGCCTCATGCAAGAGAAGTAAGCGAACGAAGAAATTTAGAAAAAGAACTTATCATTAAATTCGTTGACCGCTATAATAAGCAATTCATTCCTATCAAGTTCCAATTTAAAGAAATTAAAGATTGTTATGTGTGGAGTTATGAAACAGACTCAATTGATTTAAAAGTAACAATTCTAAACGTTACTGAACTTGCTGTCACTTTAAAATGCGAACATAATGGAAAGAGTAAAGAAATTGAAATTGTAGAGTCTCCATACATGGATATTTACAATACTGTTTATCACTTCCTTGCTGAAGCAGTATTAAATGCTGAAGAATCAGAAGAATAAGCTAACATGGAAATTTAGAAAGGAATTAAAAGCAATGAAGAAGAAACAACCTAATTTGAATTTACGAAAAGAATTACTAAAGTCATATCTTCTTAAATTGACTAACAATAGAGTAGCGTTAATTGAAAATGATGTTATTCGAGCAGAGAATCTTACTTATTCTATTTGCCAAAATCGAACAGAAGTAGATTTAGGTGAAGTTAAATTAACAGTAAGCCCTTATAGCTATAACAAGAAAAAAGTTTATTCTTCAGTATTCTTGCAATTGTTCAAAAAGGGGGAAGAAGTTTGGAAATATAGAACTCGACTTTATGCTGACCAATATTATTTAAATTTTGTTTCCGAGCTTAATCGAGTGCAAATCGAAAAACTCATCAAAGCTTTGAAGCCAATTATTGGTAAAATTGATAAAGAAGTTGCTAAGATTGAAGCAGAAGAAAATCAAGCAGAACAAGATGAACGAAATTCTATTACTCGTAGATTGAAACGAAATATTACTACTAAGGTTGATTTTGACAAATTAAATCTTAGAGAACTAAAACAACTAGACAATCTAATTAAAAAGATGAAGAAATAACAAAATCCTAGTTATAAGAAATAAAAGAAAGAAGAAGTAACATGGAAAAAGAAAATCAAAAAATTCCAACAGCAGAAATTAAACCGTTTTTAGTCGATTATCTTGCTTATGCAAAAGCAGTAATTGAAACTAGAAATGGAAAAACAGAATTTATTACTAAATTTGTTGACCGTTATAACAATAACAATATTCTTCAAAAATATAAATTTCAAAATACTGAAAATGGTTATGTGTGGACTTACAAAATTGACTCTATTGAATTAAAAGTTAAAATTGTAAAAGTAACTGACCTTGTTGTTACTTTGAAATGTGAACGTAATGGAAAAGTTAAAGAAATTAAACTCATGGAGCCTCCGTACGCAGATATTTACAATACTGTTTATCAATTCCTTATTGATACAGTAGAAAATGCTATAACGTTAGCAGATGCAGAAGCTAAAATGAAATTTTAAAATAAAAGGAGAAAATAAAAATGAAGTACATTCAACTTATTCTAGCATTTCTAGGAACAATCTTTCTTATTGGACTGCCATATATGCTAGCATTTTGGGGATATAATTTCCTAGCTGGAATTTTTACAATTCTTCCAAAAGTAACTTTTTGGCAATTCTTTTTGGGTGTGATGGCTATTGAGTTTATCCGAAATCTGTTCAAACGCTCAAAGAATGAAAAATAAATTTTTATTCCAATCTGAAACTGATTTTGAATGTCGTTATATCGAAATATAAGCAACGCTAAAACAGTTAAAACTGTTTTTCGATAAAACCATCAAAGATTAAAAAAATAGCTTAGAAACGCTTAAACTGAAAGGAAAATAAATGCTTACAATTTATTCAGGTTATCATTTAGCCAACAAAAAAGAAAACATTACACTCGACATTCGTGAATTACAACCGCAACAAAAGATAATTGAGATTGTCACTGATTTCGTAACAACATCAGAGGCATTAGAAGATGATTTGCTTGATGTGGGCATAAACACAACAAACCCACTTGTGATTGCCACAATTGAAGCCATTGCAATGGAAATGGATAAAATTCAAAATCTAAAATATGTATATATTACAGAAGATGGTGAGGAACATCTCAGCCATTATATAGACGACCGTTGCGAAGGTTACTATTATCCAAATTCAGAATATATGGAATTAAAAACACGTTATTATCATGCGTTTTACAAACGCTTGCGTAAAGAATGATAATTACAGTAAACTCATATATATTTGTTAAAAAGAATAAGAGCAAGAAATTGCTCTTTTTATTTTAGTTTTATTATTGACAAGTTGAAAGGTGTGTAGTATTATATGATTAAAGATAAAGAAAAGGAGGTGTTAAGATGAAAGAAAAGAAACTATCATTAGGTAAAATTGTTGAAATTATTCTTAAAACATTGTTGGTTCTTCTAGTTATAGCACTTCCTTATGTACTTGGTTTTTGGGGATATACTTTCCTTACTGGATTTTTCACCTTTTTACCACAATTCACTTTTTGGCAATTTGTCCTTGTGTCTATTGCCATTGGATTTGTAATAAGTATTTTTAAATAAAATTTAAACTAGAATGAGAGCATATTTTTGCTCTTTTTCTTTTTGTTTTATTGTTGACAAGTTAGAAAGTTTATTGTATTATATAACTAAAGATAAAAGAAAGAAGGCTAAAACAATGACATACCCAAAACTAATCTCATGGAGTTATAGAACTGGAAGAGGTCTTTTCACATCAAAGAATGATAAAGACTTTGTACTTCTTTATTATGTGAAAAATGAAGAAACAGAAGCAAAGATTAAACAGCTAGGTTATATTCCAAGCACTCCATTTGGGCCAGATTATCCTTTTGTAACTGTTGATAAAGAATGGGGTAATACTCAACGAGCTCGTTCTTACGGAAAAATTGAAAAACAATACCAAAAACAATATCCCGACTTACAAGATAAATATTTGTGTAAAGCGCCAAGTGAAGGTGAAGATTTAATTGATTTTATCTATACTGAACTTTCAGATTATGCACCATCTTTACTTCGTAATTACCAAAAGTATTTTTGGTCTAAATACCATATTAAAAAAGAAGCTTTTGATGATAAGGAATTTATTTCAAAATTATTGACTCATAAACAAAAAACTTATGATGATGCTAGAATTGATGAATACCAAGAAAAAGCATTGCCAGAATTTCTAAATGCTGTAAAACATTATAACAAAAAATTGTTTTATAAACTATCTAAATTTGATGAAGTACAATCTTTAGATGAAAAACTTTCTCATGTGGGTCATACTGTAAAAGTTCATACTTTGAAACCATCTAAAGTTTCTTTACTTAAATATTTTATGCCATTTGGAATGAATGAATCTTATTATTGGAATGGTGAAAAAATTATCATTACTTTTGATGATAAAAGTTCTAAAGAATATAACTTAAACACTTTGTACTTTACTCCTAATGATGATTATATTGTAAGAGTTGTTGAAGAAGATTCAGTAACACCTATAACTGAATTTGTTAGTACTAAATAAAAAAGGGGCAAGAAATTGCTCTTTTTTATTTGAATATTTTTCTAAAAAATCTTAATTTTTTATTGACAACTCAACGTTTTTGTTGTATAATATAACTATAAAATAAGAAAAGGAAACAACGAAAAATGAAAGAATCTACTCTTAAAAAATATAACAAAACTCAATTGGAAAATTACGCTTCTAAAGCAAAAAGTCAAATTCAATTTTGGCAAGAACAATTAGAGCTTGCTAATAAAGTGCTTGCAACTAAAACAACTGATTTTCCTAACGGATTATATATAGCAGATTTCGAAACACCTGAATGGTCACTTGTTGCGGTAAAAGATGGTGAGGTAACTGAAGTTAATACTTGTAATCCATTACTTAATCTATATGGCAATCCTATTAAACGACCTTTAAAAATTAAATTAGTAAAAGGTCAATATAAATTCCAACTAAAAGGAAAACAACATACTCTAAAACCATTATTGGAAAATAATAACTTTGAAATGGAATGGATTACTAACTTCCTATTGTTGAATGACTATTGCTATACAGAAGTTACTAACAATATTAAAAATTATTTGTCTGATAAAGATAGTGTTCAAGTAAAATTTGTTGATGAATTTACTGAATGCTTAAATAAGATTTATAACTTTAACTTGCATGGCGATTACTACACAACAGGCATTTTCCAATTTACACAACTTGACTCACTTAAAAACTTTATTGAAGAACATAGAAACAACAAAAAATTAGAAAGTTTCTTACATGAAATTGCTTATTTCTACACTAACTTCTATCGAATTGTAAACCCTCAAACTTATGTCTTTAAAAAATCATTGGAAGATATAAACTACATTTTGGAAAATCTCAAACAAAAAGCAAATCAATAAAACAAAAAACGAGCTATTGATTATAGCTCGTTTTTATTTGCCAAAGAAAAAACTTTATTATATAATATAACTAACTAAAATAAAGAAAAGGATTTTTTAAAATGAAAAACAAAGGAAAATCAATTGGATATATTGTGCTAACAATTTTAGAACTCTTGCTTGTGTTTTGCTATATTTTGACTATTCAATTTGGTTGGAATCAAATTCTAACTACAATCGTTCCAGTTAATACTCTTTCTCTAGCACAAGCATTTGGCTTAGCTCTAGTTACAGAATTGCTCTTTAAAGGGGTTTCCAAGCCAAAAACAGATACTGAAAAAGAAGATTATTTGGAAGAAAAATTCAAGTATGTAATCACTCAATTCTTGAATTTAGGCTTTATTTACTTTATGATGTGGGCTGTTACATTCTTTATTTAACTGAAAGGATTTGATAAAATGAATACTGTTGATGTGGCAAATTTTTTTGATAATGTGAGTTATGGAAAGGGCCTTTTAGTCCAATTTCAAAAATCAATTACTCCATTAAGCGAATTAAATTTAAAAGACCAAAAAATTCTTGACGAAGCAAGAGCATGGCTTAATTTGCGAGCTATAAGTGCTTATCCAGGCCGTGATGAAGGCGTTTTGATTTCTATGACTAAAATTGGTCAAAGATTTTACGTTTACGAAAAGATTATCCAAGACAAAGACAGACCTGAAAAAGGCAACACTCTAGTAAAAGATGAAATAGTTTGCAAAACTTATGAAAATAGTGGCAGTGCTATGGCTCCCATCATTAAATCTATTAAAAAATATTGCCCGTCCAGAGCTCATGAATTTATTACATTCGCTTAATAAAAATAATAATAAGTTATTTGCTTTTTTATCCTTATTGTTGACAAATACACCTTTTTGGTGTATAATATAACTATCATAAAGAATAAGAGGAAATAAAAATGAAATTAACAAAAGAGCTATTTGGAAAATTGGATTTATACTCTGATGGGTACGATAACGTTGCAGATTTATCAGATGAATTGATGGCTTTAATGAAAGAGAACTATGATTGGCCTTCAAATGAATTGACTAATAAATTGGAAAAAGAATTAAATTCTGGTAAAATGATTTTGCCTAAATCTCGCATTAAATATTACGTTGAGAATCTTAGCGAGGCTTTTCTTGATTATTTTGATAATGAGCCTGCTATTGCCAAATTAAACAATGCTAATAAAGATTGGACTCGTCTTTTGAATGATGAAAATGTACAAGAAGAATTACAAAAGAAATTGGAAAAGAATTTTAAATCTAATTTCAAATTTGAAGATGAAGAATTTTCTATTGATGAAAGAAGCTACTTCAAGAATGAATATGATTTGATAGCTGAAGTTCTCTTGCCTAAATTAAATTAAGAAAGGGTTACTATATTATGCGTGGCTATTGTGATTATTGTGAAGAATTTAGCGAGAATATAGAAAACGTTTGGAGAGACGAAATTGAAAATTGGGTTGATTTATGCCCAGATTGCCAAGATGAAGAAGAGTTAGAAACTTGTTCTTGTGGAAATCTCGCTACTAGAGATGCTAATACTTACTGTTCAGATTGCTATTAACAACATAAAAATATGAAAAGAGGAAACAAATATGAGTTTTAAAGAGGAAGTAAACCAAAGAAAAGCACTTGCAGAAATGAATAACACTTTAATCAATCAGGTTAAAGATGAAATCCTAAAAGGAGCTTCACGTGGCTTGTCAAGTATTTTCATTCCATTACAAAGTAAGAATGGAGCTGATACTCAAAAGATTATTCAATTTTTAAAAGAAGAAGGCTTTAAATACTACTTGAAATATGATGAACACCAAGAAACAAAAGAAGATTATCTTGACCCTCATATGGGGTATTATCGTGAAGCTGTTGCTAGAAATAGTGGAAGTAGTATTGTTAAAAGCGTGGTAACTGTATCTGAATTTAAAGGCATTATCATTTATATTTAACAGCATTTATCTACACGAACTTGCTCTATAAAAGGCTAGATAAAAATGAAAGTAAAAGAATTAAAAAAACAATTTGACGATAAATTCAATAATATTGAAGTTTATTCTCCAACAGATAAAATCAATTGTACTTCTATCAAGGAAAACCATAGATACTATAAATATTCTACTAATTCAAATGATAAAGAAGTAGATTTTTACACTACTGAAATGGAAACAAATACTGTAATGATTTTTACAAAATAAATATTGCTTAAACTGATTTTGAATATCGTTATATCGTCACTAGCAGAACGCTAAAACAGTCAAACTGCAATTTCGATACATTTATCGACTTTGCAGTAAAACTGCTTAAAACAGCAGTGAGTAACTGTTGAACCTATATGAAAGGATTTGAAATGAATAATAAAGAATATAAAACTATCGTAAAGAAAGCTGTTAAACGTTTTGAACGATTGCAAGAATTAGAGCTCAAAGACAGTAACGGGATTAAGAATAGAGTTAATTGGTTTATTGCTGAATACATTAGTAAAAATCAATTAAAAGAATTTTTCCGAGAAGAATTGCTAAACAACTCTGAAACTCAAATTTATCTGCTTAGAGACCACAAGAAAATTCCAATCATGAGAGTTGGTAACAAAGTTATTAAACCTAACTTAATCAAACGTTTAGACAATTTGATGAATTTCCTTAATGAGTCTGAAAAAATGAAACATGCTTTCATTAAGAAATTTAGTACTTTGAATTGGAAGTATTCCTTTGACTTTGATAAAGAAGATAGAGTATATACTCTCACATTTAAAAATAGATTTGGTGACTCATTAACTATTCAAGGTTTTTATTTTGATAACAATAAAATTCGTTTTGGTTGCTATAAAACCACAAAAGTACATGATGAACAACGATTACCAGAAAATCAAAGAAAAGGAAGAGTCAAAGAAACAACTAGTAAAACTATTTTCTTTGATAAAACAGAATACTTTACTTTTGATGAATTGAAAGAGTTGCTTAATCAGGTTAGAAAGGTCGAAGATGAAATTTACCTTATTATCAAATGATAAAGTAAAATTTAAAATAAAACAGAAATGGGATTTTAATATACCTGAAACAATAGTTGATGGTTCTTATTGTTGTGATTGTGTCAAGCATCTTGTGAGCGCTCTAAATTATTACAACCCAACTCGTCCCGTTAAGTTTAACAACATTTTAAATTTGGAAATTCGCAAAAATAAAGAGATAATCAATTATGACATTGAAGCTTGGCAGCTATATTTGCTACCACAACAAGGACAAGGAGAATATTTTAAAGTTGCTAGTATTGATGTAGAAATTGATGAAGTTACTGATAAAGCAAAAATTCAAATAAATATAGAAAGAGTTTCTTTAGCTAAGAAAGCTTTATCACTTATTTTCCATAAAATTAACTCAATTTTAAAATAAAAAAATAAGAATAGAAAGTTATAACTATAATGAAATTTACTTTAACTCCAAATGATAAACTAAAGTTTAAAATTTTTGAAAAATCTAAATTGTTTTCAGATGTTACTTTAATTAAAAATTTCCGTTTCTATGATTCATTTAATTATTGGCTCCTTGAAAGCAAAGAATATAAAAGGAACAATTGTAGCTTTTATAACACTCAGCTAAAAATTTATAAGAATAAAGGTGAAATCTCTTATAGACTTGAAGATATTCAATTGATTTATCGTGGAAAAGGCAATAAAAGTGAAATTTATAAAATCGAAGTTAATGTAAAAGAAAGCACACAAATAGCAAAAATAAAAATTTTTGTAGAGAGAAGCTATTCATTTTATGGGAAAATTGAACAAGAAGTTAGTTCTGTTTTTACAGAGGTTAGAAAACGGATTAGCCAAAAGAAAGAGCAAATAGCTCAAAAGAAAAAGACAGACACTAAAGCTATTGAAAATATTATTAAAGAAAAATCAAATAAAACTATAACTGATGAATACTGATAAAATAGAAAGAATTAACAAGATGATGAAATTTACTTTATATTCAAATGATAATGAATTGAATTTTAAACTAAAACAAGGCTGGGATTATTCTACTCCAACAACAGTAATTAACAATTCCTACTGCTATAAGAATTTTATGGAGTTGATTGATTCCCGAAAACATTATGCTGGTGATAATTGGGCAAAAAACGTTTTTAGCTTAGAAATCTCCAAGAATAAGGGTTCAATTACTTATGAAATCGAAGATATGCAATTTGATTTTGAGGGTGAGGGTTCTAAAACAAAAATTATCAGTATTGAAGTTTCTGTTGATGAAGCTAGTAATAAAGCAAAGATTAAAATTAAAGCTAATCAAGAGCTATCTCTATCTGAAAAGATTTTAAGTGGAATTTCTAATATTTCTAACAAAATTGATAAAAAACGAGAAATTTATAAACAAAAGAAATTTGATGAAGCAAAAAGTGATAGAGAGCTTATTGAAAATATTATTGAACAAAAAGCAAAGGAAACTATAACTAATGAATATTGATGAAGTAAATGACTTCTTTAACAAGAAAGCATTAAAAATTAAATTTCAATTCTCTACTGAACCATTGTACTCTGCTATAAAAGAGGAAAATCTTGGAAGATATAAAGCAATTCCACTTGTTAATAGAAGTAAAATCTTGAATTTGAAAATTATTTCAAAGTCTGATGAGTTTAATGACTTTTATATTAGCGTCATGAATGACAAGAAAACTGATACATTTATCATTTTCTATCATATGTACCGAAAATATTTTACTAATTTTACTTCTTATAAAGAAATCTCAACAAAAGATGATTTGTATGGTACTATTCTTTCATTGTTGAAAGACAATGAAGCCGACCCAGAAGCTATTGAAGAAAAAATTATTTTTGAATAAAAGGATTGATGAAGATGAAACAAGAACATATAAAGAGCTATAAAAATCTCTTAGACAAGATACGAAAAAATACTTACAACATAAAAAAAGAAGATTATCAACACTTTCAAGAATTGACCAAAAACAATACAGTTTATAGTTTCTTCCATTTTTCAAATTTGCTATTCCAAGACAAAGAAAAAGTTGGAGTAGTTAAAGAACTTTGGCGAACTAATAAAATCTCTTATAAAAAATTCAAACAAATTAGACTAGCTAACTTCTATCATGATTTATATTTTGCACTAGCTCCATTCTATTCAACTTTTATGCAATATAGAGTAGAAGAAGCTTTACAAATTGCTTATCACACAAAAGGCTCTTACCAAGAAAAAGCTCGTGCAGCTTTTGACTACTTAGATAAATAAAGGAATTACTAATGCGCTCATTACTATTAAATAAAATTGCTAAAAAAGAAGAAGAACTTGATTGTCTTTATTCCGAACTTAGAGATTATGTTGAATCATTAACAATCACAAATCAAGCAGTAAAAGACTTTGTAAATTATTTATTGATTTATATTGAGCAACCATCTTGTAAAAGAATACTCAAACAATTTATGGAAAACTATTGGTTTTCTTTAAACGTAAACAGAAGATACCCCAATACACCAGATGGTTTTGCTTTTGCTGTTGATAAATCTGATAATATAATTAGAGTAAACAGTGATAAATCATCAGCACTTGTTTCATTCAATTCTTTAGATTTTGAAAAACAAGGGCCTTTCACAAACAAAAACAATGAAATAATTACTCCAGTTACTAGAATTGTTTATGAACTCATCATTACTAAAGATGAACATGGACTTATTACAGCTATTGACTTCAATTCTTATTAACTACTACAAGAACTTTAGAATAATCTAAAGTTTTTTATTTTTTGTAAAAAAGGTGTTGACAAACTAAAATCTTTATTATATAATTAAAATGTAAATACGAAATGAGGAAAACTAAAGGAGAAACAACAATGAAACTAACAGAAAAACAAAAAGCTAAAATCAGAAAAGAAATCGAACAAGAAAAACGCCCACGTATTCTTAATTTTGAAACAGAAATCAATAAGAAGAAGAATCAAGATAAAACCATTGAGGAAATCATGCAAATGGTAGAAGAATCAAAAGAAGTTGCTAAAACTTTCATCAATGACCCAGAAGAACGATTCCAAAAACGACTAGCAGAACTAAAAATTCAAGAACTTGATAAAGTTCGAAGAGCTTACAATAAATCACGTTTTACAGATTTTTCACTCAAAACTTTCAAACGCTTTAATGGAATTATTGCTGATTTTGATGAACTTACTTTTTTCCTAGATGAATTTATCTGCCTTGTTAATGTTAATGACCGTACAGTTAATGAAAACTGGCGAATTTGGGGTGAGCTAAAGGAAGCTATTAACACTACTGATTGGCGTAAAGCTTGTAAAGCAGTACGAAAAGAAATCCCGAACATTACTCTTAAACAATTCATTCTTCAAAACAAGCAACTTACTGTTGCTCAAGCTAAGAAACAATTTGAAGAACTCATGGCTTCTGTACCAGAACCAACATTCTACGAATTTACTATGGAGCAAATGGAAGCAATCTTCTCTAAAATCACAAATAATCCAAAACAATTTATTGAACTTATTACTCGAACTAAACTTAAACGGGATATTACTAAAGAAACTTACAAAATTGAGAAAGATATTGACCAAATCGTCAAATTTGGAAATCTCATTTTTAACGCTCTAATTAAAAACTAATAAATTACAAGCATTATCAATAAAAAGATAATGCTTTTTTATTTAAATTTTTTAATTTTATTGTTGACAATTTAAAATTTTTGTTATATAATTAAATTGTAAATAAGAAATGAGGAAATATAAATGAAAATTGCTTATACAACTGAAACTTACTTGATTAAAGAAATTACACAACAAACCCCTGCCACTCGCGCTATCAAAATCAATGACCTTGTGCAATTTGTTGCTTATAAAGACCGTAGGGATTATGGTGGTAATTTTGTTCAAATGTTCCGCTTAGTTGTTAACGGCAAAAAAACAAAGCATATCCTTACTGAAACTAAAATGATTGACTTCTTGAGTTACCATACTGAATCAATCAATATGGATTCAATCGACCTTGAAACTTTTGAAACAAAAGATAAGATTGAAGTTCCTTTGAAAGATGAATTTATTAAGGTCGAAACTTTTGCTAAAAAATTAAAATGGTATAAAGATGTTAAAACACTGTTAGAAATTACTACTGATGAAGCAGTCATTGATTTTAACTATAAAGTTTCTGAAAATCGAAAAACAAATGAATATGATAAGGTCTATAAAATTGAAGTTCTTTACTTAATTGAAAACGAACTTTATAAAGTAGAATATTCAATGTACAAGAATTATAGTGGAACGCCTTTCAATCTTACTGCTATTGCTTACAAAGCTATTTAATGTAAATTCAAAAAGGAGAAATAACAATGAATTTTAAAGAGAGAAAACAATTAGAAGAAAATTTGTTAAAAAATATTTACAAGAACTTAAAACCTGATTTAGAAAAGATTGGTGAAACAAGCTTCAACTATGAAGATTTTGGACCAGAAATAAAAGTTGAGGATACTAAAAACTATAGAACTATTTATATTCTCTTTGATGAAAACAAGTTATCAATTATGCTTTGTTATAACTATGGTAGCTATTCATTTACTCTTCATGGAGCTAAAAAATTATTAGAAAACAAATACATCTTTTCTAATAACTATCAAGACGAGCTTGTTATTGAACGACATTTGAATGATTCTAGTGAAATCCTGCCAGAACTAAAAGAGAATATGGTACAACCATCAAGATAAAAACAAACAAAAAGAGAAATAACAATAAAACTAACTAATAAACATAATCTGATAAAAAAGATAAAATTTTTTAATTTTATTGTTGACAAACTGAAATCTTTGTTGTATAATATAACTATAATAAAAGAAAAAGAGGAAATAAAACAATGATTAAACTAAACGAAAATTTTAAACAAGCTTATGATACTATTACTGACAATCTTAAACGAGAACTTGCTGAATGGGTATGCTATGAAAAAGATGCTAATGTTGTCGAAAATGTAGTTGCTTCTATTTTGACTGGTAATCCGATTTTCGATGTAGAGCAAGATGGGGTTGATTATTCTAACAAATATAAGAAAGCAACAATCAAAGAATCTTTGCAAAATTATGTTTTGACTCAACTTAATAATGGAGTTAATGATGTTCCACTATTCTTTATTTTTGAATTAAAAGAATTTGGTAAATTTGATTATTCTGATTTTGTTGATTCACTTGACAAAGATGTTTTGAAAATTATTCCTACCAATCTTAAAAAATTCTTTGAAGAATACCTTGAATTTGACCAAACTTCCTATACACTAAACACAATTGTTGAAGCAATCAATGACCCAATGGAATACGGTGAATTGATTAAAGTTACTGCTACTATCTCAATCAAAATAGTCTAAAAAAGGCAATATAAAATTGCCTTTTTATTTTATAAAAAATGTTGACAAAATAAAAACTTTATTATATAATATAACTATAAAGGAAATATGAAAAGAGGTAACAACAATGATTATCATTAACAAAGACACAAATAAAACCTACGTATTTGAGGAACCAAATAAAATCGCCTATGATGGCTGCCATAAAATCTATATCTGCGAAGATGATGAAGATTTAAAAGAAGCTAAAGAAATTGGTTATCAAATCCATAATATTGATGAGTTGGAAACTCTCTTTAACCAATCTTGCTCACTTGTATTTATCCATAATTGGAAACTTACTACAACACCTGTTGGACAATTCGAAGGTGCTAAATTTATCCATTAAAAACTTAATCTCATAAGACAGCTTAAAACTGATTTTAAGCTGTTTTTTCATTTAGTCGATACATTTATCGAAATCCAGTTTAAACTGTTTTGCCGTTCCACTAGTGACGATATAACGACATTCAAAATCAGTTTGAGCTATATAAACAAATTCAAAAATAGTAAGACTTCAATTCCTTACTATTATTTTATAAAAATCTTATAAGTTATTGACAAATCAAAAAATAAATTATACAATAGTAATATAAAAAAGAAAAGGTGAAAAACAATGAAATTAGAAAATATTAACTTTAAGGGTGAAACTTATAACTTTTCATTCTCTCGCTATTCATCAAGCAATTTTATTGCTATCTTAATGGGTTTACCAAATGATGAATACCCAGACATTATTACAACTAATAACTCAGTTATGGCAAAAGATGAAAATGACCCTACTGAATATGTACAAATTCGTACTGATAATCCTGAGTATGTGCGATTGCTCGTAAACAATGGATTGATTGAGGAAGAGCCAAACTTCATTATGTCTCAAGGCTATATTGGTATTATGTTTTTCGCTCCTACTGAAGAATTTGCTCAATATATTAAAGAAAATGTAAAATAGAAAGAATAATATTATGAATCTACAAACAGCTGAAAAAATTATTGATGAATTAACAAAAGGAAAAGAAAAACTACGTGTAAAGAAAGTTAATGATGATTCTATTTTTATTAAATATGGCTCATTAACATTTTTGTGCGATTTTGAGCTGAAGAAATTAGAATTTATCTTTAAGACTGATGTTCCTATAACTTCTCCAACACCAGCTAAAGCCAATTCTTTGCTTAGTTCTTTAAATAAATTTAAAGAGCCTTATGTTAAATTGGGGTATCAAGTAGCTCATATTGAATTTATTTATATTCCAAACAATGAAGAAGAAATGAAATCAGTACTTGAAGAAATTATTGATAACTATGGCTAAATAGAAAGAATTACTGTCATGAATAAAGAAACAATTGAAACAATTATTGCTAATCTTGCTGAAAAAGGCTACAACATTGAAAGAAAAGAAATTGAAGCAAGTCCTATCTATGTTGATTATGGCGATTGTATGTTTTATTTTGAGTTTGGAAATGCTGAATTAAATGTTAGAGCAGTACTAAAACTTGATTATAAACTAACATTTGACCAAGAAAATGTTGATTATTTGAACTCAATCACTTCTTATTGGTCAATTTACAAACATTGGATTGAATTTTACTATAAGCCAAAAAATGTAGAAGAATTAGAAGCTACGCTTTATCAACTTCTTAAAAGCTATAACTAATAATTTAGTTATACCATTCTGAAATATAGAAAGAGAAACTACAATGACTAAAAGATTTACTCTTGCTGATTATATAAGTACATTACGCTTAGGAAAACGAAATCGACAAATCTATTTTTCACTATATGATTGTGGGGATGGCAAGGCTCAAAAAGCTAAACAACTTTTTGCTTGGCAAAGATTTCCTTTTGACCAAGAAACTAACAAAATTATTGCTCAAAACCATGATAGATTTATTGCCACGATTGATAATACCAATCATACTAATAAAAGATGGTATGAAGCAGAATATTCAGATACTTGTGTAAAAATTTATCTATCACATAAACGAAGAAACTTCAAGAATAACTTAACCATTTATGAAGTATTTATCAATGATAAAAAATGCTTTATCTCAACTGACAAACTTGAAACAGAACTTTGGCTACAAAATCATAAAGAACTCTGGCTAAATCCAAAGCAAAGACATAAAGCATTTGGTGTTATACATAGAGCTCAAAATAATGAGTTTGAAAATATGAGAATCGAAACTATTGTACTAGATGCTTATGACCAAGTTATCCAAAAGGAAGAGTGAAAGGTAAAATTATGAATAAAGAATTATTTGAAAAATTTATTACACTAGCTAAAGAAAAAGGATTTGCTCCTAACTTAGATGAAGTTAATTACGAAACCGCTAAGCAATTAACTGAACTAAATAAGAAAAACTAATAAAGGAATGATTATATCTATGACAACAGAAAAAGATTTATATAAAGAAATTAAAGAACTTTCTAAATATGTTGCTCATCATGTAAACCAAAGAGGTAAATTTTATGGTAAATTTCCAGTTTCAAATGGATATATTTTTACAGCCTCAGACATTTCAAGCTCCCATATTTATTTTCACTTAGAAAAAGATGCCCATCACCAAAGAATTTATGTAAAGCTTATTCAAACTCCATTTAGGACTTATGAATGGATTGTAACAAGATATGAAGATATACCAATTGATGAAGAACCAATTGTAAACTTTGAAACAACCCCATCATCTTTTAAAGAGGCAATGTTCACAATTGAAGATGCTACTAAACTAATCAAAGGTTTGCCTGAAAATGACATTGAAGCTTATACTCAAGGATTCAAAATCTTGTACCCAAATCTATAATAAAACTAAAAGAGCTATAGCTATAGCTCTTTTTCTTAGCATAACTACACTCAATTATTGACAAGCAATACAAGTTATTATATAATTTAACTATAAAGGAATATGAAAAGAGGAAAACTAATCATGAATAAACCACTACCTGTTGAAATTAAAATCTTTACTGATGAAATGGAAAAACATATGCTAAAATACTTCGATAACCTTTCTAAAAATAAAATCGAAGAAGCTAAAGAAAGTGAAAAAGCTTACCGAGATAGTGTTATTGAATTGATTAAATGGCATTGCTCTCAAAATCCCAACCCAGAACGACTAAATGAAGTTAAAGAAGTTTTAGCTGTTAACATTTACCGATTGGAAGAATTAAGAAAATTAGTTGAAAATGAAAAATCAATCCAAGAAACTAAACTTAAATTCGTAGAACTTGGAATTATCTAAAACTATAAATGAAATGAGGAATAACTATGACTATGTCAGCAGAAATTCAAACTTATTTTGATAAAATGGAATCACTTATGAATGAATGCCAAAAACACATTGAAGCTATGGAACTTGACAAAGCTAAAGAAAAGAATCAAGAAATCTCTAATGTTCTTTCTGAAATGATTGAATGGTGCTCAAATAACGGCCACAAAGATAAAGTACTAGAACTTGAAAAAATGAAAAATGAAACATTTTCCTTTTTTGATACTATTATCAAATTGCTAGAAAACAATGTTACTGTTGATGAAGCAAGAGCAACGCTTAAAGAAGCAGGCATTATTTAATCTATAAAAGAGCCATATAATAAATGAAAGAGCTATAAAATTATGGAAATTATTTATTACTACCCAACTTATACTCAAACTAATATTTATGATGATAATTATAAGCTAATTACTAAAGAATTTACCTTTAAACCTAGTCCTCATAATAATTATAAAACTCAAACTAAAAGAATTACTAATTTATCACCAGTAGGTCTTTCTATTATTGAAGATTTGCTATAAAAATAAAAAATTCAAAAATAAATAAAGGAAAATAACTATGAATGAAACAGAAGTAGAAGAAAAAATAACACAATTTCAAAATGAAGCACAGAAACATTATCAAGAGTTTTTGGAAAACATATCTAATCTAAGAATTGAAAATGCTAAGAAAAATGAACAAGGCTATTATGAGAACAGTATTTCTGCACTTAGCTTAACTCGTAAGTATTTGTCAAGTGCAAAAGGTTTACCATATTTAGTGAAATACCATATTGGCATAGACAATACTTATCAAAAAATGCAAAACGTAAGAAAACTAATCTCAACTAAAAATACAGTTAATGAAGCTAAACAAACTCTAAAAGAATTAAACCTTATTAAATAAATTAAAGAAAGATAAAACTATAAACGAGCTATATAATTATAGCTCTTTTCTTTTTTTAAAAAAATAAAAACTTTTTACATAAAACCGTTGACAAAACAATAGCCTTGTTATATAATATAACTATAATAAAACAAAAGGAAATCTACTACAATGAAAATCACAAAACAATACCACACTAAAATCAATACTACTAATGTCAAATCTGCTTATAACGTATCTACTGTAACTCGCTCTCTTAGTGATTCTGTTAAAGAAGCAAAATTGGTACTTCACTCAATCGAAGTTAAATCTGATATACCTGAATCAAATAATCTTAAAGCAGAAGTACTAGATGCACATACTTACCGAGTTACTTGGCAAGGAAAACTAGATACAGAACTTATTTTGCTAGTAAATCTAACTAATGCTAACCAAGTCCTAACTGCTGAAGATGATTTTGAAAACATGGAACTTACTAATTCTATCACTCTTGAACCTCGTGACCTTGTCCGTATGGTTGAAAATGGAGAACTCTTCCTTGAAGCTGAATACCAACGTGGTTTTGTTTGGAGCCACGAACATAAAGAAGAATTTTTGCTAGATTGGATTAAAGGTAAAGTTATTGTTACACCTTATCTTGTAAGTTACTACCAAGATGATAAACACATTTACGAAGTACTAGACGGAAAACAACGACTTCAAACTGTTTACGAATTTCTTGCTAATAAAATCACTGTAAATGGATTGCTTTTTGAAGAATTGCTAAACTATGACAAACGCAAAATCCTACACCGCAATATTTTCGGCCTTGTCCTTACTCAAAAATATGGTGATAATGCTTATGAACGCCCAGACATGAAAACTCTTGTAAATGCTTTCGTAAACTTCAACAAAGGAATTACTGTTGATGAAGAAGTTATTAAAAATGCTAAAAAATTGATTGAAGAATAAAAGAGCTATATAACTATAGCTCTTTTTTGCTTTTTTAACACAAAATCGTTGACAAATTATATAACTTGTTGTATAATATAACTATAATTAAACGAAATGAGGATAAAAACAATGCAACTAGAAAATATTACTTACGAAGATTCAAAATTTAACTTACTTCCTAACCGCTACCAAGATACAAACGCAATCGCTATCATGATTCAAGAAGTTGGTGAAGATTACTGCGAACCAATTACTGTTGATTGTGTTCTTGACCCAGAAATTAAAGAAGAAGATGAAATCGAAGGCGACCTTGTTGCTATCCTTGCAGATGAAACTGAACTTGTTGAAACTCTCTTTGAATATGGACTAATTAAAGCTGCTGAATGGATGCAAGTTGATTTCTTTGAAGGTGTCTATTTCTATGAACCAACTCAAGAATTACTTGACTATATGAAAGAACTTGATGAAAAATATAACAACTAAAACTAGAAAGGAATTACTTACCATGACTAAAACTTTCCAATTGATTTTCTCACAAATTACTACAAATAATAAAAATATTTACCACGTTATCTATGATAATTTACATAAAGCTGATGCTACTGTATTTGTCTTTGTTGATACTGATAAATCTACACTTGACTCCTATTGTGAAGCTTTTAAATACTTCTATGATGAACCTAATATTTTCTTCATTGGAATTGAAAAAGACCCAAGTAACATTACACCTGAACTTATTGATGTAGCTATTGATGCTCTAAATAAATCTGACTTGCCATTAAATGATTATAAATTAAAAACTTTCTACATGCCTAAAAAAGATGAAAAAGCTTTGTCAGAATTGAAAAACTCTATTGATTCACTTAATTGCTCAGATGAAGATAAATTTCAACTTATGAAAGTAATGACTGGACAATTATAAAATTATTTTAATATAATAAGTTAAATAAGAGGAAATAAACATGACAATTAAAACTTTTTATAAAGTAAATAATTTGGAATTTGATAACTTAAAAGATGCTGAAACTTTTGATAGTTGTTTAAAATCTTTTGATAAAAAACAAATGAAAGAACTTTATATGGGCTATAAAGCAAAAATCAATTATAAAGTATATCTTGACCCCAAATTAGATTATACACAAATGGAACAAATCCGCATAGGCTTGTCAAATAATTTAGATGTTTCTATTTATTCTAAGCCATATTTTAATTGGCAACAAATGCGAGCGATTCGCTTAGGACTAGAAAGAAACTTCGATGTTTCTATTTATTCTAAGCCAGAATTTGACCATTTCCAAATGTCTTGTATTCTTATGGGATTAGAAAAAGGATTTGATGTTAGCAATTATGCTAAACCTGAATTTGATAACAAACAAATGTACGAAATTTATATGGGATTGCTCAACGATGTTAATATTTTATTATATGCTACATCAAAGCTTGACTGGAACGAAATGAGAACAATTCGATGGGAACTACAAGATAAAAACAAAAACAAAAAGGCTTAACTATGAATATTCCAAAAGAAATTATACTAGCTACTCTACAAGAAATCCACACTGCTTTTAATATTAAACCTCATCAACTCAAAATTACTAACTATGATGATTACATGATTGTTATTTGGCGAGATGAATATGGCTACAAAGAAAAACTTAAAATTGTATATGATGAAGATTTTAGACGACCTGACCTGGTTATTTCTAACCAACAATTCTCCTATAACAATAAACTCTATCAATTGTTAGTAATCGAACAACCTCTATTCTAAAAGAAAGACTAATTGCTATGACTTCAATCTATGACTTTGTTACTAAAAATGAAAACTATAATAACCTCAAAAATTTCCAACTTGACTCACACTTTGATGATGAGCTATTCCTAAACCATTTCCTTAACACAAATGATAAACGACTTGATATAGCTACAATTCTCTTTGATAAATACACAAAAAACTTCCCTCAAGAAGTTCATAATATTTTTATGTGGCTGTGGAAAGACTATTCTATCTCCATCAAATCATTTAATGACTTACTTGACTTGAAATCGTCATTTAAACATTACTATAAATATATTTATATTGTCTATATCCAATTGCTACTACATGACTTGTATTTAAACAAAGATGCTGAAATCAAACCTCACCTTATCAAAGGCGGGTATAACTCATATTACAACTACAATGCAATTGAATTTGTTCCTAATACCTATTATGATGTTCTGAAAACCGAACTTCTATATAAATACTCAACTATCTAATTTGAGCTATATAACTATAGCTCTTTTTCTTTTTGTAAAAAATATTAAACTTTTTCATTTCATTTAATCACTAATAACTAATTTATTGTAAATTATATAACTTTCTGACTATTTCCAATTGATAATGAATTAAAGATTTGTTATAATAGTAACAATAATTACTAAGAAATGTATAGCTAAAAAGACTTAGATATTTGTTAAGAATATAAAAAATAGAATAAAAGGTAATAAAAATGAAAACAAAAATTATATTAACAGTGGGCTGTGTTGGTAAAACTTATGTAGATTCAAATTACATTAACATATATGACTTTGATAAACATACTTTAGACTATAAATATGATAAAACAGGATTCGAGCATCTCTCTAATGAAGAATTTAAAAGTATTCCCGGAAGAAAAATTAAAGAGAATTGGTTTGAATTGTATATGGCTGACTGGTGCAAAATTATAGATTCCAATAAATATGATGTAGTTACTGGATGGCTACAAGATGATGCTATTGAATACTTATTAAACAAAGGCTATGAATTGGAACTCATTCTTGTTGATGTTAAAGATTATGAAAGTGTTTACAAAGAGAGGTCTGTTCAAAGAGGAAATAATGAAAACTACTGGAACAATTTAAAATCTTATTTTAACTCAACACTAGAGAAATATAAAGATAGAAAAGATATGAAAATTACAATATTTACTAAACCTTTTTATTTGAGTGAATATTTACTATTCTCTGGAACAATCTTAAAAAGAACTAACAGATTTGGCCATTCATATATAACTAAAACAAAAGAATTAGTAGAAAAAGAATTTAATACTCAAAATGAGTATTTACTTCCTATATTCACTTCTTTTTACTCTCAATTAGTTTTAACTTCACTTGCTTCTAATCAAGAAATAACTAAAGAAATGGTTCATGAAGCATGGTCAATTGCTATAGATAATGATAACCCAGATAAAATCCATTCTTCTTTAATTCCTTTTGAATACTTATCTGACTACATACAAGACTTAGACCAGTATTATGTTGAAAAACTAACAAATGTTTTAGAATATTTGAAAGAATTGAAATTAGTAATAAATCAACCAAGGAAATAAAAACATATGAAAACAAAAACAAGAATAATTTCAGCATTTCCCTGCTTAGGGAAAACATCTTTAACTCAAAAATATAAGAATATATATTTTGATTTTGAAATATATGAAAGTAGAGCAATTAAAGGAATGAACCAACTTCAAGAATTTGAATTTTTCAAAAACTGCGCTAGAAATATTCAAATTATTTATGAGACTGGATTTTATGAAGTAATCTTTATTACTGATGATAAAAGACTATTACAAGAATTAAGAAAATTGAACTTAGAAATAATCCATGTCTTGCCAAACATAAACAATAAAGATGATTTGCTTGAATATAAAGAAAGAGTTATTAAACGCTCAGGAATAGAATGGCTCAATAATATTTTACTACAAGATATAAATGACTTACCTAATAAATTATTAGACATAGAAAGACTTAAAGAACAAATATATTTTGTTAAACAAGGGAAATATATTGAAGATTTAGTGCCAAATATAAGGAGACTTCATGATGAAGAATAAATCATGGTCTAGGAAAAAACTAACTCAAATGCTTTATCATGGCTTTATTGGTACAATAGCAGACAATTCTGTTGAAATCGGATGGATTTTATGTTTTAGCCTATTGGCTGATAAATCTTTAGTGGAAAGAATAACAATACTATTTGGAGTAAATGATGCTTTTTGGGTTATATTATCTTCCACTTACTATACTGCAAGAACTTCTTTGACTGCTATATTACCAAAACTAATTGAAGAAAAAGGAGAAGCTATTGAAAGTAAAATTGTTAAGAACCATATATACTTATTTTACTTAATGCTATTGCCTTCTGCCATTGCTTCTTTTATATTTTTACCTAAATTACTAATGCTATTAGGAGTATCTTCCACTGATTTCCCTCTTTACATCCCTTATTTTCAATTGTCTATTTTATCAATACTAATTGCCGCTCCATGGTCAATCTTTATACCTGCATACCTCAGAACAAGAGGTAGAAGTAAAGAAGCTGTAATTTTAGACCATTCAATTGCTTGGAGCATGATTGCTGGAATATTTATTACAACTCACATTTTTCATCTAGGAGTTAATACAGCACTAATAGTAAATATTATAACAAATTCTATCCCTTTATATTGGTTCTTATTTAATAAACCTATTCCAAACTTCTTCAAGAAAGGCTTTGAATTTGACTTCAAAGAAATTAAACGCTCTTGGACAATTGTAAAATGGGAATTAGTAAGAAGAATGGCTCCAAGAGTATCAGCTATTATTGGAGTTGCTTTAATGATTACTATTAACCCAATTTATGCTGGAGTTAAATATTGGATTAGTAACTTATTTACTTTTGTTGAGGGCTGGATTGATGCCATGGCTGGATTATTAAATAGCCATGTTTCTCGAAATGTTGGATTAAAAGTAAAAGTTCCACAAAAAGACAATGAATATATTTTTATAAAATCAGCATTTGGAACTGTCTTAACTATTATATTTATATATTTTTTCTCTAAATATTTACTATGGTTCCTACCAGAATCCATTTATAATGAAGTATTAAATCCTTTAATCTACATATTTGCTTTGTTTGAATACTTAACAAAATTAAGATACTATATGTGGCTATCTATTAGTAGGTCTTATAAAATAGAATTAAATGGTAAAGCTCAATTATTCTATGCTCTACCAACAGCATTTTTAACACCACTATTGTTATGGCTGTTCTTACATAAATTAAGCTTTGGAATAGAATATATATTTTTAACAAGTGCTATTGTTGGAATAGTTCAATGGTTGCTAACTGAAATATATTTTAGAAAAAATTTAAATGAAACAACTTATAAAAAAGATATATAACTAAAAAGGAGAAACGACTAATGTCTTATCATATTGCTAAAAATGGTGCTCCTGCTATCTGTACAGCTCAACCAGGTAAATGCCCATTGGGTAACCAAGATAAACACTTCGATACTGTAGAAGAAGCTCAAGTATATGCTGACCAATTAAACCAAAAATACAGAGATGCTTATAATGGCTTTAAGGAGAAATTAAAAAAAGATAGATTAGAAGCTATTGAAAATAACAAAGATAAAATAAATGAACTAAAAGAGAAACTAAACTTAAATGAATTGCCAGAGTTTTTAATTGATGAAATTATAACAGGTGGTTTTGAATACTCTCACCAAAAACAAAAAGACAGAGCTGCTAAACTTCGAAGCAATGAACTCCAACAAGCTATTAAAGATAGAAAACAAAAACAAAATAGATTATTTAAAAATCCATTCAAAAATTAGCTTTAGAGAGAATAAAATTTTGAACTTATTCTAGCTAAAATTAGATAAATAAAATTAAGAAAAATCATCTACTAACACTAGATGATTTTTTATTTGCACTACTATAACTCACTCTTTGTGAAATACTTAAATCAAAAATACTAAACTCAAAATCAATTGCTATATATTATCCTTAATTACCTATAATACATATGTTAATATATAAATTATTATCTATATATACAAACATAGAACCTACTAACTATGCCAAATCCATTAAATGTAAATATTCCAAATATGCTAAAACAAAATACTAAACTTAAAAATAAAAACCAAAACCTAGAGAAAAATGCTGTAACATGAAGCAGAAATACACTTCATAAAATTACTCTATTAGTATTTCCTAACACGAAACTAAAAAGTAAAATGCTATAACTCAAAGTTAAAATCTATCCTCTAATATTACTATATATACTCATTATATAAATAATTATTGTATATACATTACTCATTATAATTGCTCCATTAGCACTAATACTTATTCATGGATTAAATAATGTATTGCTTGCTTTTATTGCTCTATTAGTTTTGCTTAAAATCAAAATATTACTACTTAACTCCAAAATCAAAAAAAGAAAATCACTAGCTATAGCTAACTCGCTAAATTTATCCATCTAATCAATGTACACAAACTTAAAAACAAAATGCTAAACTCATAAGTTATAACACTATTACCAAAATCATACTCACTATAATTACTCTATTAGTATTAACTATTCTGAAAATGCTATTACTAGAATAAGCAATCCATATTTGTCAATACTATTTATTCTTGCTCCCTCATAATTACTTTATGAACATTGCTTAATCTAATACTTGAAAGTTAAATGCTACCTCTCAAGTAAATCAAAAAAGAAAATTACTAGCTATAGCTAACTCGCTCCAAAAAAAGAAAAAACTACTATATATGGCTAAGCAAAAAAAACAAAAAAAGAAAGAACCACCACTCTCGCTACCGACGACCACCCACTACCACTCACTCCCCCACCACTGCTACCGACACCGCTACCGCTCACCCACTCAGCTGCACCGACCACTGCGCCACCATGGATATACTAGTAATCTCTAAGTCATTCATCACTATTACTATTACTAAGCCACATTCATTCCATTTTATATTTATCCAGTTGCACATATTTTATCTGCGTATCCTATTGAAGTCAATACATCTAATTTTTATACGGCTGGCTATTCGTTTATCACATCGCTAATTTTCTATTACACACTAATTTAAGTTACATTTACTCATTACTATTTTATAGCCATTACTATTATTATTTACTATTATTTATTATAGCTATTACTCACTAACGTAACACATTACTCATCATTCTTTTAGTTAGCGATACCAACCGAGTTGCTATCGCTTCAGTACACCGTGATAGTCATTCTTCCTAGTTATGCTTGTCTAGTTACACGGTGTACCAGCTCTCTCATATACATAATTTGCATTTCATCATTAAGTGTAACGTTACATTCGTAGTTATTACTTAATGTGATTTGTTCGCCTATGTATATGCGTGATAGTAACACGGTGTTGCCGTGTTGCTAGCACTGAGAGAGCTAGAGCGTTGAGTGAATTAGTTAATGATAGCGGTAGCTATGATTAACTAATGTCTAAATTATTAGTAACAGGAGTTACTAATAAATTAGTGCTCACTCAACGCTCGGCTAGCATAGTAATTAGTAACGGTGTTACTAATTAGTTCCACTTATAACTTATTCAAGTGAATAAGTTTATAGTGGCTATGCTAGCAAGCTGCACTGCAAGATTATTATAGCGATGGCTATAATAACTTACGGAGTAAGGCGAGGTTACTTATGACTAGGCCGAGGTGAGGGCACCGAAACGAGTTGGTTAGAAGTTAAGCTTGGCTTATGTAGTGCCCTTTAGGGAGCAGTGCAGGGTGTAAAATACACATTAGTGGTATTTTCTCAAGTGCTCTGGCAGTTGATTTTGCGTAAAATGGAAATATATTAAACGATATAATACATATAATATATATAACGAAAAATACTGCAATAAGTTAAATGATATTACTAAATCAAAGACATAAAATTTTCATATATTTCGTGATAACGGGATATAACGATTTTACTGAATTGTCAAAATATAATATAACATACGAGTTAGAGTGTTTTCAAAAAATTTTCAAAGGAGAGTAAAATGGCAAACAAAGCAATCAAGTGGGCCTGGGACGATGATGAAGATGAAGTTGATTTATTGTCAACAGGTGAAGTTCCAAAAGGGTTACAGAAGATAGCACCCGAAGAAAAAGTTGAAGGCTTAAGTAATAATGAGATTAAAGAGCAATTATTAAGTGGTGATTTAAAGTTACCTAAGGAGTTTCGTTCTACATTAGATTTGGATTTAAATGAATCCGAAGAAGGCGAAATAAGAGCTAAGCATAGGAAGTATGAAGATTGGGCTTATGAGAGTGAGCGAGATTATATAGATACAAATGATAGCAATAAGTCAATCCATAGTATAGTTGAGAATGACTCAGAAGTTAGTGAAAGTGACATAGAAGAAGCTAATAATCTATTACAGAAGCGAATAGACAGATTAAAATTAAAGCAAGTTACTAATGAAGTTACAGATGAAGTTATTATTAGTAGTAGCGGAATGAGTTTAAGTGATTATTTAAATAAGACTTATTTAAGAGGGAACAAAGGAAGAAAAAGGAAAAGGGAGTTCAATCGTAGGGAAGAAGATATAGCTCGGTTAGAGAGTCGGAAGAATGACCCATTATATGCTAAGGGAGTAGTTAAACATTTAGAACAAGTAGAAAGACGAAAATTAGCTAAGGTAAAACAAACTCAGGCAATAAGGAAAGCATATAATAAGGATAGATATACGAAGATGAGTCCGAATGAGAAGCAATTGTTGAAGTCATTAGGAATGACGGAGCAAGAGTTAATAAGTAGAGTAGGATATAACAGTATATTAGATGAAAAAGAGAAAGCGAAGTTATTAAGTGAAGGTTATTTTGGAACAAAGACTATTGATGGTATAGGAGTCAAACAACGTTATACAACATTAGGTGACATACAGATTTTAGAGTTCTTATATAGATTTCAAGTAGCTACGATTAACATATTATCAATTGCTTTAGACAAAGGACGTAGTGCTATAACTGGGCAATTAAACAAGATGTATAATATGGGATTAGTTGAGAAGCTACCATTAGAGGGTAATTTATATATTTGGGGATTAACTAAGTTAGGACAAAGTATTATTACAGATGATGATAGAGCACCGAAGCGACCAAAGGTTAAGGGTGTAAGTCAATTATTGACTATCAATTATGTAGTAGCATGTTTATATAGTAATAAGGTAAATGCTTTAAATTTAGAAGATTATCCGTATTATGGTAGAGAATTTCAAGGTAAGGTTGTTAAGGGTGAGGACATTATTCCAGAGCGGTTTTTCAGAAGTGCTCTATATAAAGAATCATTTAATTTAACAGGCAAGTATCATATGAAGTCAAGTGTAAATACACAAGTATTAGACAAGGGTGAAGTATTGTGGCGAGAATGGGAGATAAATGGAAAGAAAGGAATTTCACCGGAGTTAGTACCTGGGCAAGAATTTCTTTATCTATTATATAGCTCAGAAGCATTTGACAATAGTTATGTAATACCCGACTTAGTAGTACGTAGACCAAGATTGAATGATGGCACACCTCAAAACATTGCTATTGAAGTAGAGAGAGCAAGCAAAAGTGTAAATGAATATAGAAAGAAATTGATTGCATATAAGCAAGATAAGAGAGTATATAGTAAAGTTGTATATATAACAAGTAATAAGAGTACAGTAGAGAAGATAGTAAAAGCTGCTGAGTCTATTGGATTTGAAGATTACGATATAGTTCCATTCTTAGATGTGAATGGCAAGAAGATAAGAGTAGATGACCCATGGGCATTATAAAAGGAGATAGAAAATGGCATTACCAAAATTAGATAGTATATATAATTCTAATTCTAATAAGAGATTGTTACCGAATACTATAGAGACTGATTTCCCACCTAGTCCAAGTGCTAATGAATTTGGAAATCAGATAAACGACTGGGCCAATACCGGTTGGATAGGAATGTTCCATTTAGACATGGTATTAAGTTATGCTATTGAAGCGGGTGCTTCGGATATTCATTTGAATGCTGATAAACCTGTTGCATTTACGGTATTAGGTAATATAGTTAAACAGCATGAATTTCCAATACCAGATAGTATTTTAATGGAAGATTTAGTTAAGGGAATTTTAAGTCACCAAGCAATGGGTGTATTTGTTCGTGACTTGGATTATGATGCTTCATATGTTATCAAGAGAGGTCGTTATAAAGGTCGTAGGTTCCGTGTTTCAGTATATAAGAATTACGGTTCTGATGGTATCGTATTCCGTACAATCACAGATGAAATTCCAACACCTGACCAATTAAACATTGAAGAAGAAGTTAAGAGTTGGTTTTATCAATCATCTGGTGCAATCTTAGTATGTGGCCCAACAGGTAGTGGGAAAGCATTACATATAGATACATTGATTCCAACACCAACAGGTATGAAAAGAGTTGGTGAAATCAAGATTGGGGATAAGATTTACGATAAGGACAAAAACTTAACAGAAGTATTAGACATTCATCAAGCTTCTAAGAAAGATAAATTATATAAGATAACTTTAGAGAATGGTGAAGTGTTTAAAGCAAGCGGCCCTCATGAATGGGTAGTACATAACAATAAAGGTTTATTATCATCAGTAACAACAGATGAAATATTTAATAAATTTGAATATGAGTATTTCATTCCTAAGTTAAATTTCCCAGTTAGATTATATAATGGATATACAGTAGAAGAAAGAAAAGAATTATTATATAGCATGACTGGAAATTCAGAATTAGAAATCATCAAGTTAGATGAATATACTGATGAAATTATAGAATTGGCAAATAGTTTGGGTTATTACACATATTATGAGAATGAGAAGTTAGTAATCAATAAAACTAAGAAGAAACGATTAACAAGAATAGTTAAGATAGAGAAGATAAAAGATAATTATAAGGATTATTTCTGTTTTGAAGTAGATAGTGAAAGTCATACTTATTTAATAGGGAATACATTTACAATTACTCATAATAGTACAACAATGGCTTCAATTTTAAGAGAAATTCAATTAACTCAAGAAAAGAAAATAATCACGATTGAAAAGCCAATTGAAGCAATTTTCCCCGATGATGGTAAAGCATTAGTAGTACAGAGAGCAATACCAGAGGATTGTGTAGATTTTGAGTTTGGGTTAACTGGAGCTATGCGTCAAAATCCCGATTATATATTGATTGGAGAAGTTCGTAATCAAACAGAAGTAAGTGAGTTTCTAAGAGCTGCTGAAACTGGACATTTAGCAATGAGTACAATCCATACGGTGAACAATGTAACAACATTAAACCGTATTCGTTCGTTATTTAGTGGAGAGGAACAACGTAGAATCCTAGCAACATTAGGAGATGTATTGCGTGGAATAGTAAATCAGCAATTAGTAATGAGAAAAGATGGTACTGGACGATTTGCAGTCAGAGAAGCATTAACAATTGATTACAAGATTAGACGATTGATAGCTGAGGATAATTTCCAAGCGATTAGAGATTTTCAAGAAGCGAATGGAAAGACAATGGAGCAACAATTAGCAAAAGCTGTATTAGCAGATAAGTGCACTCTTGAAGAAGCAAGAAGTAAAGCCCCCGACCAAATTTATTTTGACCATGTTTTTGAAGAATATAGCAAATAAAGGAATGAAATTTCATTCCTTTTTTAAGCAGTTCTAAGCTGTTTTTAGTTTAATGTGTACATTTTATCGAAAGTTAGGTTTTACAGCGTTAGTGTCAGCTTAGTGACGATATAACATGGTTCAAAATGGTTACTAATAAACGGTTTTTTAGCAAAAAATATTTTAAAAATAAATATTAAGATTTAATGATATATAAAGAATAAATAAGAATAATATAAATATAGGTAAAATAATATTTTGTTAGCGAAAAGAGCTTTAGGGCTCTTTTTATATATTAAAAGAAAAAGGAGTACAAAAAGTGTCATTAAAAGATTTAGGTAATGTAACATATTACAATTTGAATAATGAAATCAACAGACCTGTTAATGGTTCTATTATGTTAAATAAAGATAAAGAAGCATTAAAAGCATTTTTCAAAGAGAATGTAAAGCCAAATTATTTACGATTTGAAAGTTTGAAAGATAAATTAGATTATTTATTAGAGAATAACTACATTGAAAAAGGATTTTTAAATAAATATTCTTTTGAATTTGTAATAAAGCTTTTTAAATTTGTGTATAGTAAAGATTTTAGATTCAAGTCATTCATGGCTGCATATAAATTTTACAGTCAATATGCAATGAAAACAAATGATAATACAAAGTATTTAGAAAGTTTTGAAGATAGAGTTGCGTTTAATGCTTTATATTTTGCTAATGGAGATGAAGAGTTAGCATGGAATTTAGCAGATGAATTGATTAACCAACGTTATCAACCAGCAACACCATCATTTTTAAATGCTGGAAGAGCAAGACGAGGCGAATTTATTTCATGTTTCTTATTAGATGTAACTGACGACATGAATAGTATTGGTAGAAGTATTAACTCTGCATTACAATTAAGTAAATTAGGTGGCGGAGTAGGAATTAACTTATCAAATATTCGTGAAGCCGGTGCAAGTATTAAAGGATATGAAGGTGCAGCCTCAGGTGTTGTTCCTATTATGAAAATGTTAGAAGATAGTTTTTCTTATGCTAATCAATTAGGACAACGACAAGGTGCTGGCGCAGTTTATTTGAATGTGTTCCACCCAGATATTATTGCTTTCTTATCAACAAAGAAAGAAAATGCTGATGAAAAGATTAGAGTAAAAACATTATCATTAGGATTAACAGTACCAGACAAGTTTTATGAATTAGCAAGAAATGATGAAGATATGTACTTATTTAGTCCATTTGATGTGGAGCGAGTATATGGAGTTCCATTTGGGTACATTGACATTACTAAAGAATATGATAATTTAATCAATAATGATAGCATTAAGAAATATAAAATTAAAGCTAGAGATTTAGAAATGGAAATCTCTAAATTACAACAAGAGTCTGGTTATCCATATGTAGTAAATATTGATACAGCTAATAGAGCAAATGCTATTGATGGTAAAATCATTATGAGTAATTTATGTTCAGAGATTTTACAAGTTCATAAACCAAGTAAGATTTTGAATAATCAAGAGTATGAAGTAATGGGTTCTGACATTAGTTGTAATTTAGGTTCAACTAACGTATTAAATCTAATGGTATCGCCAGATTTTGGTAAATCTGTAAGAACAATGACAAGAGCATTAACATTTATTACAGATACTTCAGACATTGATGTAGTACCAACTGTAGCAAAAGGAAATAGAGAAAAACATTCTATCGGATTAGGAGCTATGGGGTTACATACATTCTTTGCAACTCACCATATGAAATATGGTTCACCTGAGTCAGTAGAATTTACAAATCTATACTTTATGTTATTAAATTACTGGACATTAGTAGAATCTAATAATATTGCTATTGAACGTAATGAAACATTCTATGGTTTTGAGAAATCTAAATATGCAGATGGTTCATACTTTGATAAATACATTACTGGAAAATATGTTCCACAATCTGAAAAAATGAAAGATATGTTTGATGGTATTTACATTCCAAGTGTTGAAGATTGGGAATATTTGAAAGAGTCAGTTATGAAATACGGTTTATATAACGAAACACGTTTAGCAGTTGCTCCAAATGGAAGTATTAGTTATATAAATGATGTATCAGCTTCAATCCACCCAATTATTCAAAGAATCGAAGAACGACAAGAGAAAAAGACAGGTAAGATTTATTATCCAGCTAGAGATTTAAGTAGTGATACAATTCCATATTATGCCTCAGCATATGACATTGATATGAGAAAAGTTATTGATGTTTATGCAGCTGCAACAGAGCACGTTGACCAAGGATTATCATTAACACTATTCATGAGAAGTGAATTGCCTGAAGGTATGTATGAGTGGAAAACTGAAACTAATAAAATGACTACAAGAGATTTAAGCATTTTGCGTAATTACGCTTTCAAAAAAGGTATTAAATCAATTTATTATGTAAGAACTTACACTTCTGATAATTCAGAAGTTGGTGCTAATGAATGTGAATCTTGTGTTATTTAAAGCACTGAAATAATAGAAACAGAAACTTTTTATAGCTATTTCTTGTAATTTATTATAACTTTATGATTAACTTTGATTGAAAATAAGTTGATGATTTGTTATAATAATAACAATAAATAACATAAAAGGAGTAAAATGAAAAAGAAAAAAGTTCATTGGAAAAGTTTTAATATAAATATGCCATCAGAACTTATACCCATTTATGATTTCTTACAAAATGAGTTAAATTTTATTCTTTCTAATAATGAAACAAGAGCTCTATTAGACAAAATTGATTTATCTAAACTCAGCGGTGATGTTTGGAGAGATATGAGAGATAGCCTTAAATTCCGAATTAAAGATTGGCCATTACATAACAAGACATGGCACTCATATATCTTGTTTGAAAATATTAGACGAGAAATAAAATCAAAGCAAGAAGCAATCATCATTTGGAATGAATTGGTTAAAAACGATTTCAACATAAATGAAGAATTATTTAATTCATTGCACAAATTAAATCTTTATCCAACAAGAAGTAGAATTGCTAATATTAAACGAAGCAATAAAATACCCGAATTAGCAAGAAGTGCTATATTCAGCCTTGATTACACTATTTCATCAAAACAATTCTTTAGAATGAAAACTAACAATATTTGCGAAATAAAAGTTGGTAAAAAAGATTGGATAGAATATGAAATAGTGTTTCCAAACAGTATTGATTCCCGATTTACTGGGAGAATTGCAAAGCCAAGATTTATTAAACGTAAAAGAGATGGTCAATATATAGGTATTTGTTCTTATGAGTATAAAATTGAAAATTATGATTTAGAAGATAAGATTTTGGGTATAGACATTGGTAAAATCAAATTATTCAGTTCTGTTGTTATGGATAAAAATGGAGAATTTAGTAATGAGTTCATCAACACTAAACGAAGTCAAGAAACAGAATATAAAATAAATAGACTCTATGAAAATAAACAAATTCTATACGATAAAATAAAAGCCTATGAAGATTTAAAATTAACAAATCAACTCAAATATGAAACTTGGAAAAATCTTTATTTTAATATTACAAATAAAATAACTAATACTAAAGATTATCAAGCAAAACTTCTCTCGAGTGAAATTGTGAAACTAGCATTAGAGCAAAAATGTAAAACAATTCATATTGAGGATTTATCTTGGTTAAATTCACAAGGTGGGAAGTGGAATCACTCACAAATTCATTCTAAAATTATTGAAAAAGCTTCTATGTATGGAATTGAGGTGAAGAAAGTTTCTGCTATCAATACAAGTAAAGAAAATCCAATCACAAAAGAAGTTGGTGTAATACAAGATAGAATTGTTAAGTTTACAACTGGAAAAATTGATAGAGATTTATTAGCTGCTATCAATATTGCCATACGCTCTACTAATATTAAACTTAAAAAATCTCTACCTAAAAAGGTAAAGACTAAAAGAATTAAACCAAAATCAAATAAAAAAGAAATAAAAGAGAAAGTAAATAAGTTAAAAGGAAATGGTCAAATTGTGTCATTTCTAATGAATGTACTTGATTCAACAATTCAAGTTGAATTAGGAGTTCGTCCTCTTTCTGAGGTATTACCTTGCAACTCACTTATTGATTATTACAATAAATTACAGGAGTAAATAACAATGGATAAAAATTTTAAATATTACAAAGCGATTGACTGGAACTCAATTGAAGATGAAATTGATAAATCAACATGGGAGAAATTAACTGAACAATTTTGGTTAGATACTCGTGTTCCATTATCAAATGACTTAGACGATTGGAGAAAATTAAGTCCAGCAGAAAAAGATTTGATTGGAAAAGTATTTGGTGGATTAACTCTCCTTGATACAATGCAATCAGAAAGTGGGGTAGAAGCAATTAGAAATGATTGTAGAACTCAACATGAAGAAGCAGTATTAAACAATATACAATTTATGGAAGCTGTTCATGCTAAGTCATATTCTTCTATTTTTTCAACATTAAATACTAAGAAAGAGATTGAAGATATTTTCAATTGGACTAACAATAACGAATACTTACAAAAGAAAGCTAAGATTATTAACGAAGTTTATGAAAGAGGTTCAGCATTAGAAAAGAAAGTTGCTAGTGTATTCTTAGAATCATTCTTATTCTATTCAGGCTTCTTCACACCATTATATTATTTAGGTAATAATAAAATGGCGAACGTTGCTGAAATTATTAAGTTAATCATTCGTGATGAGTCAGTTCACGGAACTTATATTGGATATAAATTCCAATTAGGATTTAATGAATTACCAGAAGAAGAACAAGAAAAACTTAGAGATTGGTTATATGAATTATTATTTGAGTTATATGAGAATGAAGAACAATATACAGAACTCTTATATGACGAACTTGGGTGGACTGAGGAAGTAAAAACTTTCTTGCGTTATAATGCAAATAAAGCATTGATGAATTTAGGTCAAGACCCATTATTCCCTGATAGTTCAGAAGATGTAAATCCAATTGTTATGAATGGAATTTCAACAGGTACTTCAAATCATGATTTCTTCTCTCAAGTTGGAAATGGATATTTATTAGGTCAAGCTGAAGCTATGAAAGATAGCGATTATGACATTTAATAGTAAAAGATGAGCATTGATTTGCTCATCTTTTTTAGTAAAAATTTAATTTTTTATTTTTTATGAACCAAAGGTTAAAAATATTTATATTTTTAAAGTATTTTTCTTTACATTATCCTTGAATATTGATACAATAACGTAATAAAAATTAACTAATAAAAGGCACAATTTTACTGTGCCTTTTTCTTTTTTATAATTGCTTAAATCGCTCTGAGAGCAACAAAAAACAGCTCTTGTACAATTTATCAAGAACTGTTTTTTATGTTATTTTCTATTCTTATATGACGATATAACGCATATCAAAATCAGTTATAGAAGTGTGAAATCAATAGCAAAATAGATACAATAAAGAATAATGAAAAAGTAATAATTCTAAGTTTAATAGTTATTTTAGGAGTGTGAGTTTCTCCATTAAAAGCATTTCCTAAAGTTTCTTGTTTTGGTGCTTGCAAGAAGATTAGTAAGGAAATTAGCAACATAATAATTAAAGTTAATATAGTCATATTATCTTACTCCTTTAAATATAGGTTGATAATTATTTTTTGCAGTTAATCCAGCAATTTGGTGGCAAATATCTTGGATAACTCCAACCAAAATAAGAATGTTAATACCTGTTAAAGACAATCCTAATTTTATAGGTGAAACAATTTCTAAAATTAAAGAAGTAATAGCAATAATTGTTAGAACGGGAGCACCGATGTTTGTGATACCGATAACTTTGTTATTGATGTATTGTTCAACATTATCATTAGTAACACCTTTTATATACATAGAGCTTTCTCTCAAATTCTTAGTAAGCTCTTCCCCGTCAATTTGAACAAGATTATAAAGATAAGAAAATACAAAGATGAGGATAGAATAGAATAGTATTCCAGTCCAAGTTGAATAATCAGTAAAAGTCCAAACATTACCAGTTAATTGTCCGATAGAACCAATTATTGCTAATAAACTTGAAGCAAAGATGATTGGCATAACAGAACTTGCAAGCAATTTGACTGGAAGATAATGTGCTTTTATATTCACACTGTAATTTTTAGATTGTAATGGGAATGTATATTCTTTCTTGTTAGCGAAATATGAAATTACAATAATAATTAAATACCCAACGATTGCTAGAGCAACAGATTGAATATATGGATTAAAATTGTTAATATAATATTTTTTCATTTCATATATATTATAAAATTGTCCCGGCAATGCAGTTAATATACCAAATGCAATAATATTAGATTGACCGTTTCCAATACCCATTTCATCAATTAAACTTCCTAGATAAGAAACGAATAAGCCACCGCTTGCAAGTATAATTGTAAGTAATATTTTGGTATTATTGTCTGCTGTTATAGAAACTCCTAATGTATGACTAATTGTTGGGGAGAAAAGGATTCCACAAGCAGTTAAGATACCAAAGATAAAAGTGAATAATCTAGTGTGTTGTGCTAGTTTCATTTGCCCAGCAACACCTTGTAAAGATAATTTCTTATAATAAGGAACTAATCCTTTTGAAAATAATTGAATAAGTATAGATGCTGTTACATATGGAGAAGCACCGAGTGCTAATAATCCTAATCTACTTAGAGAGCCACCAGATGATAAATTCATCAAGTTAGCGATTGCTGATTGATTATTTGAATAATCTACCTTAATTCCGGGCAATGTAACAAAAGTACCGAACTCAAATATTGCAAGCATTAAGAGAGTAAATAATACTCTATCTCTTACTTGTTTAGTTTTTATCCATTTCACTTAATTTTCCCCCTTTTTTGAAAGTTTGATTCAGTTTTGTTTGCATATACATTTCTAGTTTTTAGTGCTGTATAATCTTTTAAATCAAGAATTGCTTCAATAGCAAGGTCGTAAACTTGTTGTTTGAATTTCTCATACAATTCATTAGCTTCATTTTGATAAGTAATGATAGGGTTTTTACCATTCTGGCCACGCCAACCAATACCTGATTTAAGTGCTTCTAATTTATCAATATGGTCTACCCATGCCTTGTCTAAAGAATATAACAACACTTCCTTAGCAAGAGCTCTCTTTGCTTTATCATCAACGGTTAAGAAGTTAAAGTTGTTTAAAGCTTCTTCATTCCCACTCAATGCTTCATACATTAGTTCTACAATAAAGTTATTTTCATTATGAAATGATTGAAGAATTTTGTTCCTAGTGTTATAAAATATATTTCTTTGTTCTCTTATAACATCATCAAATTTCAAAGCACTTCTACGAGCAGAATAGCTATTACTTTCTAATTCTTCTTGAATAGATTTAAAAGCTTTGATGAACTGCTTAGGCAAAGGATTTGTTAGATTGAAGCGTTTCATAAAATCAACATTAACACGTTTGAAAATTGAATCTTCAAGGGATATAATTGTTTCAGTACGACCTGGTGCACCTTGTCTTGAAGTTCTTCCTTTTAATTGATTGTCTATTCTACTGCTTTCGTTTAATTCTGTAAGGATAACAACTAATTCAGTATCATCATCTACTTTAATGTCAGTACCTCTACCTGCCATATTTGTAGCAATTGTGATAGCATTTTTTGCTCCAGCTTGAGCAATAATTTTTGCTTCTTCCTCATTTTGTTTAGCATTTAGTACTTTGTGTTTCAATCTTGCTTTACTTAATCTCTTAGATAATAATTCACTATCTTCAACAGATACTGTACCAACAAGGACAGGTCTATGTTCTTTGTTATGATAGATAATTCTTTCTACAACATAATCCCATTTCATTTTTGCAGTAGTAAAAGCAATGATTTCTTCATCTTTTCTAATTAAAGGTTTATTTGGTTGAATAGGAATTACTTTCAAGCCGTAAACTTCTTGAAATTCATTTTGTTCCTCAATAGCAGTACCAGACATACCAGAAATTTTATTATATAATCTAAAGTAATTTTGTAATGTTATTGTAGCAATAGTTTTATTTTCTTCTTTAATCTCCACACCGTTTCTCAAGTGTTTAGCTTCTAATGCTTGGTGTAATCCATTTGAGAATCTTCTACCCGGTTGCATACGACCTGTAAATGAATCAATGATACATACTTCTTTGTTTTTACCTTTTGTGATGGCATAATCAACATTTTCTTTATAGATGAAATTAGCGAGCAAAGCTTCGTTAATCAAGTGCATATATCCTATATTATCTTCATCATAAATATTAACAAGATTATAAGCATTTGCAACTTTTTCAGCTCCAGCATTAGTCAAACTGACTGAACGGCTTTTGTAATCAATTTTCAAATCAGTTTCAGGTGAAATCGTAGATACAATATTCTGAGCTTCCATAATAGGCCCAGCAGGACTTTTTGAGTCTTGCCCAATAATTAGAGGAGTTCGTGCTTCATCAATAAGAACAAGGTCTACTTCGTCAATCAAAGTAGAATTGTAGACATGTTGATTTACTCTATAAGAAAGATTTGGAACCATATTATCTTTCAGATAATCAAATCCAAGTTCATTTGCAGTTGAATACATAATGTCACAATCATAAGCTGTTCTCTTTTGTGTAATATTCATTTCATTCAGATTGAGACCAACTGTAAATCCTAAACTTTTATACAAGGGCTCCAATTCTTCCTTATCACGTTTAGCTAAATATTCATTAACTGTAACAACATGAGTAGGTGCTATTGTTGCATTTAATATTGTAGGAAGAGCACTTGTGTATGTTTTACCCTCACCAGTTCTCATTTCAGCAATATTACCCTCATATAGAGCGATTGCACCGTGTAACTGGACATCATGCAGAGTAATATTGTAAAGTTTTTTGAAAAGCACATATACAATAGCATATACATTCTTTAAGTTTTCATTTGCTTGCTCTATTGATTGATTTTTATATTTTTGAAATTCTTTTGATAACTCTTCAGTAGACAAATTTTCCAAATCTTTAGAGATAGATTTAATTTCATCAGTAATTTTATTTAATTTTTTAGTATAATGTTCTGTTTCTTTATGGTTAATCCATTTAGTAAATCTGTTCAAAATCTTACTCCTTTTCTTTAGTTTTCATTTAATTCGGATATTTATATTATTCTAAAATATTTTTTAAATATCAAGTAAAAAGTAGAATAATATAAAAGAATACACCGAAAAAAGGAAAGGATTTAATATGTCTATTTATAAAGAATTACAAAAGAAACACCCAGAAGTAACAGGTAAGTTGATTGTTACAAAGAACAAAGATAATAAAGTTATCGTGTCAGGGCACCTTAATGCAAATAATGTAGAAGAGTTAAAGAATGATTTAATCAGTATTCTATTGAAACAATATAAACAAATTGTATCAATTGCTGGAGTAAAATTTAACGAAGGTTTTACAGTTATTGAAGATGAAGTAGTAACAACAAATCATCAAGATAAAAACAGAGCTGGAGCAGTAAAAATTCTATATAATGGAATGTTACCTGTATCAGCAATTAAAAAAGATGAAAAATTTAAGTTATTTACACAAATCAACTTTGACAAAATGGATAATGCAGTAATTGAATTGAAATTTATTGCTCCTATCATTTTAGATTCAAATTTAAATATTATTGATGGTAATATGCGTTATGATTTAGCTGTTAATAACAACATTCAAGAAGTTCCAGTAATTATTATTGATGATAATGGTATTAAAGCAGATATGCTAAGACTCATCTTAAATCGCTCATCAGAATTTCAACGTTGGAATTATGATGCTATTTCACCATTTGTTGACTCAATTCCAGTTGCTCAACCAATTTTAGAACCATTAGGTTTCTTTGGTGAAAAATTATTACCAGAAAGTTATTTCTCTAATACTATGTTTGAGTACAAGATTGATGTATTCAATAATCAACAAGGTAAATACACTCAAGATACAACAATTGCAGATTGGGCAGAATTTAGAAGAGCAGAAATTTTAGCTAATCAAGAAGCAATTAAGAAACAAAGAGAAAAGAAAAAGAAACAAAAAATGAAAACACGTGGAGCAAAATCATTGTTTGATTTATTCCAACCGACTGAAGATGATTTTGTAGAAACTTATAATATGGACGAAGAAGTCCAAAAACAAGTAGACGAAGTTAGAGAAGTTGCAAGTAAAGTCACTGAATCATATGATAAAGAAAGAAAAGCAATCATTGAGGAAAAAGGACTGAAATGGCAAAATAAAACTACGCAATCAAAAACTAAAGCTGCTAATAAACGTGAAGAATTTATTAACTATATAAATTCATTAAATATTGAACAAGAATTGAAAGACGAAATCTTTAGTAATATGGATACGTTTGAAACTGAAAAAGAATTGAAAGCTTATGTGAAAGGATTATTAGAAAGTGATGAGTAAAAAATATTTAATTACTGGTATTAACGGTTATATAGCTACATTTATGGCGCAATACATTAAGTCTGTAAACCCAAAATCAGAGATTTGCGGATTGCTTCGTAAAAATAGTAAATTAAAAGAAGAGTTATCTGGTATTGTATCTGACTTAGCATATTATGACAAAGAAAAATATTTATATTTAGATAGCAATGGAAAAGAAATAGACTTTTCACAATTCGATTATGTCATTCATTTAGCAACTAATTTCAAAGGTGATAATTCAACAGAATCAATTGTACAATTATTAGAAGATAATTTACTTTCTACAATTGCTTTATATAAACAGATTGAAAAATCAAGTAATCAACCACATCTATTAGTAGCATCTAGTTGGTCAGCGTATAAGAATTTTGGCGAATTTGCTCCAGCAAATCCATATTCTGCTACAAAATATTATGCTGAAGATAGTTCTAAAATGTTTAATTTAGACAAGCTTACTTTCTTACGAATTTCTGATACTTATGGATTGAATGATACTAGACCAAAATTACACAATTTATTAACAAGAAAAGAAAATCCAATTAAAAATCTAAATTCTCCAGCAGAACAAAAAATCAATATGACTCATATTGAAGATGTGACTAGAGCATTTTTATATTGTATTGAAAACAATTATTTTGGAGTAGCAGATTTATATTACAAAGAAAATGAAGTGACTCTAGGAAAATTGATTGAATTGTTAAAATTGAAAGATGTAACATTTGGTGACAAAGAAATTTCAGAATTACCGTTACAAACAAAAGCAATTCCAAATTTCAAACTAAAATACAATATAAACAATATTTATCAAGATTTAAAGAGAGGGGAATAAATGGAAAAAGGTTATAAAAAGATTTCAGATGATTTGATTTTAACTCCACAAAATAAAATCCTATATAATGATGGCATTGAAGAGTTTACTGAAGAGCAAATCAATGAATTAAATCAGAAAGAAATTGATGATAACAATAAAGCTTTAGAAAAAGTTTTAGAAGCAGGTTATATTAAATTCCCCGTATTTTTTAGGGATGCTTTTGATAACTTAGTTGAATCTTCTTATTATTTGCCGCCAACTTTTGAGCCGTCATGTAAAGAAGGCTTTGTGGATAAGCATAAAATGAATTTTAATATTTATATACCATCATATGGTAGAGCTGGAACAGCTTATACTGCAAAAATGCTTGAAGATTTTAATGTTGAAAATTATTATTTAGCAATTGATGCTACACAATTTGAAACATATACTCAACATTATGACATGAAACATATTATCATTAGAGATACTTCATTTAGAGGTGTAGATAAATTAGATATGTTGACTTCTAAAAAATCACCTAATACTTATCATGGAACAGCTGGATTGTATAATTCATTATTATATTTCAGTAGAAGTTTGGGTGAAACACATTACTGGACTATTGATGATGATATGATTGGTTTAGCAATGAAAGCTTACAAGGGAAATTCAGAATTTAAAGATGGTATGGCATATAACAAAGATGATTTCTACCGTTGTAGCCACATTCTTGAAAGATATGGGTTCTCATTCACAAAATTTATGAAATGTTTAGAAGATTTAATGTTAAAAGCTCGTAACCCTGGTTTCCTCGGATTAGAAAAATTTGGTTTAGTATTCAATCTACCTGTTTCATGGCGTATGGGAACTCGTTTGTATTCATTCTATTTAACAAACAATAAAAATCAAATCAATCATTACGGGCAACATAATAATGATGTTATAACAAGTTTAGGAATGAGCAAAGCAGGTTATGTGAATATGTTGTTTGAAGGTATTTATTACAATTCAGGCCCAACTCAAGCAGGGGGAGGATTGACAGAAACATATAAGAAGTTTGGAACATTAGATAAGGGTAAAGTATTAGTAAATGCTATGCCTGATTGCTCTAAGATTTCTTACAAATATAATCGTATTCATCACACTGTAAATTATAACAAGTACAATCAACAAAGACTTGTTGGAGCTGCTAAAAAAGAATAAAATAAATAAAAAATAACCATGAATTTCTCATGGTTATTTTTCTTTATAAACTGCAGTTTTTCAGCAGTAAGTTAATTCATGATAAATATATCCAAATCCAAATAAAACTGTAGTGAGCTGTTAGTTTCAGCGTGTAGTGTTATTTAGAAGTCACCTAACGGTTGTTCTGGTAATAATTGAGAAACAATCATCTTAAATGAGTTTTTAATGCCCTCATTGTAGATAATTTCATTCAATGAATGATGATTTGCTTTTGTAGTAATAAATTTAGGCATGTTAGGAATGAAACCTAAGATTTTAATACCGTGAGAAGCTCTTTCAATTTCTTTAAGTTCGATACCAGTATCGGGGATAAATTTGTTTATGATAATACCGACTTTGTTTTCGTCAATTGTGTTTTCTCTTAATGGAGAGTAAACAAATTCTTTAATCCAACGGCCCATACCTTGAAGTGATGAAATACCCATATCACTCACAAGTACAATCTTGTCTGACATTGGATAAGCCACTTCTGAAAATAGTGGGTCTAAATAGTTAACTGATGTATCTAAGATAACATAGTCATACATAGTTTTAAGAACTTTTATTACTTCTAAATAGAATGCTGGACTAATTGCTTCAGCATTTTTTGGTGTTTTAGGAGCAAATAAAAAGTCAGTATTTGATTTAGGGTTGTGATAAATACCCTCTTTAATGTGTTCTTCTGTTAATTTTTCTGAGTTATCTTTTCTTGCAATATATACATTAACAATGTTAGGACTTGTTGCATTGTTAAGATAACCTAATTGTCCGTCTTTAACATCAAGGTCAACAGTAATGATTTTTGGAGCATGGTCAACCAATCCTTGTTCAAAGGCTTTTTGTCCAGCTTCACTTAGGAAAGCACCAATACCTGTACTATCTGTTGATTTACCAGAACCACCTTTAGATGAAGTTACAGTAATAACTTTACCTTTTCCAGTTGATTCATAGTTTAGAATTTCTTCATCAGTATCTTCTTCAAATCCCTCAATCTCGCCCATACCATTGTCTGTATCAAGAAGTTTGCTAACAACTTCTTGTGTATCTTTTGGAACAAGTGGTGAATCTACATATTTTTCAATTGACTCATATAATTCATCAAGTATCGTATCTCCATAATTTACAAAGTAGAATGGAGTATTAGCATTATATGAATCATCATCTTTAGCTAATTCAAATTGTTTGTTTTTAATTGCTGTTCTGATTTTATTTTCTTCAGTAGCTCTATCTTGTGGTGGAATTAAGATGTTAATTACAGAGTATGGAGCTAAGAAAGCTGCAAGTTCTGCAAATAAATCTGGGTCATTATTGAATAGACGAGAAAAAAGAATAACAACAGAAGTGTCTTTTGAAATAGCTCCATTATCGTTATCTAATTCTCTTTCTAAAGCCCCAACATTTTCAAGTGGAATTTGAAAGTCCCAATTTGGTTCCATATCCACAAAAGCTCTATAAACGACTTCTGGTCCTACAAAAGCTATTTTATGTTGCATAATTTTCTCCTTTAAAAATCTTTTATTTTTCAATTGAAATATCGTATTTATATATATTATTCCACTATTTAAAACAAAAAAGAAAAGCTATCGAGCTTTTCTATTTTTGTGTTTCTAATACCGCATTTGGGTTAGTATCAAATATTTCAGCCCAACCATCAGGGGCCATAATCTGTACAATACCAGCATTTCCTTGACAGTCTTTCATTAGACAAGTACCAGGTTGTAATTCTGGTAATATAGAAGCCCAACCTGGGTCTTCTAAACGCATAGCAGTTACAGTCATTTCATTATCTCTTTCATCATTATTACGGAAGGCAAAACGAGTTGTAATAGTATTATCTAATGAAGCGTTATCTCCAAAGTTCAAGTGTTTTGGTGATTGTGAAATCAATAATACACTCATGTTAAGTGAGCGACCTAATAGAGCAACTTCACTCATCATAGCTTTTCCTTTAGGAGTACTTGCAACAGACCAAGCTTCGTCAATTACAAGAGTTTTTCTAATTTTTTTGTCAGAACGCATAGCGTTAATAACTTTCTGAGTTAATAAACTCATAATAGCAACAGAAATACGCTCACTATTACTATAATCATTAAATGATTTTTCTGAAGTTGGTAATGTTAATCCCATTAAGTTAGCAACGATTGTCCCGTTAGAAACATCTAATTGTGTTTTCTTTGCTGAACGCATATCTCTACTTAGAAGTTTCCCTAATCCAACTTGTAGATAGGTTTGTAATGTCATACCAATACTTCTTACTCTTTCGTCACCTCTGTAACGATTCATGGCAGTGGCAACTGACATGAATGAAGGTCTATCATCTTCAACCACATCTTTGATAATTGGAATAATTGTACTTTGTAGTTCATCATCAATTCGACCAACTAAAGCAACAAGAATATCCATAGTCAAAGCTGTGTTTTCAGCTATATTATTTGTAAATGATGTTGGGTCTAGCATACCAATATTTTCATCACTAATTTTTCCATTAGCTTCTGCTACATTCCAAATGTCTACTTTGTTAATATACCCTAACTCATAAAGTTTGCGTAATGCAATAAAGTCACCTTTGGGGTCAAGTATAACTTGAGCTTTGTTCATGAGATTACCATGACAAGCCAAAAGTAATCCAAGGAAAGTTTTACCAGACCCTGGTGAACCCGAAATAAATGATACTGGTGCATAGTTTTGTGAAATAGCATAATGAGAATCCCAAAATACAGGTGTTGGAGTTCCTACAATAGAAACTCCAATCATAGTACTTGTTGAATATTTACTCTTACTTACCATTTTTTATAATCCTTATTTTAAATTTCTTAAATATTCAATATCTGACCTACGAGAAACAACAATAGAATTATCAATTTTATAAGTGTATTCTTTCTTTGCTGGTTTGTGGTCACAATAATATTTTGGAGAGCTTAAATAAAGTATTTGAGTCTTAGTCCAATCATAGAATGATTTACCACCCCAAATAGGTTTACTCATAATCGCAGCTAGACCAACTGGAGGGCCAAATATTAAGAATGCCGTCCATATATTCAAAGTATGTAATTTAACAATGAATAGGTATCCAACTGGTATTCCCCAAATAGCAAATGTGATAAATAAATAAACCCAAAAAATCAGTCTTACTGGTTTTTTAAATTTAATGTCAAATAATGAATAAATAAGGAGTTCTTTTGAGAATAGATTGGTCATATCCAAAACTCTTATTGGATAGTTGTTTTTTTCAGCCATATTCGACTCCTTTTTATTTTTGAATATCAACCAAAATCTTATTTAGCAACAGGCATTCTAAGGAATTTGTGTGATTTATAGTTATTTAAAACAACTTGGTCTGATGTAAAATTAAACACTCCATTCCAATCTTTAATTTCAACAGTTGGTGCTGGATAAGGTAATCTTGTTAATTGTTCCTTTACAGCATCCAATTGATTTACATAAATATGAGTATCTCCAGTTGTATGAATGAACTCGCCTGGTGTTAAATTACATTCTTTAGCTATAATATAAACTAATAAAGCGTAACTTGCAATATTAAATGGAACACCAATAGGGTAGTCAGCTGAGCGTTGATACAATTGACAATCTAATTTTCCATTTGTAACTTTGAATTGGAACATAGTGTGGCAAGGTGGTAATGCCATGTTATCAATTTCTTTTGGATTCCATGCAGAAATAATCAATCGTCTTGAGTTGGGATTTACTTTGATTTCTTCAATAATGTTAGATAATTGGTCTACATAGTCAAATTGTCGCCAGTTGTAACCATAGATTGGTCCCATATCATCATCTTTGATTAGATTATAACGATACACAAAACCATCTGTTGCTTCATAATCTTTAATGTTACTTAGTTCAAATTTTTCATAAATATTTCTTTCTCTAGGAGTTAAATCTTCATATTCCTTTAGAAGTAATTCATTTAAATCTAATCCTAATCGTTTGTTAAGTTCTTCTCTATTAAAGTATAATTCCACTTCACCGTTATAATGACTTACTTTAATAATCATGTTATTTTCAATGTAAAGTTCTTCTTCATCTTTGCTTAACCAAACACTTGTATCTTTAGAGAATACAGAACTTGCGTAGTAAGAATTAGATAATACAAAGTTATTCCAATCTTCTGTTTTGTAATACCAATGAGGTAAAGTTTTAACTTCTTTAATAAAAGTATTATAATCTTGCCATTCTTTTGAGATTGAAAAATCAGCAGAACCGAGATAAGCTCTTGTCATTAAATTAGCCCAAATCTTATATAATTTTACATCTAGTTCATCTTCAAATAATCTTTCAGCATTTTTATTGATTACTTCTATCAATTCGCCTTTTTCATAGATACATTCAACATATTCATTTTCTTTTCTAGTTTTTACTTTTGTCAAACCTCTATTAGTATTGTATGGTCTGCGCCATTGATTCCAAATAGGATTATTGACATCTTTCAAGTATTTTAAGTTAGTATCGCCTTGAATGAACCAAATAAGTTCAGTGATAATATTTCTTAAAACAGTCTTTTTAGTAGTTAATAGTGGAAATGAATTGCTCAAATCATATCTATTTTGTGTTCCAAAGATAGAGATGGTATCTGTATCTGTTCTATTTTCAGTTTTCACACCATTTTTTATAATAGTTTCTAATTGTTCTAAATAAGTCCAATCAGCTTGTGATAATGTCTGAACATAATTAGAAACTGTTTCAAACTCTAAATCAGAAGCAAGTGTTTTTTCGTCATTAAAAATTTTATTTAATGTTTTTAATTCATGTTTCTTATTTAGAATAAGCTCATAATAATAAGTATCTTTTTGTAATTCTGATTTACTAAGATGCTCATTCAAATCTAATGAAGTATAATATTTCATGCGGTCATTCCTTTTAGTTTCGTTTTATTTATATCTAGCTTGCTGTGTAGTGCAGTTTTGGGTGTTGTTAATATAAATTATCATGAATTGCTTAAAACAGCTTAGACTGCGACTAACAAACAAAAAAGAAGAATAAATAAGCTATTCTTCTTCATTATTCTTTTTGCAAAAAGTATTAACAAAGTAATTACCAAGAAGTATAGCGTCTGATTCGTTATCGTCAACATCTTTGCCAAATTTTTCTAATACTAAACGCATTGAAAATTCTTTGTATTCTTTACTTGTCATTTTGCCAAATTTGTAAAATTTTCTCCAAGTAGAAACATTGACAAAGTTTATCATATCATGAGTAAAATTACTTAACATAATTCCGTCAGCCATTGCTAAATTCTTAGCACCTTTTTGACTTACCACAACGTTAATATCTTCTATTGCAACAATAGTAATATTATATGTTTCTTTTAGCTTTGCAATTTCATCTTTCATGCAAATAGCTCTTGCTAAGAAATTTTTTCTGTATTCTCCCCCTTTAGGGGTGATACTCCCACTTTCGAGCAATTCATAATTTTGTAAATCATAAATTGCCCAACCTGTTGAAGTAGTGGAAGCATCAAGAGCTAGAAGGTGCTCTTTAATCATTTATTACCCTCTAAGAATTTTCCAAACTGTTTCATCAATTCAGAAAGAGAAGTAATTTGTTTTGTCATAGTTTCTTTAAGATTTGTAGTTAAATCTTCTTTAGTTAATGCTGAAGCACTTAATGAGTTAAAGATAATTTTCTTAGCATCCTCAAAAGTTTTAGAGCCGTAAGAAATTTCATTTTGTTGTGTATTGATTAGTTGAACTTTTGCAATCAATTTAAGCAATTGAGTAGAAGCGATTAAACGTTCTTTCATAGAAAGTTCAAATCCTAATTCATTTTCTTTTCCTTGTAAGAATGAGAAGATTTCTAGCAAGTGTTGTTTTGCTTTGTAGTTATCGTCAGTAACGATTTCTTTTGGTGCTTCAAAGAATGAGGCAGTATCTTTTGCTACACAAGATTCAATGAAAGCTTTTAATTGTTGTGGGTCATTATCTGGGTGTGCAGTAATGTCATTAGACAACAACCACTCTCCAGTATTGAAATTGTAAATACCCGCCAACACTTTAAGAGTATTTTCTTTACCACTTTGTAAATCTGGTTTTAATTCTGCCATTGGAATATTGACATCAAGGTGGTCTTTTCTTCTTTGTTCAAAACGATAAAGTAATTTAACACCTTTTTCTACAGCTTCAGTAGCAACTTTTGCTAAATCATAAGATTTACCAACATAACCACTCAATCCATATTTTGCATTTTCTGGTTTTACTTTAACGTTGATAGCTTTACCATTTGGTGATTCTTCAATTGTAGTTTCACCAACTGCAAGGTTTACTGCGACCTCACCAGCTTGCCCTTTAGAAGTATCTCTACCTGTATCAACTATAGTTCCAATCCAACCATCTTTTAATTCTAAAGCCATTTCTAACTCCTTTATTGAATATTTATTTTTATATCATTTTAAAACAGTTTTTATTAAATTGTTTTATAGTTATATTATTCCACTTTTGAACCTAAAAAAGGTGATAAACTTAATAATTTATCACCTTTTTTCAATTATTGAAACATTTTTTGAAAGATTTCTAAGTCTTTAAGTTTCATTGCGAGCTGGACGATAAAACTCCATGTTTTTTCTAATGCCCAACCGATTGCTCCAATAATATCCATATTAAACTGCAAACAGATTGCGTACACAATAGCTGCAGTTATTACAAAATAAATATATCCTTTAATATGATTTGCTCCTTTTTGCATTTCAACCCCCGTTCTAATTATAATTTAAAATAATTTTTACAATAGCAAAAATTATAATCATTGTAAATATTGGAACAACAACTTTGTATTCAAAACTACTTCCAGCATGGATTCCACCCAATCTATATGTCCACCACCTCTTTCCTTTATGGGCAATTGGCCACAAAGCTGGAGTCCCCGAAACGGTTAGTGTGTCGCCTAATATATGGAATAAATATCCTAATGAAGTTAGAATAGCTATCCACGAATAAGCAATATCAGATGGCGAAAAAGCTAGAATAATGATTACAAAGACAATACTTGAACCAAATATAAAAACATATCCAAATAAATCTCTTTTGAGCTTTTTAAATGAATCTGCAAATAACGAAGCCATAGCTAATTGATAACAAATAATTAACCATGCTATAGCAAAGGGATAGATTGTAACTACACCTTCACCTAAAAAACTATCTTTCACATCAGTCTTAATAGAACTCAAGAAGTATACAATAACACCTACAACAATACTCGCAACAATAGTATGCCAAAATCCTCTGTGAGCATCTGGTTTGTCATTATCTCTATTTGTTTTTGTTAAAGTGTATATACCAACTGCACTTGCTCTAGTAAGTTTAGAAATGATTTTCCCGAAAGGCCCTAATGTAGAAATAGCTGTACTTTTTACGTTGTCAAAATCTGGCAATAAAGCAGCTCCAGCTATAACAATTGTTGCTCCTATTAACACGATAATATTATTTGATTTTAATATTGTATTAAAAACAAAGTTAGGAAAGAACGCAACAAGCAGTAGGAAAAAAGCGATAGCAGATAGAGAGTGTGTTAAACCCATGAACCCTTTTTCATCTTTTAGTTTTAGTAATAATTTTTTGTTCATGCTACACCTTTTTTATTTTTTATATCACTAAAAAAAGCCTCCTAGAGGCTCTTTTTAGGATAAGATTTTAATATCCGAAGAATAAATCTTCATCATAAGGAATACCTTTCTTAGCACGACCTGTATATTCCTCTGCAATTGTTTCAGCGTCTTGGTCAACAACTTTAACAAATTCAGCAACAACTAAATCAGTAATTTCATCATCTTTTACTAAGTCATGGAATTTACTTCCTTTAACCCCTCTATTAGTAGAAGGTACTTCTTCACCTTGAGTAAATTTGTAAGATGAGTTTGATTTAGAGAATAGGATAGCATCATTTGCTCCAACTCCAGCAGCTACCGATTTTTTATCATATTTAAATCCAGCAACAGTACCTGAACCTGGGTTACTTTCTCTAATTGTGGAGATAGGGAATTTAGCTAATTGACCGTCTTCAGCAATAATGTATAAGTATTTTTCATAATCTTCTTCAGTTAATGGTTTAGCATAAATAATTTTCTCATTAAGAATCATTTTTGCAAGAGGTGATTTAATATTGTTTTTAACAATGTTTACATTACCAGCATCAGTAACGATTAAGACACCTTTGTAAGTTCCATTCAGATTACTTGGTAAAATAGTAACAAATTTATTTTCGTCTACCCCTAAAAGACTTGTTGAAGATGGTATATCTAAAGGAATTGCTTTAACATTAAGAGATTCAACTGTACCATCATTTTTAAGAACGTTAATCACTTCTTGAGTAGTAGCTTTCAATTCTGATTTGATAGGAACGTGAGTATTGAACGTTTCATCTAGTGATTGTAAGATTGTTCCATTAGATAAAATATAAATAGTTGTATCTACATTCTTTTCTAATAATTTCATCTTATTTCTGCTTTCTTTATCAGCAAGTTTCATATCTTCTAGTGTAACGTTATCAATGAAAGTTCTACGCTCATCAGCAATTACTTTCTTAGTAGCTTTTAATTCTTCAATGATTGCTTCATCAATAGCAGCCTCATCATTTAGAAGATTTTCTAATTCTTCTGTTTCTTTGCGAAGTGCCTCAATTTCTAATAGGATTTTATCCTTATCAGCTTTAGTTAATACAGAAAGTGATAGTTTTAGAACATAATCAGCTTGAGCTTCGTTGATTCCAAAATGTTGCATAATGTTATTTCTAGCTTCTTCTGAACTTTCTGATTTTCTGATAATATTGATTGTTTTATCCAAATCACTTAATACAGAAGCAACACCAGAACGTTGTTCTAATTTTCTTGAATTATTATCTAATTTGTATTCAAGTTTATTGATGAAAGCTTCTTTACGTTGGTCAATGAATGTATCAATCAAATCAAACATATTAGAAACTACTGGGCGGCCTTCATCTAGAGTTGTCATATTAACAGAGAAATTTGTTTCTAATGAAGTTAGTTTAAATAAATCTTCTAAAACAAGATAAGGATTTGCCCCAGCTTTTACATCAATACTAAGAACGTTACCACGTTTCTTATCTGAAAGGTTTTTAGCTTCAACGATTTCAGTTAATTTGTTTTTTGTTTCTTTAATTTTTGAAATTTCTTCTTTGATTTTTTCAATTGAGATTTGGTAAGGGAATTCAGTAAATACAATCTCATGTTTACCTCTTGGTAGTGCATTGATAGTATATTTACTTCTTACTAGGAAACTTCCTTTACCAGTTTCATAATATTCTTTAATACCATCTACTCCAAAGATTTGACCATATGTAGGGAAGTCTGGCCCAGGCATTACACGAATCAATTGGTCAACAGTATTAAGTTTTCCTTGCATACGTTTGATTACGGCATTCATTACTTCATCTGGGTTATGTGGAAGCATGTTAGTAGCATAACCCACGGCAATCCCTTGTCCACCATTGATAATGCTGAAAGGCCATTTTACAGGTAATGATTTTGGTAGTTTTTCTGCCCCAGTAAAGTTTGGTACCATTTCAACAGCATGATAGTCAACATCTTCTACCAATTGTTCACCAGCAGGAGTAAATTTAACTTCATAATAACGGTCAGATGGTGGAGTATCACCAGTTTGTAAACCAAATCCACCTTGTACTTCAACAACTGGAACTCTTGAATGGAAATCTTGAGCAAGTTTAACCATTGCTTCAGTAACAGAAGATGGTCCGTGTGGGTGATAATGTCCTACAACGTGGTTATAAACAGTTGCAGCTTTCATAGTTGGTTTGTTATTTTTTAATCCTAATACCCACATAGTCCAAATACCACGTTTTAAAACGGGTTTTAACCCGTCTTTACCAACTAAGGCACGTGATTGAATAACATAATGGGCATAAGGTAAGTAATTTTCATATAAGAATGGTTTGATTGGTTGAACAATAATTTTACCAGCAAACTTATCTAATGCAAATTTTTCTTTATTCTTAGCCATTTGTACCTCTCTTAATCTTTTGTTGTTTTGCAATCAATGTCAATTTCAAAGCTGGAATTTCAAATAATAATTTAGAGTCAATTTGTCTATGATTAAATGTTAATACAGCATCTCCTAACATAGTTAATGCTTTTAGAACCATAGCTCCAGTCCAATTTTTAGCAATTTGAGTAGCAATTTCATTATTTGTAGTTACTCCACTTACTTCTTGTAAAGCAAGTGTGAAATGTTCATACAATGAAGCAATAGCGTCATTAAAGTTTTCTCCATCTGAGCCCATTTCATTGATAATAGCTATTGTTTCAATAGTTTCCCCATAAATAATATGTTCAATACATTTATCAATCTTACTTGTTTCCAATTCACCAGAGTTAATGAATTTTTCAAATAAAGAGATTGAAGTACGAACTGACCCTTTTGCTTTTTTAGCACAATATAAGATTGCTTCTTTATTGATTGGAATACCTTCTTTTTTAGCAATTTCAATCAAGTTTTTAGCAAGGTCTTTTTGTTTTACAGGTTTCAGTGAAATGTTTTGAGTACGAGATAATACAGCAGGTCTGATTTTATCTAATTCAGTTGTACAGAAAATAAATAAAGCATTCATATTTTCTTTTTCCAAAGGAATAAGCAAAGCGTCAAATCCTTTAGGACTTAAATTATGGTACTCGTCAATGATAATAACTTTCTTATTGATTGCTACTTTTGTTTGAGCATCTTGTACAATTCTTCTAACAGTATCAACTTCTCCATTGTTTGCCATAGAGAAGTATTGAACTCCAATTAGAGTATCAGAGTCAATAGCTCGACAAGTAGGACATTCATTACATGGTTCTAAATCTTCACCTACATTGGGGCAGTTCAATGTTTTAGCAATAACTTTAGCAATAGTCGTTTTTCCAGTCCCAGCGGGGCCAGAGAATGAATAAGCTGTTGGAACTCTATTGTTCTTAATTGCTTCTTTGATTTGTTTTACAGCAGAGTCTTGCCCGATAATACCAGCCCAACCTTTTGGTCTATATTTTTTGTATAATTCAATATATGCCATTAAGCTCTACCTCCAACTTCAGACAAATCAGCAAGCATTGCAAATTTATCTTCTCTAATATTTGGTTTAGGTGCTCTACCTAATCCAACTAAATAACTTGCCCAAGAATTGTACGGGCCTTTCTTGAATGGGAAGAAGTAACCATTATTGATTGCTTCATCTAATTCACGGTCAACTTGTTCTACATCTTTAATCACTTGTTCTCTTACTTTTGGATTGTGATGGTCAACATGGATAATTGTTGGTGTTTCAGCACAAGGGAAAAGTAATGAAGTTTCTTCAACAGTAGCACCTAATTGTTCTAACAACATTGCATAAAAAGTTTGTTGTCGCCAGTAATCAAATGGATTAGATGTGCTGATTTTAGCATTTGGATTAAAGTTTGAAATTTTCTTACCAGTTTTCCAGTCTTGTACTTTCAAACCATTTTCGCCCTCAACGATTTTATCAATAAATCCTAAGCATTGTCGGTTAGCATTTCCTAAAGTTCCATTTACAAATAATTCTAGGCCGGGTTTGCTTTGCCCCATAATATACATTGTAGCAATTTTTTCTTTTTTCGCATCATCAAGCCATGCTCCAATATAAGCTTTCAAAGCTCGTTTGTACCATTCTTGATTTTCCTTATCCTTAGCGAAATCTTTATAATCATCTGTCAGAGTTACTTCTTTTGATACTTTTAAAAGATTTTCTCTAGTTCGTTCTTCCTGTGGAAGCGCAAAGAATACTTCCATAGTAGAGTGGAACCAATTCCCTCGTTTAAGATGAGTGACATCGGCGATTTCAACTTCAGGTTTAATAAATTTATCCAAGATATAATCAGCAGGCGAATTTAACCAATTTCCAATCATACTTGGTGATAATTTAATTTTATCAATTTTCTTTTGTAAATCAGCGTCTAAAATATAAACACCATTTGGAGTTACTTTTATTTTTTTAAATAGCATTTTATCTCCTAACTTCTATATTTAATCTATTGTATAGTTATATTATTCCTTTTTTTAACCGAAAAGGATTATCAAAAATATAGCAATTCCATTTGATGTAGCATGAGCAATAATATTTGTTCCAATCCATTGAGTTTTTCTGTAAATAAAAGCAAATAAGAAACCAGACATAAATACAACTGATAAGTTATATATAGCGTATAATGGCGATTCTAAATTTTGCAAATGTAACAAAGAGAACCAAAAAGCAGAATTGATACAATAAACAGAAGTCTTAATATTGTCATTTATTTCATAGAAAAAGCCTCTAAAGAATAATTCTTCTACAATTGGTGCTATAATGACTGCAATTAGAATCATAAATATAGCTGGCATATTTTGAAGCAACTGAACATTTGACCCTACAGTTGTATTAGTTGGTATAAAGATACGATAAGTTACTTGTTGAAGTATAAAAATACCCATTCCAGTAGCAAGTCCAATCATAACATTTGAAACACTTGGTTTACCAAATAATTTTTTATAATTGATTTCTCTTTTCTCTTTCTTGTAATAAATAAATGCTACTACAAAATAAGAAATAAAAATGCTAAAAATATTATACATGGTTGAAGGTATTCCCTTTGGGATAATATTTATACCCATAACTTGAAGTAATGTTGAAATGAATATAAATAAAAATGTCAAAATAAGTGTTTTGTTTATATAATTAAAATTCTTTTCCAATTTATATTGCTCCTACTCGTTTTTATATGTGTTATATCGCAACTAAGCTGACTCTAAAACAGTCAAAACTGATTTTCGATAAATGTATCGGCTTTACAGTAAAACAGCTTAAAACAGCTTAAAAACGAATAAGCACTACCTATAAAAGGAGTGCTTACTAATTTTAATTCAATGTGTTGCTCAATACTAATTCTTCAATTTCTGAAATGAATGAGTCGTCAACATCAATTACTGCTTCAATGTTAATGTACTTGTCATTTGGATTTTCAGTTCCCTCATAATCATGTAAAGAATTTTTAAGGAAGTAATTACGGATTAAATCCTTTTGACTAGAAAATAGTTTATCTTTAATCCAATACTCTTTTAATTCAATTGTACCATCTTCTTGTGGGTATTCTAACATAAGGTACCCCGGTTTTTCCTCTAAGAAGATAAGTTTAGTATTGTTAGCATAATTTTCTTCAAGAAGTTGGATTGAAACTCGTTTTAGAGTAGAAATCAACTTCCAATTTTCTAATAATAAAATAGTATTATCAAATGAAACTTCTGAGCTTGAGCGAATTACAAATTTTCTATTGATTAAACGTACATTTTTATAAGTGTTATCAATTAGAGAAGCAATATCTTTTACAATCTCAAAATCTGGTCTTAGCATTCCTACATTGTACATATTGATAAAATGGTCAACGTTTGGAAAATGATTATTTGCTAAGATTTCATTTAATTTGGCTACAGCTTCATCATTTACTGGAATCAATGTGGTCATTTAAATCTCCTTATTCTTTAATTTCAATTAGATTATCTTTGATTAGATTTTTTTCAGTGTCTTTAACATCTGCATTTCCTCTGTTGTTCACACATTCAGCAAACACATCTTGAGACCCTTTGATGATTTCAATATCACCAGATTCACAAACAACAATATTTCCTTTAGCATCATAAAATGCTCTTTGTAAGTTAATCTTTGCTGATTTATCAGAAGTTACTTCAAAGATGATACCACCGGAAGTTTCTTTCTTGAATGTGAATTTTATATCAGATTTATTTTCTGTTTGTTCAACTTTAGCAGTTGTTTCAACATTATTATTAGTTTCATTCTTAGGTTTTGTTAAAAGAGTGAATGCTACAAAGATAATTAAAAACAGTGCAAACACTCCACCAATGATAAAATAATGCTTTTTATTTAACTTCTTATAATCAAAGTTAAATTTTTTCTTTTTCGGTTTTATTCGTCCTTTTTTCTCTTTTTTAGGTTTGGACTCTATTTCTTCTGTATCTTCATGAGTTGGTTCAGTTTGAATTGGCTTATCTTGAATATAAGGTGATGATTGTTCTAATTCAACTTGTTCAAAGTCTGAATTATCATCTAAAAAATCACTATCTGTAAGTTCTTGGATTTCATCAAGCTCTTCAACTTCTTCATGAGGATTGAATGAATTAAAATCTTTTTCTAAGGACGGGAGTTTACGCTTTGGTAATGGCATATTAACTTCCTCTCTCTATATTTATTAAATCATTTTGGGTTGTACCCGGCATGAATTTTACATTACTTATATCGTCATAAGTTTTGTCTGGGTATACTAATCTAATTGTATCTTTTCCTTTATTTTCTTTCAATCTCTCAATATATTCTTCTCTTAATTTTTTGTATTTAACTTTAACTTGATGTACCAATTCACCATCATGAGATAATGCTACACGTTTAAGAGCTGTTATTTTTGGATTTCCATACACTTCAACACCGTTACGTTTGAATTTAGGTGTTACAATATCTACTTGATAAACAATGTTTTCAATAGGCATAGGAATAGCTTTAATTTGATTATATTTTTCCAATTTTTCTGGGTCGTTAGTTACTCCTAATTTTTCAGGTGCTAATTCACCAAACTTTTGGATTGCTGTATATTTTTCAATACCTGCTAACAAATCTCTATCCATACGAAGTACTGCCCGAGATAATTTATTATCTGTTGTTACTTGCATATATTTACTTTTCTGTTTAGTAGTTTTGATTTCTACTTTAGGGAAAGTTACATAATGACCAACAACATTAACTTCTTGAGCATCTAAATGAACAGGTTCTTGTTCAATCTTATCTAATGGGTGGCGAGATAAGAATAATTCTGTTAAATCGGCTTCATATTTTGCTTGTACAGCATATGAATATTCATCAGTATCTAATTTAATTTCATCTGAAGCTTCTACTCCACCAACTGAGAATAAATTCTTTCTTTTGTTTAATTTTTCTTGTTTTTCTGCTGTCTTGATTAACTTATCAGCATTATCAACAATAGATTTACGAGTTACACCTAAACAATCAAAAGCACCTGTAAGAGCAAGAGCTTTTAGAGCACCTGTTGTTAATCCTTTATATTTAATCATTCGTGAAATAAAATCAGTAATTGATTTAAATTCACCTTTTTTATTGCGTTCTTTAATAATAGACTCTGCTAATGATTTAGGGAATCTCTTAATTCCAGACAACCCATAAATAATTGTATTTTTATCAGTCATACTTGGTGTGATTAGAATGTCTGACTCATTTACTGATGCTGGTTGAATTTTCAAGTTCATTCTCTTAACTTCAGCAATATATTCTCGAATTTTATCTGGCGTATCATTAAGTTTTAATGCAGCTGCCATAAATTCTACTGGGTAATGTGCTTTTAAATATCCAGCTATATAAGCATTTAGAGCGTATGATACAGAGTGAGATTTATTGAAGGCGTATTCACCGAATGCTACAATACCTTCCCAAAGAAGATTTACTGCTGTTTCGTCATAACCGTTATCTACCATACCTTTAATGAATTTTCCACCAAGTGATTTCATTAAGGCCATTTTCTTTTTACCAATCGCTTTACGCAAATCATCGGCTTCTTTAGGAGTAAATCCAGCACATTCCTTTGCGATTCTCATACAGTCCTCTTGATAAACTACTAGTCCATAAGTATCTTTTAAGAGTTCTTCAACTTTTGTTCCATAAAAAGCTTCATGAACTGGAACTCTAACATTAGGATTGTTTTTTCTTTGAGCAAATTGCAAGTGACTGTTAAGACCCATTGGCCCCGGACGATAAAGAGCCGTTACGGCAGCTAAATCCATAAATTCTGTTGGTTGTAATTCTCTTAGCATTTCTTTAACACCAGAACTTGAGAATTGGAAAATTGCAGATGTTTCAGCGTTAGAAAATAATTTATAAGTTAATTCATCATCTAAATCACTTTGAACCAACTCATTAACATCAATCGTAATACCTCTTGTTTTCTGAACATTTTTAATGGCTTCGTCAATCAAGTCAACCGTTACAAGGCCTAAGAAGTCCATTTTGATAAGGCCAAGAGCTTCACAGTTATAATAATTCCATTGTGTTACAGACAAACCATCACTTTGTCTAATTTGAACGGGTACTACTTCTTTAATCGGTTTAGAAGAAATAAGCATACCACAAGGGTGGACGCCAGTCTCTCTCATTCTACCATCAAGAGCTGCAGCTGCATGAGCAATTTCTTCTAATTGTGGTGTATTCAATTGAATACGCAAATCAGCTCCAGCTTCATAATATTCTGAATTTGGGTCAAGCATGCTTTTAATTGTCATTTTCTTCTCAATAGCATCTGGTAAAGTATTACTAATTGCTTGTGATTGAGCAAAACTTAAACCATAAATTGTACCCATTGATTTAAAAGCATTTTTAGCTTTAAACGGGCCTGGTGTTATAATCCCAGCAACATTATCTGAGCCGTACAAATCCATAACATGCTCAATGGTCTTTCCACGGCCTACTGTATGAAAGTCACTATCAACGTCTGGGTTAGTACCTGGGTCAATAATTTTAATAGATTTAATCTTTCTACTCATCGTCTATTACATCTCCAACTTCTAATTGATAAATATATTTTTCTTGACCATTTACTTTTTTCTTTTCAGAAACAATAATCTGTTCTTTTTCGCCATCTTCATACTCAATTTCAAAGATAGCTCCACGTCCGTCTGAAATAAATCTTTCAAAAAGTAAATTAAATCTAATTGGGTCAGTATTTGAAATGTTTAATAAATAAGCGATTTCACTTCCCCCAACACTTCCACGACCAGGCCCAATAGGATAGCCATTGTTTATTGACCATTGTAAGTATTCTTGTACTACTAAGAAATATGAGATAAAGTCATTACTTAGGATAACTTCTCGTTCAAAAGCAATTTTTTCTCTTGATTCTTTTTGAATAGCTTCTGATTGATGAGCTCTTTTCTTTTTGAAACCTTCTTCTACTAAGTAATCAAAATATTCTAAATCTGTATTAAAACCTTCAGGCAATTTTGGTTTTGGTCTTAAATGCACATCATATTCTAAGTTTACAATTTCAATTTTTTCAGCAATTTTGATTGTATTGTTAATTGCTGGCAAATATGGCAAAGTTTTATACATTTGGTCATAATCAGCAAAGTTTCGACTATTTCCACCTAATGCTGGTCTTATTCCACCTCTATAAGTAGGAGTTTCTGACAATTTCATATTTGCTCCAACAGCCATAAAATGTTCTTGGTGGACAGCATCTTCTTTATCTAAGTAATGAACATCATTGGTCAATACTGTTTCAATGTTTAATTCTTTTGCTAATTTTGCAAGAGTTTTAGCAGAGTAATCGGGAATTGTTTGGTATTCCATTAGTTCAATGTAAAAATCTTCCCCAAAAATAGATTTCATTCTTGAAGCGTATTCTTTTGCTTTTTCTACTTGATTATAACGTAATCTAATATTCAATTCTGAATCTGGGTCCCCTGATAAAACAATAAGTCCCTCTTTATATTTAATTAGTAAATCTAAATCAATTCTTGGTACAATATAAAAATGGTCTTGATGAAATGATTCATTCAGTAATAAAAAAAGATTATGTAATCCAGTATCATTTTTTGCAAGAACTGTTAAATGAGTATTAGCACCTCTATTAGGAATAATTTGTTTAACATTTTCTTGATAAATTACTTCACGCATAGGAAAACGTTCATTTGTAATTGGAGCCATGTTAAATTCTACACCGACAATTGGCTTAATATTTTCTTTCTTACATTCAGCAATAAATTGATAAATGCCTGTCATAGTATTAGCATCTGTCAAAGCTAGAGCTTCCATTCCTAATTCTTTTGCTCTAGTAACATATTCTGTTATTGTTCCATAACCTTTTAATAAACTGTTATCAGAGTGGACATGAAGATGAACAAATTTTGATTTTTCCATTTTGACTCCTTTAAAATTTTTATAGTTATAATTATTATTCCAAAAATGCTAGAAAAAAGCAATATTTTTATATTGCTTTAGCTCGTCAGTAGCTGCAGTTTTGAGTAATCATGATAAATCATTCCAACCTTGTGCTAAACTGTCTTAGCAAGCAACTACAGCTGTTTAGTGTGTATTTAAGTTAATTGTTTAGCATTCTTTCTGCTTAAAAGATAAAATGAGAAAGAAGTTACAAACAAAAGTAAAATTGCAACAAATAAACTCATGTAAACAGATAAGTTTTTTGTATAAGCAAACAATAGAAAAACAATTGATACATCAATAGCTGGAATAGTAAAGCTTAACAATGCTTTGTGTTTATATTCTTTTTGTATCATTTCTATCATAGCAAGTATTCCAAAATAAAGGAAGAATACAGACGGTAGGAAAACTCCAGTTAAGCCTATATAATTTGGTTCTAACATAGTAGCAGAAATAGAAGAAATAACAAGCAATCCAATGAAAGCAAATAAATTAAATATAAATTTTCTTACAGTTCCAGCAAGGAACCATGCTACTACATTTGAATAAATCAACATTGCTATAATTGATGGGATTGAGAATAAAGGTAAAGCAAAGATAACACTCAAAAAGAAGAATGAAGCAATTAGAAATGTTACCCATTGTTTAGTGGATTTGCTTAATAGATTTTTAAAATAATTCATTCAATCTCTCCTTAGTGTCCAGTTGAGCCGAATCCCCCAACACGTTTTCCATTAGCTGTATCACCGTCTGCAACAAGAAATGGTGCAAAGACAGCTTGTACCATACGAGTACCTTTTTCAATTGTTACTTCTTTATCAGTAATGTTAATAAATTGACCGAACATATGGCCCTCATTACCTGGGTTGTTATAATAATCACCGTCAATAACTCCAACTGAGTTAACAAGTACAATTCCTAATTTTCTTGCACCTGAAGAGCGGTCATATAGATAAAGAACTTCACCATCTTGCATATATGCTTTCAATCCAGTTGGAATAAGTTTGATTTCGCCTGGTTTGATTGTAACTGTTTCAGCAGCTTTCAAATCATATCCAGCTGCGTGTGCAGTTTCTCTAACTGGTAACAAATCTGATTCATCTTTATATTTTTCTACTAATTCAAATCCTCTAATTTTCATTATTTTTAAACTCCTTTACTTTTAATTTATATTCGTCAAAGATAATCCATTTATTTCTTTCAAGTGATTTCTGCAATAAAACGTTTGTCTTATTATACAATTCTTCTTCAAGTACTTTTAAGTCATAACGTTGATTTTCTTCATTTGAGAAACAATCCAATAAATATTGGCATAATTCACCATATGATAACTCAGAGGCAACTTCCTCTGTTGAGTTATCATCTTTATATTTACAAATAATATTATAGTACATTTAGTCACCTTTATTTAATGATTTTTTCTTGGCCTTTATTTAGCAATGAAACACTTTCTTTATTGATTGGTTCTTGTACATCTTCTGTATAGTTTTCCTTATCAATTTCCCAAAATGCTCTATAAGCACTATGTAAATCATAACTAAATGAAGAGCGTTGAGCTTCAGTAGCTTCTACTTCTTCTGTCATTTTATATTTCATTCCAAAAGTCAAGCATTTTTGAATATCTTCTCTGAATTTACTCATATCTAATGCAGTTTTATTTTGTTTAGAAATATTGACCAAAGTGACTCTTAAAATTGGAGTTTGTGAAAAATCAATTTTTTCAAATTCACTTGCAATTTTGTTTTCAATTTCTAAAGTACTTCTATTTTTGCATTGGATAATAATATCTTTTTGTAGGCGCTCTTCGATAATATGAAATTCGGGAGTCATTTCCTTTTGGTCTTTAATCGTCCACATAGTCCAACCACGACCTAATTTACATTCTTTATCTGAAAATCCTCTACGGATTAGACTTCCGCCATAAAATTGCTTTCTGTTTGAAGTGTCAGTTAATCCATCTGTTGAAGATACCCAACCCCTTTCGTGAATGTGGCCCATCAAGGTGTAATCCCAATCCATATTCATAATTTCTTCGGGAATAACAATCTCACGTGGTTCGCTTTCTGAATGAAGTATCATATTCATATTAGTATCATATACTGAACCGTGTGTTACTAAAATATTAAATTTACCTTTTATAGTCTTTAATCTTTTCATAGTTTCTTGTTGAGCAATAAAGCCATGGTGAGATACAAAATGACAAACAATCCCCGGTGAGATTTCTACTACAACATAAGGTTCTGTATAAGAATATAAACCTAAAAGAGGTTCATCAATTACTGCATTTGCTGGAATTTCTCGGATAGAATCTTCAGCGTCATGATTTCCAGCTATGTTATAAAATGGAATACCTGCTTTTACTAATTTTTGTAATATTTTTTTACATTGAATGATTGTATAAATACTTGGTTTAGGAGAGTGGAACATATCTCCACTACAAATTACCACATCTGGTTTAGCTTCAATGATTTCATCAATCGCTTTATCTAAAGCATCATAACCATCTTGTTCTCTTAAATTTATACCTGTTTCATTATCTCTAAATTGCCCAGACCTATATCCTAAGTGGCAATCACTAATTTGTGCTATTTTAAATTCTTTGGTCATTTTACTCCTTTCAGCTTTGTAACGGTGCATTACATTTTAATGCTATGTTAATCTTAGTTAATACATTTCTAAAATGATTATCTTTATCAATACATCTAAGTTCGCCTTTGTAATATAAATTTAATTCTGTTGTTTGTTTTAATATATATTCTAAAGTTTCAGATTTAGGATAAGTGCCATTGCTTTCTAAATCTCTTATAGTATTGTTGATTGCATAAGCATTTTGTTTTGGTAAATGTTTAGTTATATCTCGTCTTGGAACTCCCGATTCCAATAGAGCAGCTACTTCATAAGCCAATTGATAATGTCTATTCAACCAACTAATCAAGCCAAACATAGGAACTTTATTATTTACCATTCTGTTATAACAATCCAAAGCTTGTGCTATATTATGTTTATCTAAAGCACCTGTAACATCCCATGGGAGTTTTACGCCACTCTTTGCTGGCAAATAAACAGCTACATCTTGAATTGAAAATTTTTGTATTTCTTCTTTTGGAATATTCTTTAATGCTTTTTCTAGCATAGCAAGAGCTTCAAAATTTTCTCCCACATATTCTCTAAGTTGATTTTTAATAGAAGTGTTAAGTGGTATATTTTTAAGTACATCTGTTTTTAATGTATCCACTCTCTTTGAAGAATTATCCTCAATTGTACCATTAGAATATTCTACTAATGTTTTGATTGCAGCTAATCCAGCAGAAGATTCCTTACCGTTGATAGCTTTGTCTGGGTATAAGAAAGTTATAACAACTCCATTGCCCCACCATTTTCCATTGAATAAATGTTTATCTTCATTAAGTTTTTTCTTAGTAGGGATTAGTTTACTGAAATTGACTGCAGCTTGTGCTTCAGACAAATCTAACCAAACTGCCTGTACTCCACCGAACAAGTTTTTACTTTGTACTAAACCCTTTCTCCAAGTTGTAGATTTGATTACATCATCTTTGTTAATTTTCCATTTTTGGAATATTTCTTCTTGCCTTTTAAGCAGATTTGTGGAGCTTTTATCTATAATTAAAATTAAATTATTTTTCATATGGATAATCCTCTGTACTGTACATTATAGTATCTCTTTTAATTAGAAAATCATTATTACCTAATGAGTATTCATATAATGAGTCATTGCTTCTTCCTACGTTATCACCCATAACAAAATATTCATTTTCTTTCAATTTAATTTCTAATTCTTGTTCTATTTTTACTTTACCTTTAATTCTAACTCTTTCTTTCCCATTAACATAAACATAGTCAGAGTCTATTTTTACTTCATCATTTGGTTCAGCAATAACACGTTTGATTAAGCTTTTATCTTCTTGATTAGACCATGATTTTGGAGCAATGAATGAAACAATGCTTTCTTTTTTTATGTCTTTCTCTTTGCGTAAAATAATAAAAGTGTTGTTATGTAAGGTTGGTTCCATAGATTGACCAGAAATAAGAACCAATCTAAATTGAGAGAAGTAATAAAGAAGCGTAAAAATAACAATTAAAAGTGGTATGAAATAATAACGCTTTTTCATTATAGTTTCATTTCCTGTCTAATATTGAACCCGATTGTTTTCAGCGTGTCAAGTTCTAATCTAAGTTGATTAGATTTTTGAGTTAATTCTCTAATCATTTCTGAAAGGTAAGCTAATCTTGCTTCTAATTTTTCACAAGCTAATTCTGCTAATATTTTCTTTTCAGTAGCATTTGCAGCCTCAACAGTTAAAATATGATAACGTAGTTTATGTTTGTATTCTAATTCAGTTTTAACTTTCTTTTGTGTGTATATATTTATTTGTTTGTTAATGTCATTCATTTGTAAGACAGTTGCTATCAAAGTTTCATTAAATTTTTCAACTTTTAGGGAATCCCAAAAACTATCAAAGTAATTACTAGCATCAACAACTTCTAAGCCCTTAAAATCTGGTAATTTAATGTCACTTTTCAAAGCGGTAATGTCTAATTTTTCTTGATTATCCATTATTGCTCCTTTCGCAAAGATTATAGTATAGTTATATTATTCCTTTTTTGAAAGAAAAAGGAATAACTTTTTGAGTTATTCCTTACTTTCCTTTTCTTTGATTAAATCCCGTTCATCAATTAAGTTATTTTCAAATTTTTTCGTTTCATCATAAGTAGGTCTTATGAATGTAATCAACCCTAGTGAAATTGCACAAACAATACTTCCACTCATTGTGTATGTTAAATTACCAGGTTTAACTAATATTAAGTCTAATACAATAACAATAAACCAAATAAGAAGGCTTAAGTTTAATCTTTGTTTAAACGATAGCATTTCTCTTAATTTTAGAATTTTGTAATCTTTATTCTCTGGTAAATACACATAAATAATAGAAAACATTGCTAAGCCAATAACGAGTAAGAAAATACATCTAACTGTATTGATGAAGTAATTCCATGGTAAATAAATATCTGTTAATATTCCAATACCAATAAAGGCTATTAAAATACCTATAATTGATAGAGTAAACATTTTTAAATTTGTATTTTTTTGTTGTCTTAAAAAAATCAAAAATTTTCTAAAATTATTCATTCCTAGTCCTCATTTTGTTTTAAGAATATGTAAGCATCTCTTAGAGCTTCTTCTCTATATTCAGAATCATAAATTTGTTTAGCTTCTCTTTTTGCTAATTCAATCAATGATAATGTTTCAATGTTAGTCAAATCACAAAATCTAAAAGTAGATTCGCCTGATTGTTTTACCCCAAAAATATCGCCTTCTTTTCGAGTTCCTAAGTCTACCATTGCTATGTCAAATCCGTCATTACTATCAACTAATGATTGTAAACGTCTAGTAGCACTTTCAGAGTCAGCATCTGAAATTAAGTAACAATATCCTTGGTCTTTTCCACGACCAACACGGCCACGAATTTGGTGCAATGAACTAGCACCAAATCTATTTGCATCAAGAACAAGCATTACAGTAGCATTAGGAATATCTATACCAACTTCAATAATTGAACTTGCAATCAATACATCACACTTCTTATCTCTAAATTCTTCAATCTTTTTGTTTTGTTGGTTTTTATCTAAACCTCCATGAACATACTCAATTTTCAAACTAGGGAATTTACGAGTTAATATTTTTGTTGTCTTTTCAACAGAAGCAGATTTTGCTTTTTCTTGTACAGCTGGAGTAACAATAAAGACTTGATGTCCTTTTTCAATTTCGTTATAAATGTGAGACCATTCAGCACTTACAAGTTCTTTTAAGAAGTTATCTGAACTTTTCTTAATCCATTGTGTAATGTTTTCTTTTCTTCCAGCAGGTTTTTGAGTAATTGTAATCAATTCAACATCACCATATAAAGCAAGAGCTGTAGTTCTTGGAATAGGTGTAGCTGTTTGACTTAACATATCAATCTTTCTACCATCTTTTCTACTATCTAATAATGCTTCACGTTGATTTGCTCCAAATTTTTGTTGTTCATCAATTACTACTAAACCAAGATTGTTATATTCAACATTCAAGATAGAATGAGTACCAATTAGCACATCAACTGTACCATTCTTAACAGCATTTAAGATTTCTTTTTTCTCTTTTGCTTTTGTAGCACCAGATAAATATGCAACAACAGGTTTATCTTTGAGTGGAGCTATCATTTTGACAAAAGTATCATACAATTGTTTTGCTAAAATTTCGGTTGGCCCTAACAAGCATGCTTGATAACCGCAATCAACTGTATATAAACAAGCGGCTGAAGCAATAGTTGATTTACCTGAACCAGTATCAGCACTAATCAATAGATTTTCCGCTGTAGGTTCTTTTAATTTCTTGATAATCTTTTCAATAGCTTCTTCTTGCGAGCCTTCACCCTTAGTCAATTCATAAGGGAGATTTTTGATTGCTTCAATCATAGTTTTAGGATTATCTGTTACTTTTGCTATTCCTAAAGCTTTTTCTGTATTTCTCTTTTTGTGTTCAAAAATTAGTTGCATATAGAACAGTTCAATATATGATAAATTATTTAATGTTTCATCATATTCAGTTACGTTTTCGGGGAAATGTAACTTTTTAAGAGAAGTCCATAATCTTTCTTTACTATGTTTTATATAATGTCCTATATTAGTGCCATCAAATCGTAATAACAATTCTTGAACTGCACTTGTTAATACTTTTGTTGTAATTTTTGCTCTAGGAGATTGTCTATAAACAGGCACAATAGGAAGTGATTTAACTTCTTCTTCTGGTAGGATTTGTGTACCATTAAACTTATCTCTACCTATTCTAGTTAATGATACATAAACTTTATCCCCTGGGCGATAAATTTTTGTTAGATAACTTGCACCCCAAAAATCAATAGAAATACTTCTTTCTCCGTCATTGAGAATCATTCTAGCGTTTCTATTAAGATTTGCTGAGAAAGATTCAATTACACCACAAATAAATACTCTTCTACCAAAAGGTGCATTATAAGAGTTAAATATTTCAGTTCTATCAATATAATAACTTGGTCTTGATAGAAGTAAATCAACAGCATTATAATATTTTAGCTTCTTGAAGCCTTCTGGTTTAATTTGATAACCGTCTTTGATTGATACTAAATCATATAATTCTATATTAAATAAATCTTCAATATTAGAATCATTGCTTAACGGTTCTGTTAATTTTGCTTCTAATTCCTCTGACATTTTGAATCTTGGTAAAAATGGGTGAGAGAATGAAGTAATCAGCCTAATAGTCTCATACATACGGGAGAAAGGAATAGAATAGATAGTCAACATATGATGAGTAGCACCAACTATTCCTAATAATTTTGTGTATGAAATCAGAGCTGGAGCTTTGATTCCAACATGAGTTTTATCTTTTAAGTATAATTCAGGTTCATCAACATTACTTGCCAATGCTTCAATGTATTCTTTTTCAGATTGGTCTAAATAGCCAATCATATTTTCACTTAGTAGACTCAGCCTATAAATAACATAACAATTAAACATAAGTAGGGGCATTTCATAAAAATACCCCTTTTCTGTTTTTTGTTCTGTTACTGAGGCTAATTCTTTTAAAATTGCATTAGGTAAAACCTTTTTACTTTTTAAGTGTAAAGTATCTTTTTCTAAATTTGCTCTTACTAATATATTAGCCATTTTATTCCTTTTTTAATAATTTAAAATTTCTTTTAGACTCTTCAAGTGTTCCAATGCAGTTGATGGCAATTTTCTTAAGTTATCATTTAAATTTTCAGCATAATGAATTTTCTCATTTTCTGAATAAGTAATTTGCTTGTAATCTGAAATGAATTGAGAAGCAATTTCATCTAAACTCTCTAATTCGTCTTGATTGAAACTCATTAAGAGAAAAGCTCTCTTAACTTCATCTTTCTCTAATACAGTAACAAATCTTACAAAGCCTGCTTTCTTTTGAGAATTTACATTGATAATCTTTTCAATTACACTTGGTACATCTGCATTTTTGTCTGCATTAACAAATTGTACAACAACACTCTTTTGACTGTCTGTTAATTTGTTGAATTTTTCATAAATTCTTAAAGCATTGATAATGATTTCTTTTGTATTGAAATTATTATTAACTGCTTTTTCAGACAATTCAATTTTTTGTGGTGTTTCCACATTTACATTTATTTTTGGTTCTTCTTTTTGCTCAACAGTTGCTGGTGTAACATATTCTGTTGTTACAGTAGTTTGTGTTACTGGAGTTGGTTTAACTTCTTCTTTTACAGGTTCAGGTTCTCCACCCTCTCTTTCAGAATATCCAGCAGCCATTCTCATTTGTTCTTCTAATGATAAAGTCATTTAAATCTCCTAATTTATTTTATGGATTTTTAACTTTGCTTTATACCTTTATATAATTATTATTCCTTTTTTAATGGTTAACTATTATATAATATAAGCAAGTTGTAAATATTGATGGTAACAATATGAATCCACTTATTGCTTCAATTTTACATTTACGTTTTACCACATCTAAAACTAACAATATTAAAGCTAAAGAAAGAATACTATGATAAATATTTACGAGTGAAAAAAGTAAATATCCAACATACATAGCTCGCCAATCAGACATTCCCACATCATCTATTTTAAGAGATAATGCAAATATAACACAACCTGTTATGAGTAACAAAATCAATTCTTTATCAAGGTGAACTATTATATTAAATAACAATAACAGTAATGTGTTATACCTAAGGAGCCATCGATTTGCTTTATATGTTCTTAAATCAGTAAATAAGATTTCAATTGCTGAATATAATGTTACAGATATTCCAGCATTTAAAATACTTACATAAGTTACTCTTTCTTCAATACAAAAATAAAGTAGTAATTTTAGTAATAAACATGAAATAACTAAAGTTACAATAAATGTAATCAATATATGTTTAATAATATCTTTTTTCTCTGAAAAAATCTCTTTATATATCTTTTTACTTGTTGAAGCATTTATTAGAAATGCTACAAGAAGTGTAAGGCAAGTAGGGCCCCACACTTCTATATAGTTAATTATATTCATTATTCTTCATCATATAGAGTAACACCGATGAAAACATTTTCATCAACAGTGCCATCTTCTTTCAGAACGTTAAATTTAACAATTTCTGGTGAATCTTCTGCCCAAGTTAATTGTACATTTTCCTCTAGGACATTGAAAACAGGCAATAATGAGATTTTTGAGAAAGTCAATGTTACATCATCAGCAGCTTTATCAATGACTGTTAATTTCATATCATCTTCATTATCATTTACTGCCATTGTATCATCATTGATAACATAATGAATTAAATCAGAAGTAGGGCAAAGTTTAAACATTGAATTTGTAGCAAATCTTAAAGAGTTAGTATCGAAAGTTATTTTTTGCTCATCAGATACACGAGTTTTTAAGATTTCATAAGCAAGAGGTCTAATATCTGCCTTAGCTACAAGAGCAATAATATTGTTACTGTCTTTATATCCAAATAAGTTGTCAGATTCAATCAAAGTAAGAGTTGTATTAGCTTCAAATGTGTTAGCTAATAGATTTAATTGATTTGAACGTAACAACACAATTGGAGTTTCATCTGCTTCTACTTTTAAATCATGGTCAACTGCAATTTCAACTAATGAGAAACTGTTTGTACCAACCATTTTAATCTTTTCATCAAAGATTAAGTGCAAGCAAGATGTTGCTGAAGAAGTAGCCAATGGTTCAGAATCAAGGAATTTACTTGCTCTTGAAAAGTTTTTAATAAATTCTGTTGAGTCAATTTCAGAAAGAACTGTTACATCTTCCATATTATATTCAATAACATGGTCATTAACTGGTAATTTAAATTTACCATTTCTTGTAGTAATGTTAAATTGACGATTGCTTGAGGACATTGTGAATTTGGCGTCCATAGGGAAACTTGGTAAGATAGAAAGGATTGTTGTTAATTGTTTCCCGTCAACAGCCCATTCTGTAATTTCATTATCTTCTTTGCTAATATGAGATACTGGAATCTCACCTTTAAAGAAAGTTGTTTGTGAAGTACATTGGAGAATTAACTTATCCCCATCTAATTTAAGTAATGCTTGACTTGCTTCATCTTTCATGTCAAGACCTTTAATAACGACTTTTGCTACATTAGCAAATTGAATAGTATCTACTGTAAATTCCACTTATTTAATTCTCCTTTAATAAATCTTCTGCTTCTTCTAAGTCTCTTTGTGAATCAATAGCTTTCCAAAAACCATTATGAATATGAGCTCGGATATGACCAATTAGTGATTGTTTTTCTAGAACATCATGTGAGAAATCAAATTCTTCTTCTGAAAAGTAATTGAAAATCTCTGGTTTCATACAAATATAACCACCATTAACAAATTCTTTAGTGTCATTGCTTTTTTCTTTAAATGCAGTTACTTCAGAATCGTTTTCAATGGTTAATAGTCCAAATCGCTCTTTTTTAGGAACAGCACATAGAGAAATGATAGTATCATCATTTTCTAAAAGTAATTTTTCAATAGCTGCGGTATCAACATTGCTAATTCCATCTCCATAAGTCATTAAGAACGGTTCTTTCAACTCATCTTTCAATTGATACAAACGTTGCGCAGTACCTGAATTAAGACCTGTATCTACGATTTGAACTTCAATATCTTTTAGGAAAGCAAGCTTGTTTGTCATTTCTAGCCCCGCTAAAGCACTAGAGAAAATCAATTTATTGTTTGAAATGTTAATATTGCTCAAAAAGTAGTTATAAATTTCTTCAATTTTATAGCCACCTAAAATATAAAACTTTTCAATTCCATCATTTACAAGTTTTTCCATAATATGCAATAGAATTGGTTTTCCATCTAATTCAACAAGTGGTTTAGGAATTTTATGAGTTTGTTCACTCAATCTAGTACCACGACCACCAGCAAGAATTACAGCTGTTTTAATAGTATTCATTATACTACCTCATTTCTTTTAAAAAGTTATTGTTATAGTTATATTATTCTTATTTTGCTTTTAATTTTAATCTTTTTCCTAGTTTTTTCTGAGTAGTTGTTTGTTGAACTTTACTATCTTTGTAAATTTCAATATTAGTATGTTCCAATACACTCCAATTAGGATTAGTTTTCTTACTTGCAAAATTGATTGAGTCAACACTTTCGCCAACAAAGATAATACCCAAATTATCTCTTGTTAATAATGCAGAACTTAATTCGCTCATGAAAGAATTGACATTATCTTGTACATCAGTAGGTCTATTTGGTCTAACTTGTTCTATAATTAAAAGCTTTGTTTCTTCATTGAAGATTTTATTTTTAATTTTCGCTTGGTCACCAAAACCTCTAATTGTTGAATAACATTCATTCAAGTTAGTGATACATACAGACGAGGGCTTCAATCCTAAAGCAATACAAGATTTAGCAATAGTATAAGCATAAGTTAAATTTTCTTTTGGATTAGAATATAATAAAGCAGCTCTAATTGGATAAGCACTTTGTATTTCTTTAACGAAGTCCTTGTCTAATTTAATATTTTTTACTTTAGTATAATCTCGTTCCCATGTTTCTAAATTTTCTTTTATTCTAGCAATTTTGACTTCTGTTTTTGATTGAGCATTTAAGGATTGTTTATTCTTTAAATATTCTTTATAAGAGTCAGAATTGGTTTTATTGTGTATATATTCTGGCATTTAATCCCCCCAATCTAAATCATTCTCAAAATCTTCTTCATCTTCTTCTAGTAAGTCATTGTACTCACCTTGTTGGTATTTATTCCAAATTTCCAAAAATGATTTTTCAGTTAAATTCAAATTAAAATAAGCATGCAATATGATAACTTGTAAAAAATCTTCTTCATCATAATTGAGTAATGTAACATATTTCTCATGTAAAGTCTTTACTTTATGATTAAAAAATTCAAATGGATTAAGTTTTAATTTAAGTGCTTGGTCTGTATAGATTTCTTTTATATAATCTTCAGCATCACTAATTAAACCGCTTTTCATTAAATAACCAATAAATTCTTTTGATTTTTCTTTCTTCTCTACTTTGATTTCATCAAATAATTTTTTTGCCATATTATAACTCCTCAAATAAAGAATCAAATTCATCATCATTCTCAGTTACATTGTCAATGAATGAATTATCAAGAATATTAGTATCTTCTTCATCTAAATTAGTTAAATCATTTCTTGTAACTTCAACTTCATCTTCTTCCGGCTCCACATCAACAAACATAGATTTTTCAAGTACACATCTAACTTGGAATTTCTTATCAGCTTGACCACCACGGTTCTTATCAATGATAAACAAAGCTTTAGGGTCAGGTGATTCATCTCTATATTTTCTATGGATAATCAGTACAACGTTAGAGTCAGCCGCAATACCAGCAGATTCACGAATATCTGCTTTAGATGGCAATCTATTTTCATCTTCATCTTTTGATTCACGGTTTAATTGTACTAAAATCATAATAGGAACTTGCAAATCTTTAGCAAGAACTTTTAATCCACGGGACATAGCTGCTACTTGTTGCTCACGATTAGAATGTCCACGATTAGAGCCTGGGTTAATCAATTGTAAATAATCAACAATAATCAAATCCAACCCCTCAGGTGAAGCGGCTTGTGCTTTTGCTTTTGACCTAATATAATCAATTGTAATATCCGAATCATCTTCAACCACTAATGAAAAACCTGCCATAGTTTCTGTTGCTTGAGCAATTCTTTCATTTTCAGATGGTGTTCTATGAGCGCCGGGTTTGAGTTTGTATGTCGCCACACCAGATACAGAAGATAGCATACGTTCTGCTAATTCTTGACGAGTCATTTCTAAAGAAAAGAATAAAACAGTTTTTCCAGCTGCACAAGCGGCTTCAGCAGAGTTAATAGCAAAAACAGTTTTACCAACACCTGTACGAGCTCCTATTGTATTCAAGCTTCCTTTTTGCCAACCACCATTTAAAACTTTGTTCATTTGTGGATTGAATAATGGAACTACATCTAAATCAACTTCATTTTCTGATGAAGCTTTTGCTACAACTTCATTTACAGTTTCAGCAAAATCAATTTTAGATTTAGGAATAATGTCTGAAGCAAGATTTGCTAATTTTTCTTCACTTTCAGAAATTACTGATAAAACATCTGGGTTTTCGTCTAATTCCTTTAATTGTTTAGTTAGTAATTCTTTTGTTTCTGATTGTACATATTTTTTCTTAAGCAATTCAGCCAACGCAAGTGGAGATTGAGAAGTATCTGTACTATTTAGCGATACGATAAATTGAGTATCAGGTTTAAGTCCTTTATCAATTAAATTAGAGTACAATTCAACTTCAGTTATTTCCTCTGCTTCTGATTTGCCATATAAATCTTGAAGAGCTATATAAATTTCTCTATAATTTTCATTTTTAAAGAATTTAGGGTCAATTATTGTTCCAGCTTCTGTTATTTTGTGTTGTTGATTGAATAAACTAGAAATCAGTAATTTTTGTATTTCTTCATAGTTAAATTTGTTACTCACTATTTAAACCCCTTTTATTTTTAGTTATATTTATTATTCCTTTTTCTTTTGGTAATAACTCGAAAAATAAGCGATTGTGAGCTGTTTTTATGAAAAGTCGATACATTTATCGAAAATCAGTTTTGACTGTCTTAGCGTTGCTTATATGACGATATAACGACAATCAAAATCAGTTTGACAAAACAAAAAGATAAGCAAAAATGCTTATCTTTTCTTTATTTTAATTTTGAATCAATTTGTTGTTTTAAATAACCTAAAATATCATCAGCTTTTTCAAAGTCAACAGCTTTATCAGAATCGCCTACTACAATAAATGGAGTAAATAATTTACCTGTTGGAGATTTCTTAGCTAATTCATTATCATTGAAAATATTGATTGTATTAGTTTTTACTTGTTCAATTAAATCTTTTTGTTTGCTTTCAATAGCTTTCCATTCTTCTTCTTTTCCACCTAATGTGATAAATAAATCTTTAAAAGCACTATCCTCTTTTGTTTTGCCATTTGGGTGGAAATCTACTGACAATACACTAGAGAAATAATCAAATGCCATATCTGGTCGTTCATTGATTACACCTAAAATCCAAGCTGCAGCTCTATTAGAATAATCATCAACTGTTCTAGCAGATAAGAAGCTTAAAATGTGGTATCTAATTACAACATTCTTATTATTTATATAATCTTTAATTGTGTCCTTTGTTAAAGTTTCTAATTGTACACAAGCTGGACAATAAGGGTCAACATACCAATCTACAATCGTAGCATTTTTATCAATGTCTTTTTCTAATATTGCTTTACCGTCTTTTCCTAAATAGAATGAAGCATTAGCAACATATTGATTATCTTTTGTAGTTTGTTCAGTGTTTGAAGTTTTACTATTTTCTGTTTTTGAATTGTTTGTGCAAGCAGTAGCAAATAATAATGCTACTGCAGCCAAAACAATAAGTTTAATCATCTTTGTTTTTTTCATTTTATTCAGCGTTCTTTCCATTGATAATATTTGATTTAATCACTTCTTCAATTTGTTTGTTAATTGCAGAAAGCAATCTTTCGTTTTGTTCTAACTCTTCTAATAGGCCTGCTTTTGAAGTTGCAATCTTAATAATTGTTGGAACTCCATTTTCGTGGTCACCTTCTTGCTCTACTGTAGAATTATAACCTGAAACATCAATATCTTCAAGAGTTTCAAATGTATAAGTACGACCGTTCTTAATTAGAACTCCCAAATCTTCACCAACAACCATACATTCAGCTGCACGATTGATTCCTTTTGCGAAAGTAAGTACAGTTAAACCTTCTCCATAAGGAGCTGCAACTTTATTCTTGATACATTTCAATCTAACTTCTGTACCAATCGTGTTATCGCCCTCTGTTACTAATCTAACTTTCTTAACTTCGATACGTTGTGAAGCCGTGAATTTAAGTGCTTTACCACCAGGTGTAGAAGTTTTAGGCCCCCACATATCTCCAACGTTATCACGAATTTGGTTAATAAAGATTACAGTACAATTAAATTCATTCGCTTTTTGAGCAATACGTTTCATAGCTTTACTCATTACACGAGCAAGAGTTGCCATAGAAGCTTTTTCTAAATCTGCTTCCAATTCTGCTTTTGGAGTCATAGCTGCAACTGAGTCTAATACAATAATGTCAACTGTTCCAGTTTCAATTAGTTTTAAAATCATTGTTAATACTTCTTCAGCAACAGATGGTTGTGAGAATCCTAGTTCATCAATTTTAACTCCCAATGCTTTTGCATAATTAGGGTCAAATGCTTGTTCAACATCAAGGAATACACCTGTACCACCTTCTTTTTGAACATTTCCTAATGCAGTTAGAGCGATTGAAGTTTTACCAGAACCTTCTGGTCCGTAAATTTCAATAATACGGCCTTTTGGAATACCTCCACCTAAGATACTATCTAATACAATACTACCTGAAGATGTTTTAGCAACATTTTCTTCTCTCATATCTGTTAATAGAGCAATTTGGCCAACGTTTTTCATTGATGAAACATCAGCAAGTGCTTTTAAGAAAGCTTCTTTCTTTGGATTGCTTAATGCTTGAGTTCCTACAATTTCATTAGTTTCGATTTTTTCTTTTTTAGCTACCATTTTTACCTTCCTAAAAATAATTTCCTAAAATCAATTTTGATTTTGTTTTATAGTTATATTATTCCAAAATTTCAACTTAAAAAGCAAAAAAGAAAGCAAATTTTGCTTTCTTTTTATTGCTCTAAATCAAGTTCGTCTGAAGTATCTCCTTTATCAAAGTTATATTTAACTCCGGATATATCAATGTTATCATAATCAAACATTGTTAAATCTTCTTTCTTGATTTTATTTGTCTTGAGTCTTGAATTGTTTGTATCAACATACCATTCTTTCCAAGCATCCTCAACTAAGTTATAGAAGTCTCTATTACGCCCTTGAGCTATCATTTGAGAGGCATTGGAACCTAAAATCTTAGCTCTTATTGGGTCTGGTAATGGAATATCCTTAAATATTACTTGTTTTGGTTTTTCTCCTTTCTTATTACTTAACATATAATCAGACGGAGAATTTGTATCTTGGAATAATTGTGCTTTATAAGAAGCAAGAGAGTCCTTAATTACTTGTTCAGTAGCTTGTCTATCCCAATCATTTGTTGTAATTTTCATAGTATCTCTCATGTCTTTATAAGTTGGTTGCTTAAATTGGTGAACATAGTCCATTTTTTGACCATCTTTTGTGGTTTCAGTTCTTACGATTGTTACTTCATCTTGATAAGTACGATTTGAATTATTTTCTTCTTCTAAGATAATTTCAGAGAAGTTTTCGTAACCTTCAACTGAAGCACATTCAGAACAGTAATAATTACCAATCTCATTTCTATAAGCAACTTCGCCAAATCCGATTTCTCTACCACAATTTACACAAATATGTTTAGTATGTTTTTCTGTTATACCAGCATAACCTTGTGTAACATTTCTACCGAATTGAGTTGTATATGCTTTGTTCTTAATGAATGTAGCAACACCAGACGACATTCCGCCAGAGAATTGTCCACCGATACGTTTAGATTCCATACCACCTGCAACAGCAGCTCCACCTAAACCTAATGCTAATTTGCCAGCAGATTTAAATACATTAACTCCTTTAGTAAAGCCTGATAGATTCATTTGGCCTAAACTTGTTTGACTAAATCTTTCAATGATACTTGCTCTATTCTTGAATAAAATATATGATACAATCATTGTAAATACTAATGCTTGTATCAGTCCTACTGAGTTAATCATAGCTACAAGGTTTGTATTTATAATAACACTCAACACTAATAAGAAGCTTGCTATAACTTTCTTCAACATAGTTGAGAATATAGTTCCAAAATACTGTTTAAGTATTTGTTGTCCTTTACCTCCCCAACAACCAAGAAGTAAGAATATAGGTGCCATTATTGTTAGGATAGTTATTCCTAATCCATAAATAGTACATAACAGAGCGAATAGTAGAGGAAGAATACTTCCAATAATAGTCAAGAACATAGAAATAAATGTTTGATTAAATCTTTCTCCACTCTTATTTCCAGTCCAATAACTCCATTCATCTAACGGTTTTGAGTTGATTTGTTCATAGATTTTACCACTGCCACTTGAGCTTCCGCCACTTAGAGAACCCGCAATGTCTGAATCTGAAATCTGACCTGTACCTGGTTCTGTATTTGATGCTTTGTCAGCAGCTCCACCGTGTGCATCTATATAAGCATCAACTTCTGCCATTGTTTTAGCTCTATGTTTACCATGGCCTGATGTGTCAGTAAAGTAAACACCACCATCTTCTGGTCTAAGTGTTCCATTTGCATTAGCAAGGGCTTTATCATCTTGGCGTTTGAAGTTTCTGTTTTTGTTGTTGATAAGAGTTTGATTTGCCATTTTAACAATAGCAACGCTATCATTAAATGCTAACGAAGCTTCTGGGTTTGAGTCGAAGGCTGCGAAATTCCACATATTACCACTTACCGCAACACCAGCAGTACCATAACTACTTTCCCACAATGCAATTGCAATAAGAGCTCGCACGTCAACACCGGATGCTTTTTGCCAAGCAAGGAAGTTTTTACCATTTACACGGCTCTTATCAAATTGAATACCACTTTGTGCTAAGTAACCGTCAATTTGTTCAGCAGTAATACCGTCACGTTTTGTAAATAAATCGTGAGTATATGGGTCACCAGTTGACCAATGGTCTGGGTTGACTTTAACATCAATTCCACCAGAACTTCCACCTAAATCACCATCTGCACCAGCTCCACCAATAGAGCCAGTTCCTGAGCCAAATGTTTTTACAATTTCATCATAATTAGAGAAAGCATCTACAATTCGGTACCAGTCTTTATCAACGCCACCTACAAGTGGTGAGTCAATGCCATCAATTGGCACATGATAACCTGATTGTAAATCTACTTGGAACAATGCCCAGTTAGCAATCTTCTTACCACCTAATTCAACATTAGGTTCACCAACCCAGCTCTTATTTATATTCTGTAATTGAACAGCATCTAGTTTATCATAATCAGTTCCAAACTGACCTCTAGTCCATGGTTTGAAAACAAATTCAACATACATATTACAAGCAACTATGCTTTTCATTCTGTCATTAGCTTCATCTAGGAATTTGCTTGATGTAATGTCTAAATCTGCCCCAGTAGAAGTATCACATAAATCACTAGTAGATGATTTTACATTACTTACTAATGCAGAAGTAATTAAACTTGTACCTAATGTTGCTAATTTATTTGGAATTGTAATCCAAGTAATATTAGCCGCAATGATAATAGCAGTTGCAAATGCAAGCATTGGTTTAAGCAAACCACCGACTAAAGATGTTCTGTATTCTCTCTTAATTATTCCATAATAAAGAATATACAATGCAGTAAGGACAAACATTAGAGTAACAAGAGGCATAAATAAATTAGAGTATAATTTTTGGAACATTCCCTCTTGAAATTTTTGAGTAAGTCCTAACAAGTCACTTACATCAGCAAAAGCTAATCCTAATAAAGTAATAGTTATAGCTGATACAAATTTAGAAATTCCTAAGAAGAAATTATTAACAGATAATTTAATAGCATTCCACCAAGCACCGAAAAATCCTTGAGTAAATTGTTTTGTTCTAGGGTCTCTTGAAGTACTTATCTCACCATAAGTTGATTGTGGGTCTTTTCTATCTTTGTAATATTCTCCATAGTCAGAGGCTTTAGATTTTGAATTTTCTTCACATGGGTCAATGTCATAATATTTCCATTCTCCCAAGTAAGAACTGTATTCAATACCAGACAAACCTACTTTTTGGAATATATTAGGTGAATCTGTTTGTTTTCCACCAAATTTAAACCCTGCCATACTCATTATAATGTTGTTAGAATCTTCACCATTTATTCTTGTACTTGCTAATGAGGTTTTAGACCTAACCATATAAGGAATCCAGTCAGTTGTGGCAGCTTTATATAACATTTTAGTCGAGTCAAAACGGCAGATAATCCATGAAACTGGATTAAAATCTGCATTTGTGTTTTGAACTACATTTTGAGTTGAAGCAAAGAGCATAAGAGTGCTCAATGCTGTCAATATAATATATTTTATTTTTTGCATTTAAGACCTTCCCTTTTGCTCTTTTTATTCTTCAAAAGGATTTTCAAATTCTTTTCCACTCATATCGTCAAATTCTGAATCCTTTTTAACTTTACTTCTTCCCTTATCAAAAGTCCCTTTTACAACATCTTTAAGATTTGAGTTAGGATTTTCTTCTTTTGTTTTCTTAAATCTTTCTTTTATTGTTTGTCGTTTAGATTTCTTATAACTACTTTTATCTTTTTTCTTATCTTTAATTAAACCATTTGATGATTGTTTTGCTAATACAGCCAATTCTCTTAATGCTGTTGCCAATTCTGGCGCTGATTCATCAAATTCTGAAATGTATTTATCTGCTTCACTTTGTCCATAAGTTCTCTTGCCGTCTTCAGTTTCGGTATAAGGTTTAGTCCAAAATGCTTCTTCATAAATAATTTCATCATTAAAATTCAATCCAGTCTTGTCTTTGAACTCATCTAGGTTATTTGAGAATTTATCTTTAACACTATTAACTGTTTCAACAGCTTTATCTTTGACTTCTTTTGCTAATGATTTTTGAAGTGCTTTCTTTTCATCATCTTCAATAAGTCTCATGTTAGTAGTAGCTGTATCAATAAATCTTTCTACCGCTTCTTCAGTAGTTAGAATTTCAGAGTGTTTGCGACCATTTTCGTCAATTCTGATTTCTCTTTGACCCGGTTGCATAGCCAAGAAGTTACCATTAACTTTATTATTGTCAAATTTGTAATTGCTTTCTTTAGCTTTATCTAATAATTTAGAAGCATTTTCAATATTTGTATCTCTAAATTCTAAATCTTCTCTATTTAGCTTATGTTGTTCTATTTCGCTTTCCAATTGATACATTCTTGCTTCTTCATTATAATTTAATTCTTTTCTGTTTTTAAGACTTTCTAATTGTTTTGTTTTTATAGCGATTTGATGTTCTTCATTTTTCTTCTTAGCTTCATGTTCAACAATTTCATTTCTTAAAACAGCTTCCATGTTTTTCCAGTTATTTGAAACTACTGTTTTCTCATTATTAAATGAATCTTTTTGTTTCTGAGCAACTGCTTCACGAATTTGCCCTAATGTATCATAAGCACCATAACCCATCTTTCTTTGACGAGTTTCATTCATCATATTAAATCTACGATTTCCATATGCTGAACCTTTCTTAGTACCTTCTGTCATGTAAGACAATAGATTACCTTTAGAAATTCCTTTAGATTCATCAGCAATTTTAGCACTAATTCCAGCAATAGCACCACCTACACCACCTGCAATAGTGTCTTTCACTCCAGTTGTGTATTTTGGTATTCTACGTTGTAGGAATTTAGGCATATTTCTCATATTTAGATGTTCTCTAATTCCACCGCTCATGAATGAACCAGCATTATTAGTTGTAGAAGCGAATAGATTTACTAATTCTTTCCAATACATCTTAATAGCTACAGCTATAATTACAATTCCAAAGAATACAGAATTATAATTATCTGAAGCAGAATCTATTTTTGACAACATTAGTAAAGCTAATGACATGACAAGAACAATTAAGAAACGTTTAAAGAACAAACTTAATAGATTTTCAAAGTAATTCTTTATTCTTACATTTCCGCCAGGGAATAATCCTAAAGCCAATTGAATAGGTAAAATAAATACTTGAATAGCAATCATTAAAGTATATTCAATTTTTACAATTGCTAAGCCGCCAATTAAGAAAGCGATACATACAGAAACTATTGCTCCTCTAAGTTGATAGCTGTCCCTATTCAACCCGGCACCAGACCATGCAGTTAAATAAGTAGAATCTGATTTAGCTCCATCATTAGGGCCTGCTTGTAAATCTACAATTCGATAAATATTTCTATTTATAGTATTGTCAGTTTCTTTAGGGTTTGTATCTGTAATGCTACCTGATTTAGTAATATCTAATTGATACAATGCCCAATTATGGTCAGTGCTTCCACCGCCCATATTAACTGGAGCATCTCCAACCAATTTTTGGTTGGTATTGCTAAATTTTGAAGCATCTAAGTTTTCATAAGAAGTTCCCCATTGTCCGTAAACCCATGGGTCAAAAATACTCATTTTCCAAACTTGACATTGCATTTTTCTTACACCAGTTGTATCTCCACCTGTTGCACTACATAATACAGAAGCCTTCTTATCTTCTTCGGTAGTAATAACATTGATTAAGAAATTATCAATCTTACTTGGTATTTCTTCAACAAGTTGTGTTGTTTGTTCTGGTTTATAGAGTAATGCAACCCCTACACCAAACGTGATAACAAGTAGGAATAATAAAGAGAATGTTTGTCTACCAAATCCCATTTTGAAACATGAAATCAGAATCCAAAAAGCACTGATTGCTATTCCAATTGTAGATAATGGATAGAAAATACTATCTCTAAAGATTTCTATTGTCTTAGCAATAATACTACTTATTCCTAATTCTTTCAAAATATTAGAGAAAGATAGAGTTAACATTGAGTTTGTGATTTTAGCAGCTAGAACAGCAATAAAATTAGATACACTTCCTACAAAACCAATTGAACCATTAGATTTTGCAGTTTTACCTTTTGTGATAAAGTGTTTATATCTTGTATCAGAGAAGTCACCCTCCCCATTTCCATACAAAGCACCCTTAATAGACGGTCTTAGTTCTCCACATTTACCAAGATTTTCGCTATTTTTAGAATTTTCGTCAGTAAAAGCATATTCCCATTCAGCCATACTTTGTCCTACTGGGTCACCATTTTCATCAGCACAAACGTAGTGAGCAATTGAACGTGATGGGTCGAAATGTGGATTTTTCTTAACATAATTTTCTGTTATAGCAGAAAATGCTTTATCTACATCATCTTTATTTTCTTGTACAACTTTACTAGCATATTTGTTCCATGCTTCGTCATAACAAGTAATAAAATCTGTATAGAGTTCTCTATCTAAACAATCAATGCCCGCTGATTTAGCAGAATCTAAGAATGCTGAATTTTCAGATTTCCACCTCTTGAATTGGTCAGCTTCAGTTTCATAAATTCTGTCTGGTACAAGTGTTTTTGTTTTATCTGCATTTTTTCTAGCATTTTTACTTTCTTCTGTTTCTACATTTCTCTTATATTGGTATTTAGGGAATTTAGAAGAACGAATACTTAAATCAAGCATTTTTTGTACATCTGGGTTTGGAGAAGAAAGTTTGGAAAATTCTTCCTCAAATTTAGCTAACAGCCATGCTTGTCCTTTTTGGTGAACTTCCTTACTACTCATGTAATAAGCATTATAAACCGTTGCACTATAATCAGGTCTGCTCCATGCGTGAGTAGAAACAATATTCAAATCAGAAGTATCAATAATAGTCCATAAAATACTACTTGAACCACCATCTATAATATTAGCAACATATTTAATTGGGTTCCAATCAAATTTAGTAACAGCCGCATTGATAGCACCCTTTACTCCATTAAATACAGATGTAGCACCTAATTTAGCTTTTGACCAAAAACCAAAGTTTGACATAAGTCTAGCTTGTGTTTGTGGAACAATATTATCCCATTCACCTACATAAGTAGTGTAATGCAAATTATACCCGAATAATTCTAAAGCAGTATATTTATAAATTCTCTCATTTCCAAAAACGGGTACAGAACCGCCTGGTATACCTGCAGGCATTCCTAATTCTGTTTTAGCAGAAGTGACCTCTGCCCCTAATACACCTTGAGAGTTTAATAGAGCATAAGTAACTTGTCCTAATTGGGAAGAAAAAGTTGGTATATCGCAATTGTGATTAAGTGCGTTTTGTGGTTGTTCATTAAAATAACAAACAGTTTTTGTGTCGCCTCTTTTCTGAACTACACTATCGTCAACTCCCTCATCTTTGCTTCCTAATACACCATTTGTAACTTCTTGTATATAATTACCTTTCATAAACATATACTTATATATATTACTTATGGTATCTTCTCTAGTAAACTTACCTTTTAATCCATTAGTTTTTTCAAAAAAGCCGTTTTCATTTCCACCATCAAAGCTATTTGCTTCATCAACGATTTTTTGTTTATCTTTTGAAGAGTCAGCAAAATTAACTTGAGTTATAGAGGAAATTGAGCCTAAGAAGCATAAAAGAGAAAAGAATACAAGTAAAAACTTGTTAATTTGAGCTATTTTGCTCTTCATTTGATTACTCTCCTTTATAACTGTTATAATAATAGTTATATCAATAGAAAAAGCAGCTTTTAGAGCTGCTCTTTAGTCATCTTCTACGATTCTATTTTTGTACCAATCTTCTTTAGTAACACCATTCAGTTGATTATTGATTTCTCTATAAGCGTTTTTGTGAAGATTTCTAATTTGGGGTGGAATACCTGCTTTTAAGTAACAAGTTTCTGGATATTCAACAACTGTATCAGAATCTGGTAACTTTCTTTTCATGCTTTTCTTAACGTGTCTTTCAACATAAGGCATACCTGGGTAATTCCATGCTCCAGTTAAGATTAGTTCTCTTTGTTGAATAGCAACAAAAGCTCCTAAAATATCTTTTACTTCAACTTGTGTATAACCTGTTACTTCTGAAATTTCTTTAATGATTTCAGGTTTCTTTTTAGCTTTATCTTTTTTAACTTGTTTAATTTCTAAAACCATTTTTTCTCCTTTAATTGTTCCTAGTATTCATTTGAATATATCCAATTGTTGCATATTTTACAGAAGTTGCATAATCATCAAATAACATATCCTTAACATTAGTTGCTAAATTAGAATTATGGTCAAACACTTCTTTAGCATGTAATGAATTGTATTTGATTTTAACTTTATTTTTACCTTCTTCTTTAAGTATAACTTCAAAAACTTTATCATCTTGTACAGATGGTTTAGAGTTAGTTGTAATTTCTGACAAATAAAAATTAAAAGCATCAATTGAATTTTGGAATATCTCTTGTTCTACTTGTTCATCAATAGTTGTTTCTGCTCTAACAAGATAATATTCTGATACTTGTTTAAAAATATTTAGCAATTTTGCTTTATCTCCACTACTAAAAGAAATACGAACATTATTACGATGTTTCTTTTTAGTTGGTGTTTCAGTTTTAAATAAACTTCTCATAGTTACTCCTTTTATATCGAAAATTTTACAAATGTACTACTTTATCAGCAAATGAGTTAATACCGTCATTATGTGCTATTAAAATAATTTGTGCATTTGTTAATGAAGTTATTGTTTCTAAAATCAATTGAGAGCGGTCACTACTCATTGCTGTTAAAACTTCATCTAAGATAAGTAAGTGCTGTTGACCATTATTTAAGAATAAAGCAATTGCTAATCTTAAAGCGATTGCAGCTGCAGACAATTCACCACCAGATAATTGTGAAACAGGTCTTTTAACATTATTTTCTGTAACAACAAATGTTTCAAATTTATCAGTAAGTATCAATTGAGTAAATTTATTATCAGTAAATCTAGCAAGAATTTCTGAAGCAATATCTGTTAATTCGGGAATTGAATTTTTAATACGTTGCTCTTTAAATTTAATCAAACTTTGATTAGTAAGATTCATGATTGTTATTTGATTATGAAGTCTTTCGTAGTTTTCACTTGCTTCTTTACATCTTTTATAGTCTTGAACAGCTTGTTTAGCTTGTTCTACAATCAATTTAAGTTCCCCATCAAGAGAAGCTTTTTGAATATTTGTTTTAACTAATAAATCTTCTTTTTCCTTTAGATTATTAAGAAGTACCTTATAAGTTGATTTAGGTAAAACATTCAAAGTAGAGATTTCTTTTTCTAAGCGAGCTCTTTCTTTTTTATTGTCTTTAAGTCTTTGCTCACTTATTGTAACTTGTTCTTTTGCAGTATTGATTAAATCTCTATGTTTTTCATTAGCGTTAATATCTGCTAATTGTTCTCTATTTTTATTGATAACTAATTGAATAGAATTTAATTCTGCTTCTTTTGTCTGTTTATTTTCTTTGGCTTTTTTGAAATCATCAACAGAATTAACTTGTTCAGTAGCTTTTTCTAATAATGCTTCATATTGAGTTTTATCATTACCAATTTTAGAAATAGCTTCTTCTAATTCTGTTAATTCTTCTTTAATCTGTTTAAATTCTTTTTTATTTTCGTTTTGCTCTTCGGTATGCTTCTTAAATTCTTCTTCGGGATTTAAGATTGGATGGCCACATACTGGACATTCAGCCGCACCACTTTTTAGCAATTCTAAATGCTGTTTAACAGATTTAACTTTTACTTTCAATCCCATTAAAGCTTCATCTAAAACAGATTTCTTGTTCATCAAGTCATTGTAATTATCTGTTATTTCATCATAAGATGCTTTAATTTCATCATAATTCAAAGTTTCTTCAAATAAAGAAGTGTATCTTGTAATTTGAATGTTAATATTATTAAGTTCATTCTGAATAGCTTTTTCTTTTTCTAATGACTCGGATAATTCTTCTTCTATAATTTCTTTCAATTTATAATCAATAGAAATTTCTGAATTATCTTTTAAAATCTTTGTGTAATTCTTTAAATTCTCTTTCAAGTAAGAATCATCTTTTTTGACATTATCTAAGCTTGTGTTTAAACTATCTAAATGATTTTGCAATTCTGTTTCAGCTTGTTCTGTTGCTCTCAAAACAACTAATTCTTGTTCAAGAGTTTTTAATGCTTCATCAACATCTTTAAGATTGTCTTTCGCTGTAGTCACTTTAATTTTAAATTCATCTACTTTAGCTTTTTCATCATCTAAAGAACCTGGCTGAATAATATCTGCAGCTCTTTGCAAAGCACGTGATTCTTCACGAGCTAATTTTGTACTTTCTGTAATTGCAGAAACACCAATCAATTTTTCAATTACTTGACCACGTTCAGTTGGTGATGCTGATACAATTTGGTCTACTTGTTTTTGTTGAATAAATACAGAAGATAAAAAGCCTTTTTCATCAATGTTTAAAATTGAGCGAATGAATGACTCAGCATGTGTTACTGCTGGGCCAGATTCAAATTCCCAATCTCCAATTTCTTCGTTATAAGAGAATACTTTACATTCACAAGCACCTTCGTTTGAAGTAATCTTACGTTTAATCATAAAGTCGGTATTTCCAACTCTAATATACGAAATTACTTGTACTGTTTTTTCTTTTGCATCTACGCCTTCTCTAATATAATTTTTATTTCTTAATCCGTGTAATCTCGTTCCGAATAATGACCATGAGAAAGCATCTACAATAGTTGACTTACCTGCTCCATTCTCACCAGAGATTGCAGTCACTCCAATTGATGCAGGCTCAAATTCTAAATATTCATGAGACCTAATATTTTCAATAATAACTTTCTTAAGTATCAAAAGAGTAATTCTCCTTATTTTTGATTAGTTATATATATTATTCCTTTTTTGCTAACTATCGCTCAAAGCTGTTTTAAGCTGTTTTTTCATGATATCGATACATTTATCGAAAAACAGTTTTGACTGTTTTAGCGTTCACTATATGACGATATAACACATATCAGAATAATTCTAAGCAAAAAGAAAAACAAGCCTTTTTGGGGCTTGTTTTTTATTGTGATTTTTGAGTTGTTTTAGCATTTGCTAATTGAATAGCTTGTATAAGAGAATATGGTGATAGTTTCCATTGCCCATCAACATAGACCATTTCTAAAGATATAGCTCCACCGGAACCTGTATAATATTCAAGTGGAACTTGAGCAATTCGAGTTGTTTCGTCCAAATAAATATATTGTACATCTGAAGTTACTGGGTCAAGATTTTTGTTTCCAATTTCATTCAAACTACTTACAATTGCTAACATAGTCATTGATGTTGTTGTATAGCCTTCTTCTTTATCCATAAAATCTTTTAAGTATAAATAAGATTTGGCAGTGTCAGAAACATAACCATCAATTTTTTTATCTTTATCTATGCCCTTTATTCTATCTTCAATAGAAGTATTACCTGATGGGTCGTTTGCAAATGATTTAAGCATATTAGTTGCAGCTTCAAGAGCACCCTCTTTTGAGAAGTTCTCTTTTGTTTCATCTGTTCTATTAGGTAATACTTTCTCAACTTTAGTGTCAGTTGTATTTCCTTTATTAGTAACAGATTTATCTAACATAAAATTAAACACTGTTAAATATAAAGAGAATAAAGTTATTAAAGCAATAAGAACATAGGATAAAATAGCTTTTTTGCCGTTTAATTTTGATTTAATCAAAATTGAACTTGTAACACTTGCCAATAGAATAACAAATGTATAAATCAATATAGAAATTAAAGTCATTATTCACCTTTTCCTTTTTTAAATGTAGTCATGTTCAAAATGAATGCTAATATAATCATTACTACCAATACAATCAAAGAGAACAACATAATTGTATTAGAATGTTTTGCAAAAAATTGTATAAATAGGTAGTCAGGTGTGAAATTAACTACTCCATTAGCTTTCTCTGATAATTTTTGTAATTCATCTAATTTATTTAAGTAATCTTTGTCAGCAATCATATTAAAACCATTGACAGCGAATATCGAAAAAGAACATGCTAGGATTATAACTAACATAAATATATTAGTTACAATCTTTAGCCAAACTCTTTTCTTTTTATTTTTTTTCTCTTTATTTTTCTTTTTGAATGGATTAGAAAAGTTAATCTTTTGTTTTTCTTTTGTATTCTTGTTTAACTTTTCTTGTTTAAAATCCTTTAAAAAATCTTCTTTATTCATTTTTTGATTTTTCACCACTAAGTAATTCTTCTACTAATGAAGTTTTAAATTCTGCTGGTAGATTTTTCATTTTTTCTAAATCGAAATCCATATTACCTAAATCTTCAATCAAGTTAATTGCAACTTGTGGGCATTCAGCTTTTATTGCAGCTCTTAATATTGCTCTTGTAATATTGTGAGCTCTTTTTGTATCTTCAAAGTTCGTATCTTTAAATACATTTACACCAGCTTTATCTTCATTAGTATCTTGCCATACTAATGTATCAGTATTTCTTGTGCTTAACCAACGTTGGTGTTGTTCTTCTAACAATCTGAATTGTTCTTCAGTGTATGTATCACTTAAGTATTGTTGGATTTCATTTACTGGTACTATACGTTTTTCATTTGTTTCTTTATCTACGCCAAGTTCTTCCTCAGCTTTTGCTCTAATACGTTGGAATTTAGATAAAGGTTTTCCTAATTCATTATCTGGTAAGTCATAAGGCCACAAACGAAGTACATTAGATAAATATCCCGAGAATGGTATAGGTTGAGTTTCATCAAACTTTTGCATAGCTGTCAAAATCCATTCATAAATTTGAGCTCTTTTTTCATCATGTTCAGGTAGATAAATATTGATTGTTTTGTCATGCGGTTTTAGAGTTAAAACAGCAAATGAGTAATAGAATAATAATGTTTCTGCAACAAACTCATCTGTTAAATCTAATAAATCTCTACGATAGAAACTACTTCTCAATCTTAATTTTAATCTATCAAATTCAGCTGCACTTAATTGTCGTTTTAAAAGCTCTCTGAAATAATTAGCATTTAATCCATAAGCATATAGTTTGTTATTATGATAAACAATTCTTGCATACTTATTTAAAATGTTAATACATTTCTTTTCCAATTGACTATCTTCTGCTTCAATAAGCAATGCTGAAATTAAGCGTCTTGGTGCATTTAGATAAGCTTCTGCTTCTGTTTGCTCACTCCATAATCTTGGAGCAAAGTTATTTGGAATAAGTGGTTCATCTAATGGTAAATCATGTTCTTTATACCATCTAATTACTTCATCATATGAAACACGATAAGATTCATCTTTTTTAATGAGTATGTCGTTGTGTTCATAAATCCAATCAAGCAAGTCATTTTCATCTTTAACTAATGCTACACGTTTCCATTTATCAAATGTATACCATTGCCCATCATGAATAACTGCCTCAATTCTAAAGTTTAATGGTCTGTTTTTCCATTCTGATTTTAGTATTGTTTTATCTTTTTTCATTTCCCTCTCCCACTACTTCAATTCTAGGATATAGATAAGAAAACTCAGTAAAGATTTTATCAAGTTCTGAAATATAATTAAAAGCATCATTAGAAGTCATTATATATGTTGGCTTTATTAGAAATAATAAAGCATCTTCTTTTTCTTCAGCAATTTGTTCAAAAACTAGAGAGCATTTATTCTTCATATAATCTATGAATTTATCTTTATCTTTTAAGTCAGTAAATTTTAAAAATAAATGTAATTGTTTAGGTTGCATTTATACTAACTCCTTCTTTTTTAACTAAATCTCTCAACTTCTTAACGATAAGATTTGCTTGTCTTGTAAATTTCCTTGGTGTCAAATCTCTTTCTTGTAAAAACTCATCAAATGGTTTAGTTAATGTTTGGTCACCGTATTGGTATCGTAAATAAAGTTGTTCCTCATGTGGCAGCATTTCTAATAAGCCTTCTGTTTCGACAGTAAAGCCTGACGAGAATCTTGCCCCCGAAGTCCTTTCATCTGCAAGAACATCTTGTAATTTTACTTTATGACTGCCACCGCCATCATCGTCAATCTCATGTTGTAAGGAACTAGGTACTAGAGAAAGATTTTCTAAATCAATAATCAAATCTAATTTAAATCCCGTTTTTTCTTGTACATACTCCCTTTGAGTCATTGTTGGATTTTCTAGTTTGTTATACTCATCAATAACTTCTTTCATTTGCAAGTATTTTCCAGCAACACCATCGTTAATCTGAATATGTCGTTGCAGATTGCCCTCATGAGTCAAAGCTTTAAAAATGTAAAAATTTGAAAATGTTGTAACTCTCGCTCCCTTTGTCGGGTCATATCTCCAAATTGCTTTAGTCAAAGCTAACAAAGCATCTTGACAAGCATCTTCTATATTGTAATGAAATGAGTTTGTTTTCTTTACAAATCTATGTGCCCAGTTATAGGCAAAATTTTGATTGTGTTCAAACAATTCAAGAAATGCTTCATAAGCCCTTGGGAACTTTTCTTTCTGTTCTTCTTCACTCGATTCTCTATAATCCTTAATAATTAGACCTAATTCAAATTCACGTTCTTTTTTTAACGCCATTCGCACCTCTTCTTTCACTGTTGTAAACAAAAACAGCCTTTTAGGGCTGTTATTTGTTGTAATACTCTATGTTATATTATATAGCGTATTTATTATGCAATTTTCACTGCTTTAAATTTATCACGAATTTCAGCGTGGAAGTATGTGCCTTTTGATTCGGCACGGTCAAGGCCTAATACTACATTTGCTGGAACATCAGCGTAAAGATATTTGTGGCCTGATTGGAATGTTACTTCCAAACCTTTTTCAGTTTTCTTGTAATCCTTGATTACTGAACTTACTTTTGTCATGATAAAATCACCATACTCACATTTTTGTTTGTGAGCCTTTCTTTTATTTTTTTTTATTTTATGAGTTCATTATAACACATATAAGTATAATGTCAATAGGTTTGATGAAATTTTTTTAAATTTTTGTTCCAATCAGCAAAACAAAGACTACTAACATAATAAACAGCAATCCTATAATGCTTTTTATTGGGTGTTTTTTAATATAATTGAAAATATTTTTTACTCTTTCTTTTAAAGTAACCTTATTTATATCTTTATCTGAAACATATTTATAGCCATGATAGCCTCTATTTACTTCTGATAAAGTTTTCATTAGATTAAGAGTAAATTCTTTTGTTAAATTGAAAGTAACTTCATTTCCATTTGAATCTTTAATATTCAATTGTGGTGGATTTTGTTTAAGTTTTCTAGGTGAAATATATTTTTCATTATTTTCATTAGTATAGATTCCAGTAACAGAATATGCTAAAATATTTTCATCATTTTGCTCTACAATAGCATAATCAAGTGCTTTTTCTAAAATGCTATCATTTTGTTCTTCTAATACTAATTCATCATCTGTTTTCATTTTTATAACTTTTTCTGACATATTAACCTTGCTCCACCACACTTGATACTTTACCATCATCAACAGTAATTACTAATCCTTTAACAAGGTTTTCTACTTTCATTTCATCACCGTTGAGTTTTGTAATTGGATTTGTTGTATGATAAGTAACTGTAAGATAATATTTGTTACCATCATTTTTTACTACGATTTTATCTATATCTCTATTTGAGCGGTCAACAGATGTCATAGTGTTAATAGTTTTGCTCTTTTCCCAAAGTTCTGCTTCTGCTTTATAATCATCTAATGTATTCAAGATTTGACTTGATTCCAAAGCAGATTGGGTCATCATAGATTTAAGTTCTTCTTTTTGGTCGTTAGTATATTTAACCTCAAATTCTCTTTCTAAATATGCTTTGGCAAATTGTTTAACAAATTGAATATTTGCACTATTATTATCTTCTGCTACAATTGTTTTATCTTTCTTTTGAGCTTCTGCTGTATTAGTTCCATTTAAAACTTTCTTTGCTTCTTCTTGTTTGATTTGATGATAAATACCAGCACCAACAAGAGCAAATACAACAACAAGCACACCTAAAATAATTTTAATATTTTTACTCATTTTAAGCACCTTTCTTTCTAATTACACTACTAACGCTTCCTTTAACATATTGTCTTGTATAACGCCCCACAATTTGTCCTTTTTCAGCGTTTTGTTCATAGGTTTCGATAACTCCACCTTCTTTTACTTCTGCAATAATTCCAACGTGACCGTATGTTGAGTCAATGTTAAATGGCCCAACAGAACCACCTGGGTACCAACAAATAATGTCACCAGGCTTCAAATCACCAGGGCCTGGGTCTTTTATTACATCAAAGCCCCAACTTTCCCACGGAAACTCATGACCGATATATCCAGCTCTACCAGATGCACCAACAATCCCTGGTCCACCTAATTTTTTTGAATACCAGTTAGCTAAATCCCAACATTGAGCTCCATAAGCGCCATCTTCATCAATTGGTTGATTAAGAACTTGTTCTAAAGCTTCAATCTTTCCACCGCCGGGGACTGTACTACCATCGCCACTTCCTCCGGCACCTCCACCGCCTCCTAGGCGACCTTCCTTAGAACCGTCTCCCAATTTCTCACATTTAGCATCTTTTTCGCCTTCTTTTGCTTCAGCAACACCATCTCTATAACGGTAAGAATAGCAATCCGAACCAAATGTTTGAGAACCTGTTACTGAAAAAGCTAGAAATAAAAGCCATACTGCTAATAATACACCTATTGCAATTAAGCCATGTGGTGATAATATAAAACTTACAACTTTAGTAATGAATTGGATAGTGCTTCTTACAGCATTCATTACTGTTTGTGAAAGTTGTCTAAATCTATTTATTTTATCTTTTGTTTCTTTTACTTTTTCTTGAGCTTCTAATGCTTTATCAATCATGCCTTTAGATTGTGGCTCAACTTCGGGAGTTTCTGAAACCGATGAATTAGATTTCATTTGTTGATAATCTTTATTATCTAAATTCATTATACAATAATCTCCTTGTTTTTTCAATAATATTATTAAATACTATATCATTAAACAAGAATAAAAAAAGAAGCTTGATTAAAGCTTCTTTTTAAGATTTTACAAATCGCCGAATAAAGCGTCAAAATCTTCATCTACAGTTGTATCTTCGTCACCGAACAATGATGAAGAGTCAGTTGTTGAAGCAGGTGCAGGTGTTGTTGATTTAGGAGCACTTGATTTAGCAGCTTGTTTTGTTGCAGTAGAAGTAGTTCCACCATTTTCAGATTTTGCACGACTAGCTACAACAGTTTGATTAAAGGCAAGAGCCACACCAATTGAATCTACTCGAACTTCTTCTTCATAATGTTCTGGGATAACTTCTCCACTTTTTGCAGTGTATTCTGGTTTTAAACTTGATGTTAAAACACCAGAAATGATAAGACGGAATCCAGTTGGAATATCTGAGTTAGCGATTGATTCTGCAATTTTACCCCATGCAGTACAGTTAACGTAATATGTACCATCATCTACCCAATCATTACCATCTCTCTTTTGGTAGTTACGTGCTACTGTAAGATTGATAACACTTGTGCTACCGTTTGCTGTATTTACTTGGCGTAGTTCACCTTTACGAACTAATCCACCTTCAAAAGTTACGAATGCTTGCATAATTTCTTTACCTCTCTATATAGTTATTTTAGACTGTGCAAATTGCATTTCTTTTATAGTTATATTATTCCAAAATAAAACCTAAACCAGCACAAAATTTAAAAATTTTTCAAAAAAATAAAAGAGAGTTTAAAAACTCTCTTTTATTCATCTTTTTTGTTAATTTCTTTAGATATATCCTCTTTTCTAATTTGCTTAGAAATATCATCTTTATTGATTTGGTTAGAAATATCTTCTGTTGGATTTTGAGTTACTTTATTGATAATAACTTCTTCCTTATGAATCTCTTTATTAGTTACAATCTCTTTTTGGATAATCTCATTAGGTTTTATCTCTTTATGTGAGTTTACAATAGATTCAAATTCTTGTTGCATAGAATTATAATCTTTTGTGAATTGATTATCTAAGTCTTTTACTGTAGCAGTAACTTTCTCAATATCTATACCTTTGTTATCTCTCACAAGTACTCTCATATCTTCAGTAAAGCTTTCCGCTTTAGAGGTTATATCATTCAATCTTTCATTAACTAATTGATTAACTTCTGCTTCATAAGATTTACCTTTAGAAATTTCTAGTAATCTTTGTGTTTCAGCTAATGCTTTATCTTCATAGTTTCTAACTTTAGAATCAGCAAATCTATCAGCACCTGCAATTATATCTCCACCATTATTCTTAATGTTAGACACTAATTCAGTAGAAATTTCTTTATGCTCTTTAATGTCTGCTTCAATTCTAATTACATCTTCTTTAGACTCAGCATTATTAAGTGAATCATTCTTAGTTCTCATTTGTTCTGCGGCTTTCATTAGGCCAACACTGTTTAATTCTTGTGCTAGTTTGTTTACATTCAAGTTGTTTGCAACAGTTTCTTTAGAATCATTTAAGTCTCGGGTTTGAGTTGCTTCTCTTTGTACTTGAGCAATTTCTTCATAACCTTTTCTCATGTTTTCATTCATTTGTTCTCTTGCTTCATTTTCTCGAATTTCTCTAGCAGCTTCTTTACGTTCTTGTGCTAATTCATTACCAACTTGACCTGCTTGTCTAGCAACGTTCGCAACAAATCCACGACCACGTTTAAGTTCCATTGATGTACCAGCACGTAAACCTTGTACTGCACCTTTTGAACCTTCTGACATAGCTTTACCAGCATTTCTGAATGTGTCAGCGTAGTTTCCAGGGTTAAGCCAACGTTTGTATTTACCGTATTTAGCAATCTTATCATCTTTAGACATAAGTTTACCAGATTCTCTAGCGTCATTGATGCCAGCAAGAGTACCACCGATTGCACCACCAGCAGCTGCCATACCCATGTATTTCGCTTTTTGACCAGCTTTGCTAAGTTTTTCTCCAGCAATATTAGATACTTTAGCACCGCCCATATTAACAGCACCAATTAAGTTTACTAATTCTTTTCTATAAGAAATGAAAGTAACACCTAAAATAACTGAAGCGACAAACACTTGTGCTTGATTCATTTTAGAGAAAGCAGCTCCATAAATGAAAATCATAACGATAACCATAAAACAGCTTGCCATATATTTCAAAATGTTTGAAACAATTGATTCTAACCAGCCAAGGAAAATTTTTCTACCTCTACCAGGGTGAATACCAATCAATAAGAAGATTGGGGCAAAGACTGTTAATATTGTAGCAGTTATGTTATATACAAGAGCATATACTACAACTGGCACAAATGTTGCAACAATAATAAATGAAGCAACAAGTAACAATATAGGTACTGTTGTTCTTCCATTACCTGAATATGCGTTCCACATTTGACTATCCATAGCTGCAGTACCAGTTATAGTAGGGAATCCTATTTTTTCTCCAAATTTGGCATCAGTTCTTGAAGCCAAAAATGCTAAAGCAATGTTACATTTTGAATTTGAAGTAAATACAGTAGAACTAGACATTTGGTTAGGCGAATCTGCAGTGTAGAAGTTTACACAGTAATCACTTGGTGCACCTGATAATTTTTCTTGTGGCCATACTTTGTACCCATCTGGTGGATTAACAGTCCATAATTCATCTAATGAATACCCGAATTGTTGTTCTGCCCATCTGTCATAAACAATAGCTTTGTTTATAATACAAGCAAATCTACCAGCATTGATTGAAGCAGATTCAGAAGCAGATACAGATTGAGAAGTATCAGCATCACACATACTGTTTGTACTTTCTTTAGGGTTAGTGCCATTTGCATTTAAACATGATTTACCAGAAGCTGCTGATAAAACACAATTAGCAATTGTAGCATTGATTTCAGTAGGAGCTTTTGCAACGAGTTGACCGTTAACAATAGTAAATACTCCTAATGCGAAAGCAAGTAATGACCAACCCAATGCTCCGAAACTAGCTCTGAATTTTCTCTTAATCAAACCTTCCCAAATCAAATATACTGCTACTGTCAAGAAAGCAAGTGTTGATAATGGATAGAAAACATTTTTTCCTAGATTTGAGATTAAACCAGCTTTTGCATCAGTTCCACCAATTAGGTCTACAAGAGCTTTAACAAGTGGTGGGTCAAATAACATTTTTACTAACCATGAAATTATATTAGCACAAAGGAAAGCAACACTTGTTGCAATATTTGCCCCCATAATAGATAGTGATGATGGAATACCCCATAATCTAATAGAACCATCAAAAAAGCCCCCACCTTGTTTTTTGAGCCTTTCTTTAGCTTCTTCTGAAAGATTACTATTCTTTTCTTCAACTATTTTATTCGCTGGGTGACCAATAATCCAAGTATTATCTTCCTCTAATGTACCATAAGGAATGGCAAAACCTGCCGACCTTGAGAACAATTCATCAATTGTATAAGTTCTAGACCCTACATTAGAGTTAATCATATCTTTTGCAGGTAATGAAATAGAATTAGCTTCCATAGAGAACCCTACACCATTATCAAAGCCGGCAAAAGATACGTTTAACATACCTAAAAATGAAAGAACAAAGAATATACTAGCAAAAGAAGTTAACAATGTAACTTTAAAATGTTTAATCATTATAGCTCCTATGTTCTTTAGTTTAGTTTCAATAATTTATATATCATTAAAGCTTGTTGCTTCGTAATAACATTTCATATCTTGAAACTTTATCTCTTAAAACTTCAATTTCATGTTTATATCTTGCACAATTAGGACACTCATTAACTTCGGGAATTTCACCCCAACCATTTTTATAAACATCAATAATTGATACATAGAATCTCTTTCTTGCTTCTAAAGATAAGTTGTAATCTGCATCAGTAAATGGTAAATATCCAAAAATAACATATCTCATATAATCTGGTACAGTAATACTTAATCTAGCTGCACGCCATCTAATAGTATTGGCTTCTTCATAAGTCACACGAGTTGAAACTCTATATCCTCTTTTTCGATTTTGTTTTTTAAGTGAATTTAGTTTTTGTTCACATTCATCTAATTGTGTTTTATAGTAAAGCATATCTTCATCTCTACTATCATCTTCTGAATCTTCTAAATCATCAAGTAATTTAATAAATCTCTTTCTTTCATTTTGTAAGTTTTTAGGATTCCAACTTTCTGAGCTTAACTCTTCTAATCCCTCTATTGCTTGTTGATACCATTCTGCAATGTCAAATGTTGCTAAAGAACGACTTCTAATAAAAGAAGATAAAGAAGTTTTATTTGCAACTTTTCTAATTTCATTCAATTCTAAAGCAATCATGTTTTTTTCGTCAGTGTCAATAGCAATACTTATTTGTTGGTCTAATATTGTTTTCTTACTTTCAACTCTTTTATATTGAGGTTTGAATCCTTTTTTAAATAAATCAATTAAATCTTTTTGATGAATTTCTTCAAGTATTTTTTCTTTCTCTTTAATTGAGAGAATATTATCTACATCTCTAGTTATAGCTTTCATAAATTATACTGACCTATTAAAATGCACATGAATTAAGTGTTTTTTCTAAAGTATCTTTATCTGCTTTGTTAAGATTTAATTTATATTTCTTAACAATATGAGTATAAACTTTAGCATATTCACACTTAGATGATTCTGGCATCCATTCAGATGGTCCTTTATCTCCTTTTGTTCTATTTTCTTTTGCTGTTGTAGCAACTAAATGGTCAAAATCATTAGCATAATCTTGTTTCTTTTGTTTATCCCATTCTTGTCCACCAGCTTTCGCTGTCCAGCTAAGTGCACCTGTATGGTCAATGTCTAATTTAGTAGGGTCTTCGACCTTTTCTTTGCTGTATGGGTCAATCCATACACCAGATTTGATTGAACAAGCTTTTGATTTATCTTTCGTTTCTTTATCATCTTTATCTAAATAAGTGACACTACCTTTTTCTGCTTGTCTGTCTAATACTTCCTCACGAGTAGTCCAACATGGAGTTTCATAACTAATCCAATGTTTCCATTCTGTACGTTTATATTTTGCTTTGTTATATGAAGCAACAATAGGAATAGAATTTAATTCATTTAAAGCGTCAGCTTTACTCATTTTTGCAGAGGCAAGATTGTTAATACCACTTTCTGAATTAGAATTTTTATTATTGTCTGTTGCTGATTGATTATTACTTGATTCTGAATTTGATTTATTTTCAGAATTAGTGTTACCTTGGTCTGAATTATTAGAACTTGATGAATTTGAACTTTGACTTTCAAATCCATTAGGAGTTACATTGTAATTATTTGTAAGTTTGCAATTGCTAGGTGAAGTAACACATTCTACAAGTCTTGGCCCTAAATCACTTGCACGATAGCGTACAGTATTGAAAACATTACCCAAATTGATACCACTTGAATAAAAGAATATTGCTAATACTGCAGCTATTACAATCAAAGCTAAAAGAAGTGACCCAGGGTTTTCACCTTTTGAAGATTTCTTTTTTTCTGCCATTTAATCATCTCCTATATAGAGTTTGTTGTCTAACTGGGTCCCCTACTTTTGTACCAAAATTGATTCCGGCCACTCCAATTAGTGCTAAATTAGTAGTTTGTTGAAATGAATTGATTTCTAAGCGTCCACCTGGGAACTCTTCTCTAAACATTTGGAGTTGGTCACCTGAAGTCCAAGTTAAAACTATATCTTCTTCATTGAAAAGTTGTTTTAAGTTTGTTGCTTCATCTTTCAGAAGTTCTTCAGTTGGAGCTTCGATAGTAATTCTGTATGAACCTTCAATCCATGGTTCTTTGTTGTTTTCAAGCTCTGTTTCAATTGTATTCAAATCTCTAAAAGTATTTTTAACAGAAGCATTTACACCTTGTCCACTTCCAGCCAAGTTTTCAATTTCATCATCTGCTTCTAATTTCTTTTTATTAACTTCTTTTTTCATACTTTCTGCTGGAATTAAAGTAAATCTAGCATTCATTGTGAATGGTAACACTTCTTTTCTGTACATGAAAGGTTGGAAGTTATATGGGTATTGAATACCCATAGGGAATTTAGAGAAAGTTAATGTAGCTCTATATCCCTCTTTAATTTCACCATTTTGGAATTGAGTAATATGTAACCATCTTGATTTAACATCAACTGTTCCACCTGTTTCAATTACAATGTCTGCTGGCCCTATTCTATTATCATAATCTGTTTCTAAATAAGGTGTTGCCATTGCTGGGTAGAATCTACGTTTAATATTGATTAGCATATCTTCTTTATTAGGACGAATTACCATCAAGCTAGAATTATGTAAAACTCTATACAAATCTTCTTCCATAGAATTAGCACGTGTTTCTTCTTCCTCAGTGATTTCTTCTTGGTCAAATTTTAACACATCATCAATAGATTTTTTAAATGCTTTCCATGTATCTTTTAATGAATATTCTAAAATATTTAAATTGTTTACATCAAATGAACCCCTATTAAACAATTTAATACCTAGATAACTCACTCGTTTCATGTAATTACCCATATAGAGTTCTTCTCTTTGAGCATTGATGAAATTTTCAAAAGCTTGTGATTTATAATCAGTCCATTTTGCATACTCTCTCCTTACTTGTTCTTCCCATGAATCTGGGTTAAAAGGAGTATTTGAAATTTGAATATGGCAATCTAATGGTTTATTGGCACTTGCACTCAAACTTGCCAAGGCTGATTGAGTTGCATTTGCTAGGATAATTTTAGAGTTATCTGACAAAAAGTCATAAGGTTTTTCTGCTAAAATATAATAAGCCCAAACCTCTTTTTCAGATACAATAATATTTCCATAATTACCCATTACGGCCATGGGCGGTATTTTTATTGTTTTATCCGCTTTTTTCTTTTTCTTTTTAATTTTTTTACTCACTACACCGTTAACCTCGTTTTATTTTTCAAAAAAAAGTAATACTAAGGTTTAGTATTACTTTTGCAGGTTAAAATATTAAATTCATAAAGTGAACCTGCTACACTTTCCTACTTTTATATATATAAGAGTTTAAGTTTTATAACTTGTATTTTCTATTTTAAAATAATAGCTATTTATATAATCTTAGTCTGAAAAGTAGGTAGGTGAAATAACTTGTACTTGTTTAGCACCTTCTTCAACTGCTTTCTTAAATGTTCCGTTTTGTCCGAAGAAAATATCTGTACCATAAATCAATACAGCTACAATTGCCCCAATAACAATGAATGAAGCAAGCATACGGAAGTTTCTATCAATCAAGAATTTAATTGACAATGCAGCAATTACAATAAGTGCAGCTGGTCCAATCCAATTTTGTACTAATGTACTTCTTACACCGTCAAGACCCGCTAAAATTAAGTAATTAAACAATTTTGTTAGCCTCCATGTATTATAGATTATTGGATTGTATTCCACCTAAGATAACATATAAATTTATCATCTTAAGCTAAGCAAATATTTGCTTAGAAATGACCAATCCTATCATTTTCTAAAGTTATATCAATATTATGATAAAAACTTTATATTATTCAATTTTTAATATCAAAAAGTTGAATTTATAATATATTTAAACATATAGATAAGGAGCAGCCCTTGTTACTACATATTTATCTGTACCTATTTTCTTGATAGTCATAATATATCTACCTGTATAGATAGCAGCTTTCTTAGAATCAGATGAAGTATTATCTGCCCATTTCACGGTAACATCAACTTTCCATTCATCTTCAACTGTTGAAGTGAATACTTTATATGTAATGTCTGTTGATGGGTCGTCAGTTGCAAGTTTCATAGTTTTATTGAAACCTGAATACAAGTCCTTATCTTCTTTATCAGCAATATATTGATTGATTTCATCATGAGAATTTACTGATGAAGTAGCAAAAGCTTTCCAATACCCTTGGATAGTAGATTTTAATGCTTGCTTCATATTTGTATCTTCATCACCAGTTCCAATCTTACCTTCATCTTTTGCAGAATCTGAGCCTGTGATTGGATAAGTAGGCATGATAACTGGGTCACCTTTATGAATACTCATTGCTCCAGTCTTAGCATCATAATAAACGTTAACTGAAAAACTCAACCAATGACTTGTTGGATTTAAGTTAGCAGCTTGTGCTTGACCATTTTCATCTGTAACTAAAACAGAAATCTTATAGTTTGCTGAATAATCAGTCAAAGCACGCTTTTCATAAGTAACTGGAACACCAATAATACGTTGTTTATTTTCTCTAGCTTCTACTGTTGGAGCAGAAGTTGAATGACCATTTGCAACGTTAGTTTCAGGCATTTTCCCAGTATAGAAATAAGATAACATATTTCGTGATACAGAGTCATTATTATCTAAATTAACATAATAAGTAATAAATTGTTCAGCAAATGCTTGGCCTTTGTCAACTGGGAAATTAGTTTGTCCTACTGATGTTTTAGCGATTTGTGCTATATCATCAGAAGTAAATACATGAGATGGGAAAAATGTATTTTTAACACCTAATCCAACTACAAGTAATATTCCACCAATAACTAAGCCTCTTTGAACTTTTTTAGCTACAGCAATATCCTTTCTGTCGTCATATTTTGAAACTTTATTACCAAAAGGTTTTAATTTCTTTTTCTTTTTATCTATGAACTTTTTCTTTTTCTTTTTATCAACAGAATCTTCATAGATTGGTTCTTCATGAGTAGCATAAAGATGGCTATCATCTTCCATACTTTCTTGAACCGGTAACGAGTTTGAATATGACGGTTCTTCATTTGCTACTGTTTCAACTGGTACAGATTGAAAATCTTCATCTAAACTTGGTAATGAAGTATTTTTATTCGTACTCTTCTTTGGTAAAGGCATGAAGTACCCCCTCGTATTTTTTATTTTTCTTTTAATATATCAAAAAGGGCAGAAAATCTACCCTTTTAAACAAAATCATCAAAAGATACTTTTTTCTTTTTAGTTTCTAAAGATTCTTTTCTATTTTCTTTAATTAAATCATTATGTGGTGTTCTAGCTTGAATATTAAGTTCTTCTAATCCGTCCATTAAAGAATTTGTATCATTACTAGCAAAATCTTCTTCTTTTACATCTTCAAAATCATAGATTGGTGTGAAGTCTAAATCTTCCATTGCTTCAAAGTCATTTTCATCTTGAATTTGAATGCTACTTAGATACTCACGTTCATTCTTGTCAGCGTCAAAAGAATTATTGAATCTTGTAATGAAATCTTCTGGTATTGGTTGAAGTAATTCATCATCTACAATAATTTGTACCTTTCTAGCAACAGCTCTTTCTAGGGCTGCAAATTCTTTTTCAGCACAAGCTTTTGTAATGTAATAAGCAGTTGAAGTATAATTATTTTCCTTTACTGGAGCAGATAATTTTTGGAAATCACTTGGAGATACAATCCAGTCGTATTCTACTTGAGTATTTACTCTTGCATTATGTGAATTTCGCCAGTTTAAACGGAAGATACTAGAATTACGTTGACCCGATTCTATATGTTTCTTCATTCTTGTTTGGCCTATAATCTTGGCTAATTCTTCTGCTGTATTTTGTCCAGCACCCTTATGAATAATAAAATTTTGAATTGTATCTACAATACTATCCCTTACGGCTGTACCATTTGCAGAACTTGATTTTACGATTTGTTCAAGTGATTGTAAAGATAATAGAATGTACATTTTAGATGAGCGAGCTTTTTCTAACAAATCAGCAACTGTTGCTGGGTCTAAGATTTGGAACTCATCAAGATATACGCCTACTAAATCTTTGTTTCCTTGAGCATTCTTATAAGCAGAAGTTCTACTCAAGTCAGATAAGATAATTGAACCCATATATTTAGCGAAGTCACTTTCTTCTTGTGGGTTGAATGAGAATAAAACAACAGGTGCTTCATCAGAGGTTGCAAATTCAAATAAGTTAATGTGGTAAGGTGTTTCTCCTTTTGCTAACCAATCACCGTAGCTTGACATAATCAAAGTACGACAATTTGAAACGAGTCCATTGATTTGCTCTAATAATCCTTTACCTTGAGGACTGCTTAATTCTTGGTACAATCCAAGTAAAGCACTTAATCTACGTTTATCCCCACCTGATACATATTGACCAGTGTGTTCTTTGTTCGCTATATCAAGTTTAAATTGTTCAATCAAAGCAAATAGATTCTTAATTTGTAATGCTGATACAAATTGAGATAATCCACCTTCATGCCAGTTAATATATTGTTTAGTCTTTTCTTTATCTACATTCTCTAACAGATAGAAAATAGATTCCAAAATATCTTTTGTTCTTTTCTTGTAGACTTCAGAAGCTCCATCCCATTGTCTTAAGTTCAGCATCATATCTGCTTTAGAAGTTGCTGTACCAGTTGCGAGCGGGTCATAAGAAGCTTGATTATCACAAAATGGATTATTATAAGTACCAGGTTTACCGGCAGTAAAATGATAGAATTGTCTACCATGTTCCTTTGCCCATTTGGCTAAATAGTAAGGATATTCAGTTCCTTTTTTAAAGTCAATTGCGAATACTGGAAAACCTGCTTCAATGTCATTTCGCATTAACTGAAGCATTGTATAAGTTTTACCAGCACCGGTTTGACCTGTAGCTGCTGTATGCCCACATCTTTCTGTATAATAACTTCTTACAATTCTTTCTTTATCAAAATATTTAACATCACCAGCTTCATTACTTTCCATAAATACTTTATCAGCCAATATTCCTAAAGGAGCAGAGTCATAAGAGTATTCTTCCCCAGCTTTTAATGATTTTATATTTTGTTTTCTTTGGTATAGTTCGTAAGGAGTCTTTTTATAATTAAAATTATAAGCCCAACCTTTCATAACTTTTAACTCAGGATAAATTTTTAATTGTCTAGCATGATGAAAGACAATTAAAAAAGTTAAAATCACATAAGCAATAGAACATAAAAACATATATGCTGTCATAAAGCTCGTGTGATTTGAAAGATTTATACTTGTTAATGGGTGAGCAATAATGTTCCAAATAAAAATGAAAAATGATACAACAGCAAGGAATGTATATGTTACAATAGGCTTTTGTTTAAGCTTCAAAAATAAAATGTAATATGTTATAAGAGAAGCTATAAAACCAGGTAAAACAGCCATACCAAAAAGAATAAATAATGGTAATAAACTGTTTGTCTTTTTGGGAATGTCATATAATTCTTCTTGCATTTTATCGTTCCTTTTGTTTTTATTAACTATATCATTTATTAGATAATTCAGAAAGTAATGATTTAATTACTTCTGGGTCAGAGGCACCTTCTAGCGCAGTTAATATTCTACGTTTCTTTTCAGCTTCTCTTTCCTTATTCTTGATTTCAATAGCTTTATCTAATAAATAATAATATTGAGTTTTTATATCTCTTTCATCTAAATTATCAAAAGGGTGAGCCAAAATAGCTCTAACCATTTTTTGCTCTGGCGAATTATCTTCATAATTCTCTGGTACTAATTTTTTATTTAATTGAAAGACATCTCTTGCCAAAATTCTCATAATCTTATTAAATTTATCTTTTGAAATGGCTTTCGTTAATTCTCCTTTAAAATATTCGGGATAAGAAAATAGAATATTTAAAGCTAATAAAATATAAGTATTGCTATCGTTACTTTTAGAAGAGTTAGTTGCTTCTTGAATTTGTTGAGCGATTGTATCTTTATCACTTTTATTATCAATGATAACTTGAATCTGGTCATAAGCAAATCCTACATAAGAGCAAGCTCTTCTTAGGTATTGTTCTCTTAAAATAGAATCTTTAATATATTGAGTTAATTCTGTTTGTAGAGTTGTAATAAATTCTGTTTTGTCAGAAATAGATGAGTAATTAAAACTATTTCTAATTTTTAAATATGCTTTTTCTACAAAAGTTTCCATTTTAGGAAGTTTATCATGAGTTTGTAAATAATCACAAGGGTCTTGACCCTCAATCAAGTTAATTTGATAAAGTCTTGTTTGAATAGAGCTATGTTCTCTAAATATTTTATTGGCAGCTTTCTGCCCAGCTTCATCATCATCAAGTAATAATACTATATTACCATTTTCTCCAACTGCTTTCAGAATATCTCTTAATTGTTCATTTGTGAATGCTGTACCAGAGATTGCTACAGTATTTGTATATCCATGTGATGTCATAGCAGCCACATCAAATTGCCCCTCTACCAAATAGATAAGTTTATCTTTATTTGCTTGTTTCTTGGCATTGTTAATGTTATAAACAACATTTTTCTTATGGAATACTATTGAATCTGTTGAATTTATATATTTTCGGCTTTCAATATCCTTTTGAGTCAAAGCTCTTCCAGTAAATCCAATTACCTTACCCATATAATTTCTAATAATAAAGATAAGTCTATTTACTTGTTGAAGATAACCCTTATCATACATAAGTCCTAAAGATTTTAATTCATCATGAGTATAACCTTTTTGTGTCATGTAATCTAATTGGTCTTTTTGTGATTCTGGCGCATATCCATATTCAGCAGAATTATAATCAAGATTTCTATCAGTAATCATCTTCTTAGCAGGGTGAGAATCTGCTAATTCATTAAATTTCATTTTATAATAATTAGCTAAATCTTCTAATAAGTCATATGCTCTAGCATATTGAGAGTATTTCTTTGAATCATCTTTATTTAATTCATATTGGATATGGTATTCTCTTGCTAGATAGATTACAGATTCCTTCCATGACACTGACTCTGTTTCTTGAATATAACTGAAAATATCTCCATGTTTTCCACAACCAAAGCAATGATAACTTTGGCTCGTATCACTTACTGTAAAAGAAGGTGTTTTTTCGTTATGAAACGGGCAAAGAGCTTGCCAATTAGAGCCGCTCTTCTTTCTAAATATAATACCTTCTTTTTCTAAATAAGCTTTTAAATCAACAGTATTTTTGATTTGTGTTTTTAAATCATTTAAGTTTGTAATAGTAGTCATTTAATCTCTTTCCAATTCTATTTCATTTATTAAGAAATTTTCTATATCTTTGCGTTTGTAAATGAATGAGGCGTTAATTACAAATTCTGCTATTACTAAGTAATGAAAATTTCTATTATATATTTCCGTATCTCTTAATCTAATAGTTTCTTCATCAGCTTCAGCTTTTAATATTTTCTTAACTGATTGAGCAAAGATACTTTTTAGTGATGGTATTACATCATCTTTATTTATTAGCAAATTCTCATATGCCAACATTTCATTAAATCGTTTAATATTTAATTTTAACTTTTCTTGATTTAATGTTGGTTGAATAGCAGGCAAGAAATAATAATCATCATCAAATGAAGGCATTTGATTAGTAAAGTTTGCTATAAATAAATCAAATAATGAATGATTTAATTTTTCAATCTTTAATTTCTTTTCTAATTCTTTCGGATAAATATTCTCAAAAACTAATTTTGAAATATAAGGGTATAAAGCTAAACCTCTACATTTATTCCTTTTTAAAATTTCATATAAAGCAAGATAATCCTTTTTAGAATATACTAAACAATAATCATCAGTAATAATATTGTTTTTTAATTCTACAAAAGAATCATCTGTCAATGAATTTAAATATTTTAAATTCTTCTTTTCTAAAATTACATAAAACATTTTTGCTCCTTAGCATGCTTTTACAATTTTTCTATAAGCTTTCAATTCTTTGAAAGTTTCTAATATATCGTCCTCAGCTCTATGATTATAATTTTTCTTTTTAGTTTCTTGTTTAGTATAGTTTGGATTGACAATTTTAATCAGTTCTCTTACTGCTGAAACATCAAATGTTCTATAATGAAGCAATGAATAAGTTTTAGGTAAGCATCTTCTAATGATTTCATAATCATATTGAATAGTATTACCAGTTAAAATCAAACGACATTTCTTAGGCAGTATTTCTTTTAATTCTTCATACATTTTATTATCAATTTCTGTAAGAGTTAATTTTGATTTTTTAGAATCGGCAATCAAGTTATTTTTTGTGTGCATTTTTTTAACTCTTTCAACCATACTATCATAATCATAATTTTCAAAAGAGTTAATATATGTATTACTTTTCATTTGGAATAAGTTTTCATCTGACAAGATATAAGAAATTTCAATTAAATCATTCTTTAGCACATTTCCATCTTTGTCAAAATTTAATCCAATCCCCTCAACATCTGTAAATAAATAATATGTTGGGTAATCCTTTTGTTTACTTTTCATTTCAATTCAACTTTCTAATCTTAGTATATTTATATTATTCCTTTTTTAGACTTTTATTTTGAGCGATTTTCAGCGTTTCTAAGCTGTTTTACTGCAAAGTCGATACATTTATCGAAAATCAGTTTTAACTGTTTTAGGGTTGAGAATATGACGATATAACGACATTCAAAACGAGTTTAAGCAAAAGAAAAAAGAACATACTTTATAGTATGTTCTTTAATCTTTTAATGCCTAATCTCTTTTACGTTTGAGACCGATTGCTCCAAGAGCAGAAGTGATACCTGCCATCACAATTCCTAACACACTTGCATCAGCACCAGTATTTGGTAATACTTTCTTAGCTGGTGTTTGTGGTTTTGGAGTAGGAGTTTCAGGTGTTTTAGGAGTTGGTTTTTCAGGTGTTGGAGGTGTTGGAGTAGTTGTCTTAACTGTATTAGACTCAACTTCAACTCCGTTAACTACATGAGTTTGTTTGTTTTCTACTTCACCTGACATGATACGAGTCATTTCAACAAATACTTCAGCTTGGAATTCTGAATCATTTGTAATTGAACGTAAGAACTCTTCTTTAAGTCCAACTTCAAGTTGACCTTTATTCTTATCTTCTTTCAAGAATGAATATGAAGTTAAGTCATCACCTTTCTTGAACTCTTTTCCGTCAGCAGTTTTGAAATCTTTCTTAGCGATTACTTTGTAAACACCATCGAATCTATCGTGAGTTTCTTGGTAATCATCAACGAATTTGTATTCAAACAAGTCTTCAGCTCTGTTAGCAGTGATTACAGAACCATCGAATGAGTAATAGAATTTTTGCCCTAGAGCAATTTCTTTACCGTCTTTAGATTCAGTGTCACCAACTTTAATGATAACATCTTTCTTAGTTTCCAATTTAGGAACAGTATTTACAACTGTTTCTGTTACTTTAGCAGAACCAAAGTCTAATTGGTAAGCAGTGTTTTCATATTTTCCACCAGTTTTAGCCATTTCAGCTTTAACTTTCATTGGAACAATGTAAGTCAATGTTTCTCCAGTTACAACATATTTCTTGAAGTAATCTTCCATGTTGTTTGGAGTAAATACTTGGAATGCTCCTTTAGGTGCATAACCTTGTTCTTTCAAAGCGTCTTGAACAAGTTTTGGTGCTTCAGCAAGTGATTTGTACACTTTTGAAGTTACTCCTTCAACAGCTTTGCCTTTAGAATCAACAATCTTGATGTTATTTGTTTCAATGTCTACCGCTTCTTCTGGGTAATCATCTACAACGAATAATCCTTTAGCAAGACGGTCTTTTTCAACAACAATACCTTTGTATTTACTGTAATCAGCAGTTACATGGTAGTGGTTTACTGTTCCAGCTAAAACAGATTTACCGTTGATGTCAACACCTTTACTGTTCAAGTTTTTCTTGTGTGGTTCAGGTGTTACAACGTTGTTTTTAACTAAATCAGCTTCATAACCATTTCCGAAGTCAATTTGGTAAGCTTTGTTTTCGTAATTTCCACTAAATGCAGATTTAACTCTCATTGGGTCAATTACTGTTACAGAGATACCTTTAGAAACATAATTATCATAATATGATTGAGCATCATCAGCTACAAATACTTGGAAAGCACCTTTTGGCTTGATTTTGCTTGACTCTAAGATAGCTTTAACTTTAGCATCTTTCACTTCATCAATAGATTTGAATTGGTAAGCAGTAATTCCTTTTACTTCTTTACCGCTTTCTGTTTCTACATATTTGATTTCGTTTGGAAGCAAGTCTAATGCTTGTTCTGGGTAATCATCAACTGCACCAAATCCTTTTTGAATTGCATCTGGGCCACTCTTGATACCTTTATATTGGTCGTAATCTAAGTTAATGTGGTAGTAGTTTACTGAACCAGCAAGAACTTGTTTACCATCAATTTTCACTTTGTCTTTGTTATAGTTAACTTTAACAGGTTTGATTTTGCTGTCTTTAGGACGGTCTGGGTCACCTGGTGTTGTTACAGTAACAGTATTTGAATAAACATCAAATTTGTTATTAACATTTAAGTGATAGTTGTTTGTATATGTTGCAGCGTCATTCATAACTGTACCATACAATTTCAATGTAGGAATTGTATATGGTTTGTTAAGGTCTTTATTGGCTTTTTCTAAGCCTGCTTCTTTTACAGAAGCTGTAAGAGAATGAGTTGCTGAATTGTAAGTAATGTCAAATTCTGAATTTTGAGCTTTTACTTTTTCAAGATTTAATTGATAACCTTTTGGTAAATCATCAACATATCCAAGTTTAGTTGTTTTTTCACGTCCAGCTGCAAGAGGTTTTGCTTCCAATTCCCATACAACTTCAGCAAGTTTTGGTACAGAATGATTGTTTACATCTTCACCTTTGCTGTTTTTAACGTGTTTTTCAATTTTTACATTTGTTTTAAGATTTGTATATTGAACATTAACAGTAGGTGGTTCCACTCTTGATGGAATTGCTTCTGTTTCTGGTTTTGGCGGTTTTACAATAGTGTTAATTACTGATTTCCCACCCCATAATTGGAAAGCATAGTCTGCTCTGTATAATTCTTCATCACTATAACGTGGTAATCCTTTAGAGTCTCTTTCTCTGTCATAATAAGCACGATAAGCTGCCATTTGAGAATCAGAGTAGCTTCTCACATATTCACTAGCATTATAATTGATACCATGTTTTGCTCCCGAACCAATACTTACAATAGTACCTTCTGGTGTAGCTGCAACATCTTTTACGTTTCCATATGCAGAGTCACCTGCTCTATATTGGTCTAAACCTGTTGGGTCATCATAATCCCAAACACCATTTCTTTTATCACCTTTCCAATAAGTTTTTCCATTCTTTTGGATTTCTACAACTTGAGAACCTGGTGGATTGATAACAGTACCAACATTGTTTTCGTTGTTGTATGTGTGTCTAAGAGTTTGTCCCCAGTCAACATCGGCATAGATAGATACAGTACCAAGGTTTAAAGGTTTTTTAGTTGCTTCGTCAAAATATTCAATATCCCATTCAACATTTAAATAGTTATATGGATTAAATCCAACTTCACTCTTACCTTCTTTTTGGATTTTATCTTTATCCCACCAAACCCAAAGGCTTGTATTACTTCCTCTATTTACATTTCCTAATGGGAATTGAGGAGTTGGAGTGCTTCTTGAAGTTAATTTTGCAGAGATAGTTTTTCCACTATTAGTTTTTCCTACATTATGTAAGATGAAAGTAGAACCTTTCTCAATTCCAGTTAGAATATGACCACCAGTAGAATTACCAGTAGTAGATTGCAACGTTCCTAATAAAAGATTTTCTCGGGCAGTATCAACTTTAATCTTATCTACTAATTCTAAAGTTGTTTCTGCTGTTGCTCCAAGACCATCTTTTACAGTTTCAAGGTTGTTTTCTTTATTCTTGAATACAACAGACAAGTCAGAGTAATAATCTAATGAACCTCTTTTAGTTTCATCAAGTTTACCATAAACAGTAACTTGGTCATTATCAACAAAGACACCTTTTGCTTTAAGAGCTTCTTCTTTCTTCTTAACTTCTGCTAAGTCAGCTTGATATTTAGCTTGTTTTTCTTTATTGATTTTTTCAACTATTTTTACTTTGCCATCACGTTTAGCAACTTCTTCTTTATATTTATCTGTTGCTTCTTTAACTTTTGTTTCTTGTGCTTTGTAATCAGCTTCAACTTCTTTTTTTGCTTCTTCAACTTTGTCAGAAGCAACTGTTTTCTCTTTAGCTGGAGCTTCTACAACAGTTACACCTGCAGTTTTTGCTTCTTCAACTGCTTTGTCTAATTTGTCATGATTAACTGTTACATCTAATGAACCTTTTTCAGTACCAGTTTTCTTTTGACTTTCTGTTGCGTTAGCAGTTGGATTATCTTGTAATGGAATAGCATTTGTAGCTGGGTTAGGGTTAACCTTTTCATCAGCGTGTGCTACATTAGGATTCATAGACAAACTTAATGCAGCCATACCAAGGATTACTCCACATGCTCCAAAACGTTTATATTTACGGATTGAGCCATAGGCTCTAGTTTCGTTATTGTTAGGCATTTTTTGCTCCTTTTTAAATAAATTCTATAATAATATTATTCTGAAAATAGCTCTTATTTTTCACAAAATTTCATAATTTTTTACTATTTTCAAAATTCATATTTATTTATATCAAAATTACCCAAAAATAAGATTTTCAAGTGGCTTTTATGATTTACTTTGTGAAAATGAGCGAAATGTTAAATCAAGATAAAATAAAAAAGATAGCAAAATGCTATCTTTTCTTTTTTAATCTTCTACATAATCAATTGGATTATCTTCAATCCATTTCTTACGTGGAGCAACATCTTTGCCCATTGCAACATCAAGCCAATGTTTAGCAGATTCTTCATCTCCAATAGTAATTTGAGTTAATACACGAGTTTCTGGGTCTAAACCTGTTGCTCTAAGAGCATCAGAACCAGCTTCACCCAAACCTTTGACACGAATCAATTGGTAAGTTTTATTTCTACTCTTCAAATCATTAGCAATTTCAGTAGCGTCAGTATCGTTAAACGCATAATGGTCAATTGCTTTTTTACCTTTACCCTCTCTATAAATATATAAAGGAGTATTCATCTTATATAAACGCCCTTGACGAATAAGGTCTGGGAATAGATTATAGAATAACAACACAAGTAATGAAGCAATTTGCCCACCATCCGGGTCAGCATCGGCTGCGATAATTACTCTTTGATAACGAGCGCTATCTAAGTCGAAATCTTCACCAATACCAGCGTTCAAGCATTTTGCAATATCTTGCACTTCTTGATTTGCTAAAACTTTCTTAATATTTTCTTTAGAAGTATTAACAATCTTACCTCTAATTGGTAGCAATGCTTGGAAACGAGAATCACGAGCTTCTTTAACACCAGATAAGGCAGAGTCACCCTCAACAATAATTAGCTCTGAATCTGCTTCATATACATATTCACAGTCAACTAATTTATTTGGTAATGAAGTATTACTTGTAAGTTTTTGTTTTTCACGTTTTAATTCTAATTGTTCTTTTCTTGATTGACGAGCTTTAGCAGCTGCAATAACTTTTTCACCGATACGTTTAACTACATCAACATTCTTTTTATCTTCAACAAAATCTTTGATTGCTTCATATAAAGCTTGTTTGATTGCACGTTTAACAACACGACCACCTAATTCTTCTTTAATTTGAGAAGTATATTGTGGTTCTGAAATATATAAGGAAAGAACAGCAGTCAAGCCTTCTTTGTAATCATCAATTGTTGGAACTGGGTCTTTAGCAGTTAACATACCTTTCATAGAAGAAAGTTTTTCATTAAAAGCAGTTGTAATTGCTTCTTCAAATGCTTCAACATGAACCCCACCTAAACGAGTTCTAATTGTATTTACATAAGAATCAATAGAGTACTCATAATCATTATCATAACCAAATGCTAGTTCAATGTCAGCAGTTCTCTCTACATCTTTTGAAACCATTTTTTTAGTTTTAGGGTCTTGAGTTGCTACGTTCTTTTCAACATAGCTTCCTTTAGTTTCAAATTTATAAATAGGAGTAATAGGAGTTCCTTTTTGATTATATTCAACTAATTGAGGAATACCTTCTTCAAAATGGAATACTTCATGTTGATAAGAGCCATCTTTCATTACTCTATGTTCGTTTATGATTTCGATAGTAACACCAGGTAATAGGAATGCTACACCTTTCATACGAAGAATTAAATCATCAACATCAACTGGATATGGTGAAGAAAAGACTTCATTATTTAGCCAAGATTTTACAGTTGTTCCTTGAGCAAATAATTTCTTTTCATCAGCAGGTCTATCGTCTTTTTCTTCTTTAATATAAGTTAAATCTTTTAACTCTGTAAAGTTCGCATCTACACCATCGCCATCAAAATAACCAGGGTCACCATCTTTAAATGATAAAGAATATTTCTTTTTATTTTTATAAACAGTAATGTCAACACGTTTACTTAACATTGTAGAAGCAGCCGCTCCTAACCCGTTAGTAGAAGTTGTTTTACTATCATCATCTGACTTACCTAATTGTTCACCAGATTGCAACGTTCCTAATGTAATGATAAATCCACTAACTTCTTCGCCATGTGCATTTTTAGTAGTATCTGTTGGAAGTCCACGACCATTATCTTGTACAGAAATAGCACCGTCTTTATAGAAGTGGATTCTCATACGGTCACCGAATTTACGGATTAACTCACCAACAGAGTTATCTAAATATTCACGAATAGCTACGGATTTTTGACTTGAGAATGGGTAGCTTTCATCACCTAGTTCTTGTGAGAATGTCAAGTTAATTCTCTTAATCAAGTGGTTACGTGGAGATAAAGCTGTAATATGTTTAGCTGAGTAAGTTTCTTTATTAGCCATTTTTACCTCTTTCTATATTTATTACTTTTCTAAAGTTGATTAAATCAGCAGAAGATTTCAATTTATATTTTTTCAATAAAACTGACAAATAATCTTCTAAAAAATATTTAATCTTTTCTGAATAGTTGTTATATCGTAATATTCTATCTAAAGCTTTAATTACAGTTGTATAGTTAATAGAAATGTATTCATCATCAGAAGCTTTTTCGTCATTCATAGTAAGGTAAATAAATACTAATTTATAACCAGCACCTTTATCCTTAAAATGTTCTTTATATTTCTTTAATTGATTTTCTCTTTCTTTAGATTGGATTTTATTTTCTATAATGATAATAGTTCTTTGTTTATATGACATAAGAACTAAATCAACATAGCCATTTGGTATGGCATATTCTCTTTTTACTGTATAACTATCATCTAAAGTTAAGTCTAAATCAATATTAGTAGCAGCTTCAACTTCATAAATAAATTCCTTTAAGAAAGTATCTTTCAAGTTGTGACTTTCCTTATTATTGAATAAATAAGCTAATACATCTGAATGTTTAATCTCTAAATGAGAAATATTCAATACCTCAAAAATATTAAAATTCTTCATAGTTATATTATTCCAAAAACTAAAAAAGACCCTTATAAAGGGTCAGTTTTTAGTGATTAAGGGTTATAACGAGATAACACTTTCATCATATATTCAGCCGCTGAAGTTGTTTCATTATTCATGACATCTTCTAGTACAGCTTTAGAGAAACCTGAAACAAGTTTAACGTTGTCATACTTAGAAGTAGGGAATGTAATTTTTGATTGGTTAACATTCCAATAAACAATTTCAGGCCATTTTAGTCCAGCTTCAACAAATTTATTCTTCCATGAATCCATTACTGATTCAGAGCAATTGCTTACTCCATAATCGAATTGCATATCTGAAATGATTAAGATTGTGTCAAGTTGTTCTTCTACTGGCAAGCCTAATGATGAATTATAGATTAGTTCCATAGTAGCATTCATATTAGTATTTTGCATTTCATTATGACGATACAACACATTTAATTTATCTTTTAACGTTGAAACTTTTGATAAATCAACTAATTTAGGACGAGCACTGAATGTAATAAAGCGGTCTTTGAATTTACCAGTCAAACGTTCAGAAGTATAAATTGCCATAGAATCAGCGATTTCAATAGGTTGCACTTCTAAACGGCCCCAGCCACCATACATACTTCCACTACCGTCACGAACAACAATAATGTTACCGTCAAATTGGTTTTGTGGATATGCTTTCCAAAGTGCTTCTGCCATTTTTGTATCAGCTTTCAACTTACGAATAATTTCGTATGGATAAAGTTGAGCAACTTTCTTAGCAACAACTGATGGGTCAGCAGTGATTTGATTTTTGAACTCATTATAACGAGCTTCATCATTACGAATGAATGCTTGTGTATATTTCATCATAGCACGGCTAGGAATCTTAGAGTAATCAAAACTATAATCACGTTTAGTTAATTTAGTTTCAATAATGTTGATTTGAGCTCGTAATTGTGATAGAGCTTTACGGTATTCACGTTCAGATAAACCTAAACGATAAGCCCAGAAAAGACCTAATTTACGAGTATTTTTAACTTTTGTATTTGCAGATGGCATCCATTTACCAAGCAATGTAACATTACCTGATTTCAAATTAGCCATATCTTCTTTAAATACAGTAGAGATAAATTCAACAACGAAAGCTTGTGCTTGATTTGGTAAATCCCAAGCAATCATAGTTAAATCATCATAACGTCCGTACATAGCAGTAAGAACTACCAAGCGTTTGAAATCTTCAAGATTTTGACTAGCAAGGTATGTCAAGATTTGACGGAACCCTTCACGGCGGCCTAAACCACCACGAATATCACGATAGTAAAGAGCGTTTTTAAGTGCAGTTTCTGAATCTTCTTCATATGCAAATTTAAACAAGTTCATAAATTCAGTTGAATCATATTTCTTGTTTACTGGAATTGAACCAGCACTTCCAAAGAAATCCAAGTTTGCATTTAAAGTAGTACTATAGGCTACATCACCATTTGTAGTACGTGTTGTGCGATTGTTTTCAATAAGATTATCCATAAAAGTCATAGTTAGTCACCTTTTTCCTTTATTTTTATTATTATTGATTTTATACTATCACAATATCACTTAAATGTCAACATTTATTTTAAATTTTTTTTCAATTGTGCTATTGTTTGGATTTTTTTAATTACATTTGGATTATAAACGCCTTCAAGTTGTCCGCATTTATCCATATTTTCTTGGCATGTAGCTATCAATGTTTCAATAAAGAATAAAATAGACTTTTTCTTATTAGAAACTTTTTTAGCTAAATGTCCATAAGCGCTCCATTCGCAAATAATTCTATAATAATCTTCATTTTCCATAGCATTAGGTAAAATCTCATTATAGAAATTAGGAAAATCTTTAGCAATTTGTTCTCTTTGATTTAGTAATCTATCATGTTCTGCTTTATATTCTTTTTCTGTTTCAAGCCACATTTTATCTAATTTATGTTTAATGTCAATACGTTCAGAGTTAGGAATAAATTGATTAAACATTTTCAAGACTGAGAATTTGTATTCTTCTTCAAATTTCTTAATTACTTCTAGAGCGGTTTCTTTTGTAGAGGTTGACCACTCACTATAATTATCAATAATTTTGTTTTGTGTAAAATATTTCAAATTATCAATGCTTCGTTTCTCTAATTGTGGAATTAGCACTTTACTACTTTCAATAGTTTCATCTTCAAAGCCAAATCTTAAATCTTTATAATTATGTTTATATTGGTCTAATTCCAATTTATCAACATTTAATATTTCATCAGAATTTAAAGCTGGTTGTTTTAGAAATTCATAATCCTTTTCTATTTCATTAGTTATCTCATTTGAGATTGATTTCTGTTCATCTTTACTTAATACACTCATTAACTTTTCACCTTTGTTTTGGCTTTTTTCTTCTTTTTCTAAATCAATTTCATCTAATTTATCAGCTTTATTTGTAGTAACTTTATCTAGGCTAAATAAATCTTTTTCATAACCGCTTGTATTAGAAATTTCTTCATCAATAGTTTCTGTTTCCAGTTTAAATTCTTCATATAATGCTAAAGCATAGTTCATATTCTTAACAATATTGATAATTCTTGATAAAGCTTTCTTATGTTCAAAACCTAATTCAATACTATAAATGTCAAAAAGAGCTTCAAATAGATTAAAGTCATAACTTTCTAATTTTTCTTCTAATTTAACGTAAAGATTTTCTAAAACATCAAATAAAGTTAAATCATTTTCGTTAGCATATTCATAATATTTAGTTAATTCCTTTTCATTAAAGGCTACTTCTTTCAATAATCCTATTAACGCAAAAGCTTTGAATAATTTATAATATTTATTCTCTCCGTCAATAGTTTTGATTTCATCTAATGTGAAATCTTTACTATCCCCGTATTTAGCATTTAATTTTGTAGCATCTTCTTCTAATACATCAATGTCATTTACTATCTTAGGATTAACTGAAATTACACCTGTTGAAAATTCATAAGTGTCCTTATTAGGATAATTTCTAATTTCGTTTAAAAAATTATCTATAACGGAGGCAAAGTTATCATTTAAATCATATTGAGTAAGCTCAGATTTTAAAGCTAAGTTTTCTTCTAACTCTTCATTTAATGAATTTATAATAAAGTTATCATCTTCTTTTTGATTGAGCAATTCTTCTGATTTTAAAATGCTTTCTTCATTAACAAATTCTGCTTTATTAGCTCTAAATTCTTCTAATTCTTCAATAGCTTCTTCTGTTACTTCTGTTTCATATTCTACTTCTTTAGTATTATAAAAATCATCTTCTGAAATTTCAGTAAAAGTATCTTTAGTTGTTTCTTGGAAAGCTAATGCTGATTCAGCAATAATCTCTTCTGGTGTCATATTATAGAATTTCTTTTCATTGAGTTCATCTTCAAAGTTATAAGAACCCTCTAAAAATTCTAAATCTCTATTTTTCATTAACTCTAATCTTTTATGTAGAGCATATTTATCAAAAAACTCTTTATCTCTAGCTCTAACTTTGAATTTAATAACATTTTTATATAAAATATTATCTTTATTATCTAATCTAAATTCAACATTTGGGAAGCATAAGCCTAAAGATTGAATCATTTTGTCTAAATAATGAGTTTTGTATTTTTTATAAGTTAAACCACTTAATTTTTTATCCCCATAAATAGATTCGATAAAATTAGCATTATTTACAAAGAAATATTTTTCTGAGCCTGAATAGTCAGTCCATTGGCTGAATAACACAAAAGCTCTTTTATGAGTAACTGATTTTAAATCTCTTAGTGGTGCTAATCTAACTTTAATATATTGAGAATCTTCAAAATGCAAATATTCTCTTGCTGTAGTTTCATTTACTTTTACTTTAATGTAACTTTCTTTTAATGGTCTATTCCATATTACTTCGAGCTCATCAAAAAGAATGATTTTTTCTCCAGTCAATGAATTGTAAAGATTGTTGTTAAGTTTGTTAATCATATTATCAACATTTACTCTATTCTCTTTTAACATTTTAATGTCTTTACAATAAGCTCTATCCAAAAGACTTTGAACCAAAATATCTCTACCGTCATTACAATCAACTTCGTCAACATCATTAAAGAACGAAATTAAAGCATAGTAAAGCATAGCTTCTTCATTTGTAAAATAAGAATTTAATAGTGTTGAAAATTTAACTCCAACTAATAATGTATCATTTAAAGCAATTTCTTCTAATTTTTTAGTAATATTCATTTTAACTCTTACTTTCCATTTCATCAAATAATGGAAAACAGCTCCTTTAACCGGTTTTATTTTTATTATTCCACTTATTTTTTATAAAAAAGTGCATTTTTTGTTGACTTTTTAAAAGTTTTGTTATAAAATACATATAACACATGCCTTATATTGGTTTTTATTTTTTCCATAATCGCAGACTCCGGCATGTGTGACCGGAATTTCCCTAGATGAAAATCTAGGGTTTTTTATTTTTCAAAAAATAACCAAAAATACTCAAAAAAGCCGGTAAAATACTGAAAATAACCGGTAAAATACTCTAAAAATACCTAAAAATACTAATACTAAGGGGTAAAATACTGTTTTTTATCATTACGCCATTTTGCAGATGCTCTAAACAATTGAGTAACAACAGTTACAGCAGTTGCTGAAACAGCGCTTTTTCAGCTAATAACTATAAATAACTTTAAAACAACAAAATAAATAACTTAATA